>ERZ1740070.16-NODE-16-length-157079-cov-14.814245_pt1 | contig 157079 bp, 182 predicted proteins | sample MGYA00581734_ERZ1740070 | MGnify/ENA primary metagenome ERZ1740070 (study PRJEB43018, sample SAMN04849744) | marine metagenome | isolation source: floating plastic debris | place: Pacific Ocean | collected 2008-09-01 | study: EMG produced TPA metagenomics... | reverse complement strand
ATACTCATGTCGGTTGCTCCTGCAGTCGATGCAACCGAAAGTAGAAATCATTGGTTAATAGACGGATAACTCTGCTTAACCACTTACTTCCTGTTTAAGCAGCGTGATCGAGATTCGGCGGTTTTGCGCCGCATACGGATCATCCTTTACAAGCAGATCTGTATCGGCGCGGCCGGAGACTTCTTGGATCCGGTTCGCGGGGAAACCGCTCTCCATCATCAAGCGCCGGGCGACATTTGCGCGCTCTGTCGAGAGGTCCCAATTGTCGAATTCCATGCCATCCCGGAACGTTGCTGAATCGGTGTGACCGACGACTTTCACAGAGTTGCCGAACGAATCGAATGAGGTTGTGACCGTCGCAATAAGATCCGTCAGGAGCGGCGTCGCGATGCTGCCACCACGGGGAAAGAGTGGAACGTCATCAGAGTCGACAAGTTCCATGACGATGCCTTCAGGTGAGAGTTTCACTTGAATGTGCTCGTTCAGCATGGGCGACTCTTTGCTGATTGCGAGCTGTAACTGCTCGACGATTTCAGCCTCGTCGCGGCCAGCGCCTTCATGATCTGGGTCGCCGGTTTTTGAGCTTGATGGGCTGCCAGCTGTCGCATCGCGCGTCGCGCCTGTTCCCTTTTGAGCATAGGTTTGTTCGGTGAAGATCGAGGAGCCGTTCAGCCCATCTGAGCCACCACCTGAGATTCGGCTAATTGGGATGGTCGGGTTGAAATAGTCCGCGATCCCTTTGCGCTGTTCTTCCGTGGTCGCATTGAGCAGCCACATCAACAGGAAGAAGGCCATCATCGCGGTCACGAAGTCGGCATAGGCCACTTTCCAGGCACCACCGTGGTGGCCCCCGCCAACGACTTTCTTCTTCTTTTTAACAATGATTGGAGCCAGTCCAGAAGAGCCATCAGCAGCCATAACGCACACCCGTTTTGTTCAGTCTGGCTGAGGTAGCAAAGTAAGGTAAATTTCAGAAATACAACTACAGATCGATTTTTTCGGCTCCGATAACCTTTTATTCATCTAAAAATTCAATCGTAAATAGAGAGATTGCGTAATCTGCTAGGGGTGAATTTTGACGTCCGTTCTACGGAAAAAGCTTGAGTCGAGCGGAGGTTTGCCGCCGAAAGTTCTCCAGAACAGATCGTTCTGGATGACGCTTGAAGCTGTGGTCGCGTCCTGGCTAGACGACATACTAGGCGGGGAGAATAAAGTTCGTTTGCAGTCGCGTGAGGTCTGTCGCGGCGCTGCGCTGCCGGACGACCTGTTTGGCGCTTATCTTTATGGTTTTCAAAGCGATACGGATGATTTCATCGTTGGTGTCTCGATCGATAATTTGGTCGCTGCACGCGTTGCGGCGAACAAGCTTGAGCAGAGCCCCGCTGATCTTGCTGAGGCGCCGCAACTCTTCCTGCAACTGCTTTTAGAAACCCCGGCCGCTGCGCTCGGGGAGGCGACGGTTCGCGCGTTTGGCGTGATCGAGGAAGAAGACGAGCCGCCAGCCTGCGTCGCGTTTGATTCGCTTTCGGTCGAAGGCAATTGCCTGCTGATTTATTATCTAAGCGACATTGAAGGGCAGGCGGTGCGTATCGGCGTTGCCTTAAAACTGGACCGAACGATCGCGCTGGCCATGGCTTCATCTGAGGATGGCATTGCGAGTGCGAACCAAGCCGACAATTCTGCCCTGCCTGGGCTTGAAGAGCCTCGGATTCAGAATTCAAGCGTCAATCTCGAAATTATAATTGATCGGTTACCTATGAGCGTCGCGGAGTGCTCGCGCCTCGAGCCTGGCAGCGTCATCACGCTACCTGGAACCGACCGATCGAAACTTATTGTGTCTGCGAAAACAGTGGACGGTCCGGTGGACATCGCCATGGGCGAGCTGGGCGTTTGGAAACACCAACGCGCGGTCAAGCTGAAAACGGACATCGATCCAAGCTTCATTCAAGAAATGGCAGCAGCACAATGACGATGGGTGAGAGTGGGTCAAAAGGAGAGTACTCGTGAACGCGATATTAGGTTTAGTAGTGACCATGGTGATGGTCTTCGGCGGGTACATCCTCGCCGGAGGTAAGATGAGCATCATCTTAAAGTCGCTACCATTCGAGATGATGATGATCGGCGGTGCGGCCACAGGCGCGTTCTTGGCTGCGAACGATATGGCTACGATCAAGCATACAGCTGGCGACCTTGGCGCTGCTGTGGCTGGTCCGAAATGGAAAAAGAAAGACTATCAGGACTTGCTCTGCCTGATGACAGAGCTTCTCACCATCCTCAAAGACAACCCGGTCGACATCGAGGCGCACATTGAAGCACCAGGCGAGTCGGCCATCTTTCAGAAATACCCAAAGATCCAAAAGGACCATGAAGCGATCGAGATGATCTGCGACACGATCCGCTCTATGATCATGAACTTCGACAATGTTCATCAGGTCGAAGAGCTGTTGGAAAAGCACCTTGAGAGCCTGCTCGAAGAGCGTCTTCATGGCTCACACGCACTGCAAAGCATGGCGGATGCTCTACCTGCGCTCGGCATCGTTGCGGCGGTTTTGGGTGTTATCAAAACCATGGCCTCAATCGATAAGCCGCCTGAAGTGCTCGGCGGCATGATCGGGGGCGCGCTGGTCGGAACCTTCCTTGGGGTTTTCTTGGCCTATGGTGTAGTTGGCCCGTTTGCCACGAAAGTCGCGCACACCCGCAAAGAGGAGCATTTCTTCTACTCCATGATTGGTGAGGTGTTGGTGTCGAGCCTCCACAAGAACCCGATCAATATTTGCGTCGAGGTCGCCCGCCGACATGCTCCGGCCCGAGTCCGACCATCCTTTGATGAGGTTGAAGAAGCCGTGAAAGGATTACGCCAAGCCGCATGATACGCCGCCTCGCCACCGCAAGTTTCCTTGTCGCTCTGGTCTCCGCAGCTCATGCGCAGACCGGAGCGAACGACGTTTCTGAACCTGACGCCGAGACCGAACAGGAAGAGGTTGGCGCAGGCCTCGATACTTTCGTTGAAACTGCCATTAGCAGCGGCCTTTTGGTGCCAGCTGAGACAGATGGTGCAGCGCCGGAGTCTCTGCCAAGTGAAGCCGCGGTGCCGTCATCTACGGTAATCTGCCAGCAGCCTTATCCACTCGATCTGTCAATTGTGCGTTCGTTGCGCAAGTTCACCGAATTGCCGTCTGCCATCGATATGAATGAAGATGCGGATCTCGATGAGAAGCTGCGTGCGGATTTAAAGTCGAAGCTGGCCTTGGGGCTCTATGCAGAAGCCAATGCCCTGCTGTCATTTGAGGACGACCCAAAGTGGGAACCATATCGCAAATTCGTCGACTTGATGGAGAATCGCGAGCGTCCTGATCTGGCTTATTTTGCAGCTTTGAGCGATTGTCATCCCGAAGCTGAGCTTTGGTATGCGGCAGCGCAATTGGTCGTGTTTGAACCGGAAGGCGTTGAGCGGGTTGCCCGGCATATGCCGACGATTCGCAGGCTGCCGTACAATTTGCGTGAAGACACTGCGACCTTGGTCGTGCCGACTTTGTTGATCGAGCGCCGTGCCGATCTCGCCCAGCAGGTCATGGCAACCTTCACGCCAGAAGAGATTGAAAACTCGACGCGCCTGAATGCACTGAAGACCGCGATCTTGGACATGCCGGATGGCTCAGAGTCGGATGATCGCCTGGTCATGTTGATGAGCCGGCCCAAGCTGAAACTGGCTGCGCTTTTAATCCTGGTTGAACGGAGCGACCAGTTGCGCCCAACGGTTCGATCCTTCGTGCTTGAAGAAGCGTGGAACATGCTTGAGACGAACGAGTCGCAACACAATCTCGATCCGATACTGGAGTTCGTGATTGATCATTTGGCGAGCGGCGACCTTTATGCTGGCTTGCAGCGCATTCGAACCCTGCCGGTCGCCGATCGCGAAGAAGTACGCGCCTCGCTCGACACGTATACGATCAAAGCGCTCGATGATTACCTCACTGATGAAGACCCCGCGAACGCCTTGAACGCGCTGCAGACGCTGACGCTGTTTCACACCGATTTGCCGGTTGATGGATATGGCACAGACCTGCGCAAGCAAGGTGCGATAAAAGCCCTAGAGCTTGGCCTATTCAGCATGGTCAAAGAGTTCTTGGGGCCCGTCGACCGCACGCCTGAAATCGCCAACATCCTCGCCGAAGCTGCCTTCTGGGGCTACGAGAACCAGGATTTGTTCGATGTGCGCGATGATTTTCCGACAGAGGCCGAGATTAACCGGATGGCCGGCATACGCGCCCTTCAGGCCAACCTTCCGAACATTGCAACTGCCGCTTATACAGGCCTGTCTGCCTATCCGAGCAAACAACTTGAGCTGATTGAGCAAGGTGCAATTGTCGACAATTGGGCGCTTTGGAATGTCGATCTCGCAAAATTGGTGACAGGTCTATCAGACGCCGAAGTCGCGCGCCTTGATCGCGTGCGCACAATCAAACTTTCCAGAGGAATATCCCCGGACGGGGCAGGGCGGCAGATCCGCCCATTTCAGATCGCAGATGTTCTCGAGTCGTCTCGAAAAGCGCTGGCGGTCCCACAGGCAGGAGCCACAAAATGAGCAACAGCATCTACACTACGGTTGCACGGCAGGATGGTCTCTTAAAAGAGATGCAGGTTGTCGCCAACAATATCGCGAACACCAATACATCGGGCTACAAGACAGACCGGGCGATCTTCGCCGAGTATGTCATGTCGACCGGGCAGGAGACGCCATCGCTCTCCATGGGCGGTCTAGCTGGACATAGTTTCGACCTGACCCAAGGCACCGTGAAATTTACAGGCGGTCAGTTTGACCTCGCCATTCAGGGCGACGGTTTCTTCGCGCTTGAGACCGATGCCGGGCAGCGCCTCACCCGCGCCGGTGCCTTTCAACTTTCTGCCGATGGCGAATTGGTCACTGGCGACGGCGCGAAAGTTCTGAGCGAAGGCAGTTCCCCGATCCAGATCCCGCCAGAGGCTGAAAATGTCTCGATTGCTGGCGACGGCACAATCTCTTCCGACGGCCAGATCATTGGCCAGGTCGGCATTTTCAACCCGACAGGACAGCTTCAGCGCGAGACCGATACGCGCTTCATCGCCAATGGCGGTGTGCAGCCGATTGAGAATGCCAGCGTTCTGCAGGGCGCTCTGGAAGCGTCCAACGTATCTCCCGTTTTAGAAATGGCTCGCATGATTGAGGTGCACCGAGCCTATGAAGCTGGCCAAACTTTGATGGAGAAAGAAGACCAACGCATCTCGCAATTTATTTCAGCGGTAAGAGACCGATAGGCACAGGAGTTAAGCCATGAAATCCCTCCAGATTGCAGCAACAGGGATGGCGGCGCAGCAAACGCGCGTCGACGTCATTTCGAACAATATCGCGAATATGAGCACCGCGGCTTACCGGCCGCGCGTCGCTGAATTTTCAGACTTGGTCTATCAACAATATCTCACTCCAGGGACGATCACGTCGCAAACCGGCACGATTGTGCCAGCAGGCATTCAGATCGGGACAGGAGTGAAGGCCTCAACCGTATCGATGGAGATTACTCAAGGCTCACTACGCCAGACCGGCGCTGAGCTTGATATCGCGATTGATGGCAAAGGCTTTCTTGAGGTGCGCACGCCCGATGGCGAGTCTGTCTATACGCGTGACGGAAAGCTGAACCGCAGTCCTGACGGCGAGATCGTCACGATGTCGGGTTACCCGCTCGCGGATGGCATCACGATCCCTCAAGACGCGCAGCGGATCTCAATCTCGCGCGATGGGGAAGTTTCTGCCTATTTCGACAATCAGGTTGAGGGCCAATCGATTGGCGTGATTTCGCTCGCCTCTTTCATCAATGAAAAGGGCCTGGAAGCGATTGGCGACAATATGTTCCGCGAGACCGAGGCATCGGGTCAGGCGAACCGCCTAGTTCCCGGCAGCGAAGGCGTCGGTACGCTCCGCCAAGGGTTTCTGGAAGACTCTGGTGTTGATGTGGTCAAAGAAATATCCGACTTGATTGAGGCTCAGCGTGGTTATGAGCTGAACTCAAAAGTCATCACAGCGTCGGACGAGATGCTCGCCGCGACCACACGGTTGAGATAAGATCATGATGAGCCTTATCTGCCTCGCGCTCGGCATGTCTGTCGATGCTTCTTTAACCGCCAATCAAGTCTTGCGGGCTGGGTCTGTGATCACGCAAGAAAACACATCTCCGGCCGACGATGTATGGCAAGATCAGCATGCGGAGCTTATTGGCCGCGAAGTCAGCCGAACCATTTATGCAGGCCAACCGATTGCCGCCAAGGATACGCGTGCGCCGCGGCTGGTGAAGCGCAATCAATTGGTCACTTTGAAATACGTTAAAGGTCCCCTCGAAATCACCCTGACGGGGCGGGCCTTGGGCGAAGCTGGATTGAACGAGAGTGTTCCCGTTCTGAATCTTGAGTCGCGCCAAACCGTCGAAGGAATCGTTCAAGCAGGAGGCTGGATATGGGTAAATTAGGAGGTTCCGTTCTTACGGGATTTGTCGCGGTATCGATGGCGGCATGCGCCACAGGCGGCGCGCCAGAAACACAAGAAATCGTCGCGCACGAGCAGCCCACCTATTGGGCGCAGACGCAGCCGGCTTATGCCCAAGAAACACAGGCGACATCAGCGTCTCTATGGACGACCGCGCCGAACGCTTTGCTTGGTATGCGCCGCGCAAAAGATGTTGGTGACTTGCTGACCGTCGTGGTCGATATGAATGATCAAGCCAGTATGCAAAGCTCGCTTTCGCGCAATCGTCAGACCAATGAACAGTTCAACATCGCGGCCTTGCTTGGCTTGCCACAAGCGGCAGGCGGTTTCTTGCCAAATGGCGCCAGCGTATCGCCTGCAATCGACTATGATCGTGCCTCCGGGATTACTGGCGACGGGTCTCTCAATCGCCAAGAGCAGGTCACATTTAGATTGTCAGCGCGTGTTGTGGGCGTTGAGCCGAACGGCAACCTCGTAATAGCAGGCTATCAGCAGACCCAAGTCAGCGACGAAGTGCGTTATCTGACCGTCTCTGGCGTCATCCGCGCGCAAGACATTACGCGCACAAATACTGTCTCCTATGAGAAAATCGCCGACGCCAATCTGTCCTATCTCAGCCGGGGCGAGACCCAGGCCGGAATTAAGCGTGGAATGGTTCCCAAAATACTCGAAAAAGTTCTACCGTTCTAAGGAAAGACACTATGAAACTCGTCATTACCAGCGTTGTCGCCATCATATTCATCGCGCTCGGCAGTTTTGCGGGCGTGATGTTGAAGACTCCCTCTTCAGCGGCGGCTGCAAGTGATGAGGCAGCGGCGGAGGCCGATGATCATGGCGATGAGCTCAAAAAAGACGCCAAGAAAGATGATCACGGCCACGCCAAGAAGGATGCGAAAAAGGGCGACAAATATGCCAGTTCTGGCGGCTCCGGTAATAGTGAGTATTACAAGTTCAGCCGCGAATTTGTCGTTCCGGTGATGCGCAATGAGCAGGTCAAAAGCCTCGTCATTCTTCACATCAATCTTGAAACAGCCTCAGGCGTCGCGGATGATTTATTTTCTGAAGAGCCTAAGCTACGCGACAATATCATGACCACTTTGATTGGGCTCAGCAATGATGGGCGCACGCTCGATGAGCCGACGCAGATCGACAATTATGAAATGATCCGGTCCATGGTTCTGATGAACCTAAGAGACGCGTTTTCTGATGGCATCATCAACGTCCTGATTGTCGACATGGCAAAGCAGGAGCTTAAGTAAGGTTGAGTTTGAGTTGGTAGCGGCGGTTATGGCTCAATCTTGCGAACATCTGAAAGATTGGCCGACAGACGACTATCTGTGCCCACCCGCATCTGCCCTTTTTCACTGCCAAGGGTTGTGACCGTGCTGACGACCTGTGGGGGCACAGACGCGATTTGCTGGCCCTCGGAGAACAGATCTACCTGGAACTGATAGACGCCTTCAGTGGCTTTAGCGCTGCCTGCCGACAGCTCGCCATCCCAAATGTGGCGGGCTTGATCAGCATCGAGCGCCTCTTGATAGATGATCTCATTCTGGCTGTCTTTGATCGTTAAGACGGCTTCGTCATAGCTATAGGATGGGTCAATTTCGAATTCGACTGGCTTGCCTTCATAGGCCACATATTGCGACGAGACTGCCACTTCTTGGCCGAGCCATTCGCTGGCGATCATAGAGGTCAGATCCCCGATCATCGTCGCGATATCACTCAATGATGTATTGGTCTCAACCTGTTGTTCCAGCGACGAAAAGGTCGCGAGCTGTTCAACAAACTGAGTAGAATCAGTCGGCTCCAGCGGGTCCTGGTTGCGGATCTGCGCAGTTAGCAGCTGCAGGAATGTATCAAAATCCTCGCTAAAGCTGGTTTCGTTAGTCGCAGCTGCCGCGGCTGCGGTGCTGGTGTTTGCTGTGGCTCCAGTCGATGTGACGGGATTTATCTCACTCATAGCTTACTCCTAAAGCAATAAGTCGAGCCGCTCCTGTCCCTGAAAGCTCGGGGGGATTGGCATCGCAGACGAAGAATCCTCTTGGCTCGCCGCTGCAACGACTTGAGATTGCGCACGGCTCCAATCAGAGCCCTGCCAATTATTTTGAGAATGGTCTCGGGCTTCTTGCTGGAAAGACAAATTGCTCTCCCCGAAGCCTTGAGTTTTTAGCGCTTCCGTCAGTTCGAAATGGAGCTCACGCAAACGTTTCAACGCCTCTGGATTTTCCGACGTGACGGTGATTTGCTGCAAGCCTTGCGCATCAAATTTAAAATCGATCATAACCCGGCCAAGCTCAGGCGGGTCCAGCTGAACGACCAATTGCTCTTGCACATCGCCGCCGGTCTTGAGGGCGTTCATCACAACGCTGGTCAGCTCATTCGGGGCCGCAATCACATGGGTTGGGAGTGTTGGTGCGAGCCCGCCAGTGCTTACAGGTCCTGCTGTGCCTGGGCTTACGGTTGAAGACACTGCGAGTAGGGGTTCAGGTGTCACGGGCGCAGCTTCACGCGCGACATTCACCTGAAGGATTTTTTCCTCGCCAGAGTTTGCTGTTACTTGTTTCTGCGCATTGAGATCGGCCAAGTCACCCGTGCCAACACGGTCAACTGACTTGGCTTCCGCATCGGCCGCGGCCCGGGCATCAGTATTCGTCGCGAGTTCAGCCGCAGTCGGCGCTTGCCGTGATCGTCCGTCGTCTGACGATTGCTCTGATGTGTCGGTAAATTTGAGTGTGGAGGCGTCCGCGCCATCTGATGATTCGCTATCGCTGAATTGTCCGGTTTTTATCTCGCCGTCAGCATCCTTTGCGGCGGCGAGGCGAGGATCGCTATCAGCGGTTTGAAGCGCGGCGGTTTCTTCAGCGTTAGTTGCGGATTTGGCTGCTATCGTGTCCGCTGCAGCTTCGAGTGTCGTATCATCTGCGGTTATAGAAGCCGATCGACCTGAGCCAAGCTCTTCGGCTTGCGGCGCCGTGTCAGCGGCAACTTTTGTCGCGTCGCTAACGGTTGATGGTGTTGCCTCGGCATCTGCCGGTAGAGCCTGACCATCTTCAGTCGGGACGGCTTCTGGTGCAGCTTTGATCGTTTCAAACAACGACGAATCTTCTGATCGGGGAGCGCTCTTGTCTGACGTTTCAGAACTGCCGGCGGCGGCCGCCATGTCAGGCTCCTTCTTCGAGTCGACGTCAGACGTGTCGTCGCTGGAGTCCATAAAGGACGAGAATGTCTCGTCTTTGGAAGGACGCGAAGTTTCGCGGGCGGGTTCTTGTGGTTTAGCGCCGTTCGACGGAGCCAAACCCTCAGACATTGAAACAGAGATCATCGGGCTCTCTTGATAAACCTGCGCCCAATACAACAAGAGCGCGTAAAGAGGTAATTAACAACTTTAAATTTAATTTTGATTCACCAATCACGGGGTGTGCCATGCAACCAATCTCAAACCTTGCCGGTAATCCGATTGCAGTTTCGGCGTCGGAACAGACTGCGGAAGCGGCAACGGCGGAGATGTCTGAAGAGGCCAAGCTGCGGTTTGAAAAACTGCTCTGGGCCGAATTGCTCACCCATACCGGATTAGAAAAAGCCATGACGCTTGGCGGGGGCGAAGGGGCTTCTATGTTCTCGCGCTATTTCGTCGAAGCGATCGCAGAGGACCTGGCGAAACAACAGCCGCTCGGCCTGCTTGATAAAGATCTACCCACCTCGGCGGCGGCCTACGCAGATGCAAAAGGAGCCATCAATGAATAGCGCAGCTTTGGAACAATGCCTCGAGTCAATCGAAACCGTCTTTGAACAAGAGGCTGAGCATATCGTCCTTGGACAGATCAGCGAACTGAACGCGCTGTCTGGCGAAAAGCTAGAGCACCTTACCGCGCTCGCCTCCGCGATTGAGGGCGGCGCTTTGAAGGATCAACCGCAAGCCTTGATCCGGCGCGTGGCGAATCTGCAGACGACTGCGGACGAGCATGGTCGGCACCTCCGCGCTATGCAGCATGGTCTGAAAAGCGTGATTGGTCGTCTCGACCGACTGCAAAGCGATTCCCAGGTCGGCTCGTACAATCAGTCGGGATCGAAAGTGCATTTCTCTGGCGCGCGCGGCGGCTTCGAAAGCAAGGCTTGAGCTGATTAAGAAATTATACACCCTGTAATAGTATCAGGGTAAATACAACCAAGAGTGGTTTCCCGTAAAAACGGGGTGTCAGGATGGCATTGAACAGAAAGTCCCGCTTAGGACCAAACCAAATAAGGATAAGCATCAATGTCTAGTATTCTTACGAACAACAGTGCCATGGTCGCACTGGAAACATTGCGCGGCATCAACAAAGACCTCGCAATGGTTCAGTCTGAAATTTCTACCGGTAAAAAAGTTTCCAACGCAAAAGATAACGCTGCGATCTGGGCGATCTCGACCGTCATGTCTACTGACGTCGACAGCTTTAAGCAGATTCAAGACTCTTTGAACCTTGGTAACTCTTCTGTCGGTGTTGCTCGCGGTGCCGCTGAGCAAATCACAAGCGTTCTTCAGGACATGAAAGAGCTGATCGTTTCGGCTCAGGAAGAAAACGTTGACCGTACAAAGATCCAAACCGATATCTCGGCGCTTCGCGACCAGGTTGGATCTATTGTTGGTGCGGCTCAGTTTAACGGCCTGAACCTGATTGACGGTGCATCTACAGAAGATGTGGCTGTTCTTGCATCGCTTGATCGTACATCTGCAGGCACTGTTAACGCGTCTTACATCAATGTTGCGCGGACCGACCTGTCGATCTCTAACTCGAGCTCTGCAGCGACTTACAACACTGGCGGTAACACAGCTGACCAGTCTTTGATCGCTAACGGAGCGGCGAACGCTGGTGCTGCTGCAACCGTCGCAAGTGGTGCTCCTGCTCAGGACATCCAGATCGTAACAGCTGGTGACGGCACCGGTTATCAGATCATCCTTGATGACACAGCTGGTGCAAACAGCATCGGTCAGCGCACATTTGAATATGTTGCAAACGCTGATGATAGTGCGGCTTCTGTTGCTGCGACGCTTGCAACACAGGTTCAGAACTTCCTGTCTGCAACCGGTGAAAGCGGCTACACAGTTGCTCGTTCAGGCGACACTCTGTCGATCACCAACAATTCTGGTGGCGCAGTTGATATCACAGCCAACGCAGCGGCTGGTGGTACAGCTGGTGTGTCTGCTGGTGGTCTTGGTGACCTTGCAACCATCGACGTTACAACCAACGCTGGTGCCACATCTGCTCTGACAGCGATTGAAGGTCTGCTTGACCAGTCAATCGACGCTGCTGCTGGCTTCGGTTCTGCTCAGAAGCGGATCGAAACACAAAGCGAGTTTGTTCAGACGATGGTCGACTCACTGACAACCGGTATCGGTGGTCTGACAGACACAGACATGGAAGCTGCTTCGGCGAAGCTTCAGGCGCTTCAGGTTCAGCAGCAGCTCGGTACTCAGGCTCTGTCTATCGCGAACCAGGCTCCACAGTCTCTGCTGTCGCTCTTCCGATAGTAACCCAATTGTCTGGAGCGCTCTTCGGGGCGCTCCAGATCTCATTTTAGAATTCTTGGAGGCTTGATTGCAGGCTCTAGCTGTCAAAGCGTATGGTGAAGTTCGAAACCGAACCGCTGATAACAAATCTCTCGAACATGCTCTGTTTGAACAAATCACGGATGCTCTCAGAGAGGCAGTTGATCAGGAAAAAACCGACGCCGCCAAATGGGCAGATGCTGTCAATCGTAACCTCGAACTGTGGACCCTTCTGACCACAGATTTGCTTCACCCCGACAACCAGCTACCCGAGGCACTCCGTAAGTCCTTGTTGGAGCTTTCTGTCTTTGTCCGCCGGCACAGTATGCAAGTGCTCTCAGGCGATGCGCAATTGGCAGACCTTATCGAAATTAATGAGTCCATCATGCAGGGGCTCAAGGCACTTTAAACAGCGATAGAGTAAGCTGGGAGGGGACTAGGAATGTCCGGATTAATGCTAAAACTCGCTCCAGGTGAGCGTTTCATCATCAACGGGACCATGCTGGAAAACGGCGACAAACCGGGGCGCATTCGCGTGCCAAGCCCGGATGTTATGGTTCTGCGCTGCCGCGATGCGCTGCAGCCCGACCAAGTCGATACGCCGGTCAAGCAGGTCTATTACGCGATCCAGCTTCTGATCACCAAAGATCTTGAAGAAGAGGATACGCTGCCTGCGCTCTACCGTGCGTGCGAAGATCTAAAAGGCGTCTTCGCTTCGATCAAACCCGATCTCATCCCAACGCTGTGCGAAATGATCCGGCGCGGAAACTACTATTCTGCGCTATGCTATCTGAAGCAAGTGATTGAGCTTGAAAGTCAGCTTTTGGGACAAGATCGAAACGACGCATTGGCGGCCTAAATGGTGTTTCAACCAGTCCTTCCCTTATCAGGTCTGGGCGGTTGGGCCTTTCTGCAGTCGACATACGACTCGCAGCTCGAAACCTATTCGAACTCTGCGCAGGTCAAGAATGATATCGACTATTTCACCGAGAAACTGTCAAAGCCAATCGCAGTCGAAGATTTTGTCACCGATGGCCGCTTACGCCGGATCGCACTGACCTCTTTTGGTCTCTCCGAAGAGTCCTGGAAGACAGGCTATGTGCGGACGGTCCTGGATGAGGTTCAGGATCCTGACAGCACGTTTCTCGCGCGGCTGAATAATCAGGCTTATACCGAGTTTGCCAATGCGCTTCGGCCAAATTCCGAAGGCATGATCAATCTAGCGTCCGCGCAGGTCGAACGGATGGTTGGCCAGTATGCATCAGAATCTTTTGAAGAGGCGGTTGGCGAACAAGACAATGCCATGCGCCTAAGCCTGAATTACCAGGCCGAGATCTCGAACCTGGTGAATGCGGATTCAACAGATCAGACCAATCTTTATCGGATGCTCGGCAGTGTGCCGGTACGCACTGTGATGGAAACCGCCCTCGGTTTGCCATCAGAGTTCGCGACCTTGGATATCGACCGGCAAGCTGAAATCCTCGATGAGGAGTTGCAGAAGAAATTCAACATCTCGTCGATCACGGATTTAACAGAGCCGGACGTGATTGACCGCGTCATTCAACGCTATCAGGTCTTGGACTCGCTGAACCAATCTGTGGCGGCAACCGGGTCTGCGGCAACAGCACTGACCTTGTTGAGCAATGCTGTTGGATTTGGCGCGGTCGCGAGCCAAAATCTGTTCTTGAGCAACTTCTAAGGCGTTAGGCTGGCAAGGTTGCTGGCTCCGCGTTTGGCGTGCTAAGCGCCGGTTGCATCAAGCTCTCCAAATACTGAAACGCTGTCTCGATCCCATTGCTGGGTTCGGTCAGAAACTTGTCCAAGCTTGGGAATAGCGAATAGGCAATGTCCGCATGCGGATCTTTGCCAAACTCGAATAAGCCCGCCCGAACCATTGGCGCAATTTCGTCATAGGTCGTGACGAGTTTGCGATACGTGTGGAGCAGAGCGTTTTGTTCCGGCGTCGCCGCTTTCGGCAAAGCGCGCGAAACACTGCGCAGTACATCGACCGCCGGGTAGCGCCCACGCTCCGCGATTTTGCGGGACAGTACGAAATGCCCGTCCAAAATCCCGCGCACCATATCGGCAACCGGTTCTTCAAAGTCCGACCCCGCGACGAGTACAGAAAAGATCGCTGTAATGTCGCCAGTGCCCTTGGCACCAGGGCCGGTGCGTTCGGCAAGTTCAGACACGACGCGAACCGTTGAGGGCGGGAACGCGTTTAGTGCAGGGGTTTCCCCCGCCATCAAAGCAGTCTCGCGATGCGCTTCAGCAAAGCGTGTCAGCGAATCAAACAGGAATAGGACGGAATGGCCTTGATCGCGGAAATACTCGGCTGCCGCCATGGCGCAGAAGGCGGCGCGTTTCTTGGCGCCGGGCGGTTCGTTTGCCGTCGCTGCGATCACGGTGGTCTTCGGCAGGGCTTCTGGCGGCAGAACCTCGTCTATGAATTCCTGGACTTCGCGAGACCGCTCACCGATCAGGGCAATCACAACCCGGTCGGCATTCATCCCGCCCGCGAGCGTTCCGAGCAGTGTTGATTTGCCGACGCCGGAGCCCGCAAACAGGCCAATCCGCTGGCCTGCGCATATGGGTAGAAGCGTATCAGTGACATTCAGGCCGGTATGTAAGCGTTTGCCCAGCGGTTTGCGCACAGAGGGCGGCAAGGCGCTTGTCTGTAACGGCATAGGCCAGCGATGGCCGGTGTCTTGTTGCTGCACGCGGCGCGCTTGCACTTCTCCGCGATAATTCACCAGCGCGCCGAGCCAATGATCGCCAACCTCGACTTGGTCTTGTTCTGTCACGAAAGCGCGGTCGCCAATCCGGATCGCATCGGTCGAGCTGTACATCAGGATTTTAACCCGGTCGCCGGTCACCGTGATCACCTCGCCGATCAGATCGGTCTCAGGCTTTTCGATGGTCACAGCATCGCCAATGCCAGCCGCATGACTGATACCTGAGACTTCGATCATCCCAGGCAGGATTTCGGTCACGGCGCCCCACAAACGGGCTGGAGTGGCAAGCGGTCTCGACATGTAAAAGTTAATTAAACCCAGGGTATCTGTTAATCCTTTCTTCAACTTATAGTCGCAAATTTTGCAGAAACGTTAACCTTAAGGGATTTTTCGATGCTTTCCGACATGTCTCTGTTCCAAATCTACGGGGCAATGGCGCGCCATGCTGCCGAAACGCAGCAGACGAGCGCCGAAAACCTCTCTCGTGCGAACGAGCCGGGTTACAAAGCGGTGGAGATCGAATCCTTTTCTGATTTCATGAAACGCAACGGGCCAAACCTCGAAAAGGTCGACTTCAACCAGCCGTTTCAACAGAGCCTTAGCCTCCACGCGGCCTCGCCAAATGGCAATACGGTCAGCGTTGAGGAGCAAGTTTTCAAATCTGCGGAAGCTGTGGGCAAGCACAATATGGCGATGACCGTCTATTCCAAATCCTTGGACATGATGAAGCTCGCCCTCGGCCGGAGATCGTAGGGGACTAGGATATGAACCCATTTGAATTCTCAATGATGCAAGCGATGTCCGGCATGCGCCAGAACTCGCAGCGGATCACGGTGAGCGCTGAAAACGTGTCGAATGTCGACACGCCGGGCTATCAACGCAAAATTCTGATGACGGAGCCGCGCGCAGGAAACGAAGTGTCGTTCGGCACCTTGCGGACCGCGCTCGATCAAACTCCCGGCGTGGAAGAGTACAGCCCCGCTCACCCGATGGCGAATGATGAGGGCTATGTCACACTCTCGAACGTCTCACTGGTGACCGAAATGGCGGATATGCGCGAAGCTAATCGCACCTATGAAGCCAACCTCAATTCCTTCCAGCAAGCGCGGACCATGTACACCTCGCTGTTGGATGTCTTGCGTCGATAAGGAGGCCTAAATGAGCAATTTTGGTTTCGGGGCGTATAACACGCTCAGCCCTGCAAAGATCGCGACTCCCACTGCAACTCCGGCGAAGCCTGAGGTTGAAGAAAATGCAGTCGCGAAGGGCGCGTCAGATTTTAAGGCCGCGGTGCAAAAAGCCGAACAAGCCGCGATCGACACGGCGGTGTCAGGCGCGGATCCGCACGCCATGGTCGAAGCTCTAGCGAACGCCGAAATGGTCCTCGAAACGGCCGTGACGGTCCGGGATAAAGTGGTTGAGGCCTATCAGGAACTGTTGCGCATGCCAGTCTAGAATGGAGCTTGGGGACGATGGGCGAATCTGAAATTTTCGAAGTCCTTCGGGCTTCTCTTTGGGCCGGCGTGCTGATGGGCTTGCCGATCCTTGGTGTTTCCTTGGTCTTGGGGTTTGCAATTGGTCTCGTCCAAGCGCTGACCTCGGTTCAGGAAATGACGCTGACTTTTGTGCCGAAAATTATTGCGGTGGTCGCGGTCTTCTTCCTCACCATTGGGTACATGACGCGGGTCTGTATCGACCTCTTCAACAATTTTATCATTCCGATGATCACCCTTTGAGACCCTGATGACGCAATCGAAACTGCTTGATTTTACATCGCCCACCGCATTCCTCGCGATTGGGCTTATGCTGGTCATCCTGGTCATGGTTTTGCCCGTGCCCGCTTGGGTGCTCGATTTAGGGCTTACGGCCTCTTTTGCGTTTGCGATCCTGATCTTCACGACCGCAATCTTTATTGAGAAGCCGCTCGACTTTTCGTCCTTCCCAAGCGTGCTTTTGGCCTCCCTAATTTTGCGGCTGGCGCTGAATGTATCATCGACCAAGCTGATCATTTCCGAAGGTCATTCTGGGACCGATGCCGCAGGCGGGGTAATCGAAGGCTTCGCTATGTTCATCATGGGCGGCAACTTGTTTGTCGGCTTGGTTGTGTTTGGCGTTTTGATCATCGTGAACTTCATGGTGATCACCAAAGGTGCAGGCCGCATGGCTGAAGTCGGCGCGCGCTTCGCCTTGGATGCGATGCCCGGCAAACAGCTCGCAATTGACTCAGATCTCGCCGTCGGCGCGATCAGCCATGAAGAAGCCAAGCAACGCCGCCAGAAAGAGCAAGAGGAAGCTGCCTTCCTCGGCTCGCTCGATGGTGCATCAAAATTTGTGAAAGGCGACGCGATCGCAGGCCTTCTGATCACCGCGCTGAACTTGGTTGCCGGGATCGGGTTCGGTCTTGCGGTGCACGGCCTTTCGCTCGGCGAAGCGGCGGCAAACTATTCTGTCCTAACCGTCGGCGATGGCCTGGTCTCGCAGATCCCGGCAGTGATCGTATCGGTGTCTGCGGCTTTGCTTTTGTCGAAAGGCCGCGATGATGGCGCGATTGATGAAGCGCTCGGTAAGCAGCTCGGCGGCAACGCAACGTCTCTGATGATTGTGTCTGGTTTGCTGGCCGTGTTTGCCCTGTTCCCAGGCCTTCCATTCCTGCCCTTTATGCTGGCTTCGATGGGATTTGGCGTCACCGCTTACTTCTTACGAAAACAACAGCAAGAGGTCGAAGCGCAGGCCGACGCGTCTGAAGAAACGCCCGAAACGGAAACCAATCAAATCGGCGATTCGATCCATTCTGATGAAATTCATCTCGAAGTCGCCCCTGATCTCGTCGCAACAGTGCTGCAAGGGGAAAGCGGTATCGAAGCGCGGATTGATAAGATCCGGCGCTATATCGCTGAAGAGTATGGCTTCGTCCTGCCATCGATCCGGATGACTGATAATCCGACCATGGAGCGCAATACCTATCGCCTCAACATTCAAGGCGTGCCGGTGGATAGCGGGCTGCTGCGCCCTGGCTCGGTGCTGGCGTTAATCGAAGAAGATCAACTCCCACACCTGGTCGGTGAAGCGGTCAAAGAACCCGTCTACAAAGCGGCTGCGCGCTGGCTTCCGACGACCAAGAAGCAAGAACTTGTCGCAGCTGGCACGCCAGTTATCGAACCGATTGAAGTTCTTGCCACGCATATGCTTGAACTGATCCAGGGCAATTTCTCTTTGATCTTTACCCGTATGGTGATGATCCAGACCTTGGATGCCCTGACCAGCATGTCGGATGGCGAGCGCAGCGCCGCAAACCAAAAACTGCTTGATGAGTATATCCCAACGAAAGTTGCGCCAGAGACACTGCTCGCGGTCTTGCGCGGCCTGCTCGAAGAGCGCGTCTCGATCCGTAATATTTTCCTGATCCTGGAAACGGTCGGCGAGGCAAAATCGCAAGGTGCCAATCAGACCCAAATGGTCGAACTAGTGCGCCAGCGTCTCTCATTCCAAATCTTGAACAAGCTCCAAGATGGCGATGGCCGTCTACCGCTAGTGCAGCTCTCAACGGCGTGGGAGCAGAAATTTGCCGAACACGAAATCAAATCAGATGGCGGCGCCTCCGATATTGCTTTGCCACCTGAATTGTTCAGCGAGCTCCTCAATGGCATTCAAGAGAAACTGAACGAGACCGCGCAGCGCGGCGTCGTGGCCGCGATTGCGACGTCTTCGAAGCGCCGGCGTTTCTTGCAAACTGTGCTGGCCAGCAAAGGTATTCGCAATGCGGTCCTCGCCTATGAAGAAATTCGGTCCAGCAGCAAGCCGCAAATCGTAGGCATTGTATGATCCCGCTTCTAGATCTGCTCGGCCCAGATCTGTCTTACTGGGTGGCGCAGTTCATGCTCACCGTCGCGCGCTTGTCCTTTGTGATCATTCTGATGCCTGGTATTGGCGAGCAGATGATCCCGGCTCAGGTGCGGGTTTACTTACTGCTCGGCCTCTCCGCGGCAATCTCTGGTCTGGGCATTACCGATTATACGCTGCCGGAAAGTCTGACAGACCTTGGCGTTGTGATTGTGATGGAGCTGTTGCTTGGCCTGTTCCTCGGGATCGGCCTGCGCGTCGTGATCTGGAGCCTTAATATTGCGGGCAGTGTCATCGCGCAATCGATGGGCTTAGCGCAGCCGCTGGGTGTGGCGCTCGAAAACGAAGCCCAGACCGCAACCGCCAACCTGCTCTCTATGGCAGGGGCGGCAGTGCTGTTCTCAATGAATTTCCATATCGAAGTGATTTCGAGCTGGATCGGACTTTATGAGACGATCCCGATTGGCGGCTCGTCTTGGATCGCGCAGGCCTTCCTGTTTGACAGCATCTATGCCGCTTTCGCTTTTGCAGTCCTGCTGGCCTGGCCCTTCGTGGCGATGAACCTGCTCTATAATGTCTGTTTGGGCTTCATCAACAAAGCCATGCCGCAAATGATGGTGGCCTTTGTTGGTGCGCCCTTCTTGGTTGGGGCAGGCATGTTCCTGCTCGCCGTTTCGATCGGGGCGATGCTGATGGTCTGGCAGGACCAAATCGCGCAGCTGATTGTGTGGTTATAGGGCATGGCTGAGGAACAGGACCAGTCTGGTGAAAAGGAGTTCGCCGCCACCGAGGAGCGCCTTCGGCAGGCGCGAGAGGATGGCGATGTTCCGGTGTCCAAAGAGGCCAATGCCGCTGGCCTAATCATTGGCATCGGGCTTGGCATGTTGGTGTTCCTTATGCTGACCTCGAGTGCTCTCAATGATGGCTTTGCCAGCATGTTCTATCATGCCGATCGTTACGCGGCGGACATTTTTACCGATCAGGGCTCGCAGACTCGGAAAGTGCTGACGGGCATGATGTATGCGATCTTGCCGCTTCTTGCGGTTCTGGTCGCGTGCGTCCTGCTGGCGCTCATTCTGCAGCGGGCGATCGCGTTCTCGACCAAGAAGGTCAAGCCGGACATGAAAAAGATCAATCCGGTCGAGAACATCAAAAACAAGTATGGCACGAAGGGCTTGCTCGACTTCCTCAAGGACGCTGCTAAGATGATCTTCGCAGGCCTGATCGCAGCCTATTTCATGGTCTATTTTGCATCAGAATACTATGCGGCCGCCGCAATCTCCAAAGGCCAGTTGGTCGATTTCACGCTGCAGCAAATCTTGAAGCTGATCCTGTTTTTCGGGGCATTTCAGATCGTCCTGGCGCTCTTGGATCTGCCGCTGCAGCAGCACCTCCATGCAGAGCGCCTGAAAATGACGCGCGAAGAAGTCAAAAAGGAAATGAAGCAGAGCGAGGGCGATCCGCATTTGAAGCAGCAGCGCCGCGAACGCGGGACCCAAATCACACGCTCCGATATGCTTAAGAACGTCGAGTCCGCAACGGTGGTTATGGTCAACCCGGAACACTATGCGGTCGCGTTGAAATGGGATCCGAACGGCGACACAGCGCCGGTCTGCGTGGCCAAAGGCGTCGATCATCTCGCGGCCAAAATTCGAGAAGTGGCGCAGGCCAATAGCGTTCCAATCTATCGCGACCCGCCAACCGCGCGGTCACTCTACAGCCTGATTGAGGTGGACGAAGAGATTCGCCAGGAACACTTCGCCGCTGTCGCGGCCGCGATTCAATATGTTGACCGTGTGCGGCAACATCTTCAGGGGCCGCGCTGATGCAAGTCGACCCAGTTATCCCGCAATTGCTGGACATTAAGCACAAGGACCAGACGCAAAGGTTGGCCGCCGCCACGTCAGAATTGCGGACGCTTGAGCAAAAACGAGCAGACCTGCTGCGAGAATACGAGCAGCTCGATGATCGGAAAGACGGGTTTACGCAAATGAGCATAGCGAATGGATATCTGCGTTATATGCGCCATCGCCAGGATGCTTTAGATCGAAAAATTGCGGAAATGAGGAAGCAAGTGGACGCAATTCAGGAAGAGCTCCGGCAAACGGTTTTCTCCCAATCTATGCTGAACAATTTGTGATCTCGGAGAACAAATTTACGTTCTCTTCATAAAGATTACCATACTATCCCTGCGCGAAGAGCGGTAAATTCAATCATAAAAACCGCCGTCGGAATGCATGGAGAAACAAATGAGCGCAAAGACCCCGTCCCACGTGGACCATCAAGTTGGTCGTCGTATCCGCCAAGCGCGTCGCGCAGCGAAACTGACACAAGGCCAGCTTGGAGACAAAATCGGCCTGACATTTCAGCAAGTTCAAAAGTATGAAAAGGGCGTCAATCGCGTCTCTGCGGGCACGCTTTATGAAATTGCGAAAGTCCTCGATATTCCGATCAGTTGGTTCTTCGACGAAGACATTGTCGATCGCATTACGGAGCTTAAAGAAGCGGATGCGAGTGACTTTAACGACTGCATGAATCTTTTGCTGGACCTGCGCCAAAGTTCAAATCTTGGTCCTGTCCGCGAAGTATTGCGGCTTGCGGGCGGACGCTAGCAACCATCTGTACAGCGGCGGAGTTTGGCGCTTGGTCAGCTGATTAGCTGACCTTGGCCAAATGCCCGCCTGGATAGGTCGCCATAGAGCCACCATCGGTGTCCACAAAGGCTTCCAGATCACGGATTACGGATAGGATGAGCTTGGCTTCGCTTGGCAACTCGGCGTGATTCTCGTCTGGGGAAACATAGCTTTCCCACACTTTGAGTTTCAGCAGGATGTCGACAGGCCCATTGGCTTGTTGCGCGCTGATCGCGTCAATCATTCCAAGTTGCACTTCAAGCTCTGCATCTGCGAGTTCTTCAGTCTCGATTGTTTGAGCGAAGTGAGCGTGGCGGCGCATGGATTTAACCCATTGCGGCAATTCCCGCTCGATCAATTTTTCGGTCCCCATTTGTGCGGTCCTTCTTTGTAACGCAATTGAATAGCGTGGCGCGTTTTCGCGTCTCACAATTGGTTAATGCGCCAGGACCAGAGTTTGTTCCCTCATAGGTGAACTTTTTTCAATTTATTGTGAGGGGCGTTAAAAACGCGAGCGCAAAGAAAGGTTTGGGGGCGATCACTCAGACTCGTCCGTGTCCTTGTCTTTATCATTTTTCTCTTGCTGCTTCAGTGCGTCGATCAGTTTTTTGAGCTTCTCTGGAACGGGTTCGTTCAAGACTTCTTTGTACTTATCGCGCAGTGATTCACCCACCGGTTTGGTCGCACGCCATTCTGGCGGCATTTTGGGTGAGTCGTTATCACCGGACATTCTGTGTCTCTATTTTGTAAAATCCCTTTATTCGCTTGGAGCCTAAGTCTGGGCGTTATAGCAAGCAGGTCAGTTATTCGATTTTTGTAATACTGAGAAAAAAGCCTAGGCCGCGCGAAATCTAAACCGCATCAGATTCAGGTTCAGAAAGAGCTGCATCGACCTGTTCAAGAGAAGCTTGGCCGTAATTTATGGGGTGCATAAATGTAGGTTTGAACCAGGGTGACTTTTGTTGGTGAAACAGGCCTCTCAGCCAATCGATCACAATCTGCGCACGGGCCATTCGGCGGACGCGCTCAGTATAGGTCAGCCAGAACCGAATGGGCGCAACTTCCGGTAGGTTGAGCGGCTCAATATTCTTTTGAAGCCCATGAACATAGGTCGGCAGCAAAGCAATGCCGCCGCCATTGGCGCAGACCTCGACCATCACGGCGCCCGAATTCGTGACCAGAGCAAAGTCAATCAGATCCCGGAACTCTTTGGCTTTAGGGGCCCAGCGTTCCATTTGATTGACATAGCCGGAATGGATGATGCAGCGATGATTATAGAGATCAAATACGCTGGTCGGATGGCCGAAATTCTTGATGTATTCCGGCGAGGCAAAGAAGACGTAATGCAGCATGCCAAGGCGCTTTGAGACGATGTCTGGCCGGCCAGGCTCTTGAAACTGAATGGCCACGTCAGCCTTCTCATTGATCAAGTCGGCGTCCGGGCGATCGGTGGTCACCAGGCGCAGTTCAATCTTTGGGTTCTGCAAATGGAAATCAGGCAGATGCGGCGCAATCCAGTGGGTTGCGAGGCCGTCGCCGGTGCACAAAGTCACTGACCCTTCGGCCGGTAGATCATGATCAAGGACGTCGCTGCGCAGACCATCGGCAGCATCCGACATGATCTCTGCATAGCGCAGGGTTTTTTTGCCGGCATCGGTAAGCGTGACCCCGCGCGGCGAACGGTAAAGCAGCCGCGCATTCAGCGAGCGCTCAAGTTCGTCGATCTTTCGGGACACTGTGGGCGCAGTTTCTTTCAAGCGCGCAGCCGCAGCATTCATGCTGCCGAGCTCGGCGACAACAATGAAAACCTTTAGTTTATCCCAATCCAAATTCTCGAACATCTAACGCCCTTATGCGATTTCTGTACTACCCCAATTCGATTCTGTCTGCATCGCTGACACAAAAACTGTGTCAAGCAATCCCGTGAGAGAGCAAATTGTGTCGCGGTTTGGAAGAGCAATTCGAACTTTTTTGTAAATATGCGATTCAATATTACTTATTAGATGCCAAATCTAGGGCTCTATTGGGATGGAAGAATTTATGGTAAACAAAGATAAACGCCTAACAACTTATCCTTTTACTGTTGATCGTGCAAAAATGATTGAGCTTATGGCGAGTTTTGGTTGGCGTACCGCCAATGAAGCCGAGATTCCGGAAATGCTCGAACTTGGCGAGCGGTTGATCGAGGATCAGTTGATCAGCCCTGATGTTCTCGCGCGCCTCCACAAATTGACCGGCATTACGGCTTGGGTGTTCGGCGCTCCCGTTGAGGGGCTCGTCATCTCCGTGCCGCTCACCCAGGCTGGTCTTGATGCCGTCCAGGACAATGTGTTCGTCGCCAAGAACCCGGATGATGTGCATGTCGCTGCCGCCGGTCAGTCCTGCGCAGGCGTCTATATCGGCATCTATGCTGGCGCGACCAAAGAGGCCCGAAAAGCCGTGATGAGCGGAGCTGGTGTCATTCGCATGGCGATTTACGCGCAGGTGCCATGTTTCGCTCGTGCGGCTACCGAAGACGGCGCGCGCTCAATGGAGAGCCTCGGATGGTCCCCAGCAGGGTTCGGTGCCGACAAGCTATGGATGCAAGGCGCTCTGGTCGTGCCAGAGCAGAAAGTCGCCTAATGCTAACGATTACACCTATTGGGGAATCAGGGCTCGCGAAACCGCTGGATGCCGAGCTGGCTGAGAAATTTCCGATCGAAATGGTTCGCACGCTCGACGCCTTTCAGAAAGTCGTCGCAGTACGCTCTATGGTCTACATGGCCGAGCAGGATTGCCCCTACGAGGAAGAGTTTGACGGCAATGATCTATGTGCCACGCATGTCATCGCCTATTCTGAGGGGCAGCCGATTGCGACGCTCCGGCTGCGCTGGTTTGCTGGATTTGGAAAAATCGAACGGGTGAGCATTCTACCAGCCTTTCGCGGTAGCGGTGTGGTGAAAGTCATGCTCGCGGCCTCGCTGGAGATCGCATCGCGCAAAGGCTATCGCCGCATGCTCGCACAAATCCAAGCGCGCCTCTGGCCGCTATGGTCGAAAACGCTGAACTGCCGCCTCTTGGACGATCATCCAAACTTCTACTTCTCGGACTTTGAGTATTGCGAGATGGAGATTTCGGTGTCGGCGCATCCCGATGCGATTCGCCTAAACTCGGATCCAATGCTAATCATACGCCCTGAAGGGGATTGGGACCGGCCTGGCATCCTTGAGAAGTCGGCCACACGGGGCGGTGATGTGCGTGAGGTCGCTGCGTAGAATGTGCTTACTTGTATTGTGTGACACTCCATCTGGGATGGAGCCGTCTGGGCTGTCCAAACTCCATGCGCGCATTGATGATGCGCGCGTGTCTCAGCGTCCGATCGCGTTCGTTCACAATCAGCAGGGCGAGGGTTTGAGCAAGCTCGGCATCCGGATTGGCCGCTATGAGCCGATTTTCAGTTCCGAAATGAACCTTCCGGATGGGCTGATTGATTTCATTGTCGCGAATTCAGGGCGTAAAGTCAGACTAGACGGCGTGGCTGAACGCAATCTGTTTGAGCGTGTGCGCTCGGTCTTGGTCCGCGCAGGATTGTCTGCAGAGCTCGACCGCTCAGCGCTGCTGTCCTAAACGAGAAGATCAGTGATAGGGGACGCTGGCGATAGGATTTGTCGCAGCTGGATTCTGCGGGTCCATAAAGAACCAATCAACCGGATAATCGAGCACTTTCGCAACCACAAATAGCGTCCCAGCCGACACACGATTGCTGCCGCGCTCATATTTGTGGATTTGTTGGCTGGAACACCCCAAATGTTCCCCAAGTTGGGCTTGGGTCATGCAGGCATTCACGCGCGCCATTCGGATACGCTGTCCTATCGTCTCGTCCACGGGGGCGGGTTCGGCGGGCATCATCGGCATATGGCAAATAAAAGCTAAATCAGTAAATCAATTCTAAATTGTATTTATGCGGCAGCCTGCAGGCGCTGCGTGAGCCAGAAGAGGGCCGGTAGCGCGACGAATAAGATCGCGACAAACACCAAGAGTGGAAATCTCTGGGTCGGACGCGCGGCGGCCGTCGATGAAGCTGAGGTCGTGTGATCGGTCGCGCTTTGTCTACGAAGACGCAGCAGGTAAACCGCGGCAAAAATGGCGGCGAGGCTCGCGCTCGCGATCATCAAAAAGGTATTATTTTGAAGGATGCCCACGATCAAGTTCGAAACCGCGAGCGCCGTTGTCGCGAGCAAAGTCAGCAGGTTGCGTTGATCGCGTGTCTGGGTCGTGTGGGGCGTGGTCATAATGATCTCGTCAGTCGTCTCTATCGAATCAATTCAAGTCCTTTGCACAACATAAGGTTGAATATTTACGAATGACTAACCAATGCGGGTTCGAGCCAGCGTGGCGCGGTGAAATCAACCAGTAATAGTGTTTTCTTAAGACGATTCAGCCGAGATGGCGGTCCGATTCGAAAGAGGAGCGGACAATGTCCACCCGTTTGATTTCATGTGCAATGATTGGCCTTGTGGCTATGGCTTTGCCGGGATGTGAGACAGCCGCTGGCTTGAGCGACGAAGCGCTTAACAGGGCGAGCTTTAACCGCATTCAGGCCACTCCCTTTATGGATCAAGTTGATGCGAAAGCTTGCCGCGCGTCGCTGGACCAGACCTTTGGGTTCCCCCGGTCTTCGCTCAGCGTCGAAAGCGGCGTTCAAGTGACCCAGGCCTATTCCTGTGACGGAAGCCGCGTCATCGCTAATGTCAGCCTCAAAAACCTGACGGCCCAGCCAAAATACTGCGCCGCCTTCACAGAGGTCCAAGAGATCGGAACAGACATCGGTCCACATGGCGTAACTATGTTTGAATATGACTTTGCCGAAACGCGAAGCTTTAGCTGTTTTGATATCAGCTGAACTGTCGCAATTGCTACAGTTCTTGCTTAATATAAAAATTCTTTTCTAGTCCTGGTGCTGCGTCACAGTCACGCCAGAATGGAGCGCCTAATGCTGCTTGATAACGTAAACCTGTTTACAGTAGCAGGCGAAGGAGCGCACGGCATGACCATGACTCAAATGCTGGCCGATCTGCGGAATTGCAGTCTTAAGGCCGCTGACATTCACCGTCTTTCATTGAGAGGGTGCGAGCCTTGTTGAACGAAGTTGCGTCGCGGCAGGAAGATCGCGTCGAGGAAATCAGTGACGCGTCCTGGGCGGTGATCGAAGCCCACGGAACCTTTTTTGAAGCGACCGAGGGCGATACGGTCCTTGAGCTGGGACAAACCGATGAGCATTTGCTGATCGTCTTGTCCGGTCAGGCGACATTGGTTTACTTTCCGAATGGACGCCGGCAACCAACGGCGATCTATCGCAGCCCAGGTGAGGTCCTGCACCATGCTGGAATGCATTTGAAGCTTCCCAATCCGTTTTCCATAGAGGCGGCGAGCGCTGAAACCCGCGTCGTACTAATTGAGCGTAAAATCGTGTACCAAATGGTGAGCGACGATGTCGATTTCGCGGAGTATCTGTTCAAGGATCTGTCGGAACGTTTCTTTGTCGCGCTGAGTTATCTGAGAGAGCAGCGTCAGGAACTGTTAATTGTCCGCCTCGGAAAACGGCTGATGTTGATTACGGATCACCGGCCAGCAGTTGAATTTACGCAAGCTGAGTTGGCTGAAATCATGGCTGTGTCGCGGATCAGCATCTCTAAAGCGATCAAGACGCTTGAGGAACTAGAACTTGTGAAACGTGCTGACCGAGCCCTCATGACGGTGGATCGCACCAAACTTAAAGCCTGGCTCGACGCGCAAAGCTGAGACACAGCGACCTCCTCAACAAAGTATGACTGAAAACTTATCTTGAGTAGAAATATTTGTATTTCTACCAAAGCGAGATTTAACCAAGATTTGTTAGACCTCTCGATGTCGCCAGGGAGCCTCAGTCAGATCCATGCTACTAAGTCTATTGCAAAAACGATCAAAGCATTCAGGCCAAATTGCCGTCGCCTCGGCGCTTGTGATTATCCCAGTGTTCGCCATAGTCACCCGGGCTGTAGATGCGCATGGAATCTCTGAGCAGCCGGAAATGGTGCAAATGGCCGACAACCATGCGACGCGTCATGAGGCGAACCTTGTGTGCTTGTAAACAAGACCGTTGCAACTCTAATCGGTAAACTCTTCAAACTGTCTCGAGGTGTGGCGGCTTCGGGACTGATGCCGCTTTGGGCGGTAAACAAAATCTAAACCGAGTTTGCAAAATTCAATGCGTTCGAGAAACCATACTTACGATTGCGTTTCATAGGTCCTCAGAACTTTCTGTTTCAATTATCTTCAATTAAAACAATGCACTGTATCCTGAAAAAAATCAGGAAAGGTGGGACAAAATGAACTTCCAGAATAAAAAACCCTTAACGACTGGCTTCCTTGAGAGCGTCAATCTTATGTATGATCGTGCGGTTGATCTCTTAGATCTTCCCGGTGATGTCGCCCAAACAATTAAAGCCTGTAACTCAACTTATGAGGTGCAGTTTTCAGTACGTCTGCGAGACAAACTACACACGTTTAAGGGCTACCGCTCTGTCCATTCTGAGCATATGGAGCCGGCCAAAGGCGGGATCCGTTATTCGATCGAAGTGAACAAGGATGAAGTTGAGGCGCTGGCCGCGTTGATGACTTATAAGTGCGCCTTGGTCGAAGCGCCATTTGGCGGCTCTAAGGGCGGTTTGATCATTGATCCTACCGAGTGGGAACCCCACGAGATGGAGAAGATCACACGACGGTTTGCTTATGAGCTGATCAAGCGTGACCTGATCAATCCATCACAAAATGTTCCTGCGCCTGACATGGGCACGGGTGAGCGTGAGATGGCTTGGATGGCGGACGAGTATCGCCGCATGAACCCGACCGATATGAATGCGCGCGCTTGTGTGACAGGCAAGCCGCTCAACGCTGGCGGCATTGCTGGCCGAACAGAAGCGACGGGCCGCGGCGTACAGTACGCCCTGCAAGAATTCTTCCGCCATGCGGATGATGTCAAAGCCGCTGGGCTTGACGGTTCGCTTGATGGCAAACGCGTCGTTGTTCAGGGCCTTGGGAATGTTGGCTATCACGCCGCAAAATTCCTCAGCGAAGAAGACGGTTCGAAAATCGTCGGCGTGGTCGAGCGTGACGGTGCGGTCTTTAATCCGAAAGGCATCGATGTTGAGGCTCTGAAAGCGCATCTTATGGCGCGTCAGCCGCTTTCAACTTTTGCTGGCGTCGAGTTTGTTGAAGATGGCTCACTTGGGCTGGAATATGATTGCGATATTCTGATCCCGGCTGCTTGTGAAAGCGTCATCACCTATTCAAACGCGCACAAGATCAAAGCGCGCCTTATTATCGAAGCCGCCAACGGCCCGATCACCGCAGATGCTAATGATATTCTGGTCGAGCGTGGACACACGATCATTCCAGATCTGTTCGCGAATGCTGGCGGTGTTACCGTGTCTTATTTCGAATGGGCGAAGAATATCTCGCACATCCGCTTCGGCCGTATGCAGCGCCGTCAGGAAGAAGCCCGTAGCCGCGCTTTCTTGGAACAGCTGGAAGCCGTCCTGCCAAATGGTGTGGATCCAGCGCTAAAGAAGAAGCTGGAATGCGGCGCTGGTGAGATTGATCTGGTTCGCTCTGGTCTCGATGACACGATGCGTGCGGCCTATGTCGCGATGCGGGAAGTCCGCGAGGCGCATCCGAATTGCCCAGATCTCAGAACCGCAGCCTATATGGTGGCTGTGCGCCGGATCGTTGGCGTGATGGATCACTTTACAATGTAAAGACCAACAGGGCTGACTCGTCAGATTGGCGGGTCAGCCTATACAAAAGAAGGCGCCGCTCGATTTAGATCGAGCGGCGCTTTTTTTATGCGTGGAACCTTTAACCGCCCTCAGTCCATGAAACGCGTCTCAGGAGAAGGTCTTAGTTTGGGAGACGGGTTGAGGTGCCAGCCGTCACCGTATGCCCATGCGGCGACACATTCTCCGGCGCAATCTCGACGCGGTCGCGGCCATTGCGTTTGGCTTTGTAAAGCGCGGCGTCCGCCCGTTCCAGCGCGTCATTGATGCTCGCTTCGTTAAACAGAGGCTCTGCGACGCCGATGCTGACGGACACATTGAAGGGGCCACTCTCGCTTGGGAATTTGACCTGCTTGATGGCCTGGCGAATGCGGTCGGCGACCTTTGCGGCTGACATGGCATCTGAGTCGACCAGGACAATCGCGAACTCTTCACCGCCGAGGCGGCCAATCAAGTCCTCTTGGCGCAGCACGTTCGAAGCGATCGCAACCATTTTAGAGAGGACTTTGTCGCCGGCTGCATGGCCATGAACGTCATTGACTTGTTTGAAATGGTCGATGTCGAGCATCAAAGTCGACAAACGGGCATTGTCTCGCTTGAAGCGCGCCAGTTCGCGCTCTGAGAAGCGCATGAAGGCTCGGCGGTTGAGGGCCTTTGTGAGCGGATCGATTGTGGCGAGTTCGAACAGATCGCATTTTTCATGCTCTAGTTCGATCAAATCGCGAACCGCATAACGCGCGGCGCTTTTGACGCAAATATCATTGCTTATAAGCCGACCAAAGCTCGATAGCATGTTGAGTTCGGTCTCGGAGAGCTGGCGGGTCTTTCGGTCGCCAATGCAGAGCGTACCAAACCGCTTACCGTTCGGATCAGTCAAGGGAACGCCAGCTAATGACTCAAAGTTCGGGATTTTCAGTCCGTCTGTATGGCTTTGAAAGAAGTCTTCTTGAGAGATATCAGCAACGTCGAAACGCGACTGCGCCAAATGCATGCGCGCAAAATAGGTCTGCAAATCGTCTTCTGAATAGGCGCCAAGACCATGCCCGCAATGATACCACTTACGGTAGCGGTTGGTGAGTGCAGCCATCACGAAGGGGACATTGAGGGTTAGCGCCACTGAATCCGCAAAAGATTGCGCGCTGAGGGCGTGATCATCATAAAGGATCTGATATCGTTGCAGAATTTCTGATTTTTGCTCCTCGAACTTTGGCGGTGGATACGAAATCATGTCCTCAATCTCCAAGCATTTTTTTATACGTAATTCTCCGTATATTCCATCGTAGGTTGTAAAATAGTTTACATTGGCGAAAATTTGCACACATTGCCGGGGACTGCTGCAAAACCTGCAGCGGGCGTAAAAAGAAACCCGCGCCGGGTGGACGCGGGTTAAGTCATAATGGAGATTTGGAAACGGGCGTTTCCATAGTCTCTACGTCTCATGGCGAGAAATCGTTCCAAAATTTTTCAGAAAGTCTCAAAGTATCGCTTCGAGCCCTATGAATAGGGGCTATGCGGCCGTCTGAACAAGCTGCTCGACATGGCCGAATACGTCTTGGATGCTGCGAAAGGCTAGCGAGTCGTCTGCCTCGGCAGATACGTCATTATCGTGATTGGATAGGCGCGACTGCAGCTTCTCACGTGACCGATTGATCCGACTTTTGACGGTACCGACAGAGCATTTTAGAATATGAGCGGCTTCCTCGTAAGAGTAACCGGCGGCGACGACGAGAATAAACACATCGCGCTGGTCAGGATTTAACGAGAATAGCTCTTTGATGGCGTCTGAGCACGCTGCGCGGGTCGACATTTGGCAGTCTTGGGTCAACCAGCTCTCTAAATCGGTCGGGGCGTGGAAATCCATGCGTTTATTCTTGCGGATGTATTGCAGGAACTCATTGCGCGTGATCACGAACAGCCAGGCTTTGAGGGACCCTTTGTCTGGATCGAAACTCTCTTGCGCCTTCCAGGCCTTCAAGCAGGCATTTTGGACGATGTCGTCCGAGAGATCTCGGTCGACGCAAAGCATGCGCGCATAGGCGCGGATTTCAGGCAATAGTTTTTCAAGTTCATCAGCAAACATGTAACGGCCCCTCGTTGACCCAATCATGTCTGCAGCGTTGGTTAATTAATCGTAAATAGTGTTAACATCTTAGAAACCGATGGCGTGTCTCAAATTCTCTCAAATCAAGTTTTTTAATGCGAAGCATATGTCCCAAGTCTAGACGGATCATACTTGGGGGATGAATTTGAAAGAGCCTCAAGTGACTGTAAAGAATGCAGAAAATCAGGAGAACGGTCCGTTCTCGTGTGTTGTGAGAGGTTGGGGAGCTGCGAGAATCAAGCGCATTTTCAGAGCGATAGTGGGGTCTGCTTAGAAACTAAGTATTAGCTAACGCAGACTATTCAGGGTAGAAATAAAGAGAATTCTAGATGTTTTCTGATGCGTTAGAACAATACCTTCCCGACTTGCGAGCCTATGCGCGCATGCTCTGCGGAGATGTAACTCAGGCAGATGATATTGTTCAAAATGCCTGCTTGAAGGCCTGGGAAAAGCGCGCAGGGTTCGACGCGAGAAAAGGCGTCCTGCGCGGCTGGCTGTTCCGGATTGTCCGCAACGAGTTTTATTCACAGAAGCGCGCGGATAAAGTGCGCGACGTGGATAATGGTATCGCCGTTGAATCCGACCTTGTCGCCGACTGCGAGCTCGAGGCGCGCACCGATTTGCTGAGAATGCTCCAAGCCATTCAGTCGTTGAAACATGCCCAGCGTGACGCATTCCTGCTCGTGGCCGCAGCTGGGTTTACCTATCCGGAAGCCGCTGAAGTGCTCGGCTGTTCGGAAGGCACGGTAAAGAGCCGCGTCAGCCGCGCCCGCGAAATTGCGCTTGGCAAGTTCCATTCTGATCAATGGTCAGACGAGACTGAGACTGTGTTGGCGTCGCCAATCGCTGTTTTGCACGATGCACTGAACCGTATTCAAGCCATCTCAGCTGCAGCCTAAAGCAATCGGCTCTCTTCCAGAAGATCCGGTAAATCGTTTTCGTAGAGCACGACATCCGCCTCTGACGTCATTTCACTGACTAAGCGCCGTGCATCCGCAAAGGAGGCGCGTGTATGAATATCGGTCTGCGCTGCATCGAGGGCGCTCACAAAGCTCTCGATCCGAGCCGGATTGACCGCAATCACCGTATCGCACTGTTCAGATGCAAACTGGCCCAGACGATTGTGAACGCGGTCATGCTCTAGCCCGAGTTCGGCGACGCCAGGTGTGACCAAAACTGCCTTGCCACCGCGCTGATCGGCCAGCTTACGCAGCACTTTGACGGCGTTTTTGAAACCAATTTCGTTTGAATTGTAAGCATCGTCGAGGATCAGGGCTTGGCCGGGATTGTCGATTTTCTGCAAGCGATGCTGAACCTGCTCCACATCCTTAGAGAAGGCCGCAATCCGGCTCGCGGTTTGCGGACTCACTAGATAGGTCAGCACAACTGAGAGCGCCGAGTTTAAGATATTATGGTCGCCGAGCAGCGGAAGCGTGTAGTGGATCGGTGCCGCGCCCGGCTCGTTCTTTGGTTGGATCTCGATCGCCCAATTGCTCTCTTCCAAAACGGCTTTTGTGATCTGAAAGTCCGCGCTGTCCTCATGGCCGACGGTTTTAACCAAGTCTGGATGCGCCGCCTTGAGGTCGGCAAACGGTTTGTGTGCCAAAATCTCAACAGGAATGACCGCTTGACCGCCGCGTGCGCAAACATGTTCCACCAGTTCAGATTTGGCGATTGCGATATTCGCGATGCTACCAAATCGCTCGGTGTGCGCATCGCCAATGGCCGTCACGATGGCAAACTCAGGATCTGCGAAATCGCAAAGGCGTTTAATCGACCCGATGCCATAAGCGCCCATTTCAGCGATGAAATATTTATGGCCGCGTTGCAGTTTCTCCCGAATGTTTCGGGTCAGGCCGAGGACGGTATTGATGCTGCCTGGGCTATAGAAAACAGGCCCCGCTGATTCGAGCACTTCAGCCAGGATATGCTTGGTCGTTGTCTTGCCGAATGATCCCGTGATGCCAATCGTGCCAGGTTGAAACGTCTCTAGTTTCTCAGTGGCTTGATCAATAAATCCTTGATTGATTTGCTCCTGCATCGGACGCAGCAAGCGATTGGCGAGCATGATGAAGAGCGGCACGGCTTGAAGGATCACAAACACCGCATAGGCGTGCACAAGAACCAACCCGAGGCTGAGCAAATAGAACCCGCGTGCCAGCCATCGAATGCGTTTCAAACGTTCCGTAGCGACGAGCTTTTTCTTGTATGCATAGCCGCGTTCACGCAGCGCAATGATCGCGAGTAGAGCCGCCGCAATGAGCCAGGTGTAGAGTCCGAGGTCGACAAATCTCTGCGCCACGAACAGGGCGATCAGTCCGAGCGTTGCGAGCACATCATATAAACGGACGCGGAAAACCGCGCCAAGAAAGCGCGAGCTGTCATACTCTTCTTGTTGGAAATAGGTGAGGATCGTGTTGATCCGGACCATGCCAAACCCAGCTAGACTGACCAGGAAGAGCGCGAAGAACACAGATGTCAGCATGACTACGTGGCTCCTAGATGTTCTTTCACGCTGAGCGCGATTTGATGGCGCCCGCGATCTAGGATCGAGATATGGTCAAAGTGCGGACAGACAATGAGCGTGGCATCTGGGATGCCAGCGACAATTTTCTCGCCCACCTCCACCGGAGTTTCGAAGTCTTGGCCGCCATAAATGGCGGTGGTCGGACAGCTGATCTGGCTCAGCGTGCTAGTCTGATCTTCATTCACGGTACGCACGAAAATGTCCCGCATGCCGATTTCGCGGCTGTGAATGTAGTCGAGGCTGCCATATTGCTTTTCTAAGGCTTCCAGCGCCTCAGGCGATTTCGCCATGGATTTCTTGAGCTTGAATTCCCAGCCTTTGCGGCGACCGCGCAGTTTTTGCCAGCTTGACCGTGTACGTGGGACCCCAGCGGAGGCGACGAGTACCAAATGTTTTATGATATTTGGGTGCTGTGCAGCGATCCGCATGCCAACGCGGCCGCCAAAGGAATGACCGACCCAAACATACTCGTTTAGTCCATGCTCATCGCGCAGGAACGCGACCATATGCTCGGCATAGTCCTCAGTTCCCCAGGCCTCATCAGGGCGGGGGCTGTCTCCGAAGCCAGGAAAGTCGACCAAATAGCTGCACGCGACCGGCGCTAGAGCCTCAGCCACCGGGATGAAATCGTTATAGGTTCGCCCCCAACCATGCCCGAACACGATGGCTGGCTTCGTCGCGTCCCCAATTTGAACCAAATTTGGCTTCAATGCAGTGCTCATAGGTGCGCTTGATCCCGCTCAACGATTCGCTCTTTAATATAATAAGCGTGCTTAAGACTTAAGACTGGTGAAAAATTGGCAAAACTGTTGAAAACTGTGGTGATTTTTGGGGGCGCGAGCTCCGAACACGATGTTAGCGTTGTGAGCGCCCACCAATTGATGGATGCTGCAGACGTTCGCGGCCTGGATATCTTGCCGGTCTATAGTGATTTCGCCAACCGGTTTTGGATCGGCTCGAGCTTGCGCGACATCGCTAAATACCGTCCGCGTCCGCCGCTTGGCCAGCAAGTCACATTCCGGTGGAGCGATAATGGGCCCGTGGTCTGCGCCATGGACGGCACGGTGATCCAGGCGGTCGATTGTGTCCTGCCAGTCTTTCACGGAACCTTTGGCGAGGATGGCCGCGTGCAGGCCTATTTTGAGCTACTTGGCATCCCGGTTACGGGGCTGTCGTCCTCAAGCGCTTCAATTGCGATGCGTAAGGACGTCACCAAAGCCTTGGTGAAGGCCGCTGGCGTGAATGTCTTGCCGCAAGTGACCGTCGACCGCGAACGCGTGCACCGGCCTGAAGATGTGTTGCAAGAAGTCAAAGACTCGTTCGGGTTTCCAGTGATCATCAAACCGGCCAATCTTGGGTCGAGTGTTGGTGTCGGTCTCGCCAAGAGTGAGAATGAAGATGTTTGGCCGCTGATCGAATATGTGCTCAAGAAAGACACGCTGGCGCTGATCGAACCGCAGGTCCAGAATCTGGTTGAGTATAATATCGCGATGATCGCGAAGGATGGAGAGATTAAGTTCTCCGCGATTGAGCGACCAAAATCCGGCGCTGAATTACTCGATTTCCGGGAGAAATATCTGTCAGCCGATGGCGGTACCAAAGGCGCATTTAAGCCCTCAGAAGGCATGTTGTCGCTGACACGGGACATCAATCCAGATATCCCGGATGAGCTGCGCGATCGCATCTATGACTATGCCGCGAAGACGTTCAACGCCCTCGGCAAACGCGGCGCGCCGCGCATTGATTTCATGTGCGATCACGAGACTGGCGAACTCTGGTTCAACGAAATCAACGCCATCCCTGGCTCCTACGGCTTCTTCCTCTGGGAAGCCGCCGACGAGCCGCTCCTGTTCCCCGAGTTGATCGATCACCTGATCTCCGAAGCCGTCAGCGATACAATCAAGACGTTCGAAGACCCGGTGCCGCAAGATGCGCGGCTGCTACCGCGGCGCTAGCGATGGCGCCTCGCCCTTCGCTAGCGTACATTTTGAGTTTCCTACGTTTAGTTTGAACTACGGTGACAGCATGGCAAGTATCCTTTGAGCGTGTGTCGGGGCTTAGGGAATTCTCTAGACAATTCAACACAAGATGCACTTGATAATCATTCTCATTTAAAGTATCGCTCAAATATCGTTAGTCAGGAGCGCAAAATACGAGGCACCTACGCGGAACCGACTATTCATTTAACGCGTGAACTCACCCGCAATATCCCATCAAGCAAACCACAACCCTGTTAGTTTGTGTTGTGGCCGCGAGACCTCTCCACAGGTCGAGCACACTTAGTCGTGTTCCAGCGCTCTGAGATTTAGTGTTCAGCCTACAGCCCATTTCTCATAGCTTAATCGAGACTCTTTTGAACGCCACAACAATTGCAAGATATGCAGAGATCTCCCCCTATCTCTCCGCGCGTAGTCGGATTGGACGCTATGTGGTGATCATGTGCTCAGCGGTCTTACTCTTATTTGGTGAGCAGGCAACGCGTGTGCTCGTGCTTGAAACACTGGCCGACGCATATATTGCGGTCACGGTTTTTGTTGGGCTCACCCTGTTCATTTTCCATTGTCTGGAGGTGGTCTTAAAGGTCGATACCGGCGCACTCTTGGAACGATATTCTAAGTATCAGATTGTGATCGCTGCAGTGCTGGGTGCGTTACCTGGTTGCGGCGGAGCGATCATCGTGGTGACGCAATATAGTATCGGACGTACCAGTTTCGGCGCGATCGTTGCGGTTTTGGCCTCTACAATGGGCGACGCCGCGTTTTTGCTGATAGCTAAAGAACCAATGACCGGCCTGTTGATTCTGGGCTTAAGCATTATTGCGGGCGTCGTGTCTGGATATCTGGTGGATACTCTTCATGGTCGTGAGTTTTTACAAGTGGATCCGGCCCCGAATAGGCAAGCCTCACCGCCCCCTTTCGATTTTGGCCGACTACATTGGCCGTGGATTGCATTGCTCATCCTTGGGGCGCCGATTGGGTTTCTTGCGGCGTTTCAGATTGATGTTGATGCGCTTTTGGGTATTTCGCATTTGGCGCTCACCGTTGGCTGTCTAGGGGCCGTTGGGTCGATTGCATTATGGTTCATGAACCCGTCGACGAGCGCCAGTTATGTCAATCGAACGGAAGTTCAATCATCCGGGCATGTTTGGGAAAAAACTACAACCGATACATGCTTCGTCACGGTATGGGTGGTTGTTGCATTCCTTCTATTCGAACTGTCAATTCATTGGACAAACTGGGATCTGTCGGCGGTGTTCGGGACAAGCCTTTGGGTTGTTCCACTGATTGGTGTGTTGGTTGGACTGTTACCCGGATGTGGCCCGCAGGTTTTAACCACGAGCCTTTATTTGCAAGGCGTGATCCCCTTGTCGGGCCAAATTGGGAATGCCATTTCAAACGATGGTGACGCGCTTTTTCCGGCATTTGCAACGGCTCGGCGAGCATCTGTAGTTGCTACGCTTTATACCGCCATCCCAGCCCTCATCCTATCCTATGCGTGGTTATTCTTGTTCGAAATGCCTGATCTAGGATGACATAAAGGTACGCTGAGACTCCTACTCACTCATCAACGTGTACACAGTTTCCGAATACGCGGCGATGTCTCCGGCAAACGCGGCGTCATCTTCCAAGCCATTCGCCAAGATCACGAGATAATAAGACGCGACTGGGCTCTCCACGATTGCGATATCGTGCGCGAGGCCAGAAAGCGTCCCGGTCTTATGCGTGATCACTGCGTCGTCTGGTAGGCGTTTCGGGATCCGTTCATTGCGCAAATTGTTGGCGAGCATTTGCTTTACGAAACCAAAACGCGGCGTTCGGTCGATCAGCTGGAGCAGGGTCAAGCAATCCTCTGCCGTGGTTAAATTGGCCCGCAAGGGCGCGCCGAGCGAGGCATCATCAAAACCAATCTCAATATGCGTATCGGCCATGCCGTTCGCCTGCAGCCAGGCATTAACCGTGTCCATGCCCACGCGCTCTAGGACTGCGGTGGTTGCGGGATTGTCGCTAACGATCAGCATCAGGCCGATCAGGCTTTTGAGGGTGAGTGTGTCCTCGGAATCGAAGGCGTGCAGGATGGAGCAGTAGAAAGTCTCATCCAAATCTCCGCGCATGATCGTCTGCGCAAGATCTAGCCCGGACGCATCGACCGCGGCACAGGCAATGGCGGCTTTGATTACGCTCGCGGAGGGCAGTTTCGCCGACGCGTTGATGGACACTGATTGTGCCGGATCGGTCTTTGACTGCGCGATCACCGCGACCGTGCCGGGGCGTTGCGCAAAGGCTTCGGTGGCCTGTTTTAGGGTCTGAAACGCGTCAGGGGTCATCTCTTTCTAATGGCCCGACTTCGGTGCAGACGCCAGAGAAAATCGATATAGTTGCATATGCAACTAATTGCTGATACAGTCCAATCTAAAGCGAAAACAAAGATGTATGGAGACAAGGCCATGGCCGATTTGTTCGACAATCCAGCCGGTTTGGACGGGTTTGAATTCATTGAGTTCTCAGCGCCGGAAAAGGGCGTTCTGGAACCGGTCTTTGAAAGCATGGGCTTTACCAAAATTGCCCGCCACCGATCGAAAGATGTTGAGCTTTGGCGCCAAGGCGGCATCAACTTCATCACCAATTACGAGCCGCGCTCCGCCGCGTGGTATTTCTCCCGCGAACATGGGCCAAGCGCCTGCGGCATGGGCTTTCGGGTCCGTAACGCGTCCAAGGCCTATGAGCATTTGATAACTCAAGGCGCTGAGCCTGTCTCAGTCGAAACAGGGCCGATGGAGCTTCACATTCCTGGCATTCGCGGAATAGGCAGCTCGATCATCTACCTGATTGACCGCTACGCAGATGGCGAAGGCAGCCACACAATTTACGACATTGATTTTGAGTATCTGCCAGGCGTTAATCGCGATCCAGAAGGCTGCGGCTTTCAACTGGTCGACCACTTGACGCACAATGTTTATGGCGGCCGAATGAAGTATTGGGCGGACTTCTACGAGACGCTCTTCAATTTCCAAGAGATCCGCTATTTCGACATTAAGGGCGAATATACCGGCCTGACCTCGAAAGCGCTGACCGCGCCGGACGGTAAAATCCGCATCCCGCTAAACGAAGAAGGCGAGGGCGGTAAAGGCCAGATTGAAGAATTCTTGCGCGAGTTTAACGGCGAAGGCATTCAGCACATCGCACTAATCTGTGATGATCTGGTGGCATGCTGGGATAAGCTGCAAAAGCAAGGCGTTCCGTTCATGACCGCGCCGCCGGAAACCTATTATAAAATGCTGTCCGAGCGCCTGCCAGGCCATGGTCAACCGGAAGCTGAGTTGAAGACCAGAGGTATCTTGCTGGACGGCACGACAGAGGGCGGGGAACCGCGTCTCTTGCTCCAAATCTTTGCGCAACCGCAGCTCGGGCCAGTCTTCTTTGAGTTCATTCAACGGGTCGGCGACTATAAAGACGGCTTCGGCGAGGGGAATTTCAAAGCCTTGTTCGAATCCATTGAACGTGATCAGGTCGAACGCGGTGTATTGGCTGTCGAGGAGCCTGCTTAAACGTGTCGAAACTGTCTCTACCGGCAATCATTCTGGCGATTGTGTTTCTGTTTCTTGGAACGTTCGCAAAAGACTATGTTTTTGAAGCCGAAGGGGTGATGAAATACGCCGTGGATGCTGGCGTCGGAGCGTTCTCGGCGCTGGTTGGCGGCATCATAGGTATTATCCTGTTCCCAAAACGGGGAGAAGAAGATGAGTGAAGCCCCGAACCTTCAAGGTGTCCACCATGTCGCCTATCGCTGCAAAGATGCCAAAGAGACTGTTGAGTTTTATCATGACGTTCTCGGCATGGATTTTCAGCTCGCGATTGCGGAAGACCATGTGCCGTCGACGGGTGCCTATGATCCGTACATGCACATCTTCCTAGATGCCGGGAATGGCAACGTGCTCGCATTCTTTGAGCTGCCACAGCAGCCAGACATGGGTCGTGATGAGAACACCCCGCAATGGGTACAGCATATCGCCTTTAAAGTTGGCTCGATGGAAGAGCTTCTGGCCGCCAAAGAACGCGCTGAAGCGCATGGCCTAGACGTCCTCGGACCAACGCATCATGGCATCTTCAAATCGATCTATTTCTTTGACCCGAACGGCCACCGTTTAGAGCTCGCTTGCGATATTGGCACGCCTGATCAGTATGCGGAGCTTAAGCGCGTCGCGCCAGACATGCTCGAAGAATGGAGCCAGACCAAGACGGCCCCTCGCCACGCGGCTTGGCTGCACGAAAAAATCAAACAAGAGAGCTAGTTACATGAAACTCGCCACCCTTAAGAATGGCTCGCGGGACGGGCGTCTTGTTATCGTGTCGAAAGACTTAACACGCTGCACCGATGCGGCGCGAATTGTGCCCACTCTGCAGGCTGCGCTTGATGATTGGGAAGCGGTAGCCCCGCGTCTGGCGCGCATGGCGGAGGGGGTCGAGCTTGGCTCTGTGCCGACCTTCCGGTTTCACGAGCATGATTGTGAAAGCCCGCTACCGCGCGCCTATCAATGGGCCGACGGATCGGCCTATATCAACCATGTCGAACTGGTCCGCAAAGCGCGCGGGGCGGAAGTGCCGGAAAGCTTCTATGATGACCCGCTCATGTACCAAGGTGGATCGGACGCCTTCCTCGGGCCTCGTGATGATATCCCGCTCGGCGACGAGGCTTGGGGCTGCGACATGGAAGGCGAGATCGCAGTCGTCACGGATGATGTTCCGATGGGCGTCAGCGAGGCAGAAGCTGCAGATCACATCAAGCTGATCATGCTCTGTAATGACGTGTCTCTGCGCGGCTTGATCCCGCCGGAGCTCGCGAAGGGTTTCGGGTTCTTCCAATCCAAACCGCCAAGCGCGTTTTCACCCGTTGCGGTGACCCCGGAAGAGCTCGGCACAGCCTGGAAAGACAATCTCGTCCATCACCCGCTACGCGTCGATTATAATGGCGAAGCCTTTGGCCGCGCTGAAGCGGCCGAAGATGCGACCTTCTCTCTGGCTAGGCTGGTGGCGCACGCCGCAAAAACCCGGCCTTTGAGCGCGGGGACGGTTATCGGCTCCGGCACGGTTTCGAACAAAGGCGCCGATGGCGGCCCCGGCAAACCGGTCAGCGAAGGTGGCCTGGGCTATTCTTGTATCGCTGAGATCCGCATGATCGAGAAAATTGCGACCGGCGAGTTCAAAACACCTTTCATGAAGCCCGGCGACACGGTCCGCATGGAAATGCTGGACGGGTCTGGGAAATCGATTTTCGGTGCGATTGAGCAAAAGGTCGCCACGGTTTAGCCGAGCTGGCGTGCGTAAAACATCACCGCCTTTTCACCTGCCCGATAAGTGACTTCGCCGACGGTTTGAAAGCCGAGCCTTTTGTGAAACCGGTGCGAGCCGGGATTAGGCGGCAAGGTGTTGACCTCGCACCCCATTTCATCACGGTCCTTAAACTGCTCGAAGGCAGCTTCGTATAGGGCCTCTCCGAGCCTTTGACCGCGCGCCGTTGGAGATAGCGCGATCCGATCAACATAGACGACGGACTTCCCGGTCTTTTCGGCATAGGTCTCGAACCAGCGCATATTCGGGCTGTCATAGGTGGGTTGGCCTAGCTCCATCACCGTCACGAAGCCGAGCGCCTGATCCTCGCTATCTGTCGCCACCAGGCAAGTCGATATGGCGATCCACGTCGCGAGGCTCTCTTCGGTTTCGGCGCCAACACCGGGCACAGACGCTTTGTTCGCGGCGAACAGTGCTGGAAAATCGTCAGGTCGATACGGGCGAATGGTCATTTTAACCCTTGTGCTTATCGCCGGCCCATCCGCGCGGCGCCAAATGGGCCTCGGCGAATGCAAGAGGGCTATCTTCGAGTGTCGTTGCTAATGTGTCGTTCCAGCGGTTCAGAAATCCGAACAGCGAAATCACAGCTGCAATTTCCACGATTTCATCCTCGCTATAATGCGCGCGAAGCGCTTCAAACTGCGCGTCCGTCGCTTGGTTCGGCACGCTGCCCGCGGCAAGGGCGAGATCTAAGGCTGCTTTCTCGGCCGGTGTGAACAGATCGCTGGTTTCAAACTCCCACAGTGCATCGAGCTTTTCAGCATCTGCGCCGCGATGTTCAGCGCCATGAGCGGTATGGGCTTGGCAGTACGCGCAACCCGCCGCAGCACTTGAAATGTGCGCAATCATTTGACGCAAGACGGGGTCTAAGCTCGTGCCCGGTCCTAAGATGGCGGCTGATAATCCCATAAACCCTTGCAGGATGGCCGGTTGGCGCGCCATGACCTTCAGAGAATTGGCTTCAAACCCCATCGCGGTTGCGGCCATGGCGAGCAAGTCTTTGCTGGCGCTGAGTTGTTCTGCTGATGCCGATGATATGCGTGTCATGAGCTCGCCTTCCGGTTTTTACCGAAACGAAGCGCGGAACCGATGCTGGAGCAAGTCTAAAAGCAGGACTTTGTTCGAATTTCTTGCTTGCATCTAAGAGCATCTCTGGGCAACGTGCCCTGCAATAAATGCAATGGGGAGACCAAGCATATGGACGTACAAGGCGACATGCTGCGTATCAATTTCGAACTCGGTCCGAAAGATATCGAGTATTTTCGCAACCGCCTCTCGAAGGCCCGCAAGAATCGCGCGCTGAAAGATGATGATCGCGTGATCCTCGCGGCGGAGGCTTTGGCGGTCAAAGCGCTTGGCAGCAATCCGCCCACATTCGTGGTGTCCCGCATGCTGACACTCCAGAACATGGTCGATATGCTGAAAGATCGCGATTGGAACCTCGAGAATGATGATCGTGAGCGCGTACTGGAAGTGCTCGCCTATTTCGCGGACCCGAATGATATCATTCCGGACGACCTGCCGGGCATTGGCTTCCTTGATGATACGATCATGGTCGACCTGGCCGCGATGGACTTGCAGCCAGAACTCGAAGCCTACGCAGAGTTCTGCGAGAACCGCACAGATCTGGAAGCGAAAGAAGCCGATGCTCAGCCGCTGAAAGTTGCGCGCGATGAGTTGCAATCACGCATGCGTCGCCGCCGCCGTCGTCGCTCTGGCGGTGCTGCAGCGACGGATGTGATTACGTCGCTGTTCCACGCGGGTTAAATCGAAGTTCAGATAGTAAGAAACCCCGGAAGCCATTGGCCTCCGGGGTTTTTCTTTGGGCGGTTTTTGGCCGCCTTAGCCCATATTCATATCCATCGCGCCGAGATATTCGCGCTTACCAATCGGCACGCCCTTTTGGCGTAGCAGATTGTAAGCCGTGGTCATGTGGAAGAAGAAGTTCGGCATCGCAAACGACGTCAAAAAGCCGAGGCCTTTAAAGGGCAATTTAAAGTCGCCGAGAACAAAGACGAGATCTTTATCCATCAGGGTATCAAGTTCAGACGGCTCAATGGCTTTTAGCTGCTCGATTGTCTCTTTCAGCATCGTCTCCAGTTGGGCATAGGAGTCCACCTCCATCGCTCCAGGAGGACCTGCTTGCCCCGCCCGCACAGCTTCGACATTGCCGTAGCTTGAATGACACACCGCGCGGATTTGAAACGAGAAGGGCAGCATGTCATCGATCAGCTTTTCATTGATGAACGCATCTGCGCCATCGCCAAGATGCTCGCGCCCAGCGGCCATGATGCCAACCAAAGCTTCAGCCTGGCGGATCATCACGCCAATGGTCGATTTGTAGATAGGGGTGGTCATATAGCGGGTTCCTCCAGCCAAGATGTTTCATGGCATTTGGGGGAGTGTGGCGGTGAGGGCAAGGGGGCTGTTGGAAGGATTCGCGCTTCGCTTGAGACTAACCATTCTTCCCAAACTTCCGGTCCCGCCCCGCCAGAATCCGCAGACGCAACGCGTTCAGCTTGATAAAGCCCTCGGCGTCTTTCTGGTCATAGGCGCCGTGATCGTCTTCGAAGGTTACAATGTCTTCGCGGTAGAGCGAGTAGGGGCTGTCGCGGCCGACGAGGTGGACGCCGCCTTTGTACAGCTTCACTTTCACTTCGCCGCTGACATAGCGTTGTGAATGATCGATTGCGGCTTGCAGCATTTCGCGTTCGGGGCTCCACCAGAAGCCATTATAGATCAGCTCAGCATAACGCGGCATCAGCTCGTCTTTGAGGTGGCCAGCGCCGCGATCCAGCGTGATCGATTCCATGCCGCGATGGGCCGTCAGCAAGATCGTGCCGCCCGGCGTTTCATAGATCCCGCGCGACTTCATGCCGACAAACCGGTTTTCCAGAAGGTCCAAGCGGCCAATCCCGTGCTTGCGGCCATAATCGTTGAGCTTGGTTAGGATCGTGGCCGGGCTCATCTCTTCGCCATTAATGGCGCAGGCATCGCCTTTCTCAAATCCGATCGTGACGATTTCTGGCTGATCCGGTGCATCTTCAGGTGCAACGGTGCGCAAGTGGACGAATTCCGGCGCGGCTTCTGCCGGGTCTTCTAGAACTTTGCCTTCGGAGGAGGAGTGCAGGAGGTTCGCGTCCACTGAGAACGGCGCCTCGCCGCGTTTGTCTTTGGTGATTTCAATGCCCTGGCTTTCGGCGAAGGCGAGCAGGTCGGTGCGGGACTTGAACTCCCAGTCGCGCCAAGGGGCGATGACTTTGATGTCTGGGTTTAGCCCATAATAGCCAAGTTCGAAACGGACCTGGTCATTGCCTTTACCGGTGGCGCCATGACAGACCGCATCGGCGCCCATCTGGTCGGCGATCTCAATCTGACGCTTGGCGATCAGCGGACGCGCAATCGAGGTGCCGAGCAAGTAGACGCCTTCATAGACGGCATTGGCGCGGAACATTGGGAAGACATAGTCGCGGACGAACTCTTCGCGGACATCTTCGATGAAAACGTTTTCCGGTTTCACCCCGGCGGCGATGGCTTTGGCGCGGGCCGGTTCAATCTCTTCACCTTGGCCAAGATCGGCGGTGAAAGTAATCACCTCGGCGCCAAACTCGGTTTGCAGCCACTTTAGGATGATGGAGGTATCGAGCCCTCCGGAATAGGCGAGCACAACTTTTTTGGGCGCAGAGGACATGGTCAACTCCATCGGACGTTTTTATGATTCAGGCGCGTATGGCGCGGACCGTGCGGCAGCGCAAGAGGCAGTCGCGACTAGCTGGCATCCGCTTTTTGATAGACGCGCACAAAGTCGACTTCCATACGGGCTGGAAAGGCGGCCTCGTCAATGCCGTCTTGGCCGCCCCAACCACCGACCGCGATGTTCAAGATCAGGTGGTGGGCGCGATCAAATGGCCACTCGCCAAAGCCTTTGCGTCCGCGCGGATAGTGGAAATAGGGCGTGCCATCGACAGCGATGAACAGGTCGTCTTCGGTCCAGAGCAAGCTGTGGGTGTGGAACGCGCCGCAAGCGGTCTCTGATTCTAATGACGCGCCGAATTGGGTGCCGAGCGTGTGGTTCACATCTCGCGTATGAACGGTGGCGTGAAACTCATTTGGGTTCCAGCCAACATATTCCATAATGTCGATCTCGCCATCATCCGGCCATTGGCTCGTCCCTTCAGGCAGCGTCCAGATGGCCGGCCAGAGCCCGCGCCCGCAAGGCAGCTTGGCGCGAATTTCGAAATAGCCATACCGCCAAGCCGCGCGCTCTGACGTGAACAGCCGGGAAGAGGTGTATTCCTGGCCGCCAGTATCGGGAAATGTATCGGCAGGAGTTGCTTCCTGGCGGGCCTCAAGGATCAAGTGGCCGTTCTCAACCCGCGCATTCTCGGCTCGCGCCGCGCTGTAATACTGCAGCTCTTCATTGTACCAGCCCTCAGCGTTGCGATGGGTGTCATAGGCCCAGCGGGTCGGATCAGGCAGGCCGTCTTCATCAAACTCGTCCGACCAGACCAGGGCATAGTCTGCCGGCACAGAGAGCGTCTCCGGCATTGGTGCTGAAATGGCGCATCCCGCCAGAGCGAGTGCGAGCAGGGTGAGACATGATCCGATTTTCGTCATCCCACAGCCATAGCCGGAGACACCGCCGCGGCAAGCCCTGAACCTGAACGGGGCATGACTGAATTCGGGCGCACTCGACACAAGTAAGGTAAAAATGCCTTGTTTGCGGCCAGTCCGCCGCCTTGTTTGCCAGCGACACTCACCTCATTCGAACAACGAATGGGAGACGCACCAAATGAAACGAACCAGCCTGACCGTCGCCGGCGTGATTGCCGCTGCCGCCATGACCTTCGGGGCCCATGCGAAAACCAAACCTTCTCCGGAGCCGATTGCGGATACGCCGATCATAAATGCTGTTTCCTCTTACATCCTCCTCGACCGAACCGGATCAATGTCAGACATTTGGGATGAGGCGCTCGGCTCGGTAAATGCTTATGCGGCGGCCGTTGGAAAAGTCGAAGATGGCGAGGTCGATGATCTCGACACCTCCGTGACCTTGGCCGTATTTGACCATCAAGAAGGCTTCCAGTTCGATGTCCTGCGCAAAGAAGTGCAGCCGGACGCCTGGGCTAATGTCACCAATGATGAGGTTAGCCCACGTGGCATGACCCCTCTCTTCGATGCGATCAATCGGACCATCACGATGGCCGAAGCAGATAATCCTGAAAAAGCGGTGATTGTGATCATGACTGACGGTCATGAGAACTCGTCCCGCGAAGTGACACGCGAAGGTGCAAAAGCCGCGCTAGATCGGGCAGAAGCCCGCGGGTGGGAAGTGGTCTTCCTGGGCGCAGAATTCGCGAACTTCGGGGATGCCGATGCGGTTGGGGTTAGCTCCAACAAGCAGATGGCTGTGAGCGCCGGAACGCTGTCGGTCACGCAAGAGCGACTCGCTAAGAAGGCTCGGGATTATGGCAAAGGCGTCTCGGAAGAGATCGAGTTTGACGCCGAAGACCGCGCCGTCGCTGAAGAAGAAGATGTCAAAGAGCGCAAAGGCTCCAACCGTTAAGTAGAGTAACAGTCTTCCCCCGCAGGCACGGGACATGACGCGGGCGAGAGCGGGAAGCGCAGAGATTTTTCTCTGCGCTTTCTGGTGTGAACGCGTTTTTGCGCGACGCCTTACGCTCGGTTCGAAATGCGCGGCCGAGCAAATAGTTTCAATTTTCAGTCATGATCCAAATCGCAACTTGCGCCTTTGTTAACCTCAAGCAAGTATGAGACACTTGGGAAACAAACTGCGTTAACTCCTCATTAGTCGTCGAGGACTTGTTTTCCCGTTATAGTTGAGTTTTGTACCAGGAGAACAGACGTGAGTACTAGGGGACAGTTGACCTTTAAACACGCTGTAAATGCGACCGCTTTACTTGTGGCCGCCGGCCTTGTTGCGGCATGCGGCGGTGGCGGCGGTGGAGCTACACCAGCCCCGCCAACACAAGTTGTCCCGTCTCCGCCACCACCACCGCCCCCACCGCCTCCTCCACCCCCTCCACCTCCGCCGCCGCCTCCGCCGGCTGGAAGTGTTCAGATTTCGGGTCAGGTGTCGTTTGACAAAGTTGGCCACCAGATCAGCTCGGGGACGGCGTCTCGGGTTGTGTCTGCGTCTTTGAATTATGGCGCGATCACGCAGGAGCCAGCGCGCGGCGTGACCGTTGAAGTTGTAAACGCCACGGGAACAGTGCTCGACACGGATACGACCGATGATAACGGTAATTACGCGGTCTCTGTTGATCCGAATACGGAAGTTCGAGTGCGCGTGCGCAGCCAGATGATCAGCACGGCTGCCGCCAGTTGGAACATTCAAGTTCTCGACAATACCAATAGCAACGCGATTTATATCTTGAATGGCGGCCTTACCAGTTCAGGCGCAGCCAATTCTCGGCGCGATCTGAATGCGCCTTCTGGCTGGGATCCAGCCCTGAATGGCGGTGCTGGCGGATATACGTCCGACACCGCGCGGGCCGCTGGCCCCTTCGCGATCCTGGACGGAATCTATGAGGCGGTCACCGATATTGCCGCCGTTGATCCCGACGTCGACTTCCCGACCCTACAGGTCTTGTGGAGCGTCAATAACGTCCCGACCAGCGGCAATGTCGCAGATGGCGAGATTGGAACCTCGTCTTACACGCGCAGCAATGGTGTGCCGACGATCCGGATCCTGGGTGCCGAAAACAATGACACGGACGAATATGACACGCATGTCGTCGTGCATGAGTTTGGGCATTATTTTGAAGATCAGCTGGCACGCTCAGATTCGCCTGGCGGATCGCACAGCCTGACCCCGCGTCTCGACTCGCGGCTATCCTTTGGGGAAGGCTGGGGCAATGCGTTCTCGGGCATGATCCTTGGCGACCCCGTCTATCGCGATGTTGCCGGTGCACAGCAATCAAGCGGCTTTGCGTTTAGCGTCGAAACGGACCTCACCGAAGTCTCAACCTCCGCATCGCGCGACCAGGGGTGGTTCAACGAAGCCTCGATTCAGCAGGTCTTGTACGATATCTATGACAGCGTTGATGATGGCGTCGACACGATCGATGGTGGACTCGCACCGATCTATAACGCGTTCACCGATCCGGCTTACATCAACAATCCGGACTTCACCACGATTTTTGCCTTCACAAACCGTCTCCGTGATGAGCCAGCGATCAGCGGGACGGCTTTGGACGCGCTTCTCACGGCAGAAGACATAAATGGCTCCGGCTCCCGAGGAGCGGGAGAAACCAATAATGGCGCGCTCCCTCAGAGTCTTCCGATCTATAAAGTCTCGACGATTGGTGGCAGCGCGATCACCGTCTGCTCCTCAGCCGTCAATGGTGATACGAACAAGCATGGCGTTCGCGAGTTCATCACACTGACATTGCCATCAACGACTGCGTTAACGCTAACCGCGACCGAAACGTCTGGACCCGCCGGCACAACAGATCCGGATTTTCGAATCTGGGAGACCGGCAGTTTGTTCACACGTGACTCGCGCGGCCAGAACCGTATTTCGGAATCGTCTCTAGACGGTTCGGAAACATGGACCGGCACACTTGATGGCGGAACGTATGCGATCGAGATTTATGATTTCAACAATTTCGAAGAAGATACCGCTGAGGATAGCTGCTTCGACTTCACGGCGAGCTAGAAAATGTGGAATACCAAGACAATGAATAAGCCTATGATCGGCGTCTTGCCGCTCACCGCAGCGCTGTTTCTGGCAGCTTGCGCGCAGGACAGTGCTAGCGACATTGCAGCCGCCGAGTTACAAACAGCATCTCATCCTGCACCCGCAAACAAAGTGACGCTTGCGCCGCCGATTACGACGGTGAAACCAGGGGCGTCCGTGACGATTACACATGACGACGTGAAGCCGCTCGAGCTTGGCGAAACCGGTTCGGTGACGGTCACAGTCCATGAAGGCTATCCGTTCGGTACGCTTTCACTGGAAGCAACAGGTGCGGAAGGGCTCGACATTTTCGGCGCTGAGCGTGCTGTTCAGCTCGATATGGCGGATGTGACGAGCCACACATGGCGGCTCAATTTTCAGCCGCAAACGGATGGCGTTCACTATATCAACCTACTTGCCACCGCTCGCCCTGAATCAGGTGTGGTAGAGACCCGGGCCTTCGCCGTCCGCGTGAATGCCGGGGACTGGCTGGCCGCGAAAGCGAAGACAGGCCTTGAGATGCAAATGCTCGAGAATGATACGCCTGCAGTCATGCTCGAAGCGCGCGAATTTATCGAATAGGCGGGTCTCAGACTTAGACGATATAGTCTGGGTTTACCCGCTTATCCGGGGCGTTGCGATAGACCAAGTAGGAATAGACGGCGCTGATCAGAGCCGTGCCGACGGACGCACCGGTGACCATGACGGCGAGGCCGAAGCCGTCGACCACAAAGGCGCCGATGATGCATACAAGGCCGACAAGCAAAAACAGGCGCCCGGCCAAACGATGCGTTTTTTCCCACGTCACCTCGCTCGATAAGGTCCATGGTGTACGAATGCCTAGGAACCAGTTCTGGCGAGTTTTGGGCAGGTAATTGCCCATGATAATGAACAGAATACCGGTGCCTGCGATAACGAAACGAACGAACTCGTTTGAGCGCATTTCCTCTCCGCTGCCGATGATCATCATATAAGCGATGCCGCCATGAATCCCCAAGAACAGCAACTGGGTCGTGATCCAGACGGCATTATACGCCTTTCGGCTTTTAAACAGATTGTCGCGCATCGGCTCGATTTGCGGGAGCAAGGCGAAGACCAAGGCCCCTAACGCGGCGCATCCGGGCAGTAGCCATAACAGAAACAGCGCTTCTTGCTTGTCCGAGAAACGATCCGGAAGCCCTTCAGCATTCCAATGGACCGGAATGTTATCGGCTGGCAACTGCCCGCCTGCCCAAATGGAAACGCCTGCCATGAGAGCGATCGTGATTGCGGATACGATTAAACCTGGGCGGATCATTCTGCTGCCTCCTTGATGTCGTCATCGCCATTATCGCGGCCAATCAGGCCCAGAAGGGCGGTGACCGCGTCTTCGACGACGCTTGTGTTTGTGCGGTAGATTATCGATGTGCCCTGTCGCTCAGCTGTGATCAGGTCGGCGTCTTTCAACACATTCAAATGCCGAGTGACGGTAGGCCACGCGGCGTCAAACGCCTCGGCCAGCTCGCCAGAACTCTTTGGGCCTTTCTGCAACAGCGCCATGACTTGGCGGCGCAGCGGATGCCCGAGGGCTTTGAAAACTTCATTTGCCATAAATGCTAATTAGCATTTTTGATAATTATGAGTCAAGCTAATTTAAAGGTGTGTGTTTTGATCTCGTCTATGAAGGCTATCGGCTAAGCAGCATGATTGCGGCGTAGCGGTTCAATTCGTTCGCATCGATGCCGCTGTCGCCAGCGGAAATCTGGCGGATCGACCCCCAATTTTCTGATTGGAGAATAGCGGTTTCGTAAAAGCCTCGTGTGCTAAGATGGCGCTCAATCGCAAAGGCGCGATCCTGACAGATCTCAATTCTCGTTTCGTCCGGACTGCAGCTCGCAATAATGGACAGGCTTTGTGGACCAGCGTCTAGCACGTGGAACTTGGCATCATATTGGAGGAACAGGTCGAGCTGAGATTGGGCATCTGCAGACAGCGTGCTTGAACCTTCTTCGAAGAATACAAAGAAGGCTTCGTCTAGTTTTTCGAACGCCGGATCGCCCTCCAAAATGCGGCTTTCCATGCCAAGCCGGGCCGTGATTTGCATAGGCTGGTCTTGCCAAGGTGAGATCATTTCGGAGATCAGCGTCCCAACACCAAGCGCTTCGCGGGCGGCTTCATTGGCAGCTTGCGCGTCTGCAATTTCCTGTGCGGCGCTGCGTTCGATTTCCAATTGCCGCTTTTGCGATTCAACAAAGGAGCGGTGTTCAGTTTCCGGGAAGAGGTCAAGAAACACTTCCAAGATCATTGGATCATTGCTCGAGACCGCTTCTGCGAGCGCTTCGGTTTCAAGGTCGTTCTCGCCGCGCAACTCGCACCCGGCAAAGCAGAAGTCAGCTTCACCGCGCAGGCCACTTTCGGTCCATGGGATCTGAAAGCCTTCGGTTAAGTCTTCAACCCGCGTTGCAACCACGCGAAACATCGTCTCGACGGAGTAGCCAGGTTGCGTGATCAGCTTAGCAAGCGAGGTTGTGTAGGAACTGTTATTTCGCCCCTCGCCATCTTCGGCCACCATGCCGGGCGCCGTAGAGTAAGCGATCAGTGTGCCGCGGACTTTTTGGCTGCTGGCAAGGCCTTGCGGCGCGCTGCGCATGGATGCGGGCAGGGGATTGTTCCGGCAAGCATCCAGCACAATGAAATTGGTTTGGTTCCCGGCATAGTCGAGATAGTCCATCAACAGGTCGAGCTTCGGTTGGCGCATCAAATCCGCAGCCGAGCGCAAACGGGCATCGGTGGAGACGAGATAGTTCAAACCGCGATGCTGCGCGCCATGCCCGGCATAGAAAAAGAACCCGACAGCGTCCTCGCCAGCCTCTTTGAGCCGGTCAGCGTGATCCTGAAACGCCTCTTCCATTTGGTTTCTGTCGGCGTCGAGCAATTGATGAACTTCAAAGCCAACACGCTCCAGCGCAATCGAGATCAGCTCGGCATCATTGGTTGGATTGGCAAGCGCCCAGCCCGTGGTTTCGTATGCGCTATTGCCGATGACCAGGGCGATGCGTTTCTCCGCAAAGGCGCTCAATTGAAGCGATATGGCGACCAATAGGCCTAGCAAAATCAAACGCATAACGTCCCTCTCTTCGTCCACCCCGAGACATGATTAACCAATCTTGCGCGCTTTGTCAGCGTCGAGAGGCATCCAAGCTCGCCTTCAGTGTCCACTAGCCATAGCCAAAGGGCTCGGTCCCGTGTATGGCGCGCGCAACAACAAATAGCGCTTCGAAAGCCCTCCCGATGACTGAGCCGACTTCCCTTCGCAATATCGCGATTATCGCCCACGTGGACCATGGTAAAACGACCCTGGTCGATTGTTTGCTTAAACAATCCGGCACGTTCCGTGAGAACGAGGCCACGTCTGAGCGGATGATGGATTCCAACGATCTCGAGAAAGAACGCGGCATCACCATTCTCGCCAAGACGACCAGCGTTGTCTGGGGCGATACGCGGATCAACATCGTCGATACGCCCGGACACGCCGACTTTGGCGGCGAGGTTGAGCGTATTCTGTCGATGGTGGATGGCGCGATTGTGCTCGTCGACGCTGCTGAAGGCCCGATGCCGCAGACCAAGTTTGTGGTTTCCAAAGCCCTGAAAATCGGCCTCCGTCCAATCGTTGCGGTCAACAAGATTGATAAGCCTGAGCGTCGCCCGGATGAGGTGATCGACGAAGTGTTCGACCTGTTCGACGCGCTCGGCGCCGATGATGACCAGCTTGATTTCCCGATCTTATACGGCTCGGCGAAGAATGGCTGGATGTCGACCCAGTATGAAGAAGAGCGCACCGATATGGACGAGCTGTTCGATCTCGTCGTCAAACATGTGCCAGAGCCTAAAGTGGAAGAGGGCCCGTTCCGGATGCTTGCGACCACGATTGGCGCGGACAACTTCCTCGGCCGCATCCTCACTGGCCGTGTGACCTCCGGCTCTGTCAAACCAAACCAGACTGTAAAAGTCTTGGCGCGCGACGGCTCTCTGGTTGAAAGTGGCCGCGTCTCTAAAGTGTTGGCGTTCCGCGGCCTGCAACGTGAGCCGATCGACGTTGGTGAAGCCGGCGACATTGTTTCGATCTCTGGCCTGCAAAAGGCCAACGTGGCCGACACGTTTGTCGATCCAAGTGTCGATACCCCGATCGAAGCCCAACCGATTGACCCGCCAACGCTGTCCATGACCTTCCGCGTCAATGATAGCCCGCTGGCGGGCACTGAAGGCGATAAGGTCACCAGCCGAGTGATCTGGGATCGTTTGCAGCGAGAAGCAGAGGGCAACGTTGCGCTGAAAGTTGAGCGCTCGACCGAAGCTGAGTCTTTCATCGTCTCTGGCCGCGGCGAACTTCAGCTGGCCGTGCTGATCGAGACCATGCGCCGGGAAGGCTATGAGCTTGGCGTCTCGCGTCCGCAGGTTGTCTACAAAGAAGGCGAAGGCGGCGAGCGTTTGGAACCAATCGAAGAAGTCGTGATCGACGTCGATGACGAGTTTTCCGGCGCGGTCGTGCAAAAACTGTCTGAGCGCAAAGCTGAGATGATTGAGATGAAGCAGTCAGGCGCTGGGCGAACCCGTATGGTTTTTCACGCGCCGACACGTGGCCTAATCGGGTACCAAGGCGAGCTGATGACCGACACGCGCGGCACGGCGATCATGAACCGCGTCTTCCTCGAATACGCGCCATACAAAGGCAAGATCCAAGGTCGCCGCACAGGTACACTCATCGCCATGGACAAAGGCGAGGCGGTGGCTTTCGCATTGTGGAATTTGGAAGATCGTGGTCCGATGATGATCCATCCGGGCGATAAAGTCTATCAAGGCATGATTGTCGGCGAGCACACGCGCGACAATGATCTTGAGGTGAATGTCTTGAAAGGCAAGAAGCTGACCAATGTCCGCGCCAGCGGGACGGACGAGGCCGTGCGCCTGACCCCGCCGCTGCAAATGACGCTAGAACGCTCGCTGGCTTATATCGCTGATGATGAACTGGTCGAGGTAACGCCAGAGAGCATCCGCCTGCGCAAAGTGCATTTGGACCCGCATGAGCGCAAGCGCGCTGCGAAAGCGGCCAACGCTTAGCGCGTGTAACTTAAACCAAGGACATCGCGTGCGACACGGCGCTGTTCATTTGCGCCAGATTGCCGCCGCTCCTCGCAATGATGCGCAGTCCTGAATAGAGCGCCAGAAGCATTTGCGCGCGTGCGGTGCGATCGCCCTCATCGAGGTCTGGGTGCAGTTCAGCGAGCGCAGAAGACAACGCGTTCGCCAATTGCTCAAATCCGCGCCGCACTTGCGCTTGCGTGTCGGCATCTAGATCAGCCTGATCCGCTGAGGCATTGCACAGGAAGCATCCCGTTCGATCTTGGGCTTCAACCGCGGCAGACGGGGCGGTTAGAAAAGTCTCAATCCTCGTACGCGGGTCGATGGTCGCGTCTCGCAAGGCTTGGGCTGCAGCTGACACAACGTCCTGGTGATATTGATTTAGGGCCTTGAGATACATGGATCTTTTATCGCCGAACGCGGCATAGAGGCTCGCCTTCTGCAGCGACGTCTCCGCCATGATTTGCGAGAGCGAGACACCATCAAAGCCAGATTTCCAGAACAAGCCCATGATTTTGCGAAGCATTTCTGTGTCGTCAAACTCGCGCGGACGGCCGGGGGCATTTCGATCACGCATCTGTGAATTCCTATATTCTTGACCAATTGGTCTTTTATTCATATTTGCACATTCACGGTCGTGGAAACGTCTCGTCATAAACAATTCAAGACCGATTGGTCTATATTAGAAGGAAGCTCAAAATGTCAACCACAAACGCTATTTTCGCGGGCCAATCAGCAGAAGATCTTTCGACCTTGTCAGACAAGGTCACGGGGATCGGTCGCCAAGGTTTGCGCTTTTCGATTGCCGGTGTGCTCGGTTGGATCGGTGCAATGAAGTTCACAGCTTATGAAGCCGGGGCGATTGAAGGTTTGGTTGCGTCCAGCCCGATCACCAGCTGGCTCTACAGCGTGACCAGCGTGCAGGGCGCATCGAACCTCATTGGATCCATCGAAATTCTCACGGCGCTGGCGATCGTTGCTGGGCTTAAGTTTGCTCGTGTCGGGGTGTTGGGGGCTGCCGCTGCTGCCTTTACCTTCCTCCTCACCTTTAGCTTCCTCTTCACCGCGCCAGGTTGGGAGCAAAGCCTTGGCGGGTTCCCTGCGCTCTCCGTCGTACCCGGTCAGTTTTTGCTGAAAGACGCCGTGCTGTTTGCCGGAGCACTTTTCCTCGTCGGCCAAGACCTGAGACGCGCCGCCGACAATTCATAATCACATACTTTTCTGCCCGTAGCCCGCCGGAGTGCGGTACTGCGGGCCCTAAGAAGGACCAGAAACATGCAACATCAAACCACTTATTCTCGCTATGTCACCCTCGGGTTTCTAACCCTGCTCGCAGGCACGGTCTGGGCGATTGCACTGGCTGAGCAACCCTCGCTCTACGCCTAACTGGTTCCCGTGAAACACAAGAAAGGACGCACGATGCCTCACATCCTTCTCTATACGATGGGCCACTGCCCGTACTGTAAGCGTGCCAAAGCTCTGCTGCGTGAAAAAGGGATCACGCAATGGGAGGAGTACGACCTTGAAACCGTGCCCCAGAAGCGTGGTGAAATGATCGCCAAATCGGGTGGTCGCACGACGGTGCCGCAAATTTTCATTGGCGACTCGCATGTTGGCGGCGCGGACGATCTCTTCAAACTCGATGCATCAGGTCAGCTCGACGCGTTGCTATCTCTCGAACCTCAAAACTAAGGACACAAAAAATGGAACAGCAAAATCTCGCCCATCTCGATCAACTCTTGGGCCTGCTCAAACAGGGGCAGTTTGTCGAAGGCATGCAGGCTTTCTTCGATCCAAATGTTACAATTCAGGAAGTTGGGCAGGCTCCGAAAACAGGCCGCGATCACACGATCGCTGTTGAAGAAGAACTGCTCGAAGGCGTGTCCGAGTTCATCCAGTACAGCGCCCATTCCAAAGGCGCGGGTGGGGACAAGACTTTCTATGAAGCCACGATGGAATTCAAAACCACAGATGGTCAGCATGTCGTTCAAAACCAAGCGGTTGTGACGACTTGGAAAGACGGCAAAATCATCGACGAGCGCTACTATCACAGCAATGTTTGATCGCGCTTGATCAACAGTCTCCGCATCGCAGTATTGCATACTGGGGTGCGGAGGCGCAGTTTGCGGCGACCGCGCGGGGTGGATCTAGTCTCGCGCCAAGCGGAAGAGGAAATCGACATGGCCCTCTCAATCACAGGTGCCGGCAGTCTATTGGTGCGGATCCCAACCGCCATGTTCCCAATCGCGCTCGGACTTGCTGGACTGGGGGCCGTTTCCAAATCTGCGGCAGTCGCCATGACGCTTCCAGAGCTGAGCTCAATCGGCTTTGGACTGCTGATCCTGTCGGGCGGGATCCTCGCAATTGACGTCCTGCTATATTTCGTAAAGCTGATCCGGCACCGCAGCGAAGTCGTCGATGATCTATCAATGGCGACCCGTGCGAACCTGCTTGCACCAGGCCTTATGGCCGCGATGGTCATCGGGGGCATGCTGTCAGATCAATGGGCGCTTGGCCCGATCATTTGGGCAATTGCGTCTGGGCTACACTTGGTTTTGCTCTTGGCCTTCGTTGGGCGTTGGCTCACCCATGACTATGCACCATCAGCCCTTAACCCAACCTGGTTCCTGCCTGCTGCAGGGATTATGACGTCGGCAATGACGTGGCCACACTATGGGCCGAGTGCGGTGCCGCTATTTTTGTTTGGGGCCGGATTGATGCTGTGGGTGATGCTATTGCCTTTGGTGTTCCGACGCCTGGTGTTTGAACCAGCAGTGACGCCGGAATTGCGGCCGACCCTATTTATCATCGCAGCGCCGTTCGGGCTCGCCTCGGGCGCTTTGCTGACCTTGTTTCCTGAAGTGGACTGGCGAGCGCCATTTTTACTGCTGAGTGGCGGAACGTTTGTGATTGCGGCACTGGTTGCGCAAACGTCGTTCATCCGTAAAGCGGGTATCACTCTGTCGTGGTGGGCAACAACTTTCCCAGTCGCAGTTGTTGCGTCTCAGTTCTTCCGTCTTACTGATCGGGCAGGTGACGCGGCGCTTTATCTTGGCATTGCTTTATTTGCGCTTGCTGGCGTGACCACCAGTGTCGCCGTCATCGCCACGATCCGTGCCGCTTGGTGCACATGTGCCAAAACTGTCGCTCAGACAGAGCGACAGATTGAGCGAATGCAAGGCTGCGAGTAATCCCTGACGGTGGGTTACTCGTCTTTGTCTTGCTTTTCCGGATCGTATTTCGCGAACCATCCCATGATATTGTCAGTTTTCGCGATCAGCCGTGATGGCCGTCCGGCGATATAATGCGGAGATCCAGGCACGCGGATCAGAGCGGTGTCGACGCCTTTGAGTTTCAGTGCGGTGTAGAACTGTTCGGCTTCCCAAGTCGGGGTGCGCCAGTCTTCCTCGCCGACCATGACCAAGGTCGGTGTGACGACATTCTCGATCAGCATGATGGGCGAGAGATCCAGGAAGGCATCAGGGTTTTCCCACGGGTCCTGGCGTATCCAGTGGCGACGCACAAATTGGGCGATATCGGCTGACAGCGCCATGGTCATCCAGTTGATCACAGGCTTAACCGATGCCGCTGCGGCGAACCGATCTGTCTTGCCGACAATCCAGGCGGTGAGAATGCCGCCGCCAGAACCGCCGGTGACGAACAGACGCTCTGAGCTGACATAGTTGCGTTCGATCAACTCATCGACGACGCTCATCAGGTCTTCATAATCATAGCCGGGATAGGCGAGATCGATGGCCATTGCGAAGTCGGCGCCATAACCCGTCGAGCCGCGTGGGTTCACATAGACTGTGACATAGCCTTCCGCTGCGAAGCGCTGAATCTCGCTGGCAAAGTAAGGGCCATACATGGCGAAGGGGCCGCCATGGATTTCCATAATCATTGGCGCACTGCCATCCGCTTCAAATCCGTGCGGCAGCGCCACCCAAGCTTCGATCTCCAACCCATCATGCCGAGACGGAACTTTGATCTCTTCAATCGTTGCCATGTCGAGATGGTCTAAGAGATCAGAGTTGAGGTCGGTCAGGACACGATCATCGACGCGCGAGCCTGTAACGGCAATCTCTGCGGGTCGATCAGCTGAGCCAGCTGTGTAGGCGATGACCGGGCGACGCGTGTCAGAGACTGTGAAGGACCCATCCGCGTATGGACGTCCGATAGAGGTGCCACCAACATTTGTGACAAGTGTCTCAACTTCGCCATTCATTGAGACGGAGATGACATCAATCACCCCGGCATTCTCAATCTGAGCGATCAGGCTGCGCCCGTTCGGGTGCCAGGTGACCGAGCTGAAGCCGCGATCGAAATCCGCGGCGAGTTCAACAACCTCTGATCCATCCGCATTCATCACATAAAGATCAGCTTGCTGGTAGGATTTGATCAGATCATCATAACCAAGATAAGCGATCTGCGATCCATCTGGCGATACAGATGGCGCGAGATCTGGACCATCGCGTGTGGTCAGCGCGGTGCGCGAAAGATCGCTAAGGCTAACGGCATAAATCTCGCTTTCAATTGGATCGAGATCGCGGTCCTCTGCGTCATTGCCGACCACGAGCAGCGTGTCATTGCCAAGCCAGGTTGGGCTGCCGAAATTGGCATCGCCGGATGTGATTTGGCGTGGTGTGCCGCCATCGACTGGCAGCGTGTAGACATGCGTCGCGCCTTCTTTCAGATACCCGGCGCCGTCAAAACGAAACTGCAAATCGTTGAACACGCGGACCGGTTCAGACCAGGTCGCGCCCTCAGGTGCAGCAGGTGGCGTCGCGAAGCTTGGCGTTTTGCCAGGTGTGAACATGGTGAAGGCGATCGTGCTGCCATCTGGCGACCAAGTTGCATTACCGGGGCCGGCGCTGAATTGGCTGAGCGACACAGAGCGATCAGAGTCGAAATAATAGAGCCGCAAGTCCGGCTTGCCATCGGTTGCCGTGGTGAAGATCAGCATGCTGCCATCCGGCGACCAACGCGGCGCACCAGCGGAGGCGCCGCCGGTGATCAGAGGTCGGTGGTCGCCTGATTTTACGTCGATCGTCCAAATGTCTCCGCGATCGCGATCGGTTAGCTTGTCCATGGAGCGGCGGACATAAACAATGGTCTCGCCATCGGGGGAGATTTGCGGGTCGGACGCGTACTCAATGTCGAAGACACGTTCCGCCGTAAACTTCCGGCTGTTATCTTCGCCATGATCGTCGGCGAAGGCAGGCATCGCCATAAGGCTTCCCAGCAGCACCGTCCCAATCGTTTGCTTCAAACGCATTATTGTTCTCCCGTAGGCATTAAATCCAGGACACATGCCTAGAGACTTTACCCAAACCGAGCAATGTCTTTCCCTTGCCGCAAGTTTTGATTACGGTGGACAGATGAGCTTATTCAGCCATCCTGGTGCAGGTTGGTCGATCCGCCATTGGCGGCGGGAGGACTATCCAAGCATAGAACGGATCTTCAAGGACTGCTTGAAGGCTTTCCCATGGCGTGGGCCAGAGCGCGAAGAGATCATTCGCTTGCGCCAATCCCTATCGGCAAACGTCGCCTTCGTGGCGGTTGAGAAACAGGCGGGCGTGATCGGCTTTTTGACGCTCGAGCAAGGCAAAGCCTATGTGCCGCACGTCTTTGTCGATAAGGACTGGCGCTTTTGTGGTGTCGGTAGCGGCCTGTTAAAAGTTGCGCGCGGCTTTGTCGGGCGGCCCTTACAATTGGATGTCGATGTTCAAAACATCGCAGCGATCGAAGCCTATACTGTGCTTGGATGGCGCGAGCGCGCAAAAGTCGGCCGTGGCCGAAATGAGCAGGTTCGGCTGATCGGCCCCTGACGCCTGTCAGCACGTCCTGCAACTAAAGCCTCGCGGATTCCTTAACCACTGATATAGTCGTCAACAGAGCGTCAGAAGGGGCGGCGCTTAGGAGGTGGCATATGATGATCTGGTGGATCTTACCGGCACTGGCGGGTGTGGTTGGACTGGCCTTGAGTTTTGCTGGGATAGGGCGATTGCTGAAGCTGCGTCTCGCAGCCGGAGCGTTACGGTTTTTGTTCGGCATCGGCTTTCTTGGCGCGGCAGGGATCGGTACATTTGTCGGCCTCAACCTGCAGACCTATAAGGCCCTCACCAAAGAACGTGACGTCGCTGAGATCAGTTTCGCGCAAGACACCAGCGTCGATGATACTTACACGATGACAATGACCCTGCCGTCTGGTGAGGTCATCGTACAAGACGGTTTCATCGGTGATGAGTTCCAAGTCAGCGCGCAGGTCATACGCTTTTCGCCGATGAAACAGATGCTTGGTTATGACAGTCTGTACCGACTCGAGTTTATTGAGAGCCGATTTGCGCGCCGCTTCAGCTCCACCGATCTGACCCGCGCGACCTCTTATGGCCGGCGCGTGAGTGAGGACGGCACCATCGACATGTTCGATCGGGAGCTTGGCCTCGATGTCTATGGCGCCCTGGTAAATTATGGCGGCGAAGAGGAACTAGATCAGGTGCTCAGCGAAGGCGACGCCCAAGCAGAAGGGGCATCATGGTTTTCCGCGGGTCTCGTCACCTCCAAGAAAACCGGGGGATCGCCGCCGTTCGGCTCGGCGGTCTATTTTCCAATGGCGGATAAGTTGAGCTACCGTGTTCGGATCACGCAAAATGCGCTCGTGGTTGAACCTATGGACGGCTCGACACGGCGCAGAATGGTGGAAGGAAACGAGTAATGTTCGGACTTTGGGATCGCTATATTTTGCCGCCGCTTATTTCTTGTGCCTGCTCGTCAAAACCGATGATGAAGCAGCGCGAGAAAACCGTTCCCGAAGCCGACGGTGTGGTTTTAGAGATTGGCTGCGGGTGCGGCACCAATTTCGAATTCTACGACGCCGAAAAAGTCAAACATCTGCACGCAATCGAACCTCATGCCCCGATGGTAGAGCGCGCCAAAAAGGAAATGGCCGACGGCGACTACGCCTTTTCGAGCGATATCTATGAGTGCGGTGCGGAAGCCGTTCCGCTCGAAGATAAGAGCATCGACACCGCAGTCGTGACGTTTGTCTTATGCACCATTCCTGATTGGCAGGCCTCGTTGCGTGAGCTGCGCCGTGTCCTCAAACCAAATGGCAAAGTCTTATTCTCTGAGCATGGCTTGGCACCAGATGAGGGTGTCGCAAAATGGCAGCGCCGGGTTGAGCCCCTCTGGAAACGCATGGCGGGCGGCTGTCACCTGACCCGCGACACGAAAACAATGCTGGAGGCTGAGGGCTTTAAGCTGGATCGCTACGATACGATGTATCTGCCGAGTACGCCTCGAATTGCTGGCTTCGCCTCTTGGGGCAGCGCTGGTGTCGCTTAAGGCGCGAACTCCTCCTTATCTGCCTTTCATGCAAGGCACCCCGAAATTTGAGCCTAACCTTTCACCGATTCCGAAAGCGAATTGGCTGACGCCCGACACCGAGGCCGAGACCTGGCTGCGCGACAAATGCCTGATTCTGAAAATGATGCGCGCCAATGTCGTGGGCGGAGACTTGAATGGAGCGGCGGCAGAAGAACTTCTTGGCGCAGTCGTGGAGGCAACGGGACGCGTGCCGAACCAAAACATGCCGACAGCGCTCGAAGAGGCGGCCTCGATAGTTTCCGACGATTTGTGCATTCTATTGGCGGAACGACCACATGATTGGCGCCTCGTTGCAGGCGTGCTGTGTGCGCCGACCTATTGGACGCTGCCAGAGCGGATTGGGCTCGATCTTGGGGCGTTGCACAGCCCTGTCCCGGGTGGAGATCCAAAACTTGCCGCGCGGGTTGGGCGAATTTTCTCAGGCCTGAAACCTGATGTCGTGCTCGAACGTTTTAACTGGACGGTGCAAGCCAGCGAGAAACACTACACACCTGACCGACCGAGTGTCGCCAAAAAACAACTGCACGATCTGCACCTAAGAGTAGAACGACAGACGGTTCGGAAACTTCCGAAGACCGGAGCGGTGGTGTTCAGCATCCGGATCAGCGTTGACCCGCTGCTGCCAATCCTTGCCGATGGCGACATGCGTGATGCGTTCGAAGATGCCTGGCTTGGGGCGTCCGACCCGGTCCGACGCTACAAACATTGGAGCGAGCTAGAACCGCTTGTTTCAGAAGCTTGCCGGATAGGTGGACGCTGAGCCCAAAGCGACCTACATGCCCTTCAATACTTGTAGGAGCGGACATGAAATACTGGTTGTTCAAATCTGAGCCATTCAAATGGAGCTGGGATCAGCAAAAGGCGAAAGGCGAGGCGGGCGAAGAATGGGACGGCATTCGCAACTATCAGGCCCGCAACAATATGCGCGAGATGAAAATCGGCGATCGCGGCTTTTTCTACCACTCGAATGAAGGGTTAGAGGTCGTTGGAATTGTTGAAGTTTCCGCCGAAAGTGCACCCGATTCTACGACTGATGACGAGCGTTGGGATTGCGTCCATGTCCGCGCGCTGGTGGATATGCCGCAATCCGTGACGTTAAAGGCCGTGAAAGCGAATGAAGCTGTCGAGAACATGTCTCTGGTTACCAGCATGCGCTTGTCTGTCCAACCCGTCTTAGAAGACGAGTGGATGGAGGTTTGCCGCATGGGTGGACTGAACGGAAAGACCCTGAAGCCGCTTTAGGCGCTAATACTTTTTCCCGATCCGAAAGCGCAGATTGGTGTCGGCGGTCGCGTCGGTCGCCCCGAATAGCGCGCCAGTATAGAGGCTCCAGTCGCCTCCGAGATTCCAGACCGCGACCGGACCAATCTGATGCTCTTGATCATCCAGGCCGAGCCAATCCGAAGTCGACCCATACTCGCCGAACCATTCGATCCCGAGTTTCGGTCCATCAGCGATTGATGTTGTAGCCGACGCGCGTGTCTGGATCAGAATACCGTCGGCTGGGTCATTCCCGATTTGCTGTGTCGCGCCCAAGATGGCCCGCAAGGTCCAGTTATCAATATGCTTCCATTGATTGGTCCAATGCACGGTCACATCGCCAGGGCGGTCCTCGAACCGATAGCGCCCTTCAAACCGGAAGCCCGACTGAAATTTCTGATCATCTGGTGTGACCTGCCAGACCAGTTCGCCGCGCAGATAGTCTGGATCAAAGTCGGAATCATCGGTGCTGCGCACCTGCGCCACTATACGCCAGCGCATCGCACCATTGATCGCGCGTTGATAATGAAAACGTTGATTGAGGTCTTCATCATCAGGGTCATAACTGGCGCGATATTCCCAGCCACTTTCGCCTTCATCGATGACAGGGCTAAATACGCCGCTGGTGTTTTGAGCCATGACCAGAGGCGTTGTGGCCGTTACGAACAGCCCTAGAAGTGCAATGCGCATGCGCTCGATCCCTAAATCGTCCCGGTGTCCTCAGGGTGCGATGTGGTACGATTTTTGGGCTTGTCTATTCGGAGAAACGAATTGTTTTGATAGGGACAGACTATCAAGCGTCCCAAACTCGGCAATCAGATACACATTCCAAAGGAATCTTAAGACTAATCAGATAGGAGCATTCAACTTGTAATCGAATTTTGCGCTGACGGAGACGCATATGAGCACGGATCAAGCGGTGACAGAGACTGATTTGAATCTGGATGATGTTGTCTTCGATACCGAGGCTCTAGATGACGGCGAGACTGTTGTAGGTATTGTCGAAGCAACCACCGAGGAAACTGTAAAAACAGCTTTCGCGTCGATAGCCAGTAAAACTGCCAAAGTTGCCACCGAAGAAAATGTAGACGCAGCTGTCGAGGCGACACCCGAAGAAGCTGTCAAAGTCGCCATTGAGGAACCTGTAGAAGAAGCGGTCGAGGTCACACCTGAACAAACTGTCGAAACAACCACCGAGGAAATTGAAGCGCCGCCTGTCGAAGCTACCGCCGAAGCACCTGCCGAAACAACGGACAGCGCTGACGAAAGCACGCCGAAAAAAGCGGGTCTTCTTGGCCTCATAAAGTCCCCCATCGGTTTAGGGGGTATCGCCGGCTTGGTACTTGCGATTGGCGCCGGTGGATTTTTCCTTGTCACTTCTGGCGACGATCCGAAGGCAGATGACGTTCTTGAATTGGCCGAGGCCGAGCACGGACATGAAGACGCGAAAGCGGATGATGCTAAGGAAGACGAGACGGACGCCGCCGCAAGCGCTGGCAAGGCCTGGGACAATACGTTTGAGAACGAATATGGCGCGATCACATTTTCTGGTGCGGATGCGATCTATCACACCGCGCCGGTCACAGTCTCGCTCGAACCCGGACCAGACGCGCGGCGCCTACAAGTCTCGGTCGGTATTTTGACCGACCGCGATAGCGCAACGGCGCTCTATGCTGATGGACTGAGAGTGAGTCTGTTGCAAATCGAGGCCGTCGAAAGCGTCGATTTTGGGCCCTATCGGGAATGGGAGCTGCCTGGCCTTATTGTTACCGCGCTCAAAACCAAGCTCGAACAGGCTTATCCAGAGACCGAGATCCGGGCCGTGATTATTCGCGATTTCCAGCGCGTGGGCGCCTAGACCTCGTCGTTGCTCAAGGCATAATCGACAATCGCTTCGCAGTGGATCAGCGCCGTATCATAAGGCGGTAAGGGGCTGTTCTTATCCGTGATCAGCATGCCGAGTTCGGTACATCCTAAGATGATGCTATCGCAGCCTTGATCTTTCAGGGTCTGAATGGCGTCCTCATAATAGGCGATGCTAGCCTCCATCACGAGGCCATGGGTGAGTTCGTCAAAGATGATCCGGCTCAGCTCTTTTTGGGTTTCCGCGTCCGGCAAGAGCGGTGTCATACCTGTTGTCTCAGTGAGACGGTCCACAAAGTAGGGCTGCGCCATTGTAAAAGCCGTTCCCAGCAATCCCGGCTGTTTGCGCCCGTCCCTTTGGAGCTTCGCGCCGCAAGCATCAACGATGTGCAAGAAGGGCAGATCGGTGGCGCCCTGAATAGCTTCGGCAACCGTATGTAGCGTGTTACAGGCGAGCACCAGAAAATCAGCGCCAGAGCTCTTTAATCCCTTCGCTGCGCAGTCGAAGCCAGCCCGAATAAACGGCCAGTCTCGCGTCTCGTGCGCACCATTATAGTCGTGAAAGTTCACCGAATGGATGCGCATCTCCGCGCTGTGATAGCCGCCGAGCCGCGCCCGAACCAAAGCATTGATTGTTTTATAATAGATCAGCGTCGCTTCAGTGCTGACTCCGCCAATCATGCCAATCGTCTTCATCTTGCGCCATCCTCAAAGCCTGCCAGCGCCCATTCCGCGAAATGCGCGAGATTGCCGCCTTTAAACAAAAAACCGCCAATTCCAGCGGCGTGGGCTGCGTCGATATCGGTTTGTTTGTCACCGATCAAGAAACTTGCTTCGCGTTTCACGGGAAAATCCGCCAGTGCCTGAAGGATCATTCCAGGCTTCGGTTTTCGACCAAAACTGTCCTTGCGATACCGCGGATTGGTGCCCTCATGATGGAACGGGCAGGCATAGATCTTATCGACGCCTGTGCCAGCCTCTCGGAAGCCGGAAAGCATGTGGTCGTGCACCGCTTGCATATCGGCTTCTGTGTAATGATCAAACGCGATCCCGGACTGATTGGTGACGACAAAAACAAACCAGCCTCGTGCCTTGAAGGCGGCCACGCAAGCGGCGGCGCCGTCGATCCACTCCCAGTCTTCAAGTCGCGCAACATAACCCCGATCGACATTGATGACGCCGTCGCGATCCAGGAACAATGCGGGTTGAAGATCAGCCATTGGCTTGCCTAACCCAGACTCCCGTTCTGCGCGAGAGGCCTTGGCAGAATTCGAAAATTCTGGTGCCTTGGCGTTGGGGAGATCTGAAAACAGGCCCCCTCAAAGCCTCGGGAGGGCAATTACATGGAACAACTTATTCCACTTCTTTTGAATGGTGTCGGCGGTGCAGTTCTTGGACCGATCGTGTCCAAAGCGCTAGGCGGCAAAGGCGGAACTGGCGCGATTGCTGGGATTATCGGCGGATTAGCCGGTGGGTATGGGATGAACGCGGCCGATGTTGGCTTTCAATCTCTGCTCGGTAGCGAAGCAATTATGGGGCTGCTTAGCAGCTTCTTAAATGGCGGCGTCGGCGGCGGTGTCATTGGCGGGATTATCGGGCTGGTCACAAAAGCCCGCTAGTATTTTCGCAGAGTTCCAGAGGCAGGGCAGTCCGTTTGGGTTGCCCTGCTTTTTTATTCCGCTGGCGCAGGTTCGTTCGCGGCGGCCTCCGCCATGGCGCGGCGATTAATGCCAGCGCCGATCAAGAACGGTATACTGGCAAGCGCGGTAATGATGGCTGCCAGCAAGAACGCCGCGCCGCCTGTTTTCAGGGCGTGACCGTCCGGTAGCGTCGCAAAATATTGTAGTGTCTGCGTCATCAGAACCGGGCTGAAGATCAGTGTAAACGCCATCATACTGGCCTGCGCACCTTGTAGTTCACCTTGCGCATTTCGAGGGGTCAACGTTGACGTAATCGTATTGATCGCGGGCATCGCGACGCCGCCTATGGCCGACACAAAAATGACTGCATAGGCCATCCAAGGCGCCTCTGCCAAATAGAACAAGAACAGCGCAATGGCGTTCGCAACAAGGCCGAATAAGCCTGCGCGTATCGGGCCAAAGCGTTTGATAAGGTATCCTGTCAGCAGGGCTTGGCTCACGGCTGAACCAATACCGACCGCGGCCAGTGACAATCCAATCTCAAACTCAGACCAATCATAGCGAATTTCGCCGTGGAAGTTCCAAGTTGATGGGTAAACCGCGTGGGCAATCTGAAACAGACCAATCGCGACAATGAACCAAGCGACGCGCGGAACTTTGGAAAAATGCACCATCGCACCGAACGGGTTAGCCCGTGCCAGGCTGAATTCGCGGCGGTCCTCTTCTTTGAGGCTTTCCGGCAGAATGAACCAGCCATAGAGGAAGTTGATCCCGGCAATTCCAGCCGCAACAAAGAATGGAAGGCGTGGATTTATCTCACCCAAGAAACCACCGAACACAGGACCGAGAATGAAGCCAATTCCAAACGCCGCGCCCATCATGCCGAACGCGCGGCCACGATCTTCGGGTTCGGTCACGTCTGCAATGTAAGCATTGGCTACAGAGTAAGTGGCAGAAAACATGCCGCCCAAGAACCGGCCAATAAACAGAACGGCCAGTGTCGGGGCGAGGCCCATGATCAACAAGTCCACGCCGAGCATTGCTATCGACGCGAGCAGGACAGGGCGCCGCCCATAACGGTCTGACAGGCCGCCCAAGATTGGCATGGCGAAGAAGTTCGCAACCGCGAAGGTCATCGCCAGCCAGCCGCCATAAGAGACTGATTGTTCTGCTGCGAGCCCCGTAATGTCTTCGAGCAAAGCGGGCATGACCGGCATGATAATCCCGAACGACACCATGTTCAGGATGACAGCGACAACCACGAACAAAAATGCGTTCTTGCCGGGTTTGTCTGGAGAGGACGCAGTTTCCGTCATTCCTCCGCTTTGATGGAGCGCGGGGCTGCGGTCAAGACGGCAAGGGCGACACCGCCCAAGATTGCGGTTGTTGCGAGAGCGAAGCGTAGTGTGATCGGTTCAGACAGGAATAGGACGCCTCCAATCGCTGCGATTGCCGGGACACTCAGTTGCGCGATGCCCGCTCGCGTCGCGGTCAGGCCTACCAGTGCCCGGTACCAGATTACGTATCCGAGGCCTGAGGTTACTGCGCCCGATAGAACGGCGAGGCCGATACCGTCTAGAGGCGGTAGAGGTTCTGGCGAAATGAATAGCGTCGCTGCGAGCAATGGCGCGGCGAGAGCGCTTGCAATGACGAAATTCCCTGTCGTCGCGGTGGTTGCGTCTTGGGCGCTGCGTCCGATCAGTGAATACGCACCCCAGCCCACGCCAGCGAGCGCCATCATCGCAGCGGCCCAGAGTGGGGGTGTTTCCAAGCTGGGCGAAACTAGCCAGATTAGGGCCGTAATAGCGATCAGAAAGCCGCCCCATTGCAATCCTGTTAGCGTCTCACCGCGCATTAGGCCCCAGCTAAGCATGGTGATCTGAACCATCGCGAACAGAATGATCGCGCCCATGCCGGCGGGCAGCGCAATGTAAGCGTAGGAAAAGAAGCCAGCATAAATCAGCAGCGAGACGCCGCCGCCCAGCGACCCCGAGATCTTTTTCGATTGCAGCAGACAGATCGCAGCCAAGACGAGCGCGCCGCTGCCCAGTCGGATCAGTGCGAAGCTGCCAGCGCCGATTTCTGTATCGACCAGTCCCATCCGCCCCAACACAGAATTGGCGGCAAAAGCCACCATGGCCAGGGTGGTGAGCAGAAACAGGTTTAACGCAATGGGCATGCCGCCTCTTAGGCGGGCTCCGTGCGCGGCGCCAGTTTAATCCAGGGCTGCTGTATCAAAATCTGTTGAACGCTCGATCAGTGATAGCGCCTTTTCATAGGCGGGGTCTTCGCCTTCCAAGAACGCTTGGACCGTCATCGGGGCTTCGATGTCAGGTGAGATGCCAAAGCCGGGTGTGAAGCTTTCAATGTTCATGAAGGTTTGCATCGCGGGAACACGCATCTTGATGCCGCTATTTGGCAGTGTGAGCGTAAACAGAATTCCTGCTGTGGCGCCTTCGGCATTCCCGCCTGTTTGTTCGCCGATCAAAATCGCATCTGGATTCTGGTCCTTTATGAATGCCAGCAAATGCGTAGAGCCAGAAGAATTTGCCGCACTGGTCAGCAAGATGAGCTGTCCGTCAAATGCGGTCCGGTCGGGTTTCAGGCGTTTTAAGTCGTCGCTGACCATTTTGCGAAGTGAAAAGGTCCCGTCGGAATTCTTCTTAAAGCCGAGCGGATTGGGATTCATCGCTCGGCTGTCCCACGTCCATAGATAGTCTTCGAGCCCGTCCATTTTGAGTGTTTTGACACGGATGTCTTTTTTGAAAGCGGCGCGTTCATTGATCAAATGAGCCGCGAGACGGAGCGAGGCATCGTCGGAGCCGCCGCCATTGCGCCTCAGGTCGACGATTAAGGTCTCGCGCCCTTCATCTTTCAACGCCTTAAAGATGGGATCATAGAGCGAGTCCGGATCAACCGGAGTGCGGTAATTCACGAATGTATCGACCGCAAGATAGGCTGCCTTGTCTCCAATACGCTCGAACCGGATGGCGTCTTTGAAATTTCGCGCAGCGGTTTGACCCGCACCAAGGGCCCGCCATTCCGTATGGGTGATTCGTTCCACTTCAATCGTCATTGGTGCCGTATCGCCGCGTTGGATGGTCAGGTCTGCCGTCGAACCTGTTTCGAACAGAAGCGCACCAAAATGATCGAGGCCGCCGCCACGAAACTCAGCGGATTGAGCGACTTGTCCGTCGCGTGCCCACACGGTTTGCCCATCGAACGGGATAAGCGGCAAGATTGCCTCAACGCGCTCGCTTAAGGCTTGTCCGTCGACCGCGAGAATTTCGTCGCCGCGCATCAGGCCGGTGCCTTCGCCGGCAATGGAAACAAACCCGCGTCCCTCAATCAGCTCCCAACGCATCGGCAAATAGACTGGCACCGTTTTGCGGGTTTCGGCCATCACATCCGGTAACTCAGCTTTCGTATGGTCACACCGAATGGTCGCCAGCACACGGTTGGATTCTACGTAAAAATCGCCGAGGCGCATCCCTTGGTCAGCTTCTGCTTGCGCTATCAGGGTTTGCCAGCTGCCCTGCAGGGTGTCAGCAGACGTGAAGCGGGTGTAGCCGGGGTGAATGCGCTCGTAGGCCTCTTGCGCTATCGCGATGTCTTCAGCGATTTCAGTTGCTGTCAGCACCCTATCTTCGGGGGCACTGTTTGGATCCGCCGCCATTGTTCCCATCACGAGCATACCTGCAACACAGCTCGCGGTTGCCGCCTTCATCCATGCCATCTTATCCGATCTCCATATCCTTAACGATACAAAAGATACGACCAGAGGATGTGTTTGGATGACTCCGTGCTCGGTTTTGTTGCGAGCCTTAGTTTGTGCTGCCGGCCAGACCCGAGAAAGCCATGCCAAGATCACGGTAATATCCGACGCGCGCCTGCTGCTCGGGCGTTAGCTGGATCAGCTTGTCGGCACCGCGCAGGAGGCTTGGGGAACGGCCGTCATGAGCAATCTTCATCATGTCCGACCAGAGCCGCGCAGGTAGGCCGCCGCCGGTCACTTTATTCATTGGCGTGTCGTCATCATTGCCGGTCCACACGCCGCCAAGCAATTCAGAACTATACCCGACAAACCAGGCATCGCGGGAGGATTGACTGGTGCCGGTTTTGCCCGCGATCGGCCATCCCTGGACAGAGGCTGCCTTACCTGTTCCGGCGCGGATCACGTCGGCCATCATGGCCGTCATCGTTTCGGCCAGTTCGCGATCATAGACGCGAGCCGGCTCATATTCAGCACGCTGATAAATCACGTCGCCGCGCGTGGTTTCGATGGTTTCGATCAAATACGGGTCGACGCGCCGTCCACCCGTCATGAAGGGACCATAAGCGCGGGTTAGCTCCCAGAGCGTCACTTCTTGGCTGCCCAGCGCAATTGAAGGGAAGGGCTGAAAATCTTCGCTGATCCCGAACTTGCGCGCGATCGATATCACCGACTCGACGCTGGTTTCCTGAGCCAGGGTCGCGGCAATAGTGTTGAGACTGTCGCGCAGCGCTTCAGAGATCGTCACTGGCCCCATAAAGGCGCGCGAGAAGTTCTTTGGCGACCAATCATCAATCGTGACGGGCTGATCGACACGGACATCATAAGGTCCAATGCCTGCTTCGAGCGCGGCTGCGAACACGAAAGGCTTAAAGGCTGAGCCAGGCTGCCGGCGTGCTTGCATCGCGCGATTATACTGATTTTCTGTGTAATCACGTCCGCCATAGAGCGCGAGAACATGGCCTTCGCGGTTCATGATGATGGCTGCTGTTTGTCCGGCTTGAGACTCCTCCGCTTCCTCCGTCATGCGGGCTTCTAGCGCTTCCGACACTTGGCCTTGCAGCTCAGCATCAATGGTGAGTTTGATGACCATATCGTCGGGCAGCTCTGGAAGCAGCTCCTTCGCACGCTCAGTGGCGGCATCTAGGATGAACCCAAATTGCGGATCTTGCTCAGGCTCTGGGGCAAGCGCGACATCAGCATTCATTGCGATTTGCGCGCTTTCTGGCGTGATGAAGCCTGCCTGCAGCATTTCAGACAGGACATAGACCTGTCTTTGTTTGGCGCCTTCCATATTGTCGTCGAGAGCGAGGCGGGATGGCGCTTTGGGAAGGGTTGCCAGAAGGCTTGCCTCTGCCAGCGTCAGGTCTTGCGGATCTTTGCCGAAATAGAACCGCGAGGCCGCGCCAAGGCCGTAAAAGCCAGATCCGAAATAGACTCGGTTCAAATACAGTTCGAGAATTTCGCTCTTTGAAAGCTTTTCTTCGAGCTGCCGGGCCAGTCGGACCTCTTGGACTTTCCGCTTCAGCGTTTGTTCTGGCGACAGGACCAGGTTTTTGACCAATTGCTGTGTGATCGTCGATGCCCCTGACACGGTGCGACGAGAGATCACGTTCGACATCGCGGCGCGGGCCATGGCCTGCGTGTCGGCGCCGTCATGCTCATAAAAGCGCTTATCTTCGGCCGCGATAAAGGCACGGGGCACATAGGGCGGAAGCTCATCAATCTTGATGGCACGGCCATAACGCGGGCCACGTATGGCGATCGTCTTGCCATTGCGATCAACATATTCAATCGCGGGCTCTCGGTTCGCCTCCCAAAGCGCAGCCGTTTCCGGCAGTGAAGGCATGCCGCGATACAGGCTTTGCCAGTACAGCCAAACGGCGAGTAGGGCGCCTAAGACAAGGATGAAGCCTGAGACCAGGCTCCATTTCAGGATCGGACGTCCACGAAAGATCCCCACTTTGGCTCCTCGCGCCTTTGGCGCTTTTGGTCTCTGAGCAGGTTTCTTTAATCCGGGTTTGCCGTTTGAAGCTTTCACGCCCGCTCACCTTTCGTGCACAACTTCAGCCTGGCTTAGTGCCGAGAAATTGAGGCAGGGTGAAGGCGAAGACTTTAACCGTTTATTACTCGCGCAGCGGTTCCGGGCAGTCCCAGCGTTCCGGCGAGCGGGTTCCGGGTTTGCTGCGCTCGGCCAGGATTTTCGCAAGCTTGAGACTGTTTTCGATATCTGCGGCTTTCATGGGGCGCATGAAACAGGCAATTGGTTCGCCGGAATCAGCTGCCACCGCAACAGCCAGGCCCGTCAGGCCGCCATACCAGTTCCATAAATAGGCGGCCCTATGCTCGCCTGCCTGTTGCAAAAGCTTGGTCTCAAGCGCGGCTTTCTCAAGTGCCGAGGAACGTTGCCGGATCGCTGTGACATCCAGGTCCACCCGCTCGATGCTGCCCGCTGGAAAGGCCGAAATCGCTTCGTCTAAGCGCGGATTGAGGACCAGACAGTTTGGACACCAATCAGCGGTGAAATTGATGACTTTGACGACCGGCTCGGAGGCCGCTTGGCCAAGACCAAGCAGTACCAAAAACATGCTGAGAATGAGCTGTCGCATGCAATCTCTCTAGCACGTCCCGCCGAAAACCGACATCAAAGCTGTGTGACTAGCTGCGTCCGAAGACGCGCTCGAAAATGTAGTCGACCCGTTGGAAGTGATAGCCATCGTCAAATAGGCTCTCGAGCTTCTCATCTGAGAGTTTGGCGGTGACATCGCTATCCGCTTTGAGATGATCCAAGAAGGCGCCTTCGCCGGCCCAAGTCTTCATCGCGTTGCGCTGGACCATGCGGTAGCTATCTTCGCGGCTGTTTCCAGCCTCAACCAGCGCCAGCAGCACGCGTTGCGAATTGTGCAGGCCACCCATTTTGTCCATCACCGCCTGCATATTTTCAGGATAGACGAGCAAATTCTCGATCACGCCCGCGAGGCGGTGCAAGGCGAAGTCGAGATGGATCGTCGTATCTGGACCAATGCCGCGCTCAACAGAAGAGTGGGAAATGTCCCGTTCATGCCAGAGTGCAACATTTTCCATGGCTGGAACCACCGCCATGCGAACCAGGCGCGCAAGACCTGTCAGGTTTTCGGTCAGTACTGGGTTGCGTTTGTGCGGCATGGCCGACGAGCCTTTTTGGCCTTTGGAGAAGAACTCCTCGGCTTCGTAGAGTTCAGTCCGTTGGAGATGGCGGATCTCAACGGCGAGCCGCTCAATCGAAGAGGCGATGACGCCAAGCGCTGCGAAATAGGCCGCGTGCCGGTCGCGTGGAATGACCTGTGTCGAGACAGGCTCTGGTATCAGGTTCAGCTTGTTCGCGACATACTCTTCGATACGCGGGTCAATATTGGCGAACGTGCCGACCGCGCCTGAGATCGCGCAGGTCGCGATTTCTTCGCGGGCAGTTTCCAGTCGCCGCTTCGCGCGTTGGAATTCTGCATGGAACGTGGCGAGCTTCACACCAAAGGTTGTTGGCTCTGCATGGATGCCATGGCTACGACCAATCGTCGGGGTCATCTTGTGTTCAAACGCCCGCTTTTCCAAAGCGGCCAAAACGCGGTCCAAGCCTTCCATCATCAGGTCCGTCGCGCGGACGAGCTGAACGTTTAGGCAGGTATCGAGTACATCTGAGCTGGTCATACCCTTGTGCAGGAAGCGCGCAGGCTCGCCGACATGTTCGGCGACATTGGTCAGGAAGGCGATGACATCGTGTTTCACCTCGGCCTCGATTTCGTCGATGCGCGCGACTTCAAACGCACCTTTCTCGCGGACCACGGCGCTGGTGCCGGCGGGGATCTGACCGAGCTCTTCCATCGCCTCGGCGGCAAGGGTCTCGATTTCAAGCCAGATGCCGTACTTGCTTTCGGGCTCCCAAATGGCGGTCATGGCGGGGCGAGCATAGCGTGGGATCATCGTCGGGGTCCGATCTAGAGGAATCTGAAGATTTGCGCTGGGCTATAGCGCTGGCCCGGAAGAGTCGCAATCGCCGCTCTGTCGCGGCTTCGATCTTATTGGCTAGTCAGCGCGTTCGAGGACACGTGGAAGTTTGAACACGACGCTTTCCGTGGCGGTCGTGATTTCTTCAACCGAGATCTCAAACCGCGCGCGGCAGGCGGCGATCAAGCCTTGAACCAAATCTTCTGGTGCGCTTGCGCCTGCTGTTAGTCCAAGCGTTTCAACCTCTTCGAACCAAGACCAGTCGATGTTTTCTGCGCTGGCGACCAAATGCGCCTTAGGGCAACCTGCTCGAAGCGCGACATCAACAAGCCGTTTAGAGTTTGATGAGGTTTCTGCACCGATCACCAGGAACAGGTCCGCCCGGTCTGCCATCACTTTGACCGCCTCTTGGCGATTCGTGGTGGCGTAGCAGATATCTTCTTTGTGCGGCACGCTGATCGAGGGGAACCGATTTTGCAGCGCGCTGACAATCTCGGCAGTATCGTCGACGCTCAGCGTTGTTTGGGTAACGAAGGCGACATTGTCTGGGTTTTGCGGCGTGTAGGCGGCGACATCCTCAACCGTTTCGATCAGAGTGATCGCGCCATCCGGCAGCTGGCCCATTGTGCCGATCACTTCAGGGTGGCCTTGATGACCAATAAGCACGATCTCTTTGCCGTCTTTGCTGTGTCGCGCTGCTTCGACATGGACTTTCGAGACTAGCGGGCAGGTCGCGTCGACATAGACCATATCGCGCGCCGCTGCTGCGGCTGGAACGGATTTGGGTACCCCGTGGGCTGAAAACACGACCGGGCGGTCATCCGGGCACTCATTTAATTCTTCAACAAAGATCGCGCCCAGTTGCTCCAAGCGCGAGACAACATGTTGATTGTGCACGATTTCATGGCGCACATAGACGGGTGCGCCCCATTTGGTCAGCGCCTCTTCAACGATCTGGATCGCCCGGTCCACGCCTGCACAAAAGCCGCGTGGGGCGGCGAGGAGAATTGTTAGCGGCTTCATAAGCTTACACTGTCCTCACAATTACGACGCAGATAGGGCGTTGCGCGCCGTGTCTTCGCCCGGTAACACTCTGAGCAGTAAATGGATAGCCTCGCCCGCGAGGCCAAGAGTGACAAGGCATCACATATGCGAATCATCGCCCTTTCGATTCTAGCATTGGTGATCGGCGCTTGCCGATCGAGTTCTGGCCTCGGCAGCGCCCTGGATACGCGCCAGAATGCAGGCTCATGTCCTCCAGCGGGCAGCGTGTATAACGCCTCGCGCATTGTCGATTTTAACGGCGGCGACGAGATTTTCACGAATGTGGAATATACCGGCGAGATCGTCGATGTGCGATTATATTGCCGCTATGCCGGGACCAATCCGGTACGCGCAGAGATCGAGATTGATTTCGCCTTCGGCAAGGGACCCTCAGGCGACTCCAACCGACGCGACTACAGCTATTGGGTCGCGGTCACGCGGCGCAGTGGCAAAGTGCTGAACAAAGAGCATTTCACCGTCTCAGCGGATTTTTCCGAAGGTCTGGTCACTGGCGAAACCGAATTGTTGCAGCGGATCATCATCCCCCGCGCGGACGAATCTGTTTCAGCGACAAACTTTGAAGTGCTGATCGGATTTGATCTCACCGAAGAGCAACTCGACTATAATCGCCAAGGGCGACGCTTCCGTCTGAGTGCTGGACAATAGTCGCGGGAGATTGACGACAATGACAGATCTCGCGACGCAATTGGCGGACGCGTGCAGCGCCGCATTTGAAGCTGAAGGCTTAGAAGCGCGTTGGGGCGCGGTGAAACAGTCCGATCGCCCAGAGCTAGCCGACTTTCAGTGCAATGGCTGCATGGGCGCGGCGAAACGAGCCGGTATGAACCCGCGCGAATTGGCGGCTAAAATCGCACCGCGGATTGCAGAACATTCTTCAGTGGATCGTGTTGATGTGGCGGGCCCAGGCTTCTTGAACATCACGGTCAGTGCCTCTGCGCTCGCAAACCAAGCGGCGTTTATCGGCCGCGACGACAAAGCGGGCGGCGGCGCTGCGGATCAGCCCGAAAAAGTTGTCTTTGACTTTGGTGGACCGAACGTCGCCAAGCCCATGCATGTGGGCCACATTCGCTCGGCTGTGATCGGGGACACGCTGGTGCGCCTATTCCGGTTCCTTGGTGATGATGTTACCGGCGATGTGCATCTTGGCGATTGGGGACTGCAAATGGGGCTGTTGATCATCGCGGTGATGGATGAGCAGCCTGACCTGATCTATTTCGATGCGGACCGATCCGGACCTTTTCCGGAGACGCCGCCGGTTACGATGGCCGACTTGTCGCGCCTGTATCCGATGGCGTCGGCGCGTTCCAAGGAAGACGAAGTTTATGCCAAACGCGCGCAAGACGCGGTGGCCGAAATGCAAGCGGGCCGCGCCGGGTATCGTGCGCTGCTGAAGCATTTCATCGATGTATCCGTCGCGGCTTTGAAAGTTGACTATGGCTTCCTCGATGTCTCTTTCGATCTCTGGAAGGGCGAAAGCGATGTCGATCCTCTGATCGCGCCGATGATCGACGACTTGAAAGCGCGCGGGCTCGCGACCGAGGATGACGGGGCTTGGATTGTGGAGATCGCGCGGCCGGATGAGAATATCGAAGCCGTCGGTAAAGATGGGAAGCCGCGACTGAAAAACCCGATGCCACCTTTCATGTTGGTCAATTCGCGTGGCGCGACGGGATACCATGCAACCGATCTCGCAACGATCAAAGATCGCATCGATACGATTGGCCCGGACCGGATCTTATACGTGGTGGACCAGCGCCAGGCCTTGCACTTTGAGCAAGTCTACCGGGCTGCGGACAAAGTCGGATACATTGGCCGCGATCAGCTTGAGCATCTCGGCTTTGGCACTGTGAACGGCAAAGATGGCAAACCGTTTAAAACCCGGGAGGGTGGAACTCTACGACTGTCTGACCTAAACGGTATGGCGCTTGAAGAGGCCACGAAACGGATTGGCGAAGCCGGTCTCTCCGGTGATGTCGGGGCGGAAGAAAAAGCGGAAATCGGCACCTTGGTGGCGCGCGCCGCACTGCGCTTCGCCGATCTGCAGAACCAGCGCACGACAAATTATGTGTTCGACCTAGAGCGGTTTACGAGCTTTGAGGGCAAGACTGGACCCTATCTGCTTTATGCGGCTGTCCGGCTCAAAGCCATTCTGCGCCGTGCAGCAGAGCAGGGCTTCCAGGCGGGCGACGTCAAGGTCGAAGGGCCGGAAGAGCGTAAATTGGTCCTATCGCTGGATGGGTTCGCCCTTGCGCTTCGCCTCGCCCGGGAAAAGCGCATGCCGCACTATATTTGCGAACATGTTTATCAGTTGGCGCAGGCCTTCAGCGCGTTTTATGCAGCCTGTCCAATTCTGAAAGATGATGTGGATGAACAGACGCGGGCGTCACGTTTGGCGCTTTGTGAAATCGTTTTGCATCAATTAGAGGCTGGGCTCGGAATCTTGGGCATTACCGCGCCTGAGCGGATGTAATCGGCCAAAAGTAAACAAATCGACGGTTTCTGTTTACCTCACCCTAACGGGGCTTAACCACTTAACCTCGAAAGTGAATGAATCTCTGGGAAATAGTAACCTTCGGGCAAGGCGTGCAGGCTAGGCTTACGCTCAATGCGTATAACAAGAGGACCTGCCCAATGCTGAAAAATCTAATCAAAACATGTGCTGATGCGACAGGAATGACGCAGGTCAAAGCACGAGAAGCTTTGGGTATCGTTCTTAACACAGCTGAGCGCCAGGGATCACCGCTGGCCGAAGCGATTTTCCGCAAAATGCCGGGCGCGCGCACTCTGTCTGCGACGACAGGCGCCGAGCATGGCGCCGCGACGTCCGTGATCGCCCGCTTAATTGAACAGACACCTGGTGGTCGTCGCCATGTCGGTGAAGGCATGTTTACCAGCCTTCACAAAGCAGGGCTCGGGCACAAAGATATCTCGCTTTTGCTGCCATCAATCAGCAAATACATGCAGACGACCTATGGCATGGAAGCGTTCGGGCATCTCGGCGATCTTGTAGTCGCAGATATGCTGACTGGCGCACGGGCCACCGCCGCTGCCGCCTAAACGGCGCCTCACATACCAGGTTCTTTATAGAGGCTTGCGGCGTTTTCGCGCCGTGAGCCTTTTCTTTTTGCAGCGCCCGAACTAGAGCAGCGCCATGTCGAATTTGAACGATCTCACGATTCCGCGCTCCGCTCTCGAGTTTACGTCTGACTCAACCGCAACTGCGACGGCAGATAACTGGACCGTGATCCAGGTTGGCGTATTGCTGCAAGCCGTCATTGAGCATCATGCTCGCAGCGTCTTGAACGAAGGCGACATTCACGCCGTGTCCGTCACATTCGATGTCTCTGCCGAAGCGTTGACAGGAACGCAGGTTGAGTTTGAAAGCCGCATCGATCGCAAAACACGAACGCTGATCTTTGCGAGCGGGATCGCCAAACAAAACGACCGCCACCTGTTAAAGGCGACGGTCGTCTTTCGGATTAACTAGCCAGTTTGCGCTTACATCGGCTTTGTACGGAGCGGCAACAGGTCTGGGAATTCAGGCTCGCGTTTTTCTGACTTTGCGGCGAAGGCTTCTTGCATATGCGAGGGCGGGATCATGCCGGAGTTCCAAACACCGATATAATCGAGCGTATCAGCCGTTGAGTGATCGCGGCCATAATTGATCAGAACCTTACAGCCGGTGACGGCGAGTGGGTTCTTTGAGGCAATCTCTTTCGCGACGCCCATAACGTGCACCATCATCTCTTCTTTGGTCTCGAACACATCATTGACCAGGCCAATCTCTTGCGCCTTGTTCGCGCCGAGACGTTCGCCGGTATACGCCATTTGCTTGACCCAGCCTTCAGGGATGTAGCGCTGCAGGCGAGGGAAGGTACCGACGTCCGCCGTCATCGCGATATTGGTTTCTTGGATGCAGAAGAACGCGTCCTTGGTGCACCAGCGAATGTCACCGGCTGAAATCATATCTATCGCGCCGCCAATGACGCCGCCTTGGCAGGCGATCAGCACGGGCATGCGGGCATCTTCAAGTGCGTTAAAAGAAGACTGGATCTGCTTGATGTTCGACCGGAAAGCTTCGGCTGCGACGTGGCGGTCAACTTTGCCTTGTGTCACGGCGCCGTCCTGGCCAAACACGGACAGGTCCATGCCTGCCGAGAAGTGCTTGCCTTCTGATGAAATAACAATCACGCGCGCTGCGGCAGTCGCGTTAATCTCATTTACGATTTCAGGTAGTTCGTTCCAGAAAGCCTTGTTCATGGCATTCATGGCTTGTGGTCGGTTCAGCACAATGTGCGCGACCTTGTCTTCCACAGATACCGTGAAGCATTCGTGCGTTTTCTTCAGCATATGTACGTCTCCAATTCCCTCGCTAAACTACATCAAGCAGGCTAGTATCGCTAGGCTGTCGCAGCGATAAGCAGATAAACGTTTGATTTCATGACCAAAACTTGGTTCATGAATATGTGTCGTGGAGGGATTCAGATATGCGTGCAATGGTCGTGGGAGCTTTAGCCTTAACCCTAATGCCGGCGGGGTGCGAGACCGGATCTAGCGGCGATTTCGGCCAAGTTCTGGGCGATGTCCTAAGCGGTATAGAAGGTGCGCAGAGCCCGAACGGCGAGCTGACAATCGCAGAGATTGATGCCGGCCTTCGCCAAGCGCTGGAGATCGGAACAAACCGTGTTGCCTCGCAAATCGGCGTCGAGGATGGCTATTGGAAGGACCCTCAAATCCGCATCCCACTGCCGGGTCGGCTTGGTGACGTTCAGGAACAGCTATCGAGTGTTGGCCTCTCTGGTCCTCTTGATGAGCTGCAGCTTCGCATGAACCGAGCGGCTGAAGACGCAGTCCCAGCGGGCAAGCAGATCGTTATTGACGCGGTTCAATCAATCACGATTGAAGATGCGCTTGGAATTTTGCGCGGCGGCGATACGGCGGCAACTGACTTCTTGCGCGGGCGGACCGAAGCGAACCTGCGCCAGACCTTTACGCCTTATGTCGAGTCCGCGCTGGAATCCTCCGGCGCTTATCGCGCATTGGATAGCGTAACCTCCAATCAACCGCTGCTTGCGATTGCGGCAACAGATTACAAATCTGATTTAACCACATATGCGGTCCAATTTGGCCTTGATGGTTTGTTCGACTATCTCGCAGTGGAAGAACAGAAGATTCGCGACAATCCGGTTGCTCGAACAACCGAACTCCTGCGAAGAGTATTTGGGTAGAGTTTAGGCAAAAGATGCGTCGTTTTACATTCGAAACTCCTGAGGGCGATTTAGCGGCTTTGGAGTTTGGAGATCCTGCGAAAAAACTTGCAGCTCTATGGCTTCATGCCACTGGGTTTAACGCGATGACGTATCAGTCAATTTTGGCGCCGCTGGGCCTGCGCACTAAAGTGCAGGCGGTTGATCTGCGCGGGCACGGCCGTTCAACGCTTCCCGCCAACCCGAAGAGCCTTCGGTCCTGGAAACGCTATCGGGACGATATTATAGCGTTCTTGGATCGCGAGTCGCCGATTAATCCGGTCGTGCTTGGCGGCCATTCCATGGGCGCGACCGTCGCTTTGATGGTGGCGGGCGCGCGGCCTGATAAGGTCTCGGGCTTGGTCTTGGTTGATCCGGTGATCCTGCCGCCGCGTTATTATATGGCGATGCATTTGATGCCGTTCGGCTTCCGGCGCGGCGGTCACCACATGGCCAAGCAGGCTCGGCGTCGGCGCAACAAGTTCGATTCCCGCGAGCACATTCAGTACAAGTATAAAGGCCGCGGCGCCTTTGCGACATGGCGTGATCCTTTCTTGGCGGACTATATTCTCGATGCGTTTGACCGCACCGATGGCAATGACCCCGACAGCGACAAACAGGTCTGGCAACTCTTATGCGATCCGAAATGGGAAGCAGCGACTTTTATGGCCCAGCGCAATCGCCCTTGGGGAGCCTTGGGCAAGGTCAAGAAACACCGGATCCCAATCACCATCTTGCGGCCGGACAGCGATTCGGTTCTGACCGATGAGGTTGCCGCTCGGCTAACAAAGAAATGCCCGCACCTGATCCTCAAAGAGCGCGTGAACACGACCCACTTCCTGCCAATGGAAGCGCCTTATGATGTGCGGGATGAACTGTCATCTTATGTGTCGAGCCTGATTGAGGGGATCGCTGACGATGATGTTGGGCCGATGAAGCGGTCCCTTCGCAGTCGCTAACTTTGACAAATAGTTAATTGTTTGCTCTCGTGGCACCGGGAGAGAAAATATGCAGGGTCGAATAGCCGCTATCATGGCTTGCGGATTCGCGGGCTTTATTCTGATCGGGACTGCGGGAGCCGTATCAGATTCTTACTTTGAGAACGTCGCGTTGGGGGACACGGAACTTGTGTCTTGTAGCGGAGACCGATTGGACCGCGAGGACGCGGCGGACGGATTGCCAAATTGCTCTGTGCACCGGGTTTCCACGACTTATGCGCGCCAGGCCATGGCGACTACGCTGACGCGTGACCGCAGCACGCGGGACGACTAGCCGGAGCGACCTGTGTTGATCGATTTGATCATCGGAAAGCCGACCATACCTGCATCTTCAATTGGGTGGTCTGAAGCCGACCAGCCACGGGACTGATAGAAGGCATGAGCGGTCTTTGTGCTCATCAAGTACAAGTCTGTTTGCCCTTGCTCGCCCAGTGATTTCTCCAAGGCATCCAGCAAGCGGGAGGAGACGCCGTTAAAGCGCCTGTTCGGGGCAACATAATTCAGCATGATTTCTCCGGCGGTTGAGGCCATGCCGATCCCCAAGATTACGCCGTCTTGCTCGGCCACGAGCAGAATGCGTTCTGGGCTTTCGAGCCAGATCTGAAATGTCTCTACAGTCTTGTTGGCGAGCCAGGGCGTTAGCAGGTCTGCCCGGTTGTGATGGTCATCAACACAAAGCTGCGTGATCGAGGCGCGCAAGACTTTAGTGGCGGCCGCGCTGTCGTCTAAGCGCGCGGCACGAATGCGAAACTCCCGCCCTATAAGAGCAGCCCTCGCGGCGCGATTTTCTCAAGTTCGGCGATTTGTTCTGGCGGCGTTGGGATGACTTTGCGCTTATCCAGATCAAACGTCACCGCCACCGCTTGGCTCGTAATATAGGCCTCGCCCGTATCCGGGTTTAGGACCCAATGAGACAGCGAGTGGGTCTTCTCCGCGACATCGGCGAGGCTCGTATGGATGACATAACGATCGCCGACGCGCGGCCATCTGCGATAGATTAGCCGGTATTCCAGCACCGCACCGCCCATGCGGACATCGCCATTCGAGGCGGCCACTTTCGAGCGCCAATCATGCAGCAGTGTCGGAACGGAATCAGAGATGCGGCCCATGAACCAGGGTGCCCAGAACCGTCCGAATGTATCGCACTCGCGGGGCAGAACCATGCCGCGTCCAATCTCTGGCGCGCCAGATTTGATTACCTGATCCATAGTCGCCATGCTGCTTGGGATTGGCGCGATGCTCGGGTCAACGCCGCGCGGCTTGGTATCGTCTGGCGGCGTATCTATCAGCGCTTCTAATTGCGCGCGGGATCGTGTGCTCCAGGGGAACGGCTTTCCGGTTTTGGCTTCCACGTGCAGGACACGGGTTCGAAACGCTGCGGCTGGGCTGCCATCCCCGTGGCGCATGTCTTGATATATGAGAGCGCTCGTTTCATCCCATTCAAGCACACAGCCCGTCATCGTCAGCGGCTTTCCCGCATGGGCCTCACGAATATAGCGAATATGATGCTCAGCCGGCAGCAGTGTTGATGGCGCATTAGCGTGAAAGGCGTGCGGCATCTGGATAGCGCCTGCGAAATTGCCAAGGCCTTCCATCGCTTTTTCGACATAGACGCGCACATTCATGTGCCCCATCTCGTCGCAATCCCAAGTGTTTGCGATCCCTCTCCACAAAGGGATCATGCGGCGCACTTTCGGCAAATGCCGCGTGCTTCAATCACCGCATTTTGGATTGCAAAGCCAGCCGAGTTGGTCTCCTTTGAGAGTGCTTCGCTGGTCTCGACCGCGTGCAACTCTTCGGCCCCGCCGCAGGTTTGACAGATCAGAAACACGGCGGAATGCTCGTGATTGGCATGGCCGCAAGCGACATAAGCGTTGAGGCTCTCAATCTTATGCGCCAGTCCCATTTCCTGTAGGAAGTCCAAGGCGCGATAAACCGTTGGTGGTTTCGCTGCGCCCTCGCCGTCGAGATTGGCCAGCAGGTCATAAGCTTTGGCCGGCTCTTCGCTTTCCAGTAAGAGATGCAAAACCTTGCGGCGGATCGGCGTAAGCTTCTGTCCTTTCGCCGTTACCAATTCCTCAGCCTCGGCCAAAAAGGCGTCGGCCTCTTGCGGGCTGCAGGGCGTATTCGCGCGATGATCTGAGTGCGTATGAGCCATGGGCGCCATTTTGGGTGATTGAGCGTAAAAGTGAAGGGGCATACCGCCGATTGTCCCCGAAAGTCCCGGAATCTTTGATCCATCGCAAACCGGGTTTCGCCCGTCACTTAGGACAAGTACGCAGTTGAGCGCCTATGACGCGTGACACGTTCCCGCGCGTCAAAACTGAACATTTTCGACGCGAAAACAAGACCATAAGTGTTGCGTGAGACAAGTAGAAAAGAGGCTATCTCATGAAACCCTTATTTTGTTCTGCCCTAATGGCGACGTCCACTTTGATGGGTGCCGCGGCGTATGCAGACGACAATCCGTGGATGGTTCGGGGACGCGTGATCGCTGTCTTGCCGGATGAAGGTGCTGACCTTTCTGTTGGTAATGCGGCGCTAGCCGGCGGTGTTGATATCGGTGACCAATATGTTCCCGAGCTCGACATCACATATTTCTTTACGAAGAATATCGCGGCGGAGCTCATTCTGGCAGTCACGCCACATGATGTGGACGCCGTGAATGTCACGGTCCCGGGCGCGCTCGACAACGCGACGGTGGATCTTGGCGATGTCTGGTTGCTGCCACCAACTCTGACCCTGCAATACCATTTTGATACGGGTACACAGTTCAAGCCTTATGTTGGCGCCGGTGTGAACGCGACATTCTTCTTTGATGAGGATGAGGGCTCGGTCGCCGATGGCATCGATTACGATCCGAGTTTTGGCGGCGCGCTGCAAGTCGGAGTCGACTATGATCTAGACGGCCAACCGGGCGGCTGGCTGCTCAATGCCGATATCAAAAAGGTCTGGATCAATACCGATGTAACCGTGGATTTCTCTACGGCTTTGGGAGCGACTGTCGATGCGGATGTCGACATCAACCCGACTGTGGTTGGCATTGGATTTGGCTATAAATTCTAGCCATTTGCCTCCTTACAATGCCAACCCCCTATGCCCCGAACTGGCTGCAGTTCGGGGCAATTTTTTTCAGTTTCGGTCTCGGATTAAATGGTATATCATTTGAGTCTTGGCGTTGAAGCACGCCGCTTTTTCAAAGTGAAGGACCTAGAATGATGATCATGCGCACTGGACTATCAGGAGCACTTCTCATCTTGGTTGGAGCCTGCGCAGCGGGAGTCCCAGCTCAGGTGCAGCCAGCAGCCTCGGCACCTGAGATCATCTATCCGCATGTTAAGCGACCCAATCTGGTTGTGTCTGACTTGCAGCGCTCGCTGACCATCTATCGTGATATTCTGGAGCTTACTGCATCGGACATCTCAACGTCCTCACCCGAGTCCTATTCCTATCCTGTTTTCAAGATTCCCGAAGGCGCACCCATTCGCGGGGTCACATTGCATGAACCTGGCGAGCAGCGTGTGCTGGCGCTCACCGAGCTTGCGACACTGGACCTACCAACGCCCTCCAATGCGCCGCACATGAGCGCCGTTGTGATTGGGGTGACGGATCTAGAGAACAAATTTGAACGCCTAGGCGCCCTTGGCCTGACCACGACGGAGCCGAAAATAGCAGGCGGAGCTGAGTTCGATTTTGTTGAGCAGGCCTTCGTCGATTACGATGGCCATCTGATCGTTTTATACGAAGTTCTGCCGAGCGTCGCCGACTAGCGACCGTCCGCCTGGCGCGTTTCCTCAGGCGCCATCTCGCCGAGCTCTCAGCCGAGCAATTAGCGTCGGGACGTCATATTCCTCGTCACCTTCATAACGTGGCGCGTTGCGGGCATAGGCGGCTTCGATTTCGTCATGGATCGGTTTGATCCGAACCATGTTATAGGAATGGGTGACAACGTAAAACTCGCCTGCGCGGATTTGCTCGACCACTTTTTCCGCGAACGTGTCAGCGTCCATGGCAAACTCTTCTGAGCCTTTGGTCATATCGGACGCGACAAAGCCTGGAACAATCATGCCGACTTTAATATGGTCCGGAAACTCGTCGCGCATGGCTTCGGTAAGGCCCCGCACCGCGTGCTTTGAGGCAATGTAAGATGCGCTGTTTCTCACGGCGTTGAAGAAAGCGTTCTCGGAGGCAAGATTGTAGATCGCAGCTGGTTCGCCTTGCGCGATCATGCGCTTGCCGAAAATCGCGGCGCCATGCCAGACGCCGAAGAAATTGACGTTCATCAGCCGATGCAGATCCTCGAGCGCGACATCGACCATGGGCGCGCGGCCGATCGCAATCCCGGCATTATTGATGAGAACGTGCCCGCCGCCATACGTCTCCCAAGCGAAGTCTGCGAAGGCTTCCATGCTCTTCGGGTCGGTTACATCCATGACCATGGCCGCTGCGTCTATGCCAAGGCCCTTTAACTCTGCAATCGCCTCGTCGAGTTTGTCTTGGCGCGGTTCGCCGATGACGATCTTAGCGCCTTCGCTGCCAAAGCGTTTCGCGAGGCCAAAGCCAATACCGGTTGCGCCGCCTGTGATGATTACGGTCTTGTCTTTGAAACTATCCATATCGATCCTCCCGGAACAAGTTTAGACTGAGAGTTGCCGAGCGGCGAGGTCGCGCATGATCTCTTCGGAGCCGCCACCAATCGCCATCACCCGAACCTCGCGATAAATGCGCTCGACACGATGACCCCGGATGAAGCCTGCGCCGCCAAGGATCTGCATCGCCTCTCGGGCGCAGAATTCCAAAGTCTCGGTGGCTTGAACTTTCAACATGGCAAGTTCGGCGACTGGCGTGTTTCCATTTTGAACGTGCCAAGCATATGTATCGAGCATAGTCGTCGTCGCCCAAATACGCTGCGCCATGCTCGCTAATTTGTGACGGATCACTTGGTGGTCAGCGAGGCGCTTGCCGAACGTCTTGCGCTCCTGTGCCCAGGCAGCGGCTTCCTCAGCACAGACGCGGGCGGAGGCAGCCGCTTGCGCGGCCATGCCGAGGCGTTCGCCGTTAAAGTTCGCCATGATCCCGTAGAAGCCTTTGTCCTGCTCGCCGATCAGATTCTCTGCCGGGACGAACACGTCATCGAAATGGATGGTCGCCGTGTCTGAGGCCCACCAGCCTTGTTTCGGCAATTCTGTCCGGCTGACACCTTCGCTTTCCAGATCGATCAACAGCAGTGAGATTCCGCCCATGCCCTCTCCGCCGGTTCGCACCGCCGTGGTCAGCCATTTCGAGGTCATCCCGCCGGTTATGTAGGTTTTAGAGCCATTCACGCGCCAACCATTTCCGTCTTTGATAGCTTTGGTTTTGAGCTGTGCGACATCTGACCCAGCGGACGGTTCTGTAATGCCAAGGCTGATCTGTTTCTCGCCAGACAGAACTTTGCGTCCGATCTCGGTTTTCATTTCTTCGGTGCCGAGCGCCATGATGGGTGGTAGGCCAATGCCGTGGATCATCAATGCGGACGAGATGCCGCCAGCACCGATCCGGGCCAATTCCTCAGAGGTCACGATGCCATGGAAGCGGTCAAACTCAGTGCCTTCACCGCCATATTCGGTCGGATACCCAATGCCGAGCAGGCCCGCTGCCTTGGCCTTTTTGAACAGCTCGCGCGGGATCCTCCCGGCCTCTTCCCACTCGTCGACAAAGGGCATGATCTCTCTATCCACAAAGCCGCGAACAGAGCGGCGCCACTCCGCATGCGTGTCATCCATATGCGGGCAGGGCGGGCGGAGGTCGTCAAATGTCAAAGTCATGGGGGGATCGTGGCCGCGCACCTCGCGAGGTCAAGCCTTCACGTGGCGGCAGATAGGGGCTGGCGCCAAATGCGTCCGTCGCCATATGTAGAGCATGCAAGTCTATAATGAACCAACAGACCTCCCTGAAAAACCACCGATTTTTCGCAAAGGCTTTCCGACGATTATTCTCGTCCTGACCGGGGCGATTGTGGTCGTGTCTTTGATCCAGTTCAACGCGTCGCGCGAGTTTGAGGATTGGATGTTCTCGGTCGCCGCAATCGCAGGCGGACCAAGCTTTGAGAACGTCTATCGGCCTTGGGGCGATTTTGCACCGTACTTGCTTCACACATTTCTGCATGGTGGGTCGTTCCACCTGATGCTCAATATGGCGATGTTGATCGCGATCGGTCCAATCATCGCGCAAGCGCTCGGAAAGTCAGCCTATTCGTCGCTCCTATTTTTGGCCTTCTTCGCGGTCTGCGCGATTGGTGGCGGTTTGGCGCAAATGCTGTGGTACGCGATCGAAGCTCAAGACGGGATCGCGATTGGCGCGTCGTCGGCGATATCTGGCTTGCTGCCCGCGGTTGGGTTTATTCGCAATGGCTTCAAAGGCGCGTGGTCGATGAGCGTGCCGTGGATCCTGATCAATATTGTGCTCGCCTTCTTGGGCGGCGATGTCGGAGTCATGAACATTGCCTGGGCCGCGCATCTTGGCGGCCTCGCTGCAGGTTTCAGTTTTCCGGTGTTTCTTAGCCTTTCAAAAGCGGCGCAGTGAGCCCGCGGGCACCTGTTTTGCGCAAGGCTTCGCGTTTGAAGCGGAACAGTTCGGCGGGCCGTCCGCCGGTGCTGCTTTCCATTTCTCCTGTGCCCTCGACAAAGCCAGTGCGATCTAAAGCACGACGGAAATTCTGCTTGTGCAGCACCTGGCCAAGGATCGCCTCAACCGTGCTTTGCAAGGCCGTCAGCGTAAACCGTTCTGGCATCAGCTCAAACACGACCGGGCGATAGCGGATCTTGGAGCGTAGGCGCCCCATCGCAGTGGCCAAGATGCGGCGGTGGTCGGAGGCCATCGGGTCGCCTAATTGCACCTCCGGCAGAGGCAATCCCTGATCGCGCGCGCATTCGGCGACCAATCCGGCCTCGTACAAAAGCTCATAGCGTTCCAGCACGGCTTCATCCGGCCAGTCATTGCCCGCCAGTCCAAATGCGCTTTCGGCGCGCGACAGGCGGTCTGGATTGCCCGCCGCCCAGGTCGATAGTTTCGGCGCGATCACGTCCTCGATAATGTCGGGGCGACCTGCGCGGCGATCTTCCCAAGGGAAGTGTCGGTACCAACCGCGCCAGCGCGCTTCAAACGCTTCTGGCAGGCGTTCCGCTTCTGGGGTCAGCGCGAGGTAACCGACACTGACGACGCGGGCGTCTTGCGGTGCATCAAGCAGCGTTGCTTCAGGGCTTTCGCGGTCGCGGTCGCCGAATGTGTAGAGCTGTTCGACATAACCGAGTTGAAACCCCGTTTGCTCTTTCACCCAGCCGCGCAAGGCGAGCTCGAAAGTCCGGTGCTCGCTAGGATCGAACGCCCCGAACGGGAGCGCCAGCAGGCCGCCTTCCCGGCGAAAGGTGAGCACGCGCGGCTTTTCGCCATCATAGGCGACAATCACAACCGACAAGCCAATCAAGAGGCTCATGCAGGCGCCTCAATGTTTGCGAGCAGCGCAATCGTCCGCCCAATGAATTCGGCTTGCGCCTCTTCTGCCGGTTGCGGCTGCAGCTCCAATTGGATGCCGCGCGGGGGATGACCGAAGAAACGATCTGACTCAGCGACCGAGAACCCGGCAAGCTGCGTCGCTTCAAACCAGGCGCAGATATTGTCAGCTTTCTTGATCAAGCGTTTCAGGCTTGCGGGCGTTTCGGCAGGCAGGCCAAACCGGGCATGGATCGCATAAGAGAGGCGCGCCTCAATGTCCTTATACCCATCGCCAAGCACGGTCTTGAATGGAGAAATCATATCCCCGATCACATATTCCGGGGCGTCATGGAGCAGCGCGAGCAGGCGCGATTTAGGATCAAGCCGCGGTTCAATTTGTGCGCACAGTGCTTCGACAATTACGCTATGCTGAGCCACCGAAAACGCATGTGCGCCTTTGGTCTGACCGTTCCAGCGAGCGACACGGGCAAGGCCATGGGCGATGTCTTCAACTTCGACATCGACGGGTGAGGGGTCCAAAAGATCCAACCGGCGACCTGACAACATGCGCTGCCAAACACGGGCCGGAGGTTTGCGGGAAGACGTTCGGGTACTCATTCGCCTCCTGATTGCGCAAAATGGGTCAGGCGTAAAGAAATAGGGCCATTTTGATTACGAATTGCCTCACCTGTGCCGAATTTGACTCAGGTCTCGTTAAGAGGTGCGCGTCATATTCAACCCATCGACGGCGCAAGACCGAGGCATGGTGATGATTGAGACATTGGTGAATTGGGCTGGGCAAACCAGCACAGCATGGTGGGTGCTCTCCCTAGCAGTTTTCTGCATTCTGTTCGAAGCGATCCGCACCAGCGCCGATGTGTTCTGGGCGGACATGGTCGAGGACGACGACTAGGCGGTTTCGAGTGGGTCTTGCTGTCGTTGGACTGCTGGGTGATATGACTCGTCAATGTCAGGCAAACCAAAAACACCCCCTTTCTTAATTCATAGTATTCGCAGCGCGCGGCTCTGGATGATGCCCGCACCAAGCTTTTTGCGCGGATTAGGCAACACTATAAAATACTGTGCCGACCTTGAGATTCGGCATTTGCTTAGCACGGTCGAACCGCATGAAGTCAGTGCGCTCGAACTAGAAGGTCTGTCCGCAGCCTGTTCGGCAAACGACATTAAGCTTCTCAATTTTCCTATGGTTGATCGCCAGCCACCTCAATCCTTAGAAGCGTTCTTACGCATGTCGTCTGACCTGCACCGACATTTGGTCAACGGCGAGAGCGTTGGCATTCATTGCAAGTCCGGAATTGGGCGATCGGGAATGCACATTTGTGCACTGCTTGGAAAGCTTGGCTTCGGATTTGAAGAAGCTTTGAGACTGATAGAAATACGTAGAGGCTTAGCTGCTCCCAATACAAGTGAGCAGCTTGATTGGCTGAAACAGAATTGGAAGAAGATTTCTGTTCATTCGCGCCCGGCGTCATGATCCGGTTTCGAAAACCACACCGAAGCGCGACGGCGTAACGACCGCGACCTTCCCAACCCTAAGCCGCGACCCGCGCTCCGATGGTCGTCCGGTGCAGCAGCCGGTCATGGCCCGCATAGCCGCCGGTTGCCATATGCAGCACAGAGCGATTGTCCCACATGACCAGCATATTGGGTTGCCATTTGTGGCGGTATTGGAATTCGGGGCGGGTTTGCCAGCGATAGAGGTCCATCAATAACTCGTTTGCGGCCTCCGGCTCCATGTCTTCGAAGCCGGTGATGTAGGCGGCCGAGCTAAAGATCGCCTTGCGGCCGGTCTCTGGATGGTCGCGCAGGATGTCATGCGTGTGGGTCGACAGCGCGGCGTCTGAGGAGCGGATATCCATGCTGCGATCGCTTGCATCACCATCGCCATAGAGGCCGTCTTTGGCATAGCCGCGGGCCGCCGAATGTATGGCTTTCTTGCCCTCCAGCCGCTTGCGTAAATCCTCAGGCATCTCGTCGAGCGCTTTGTATTGATTGGCAAAAAGCGTGTCGCCTCCGGTTGGCGGGATGGTGATCCCAAACAGGCAGGTGCCGGCGGGCGGGGTCTCTTGGAAGCTCCAATCCGAATGCCAAACCTCTGCGAAAATGGGCGAGGTTTCGTTGGCGGCGCGCTTGACCGCGATGATGTGCTCCCGGCCTTCAATCGGCGCAATGAAAGGATCATCGCCAAACGGGCCGAAATAGAGCGTGAAACGTTCCAAGTCGTCATCGCTGAGGGCCTGATCCGGGAACGACAGGACGAGATGCTCGAGCCAAGCGGCGCGGATTTCATCAACGGTGCTGGCGTCCAAATCCTGGGTCAGATCGATGCCTGTAATGGCTGCGCCGCAAGCTTGATCGCTAGGATTTATGGTGAGCGTCATGTCTTCCTCCCGTCCCCGTTCCGGGTTGTTCAAACACTGAACCAAAAACAAAGCGCGATGCCAAGGTTTGACGCCGGGGTGGTGCGTCTTCAGTCGCTTCCGTCTCGCCGCATCAGTCGAGAAATCAATTTATTAAACTAGTGGGTTGAATGTTTTGTGATGCTCTGTTACTAAACTGCATGGTTGAATTAAATGCTCCCCTTGATGACGTTCTAAAAGCAATCGCTGACCCCGTTCGGCGCGGAATTCTGTCGCGGCTCAAAGAAGGGCCCGCGCAGATTGGCGAGATCGCAGAGCCGTTCGACATGAGTTTTGCCGGAGCCGCCAAACACGTGAACGTCTTGGCCAAAGCCAACCTTGTTAAAAAAACGAAAGTTGGCCGCGCCCAGGTCTGCTCGCTTAACGCCGAACCCTTGGCCGCCATTCAATCATGGCTCGATGAATATAGCGCCTTCTGGAACGGCCGCCTCGACGCACTCGCTCTAGCCTTGGAGGAATTTGAAGATGGAAAATGAAGTTCAGCATACGTCTGATGGTCGTATTGAAATAAAGCGTGTTCTGTCCGCAAGCCCCGAGACAGTCTGGCGCTTCTTAGTCGAAGATGAGCTACGCGGACGTTGGCTTTGCAACGGGATGGTTGAGCCAAGCGTAGGCGGCAAGATCCAGTTTCAGTTCGATACACGAAACCTGGGAGACACAGCGCCAGGAAAGTTTCTGAAAGCAGAGTTTGAGGGCGCCGTAACCGCATTTGATCCGCCGAACTTGCTGGCATTTACTTGGCCTGACACCGAATACGGCAAAAGCTCATCAGTCACGATCAAGCTTTTTGAGAAGGGCGACGAAACGCTTCTGCATTTGGTCCACGAGAAGCTCTTTGATGATGAAAACTTGGTCGGCGCCTCCGCAGGCTGGCACGCCCATTTGGAGCAGTTGGAGTGTCATCTGTCTCGCAAGCTGAGCCCCAACTTTTGGAATAGGCACGAAGAACTTGATGCGGCCTACCGAAACAAACTGATCCGATCACAATAATAGGACACAAATGATGCATGATCATTGGAAGCCCGGACGAGGGAAGATGGGGTTTATGAGCCCAATGCTGGGAACCTGGCGCGCGATTGACCCAGATACCCCAATGGGAAAGGTCGTTTGCAAACGCTCATTCCGCAAGATTCTAGATGGCAAGTTTATCCGCCTTGAGGCTAACTGGGACATTGGTGACGGTAAGAAGACGTATCAAGAGATTGCCCATTACGGCCTCAATCGAGATAAAGTCCCGTCATTTTGGTCCTTCACAAGCGATGGTGGACACTCAGAAGGTCGGCTCGCGAATGTTGAAAGCATGCACGAGGGTGCGAAAGGCTTTGAAGCAGAAATGCCTGCGGGCCTCGCAAGATTTGGGTTCTGGCCTTCAGATACCGGCATGATTTGGGCAGCAGAGGCAAAGGCAAAATCAGGCTGGCTTCCGATGATCTTCCACGAATGTGAGCGCATTGTCGATGAGCTCTAGACCTTTGTCTTCCAGAGAATGGCCAGTTTAACGCCGCTCATTAGCTTTCTCAAAACCTGCAAAAACAAAACCCGATGCGAATGGCATCGGGTTTCAAGGTATTCGGGGGTGAAGAAGGTTTAAGCGGCGACCGCTTCCTTCTTCGGTTTAGGGTCGCGAAGCACATAGCCGCGGCCCCAGACTGTTTCGATATAGTGTTCGCCACCTGTGGCCTGCTGCAATTTCTTGCGCAGCTTACAGATGAACACGTCGATGATTTTTAGCTCAGGTTCATCCATGCCGCCATAAAGGTGGTTGAGGAACATTTCCTTGGTGAGCGTCGTACCTTTACGCAGGCTGAGCAACTCAAACATTTGGTATTCTTTGCCAGTGAGGTGCACGCGCTCTTCGTCGACTTCGACAGTTTTCGCATCCAGGTTCACCAGGATCTCGCCGGTGCGGATAACGCTTTCGGCATGACCTTTAGAGCGACGAACAATGGCCGTGATACGGGCGATCAGTTCGTCCTTATTGAATGGCTTGGTGAGGTAATCGTCGGCGCCATAGCCGAGCGTTTTCACTTTTGCCTCAATATCTGGGTTACCAGACAAGATCAGGACTGGTGTGTTCACCCGCGCCATGCGCAGCTGTTTTAGAACATCATAGCCAGAGATATCGGGCAGGGAGAGGTCGAGAATGATAATATCATACTCATAGACTTTCCCAAGATCGACACCTTCTTCACCAAGGTCCGTTGTGTAGATGTTAAAGCCAGCGGCCTTCAGCATCAGTTCGATACTACGGGCCACCGCATTATCATCTTCAATTAGTAAGACTCGCATATTCAGCTCCCCGAATCAGTCTATTCGCTTTCCTAGCGTGATCGTTAACCATTGTGAATCTAGGTAATGAAAGTAACCGAAGTTTTAACAATCGGTTTCGAAACGAAATTTTTATTCATACCTCTTAAGAATGAAGGTCTTGCCCAGTCCGCCCAAGAAGCGTGTGAGCAATAGCGATAACGTCCTGAATCGGTTGAGAGGACGAATTGGTCGAGATTAACGTTTTTTGGCTGCGAATAGCCTCGCGCACCGCATCATCCCGGATCACTGTGCCTGCGAGGTGCGGGCGGAATCCGAGGAAAGTTTGGCAAGCCTGCGCCACAGCCGAGAACGTGTTCTGGCCAGCAGCTCTGGTTTCGCACTGATTAATCGCGATCATCTGTTCAACGCTCGGCGCGTAACCTTTCAGCACTTTGATAAAGGCATAAGCGTCTGTCATTGAGGTTGGTTCATCGGTGATGACCATCAAAACTTTGTCGGCGGCGCGCGCCAGGCGCATGCAATTGGACTCAATCCCGGCCCCAAGGTCGAGGATCACCTGATCATATTGCAGGGCGAGCGCAGACAGACCGGCAGCGAGGCGAGCGACTTCTTCTGAAGACATCTCGGCGAGCGCGCCTGATCCTGAGCGGCCTGGCAGAACATCGAACCCGCCATTTGCCGATCCGCCATCAACAGGAGTGACAGCATCTTCTAGTTCCACCCAGCCCGCAATGACGGCGGCAAGGTCGGTTTCCGGAGCGATCCCGAGCTGTACATCGACATTTGCTAGCCCGAGGTCCCCGTCGACAAGCAAAGTTCGGCGTCCGGCTTGAGCCATGGCGCTGGCGAGGGTGATCGACATGAAGGTTTTGCCGACCCCACCTTTACCTGACCCGACCGCGATGATCGAAGCGGGTTCGACGCGTCGCGGTGGACGTTGCTGTGGGCGCTCTTGTGATTTGGGTAAGAGGAAGCTCATTATGCGGCTCCTTTTAAGGCGACATGGGCAGGTGCGTCTTCTGTCAGCAACTGGGCCAATCTCGATGGCGTCGCGGGAACAAGGCCACCGCCGATAAACGGGGTGATGGCCAAGTGAGAGAATGAAATCTTCGCAGCGAGCAAGGCTGAAACGATTCCGCCGCGGCGGCGTGTGACGTCAAGTTTGGTGACGATCGCACGGCGCACGCCGCATCTAGCAAAGGCTTTGGCCGCCTCAGCCTGATCTTCTGGATGCCCTTCGGCGCTGATCACCAATACAGGTTCTGCATCAATGACTGCGAGCAGGTCTTGTAGGCTCGCCATGTCTTCCTGATCGAACGGAATGATCGCGGGCATATCGATAATGCAGCGCTGATTGGCGGCTTGGATGGTTTTCAGCATCGCGAACAGGCCGTCTGGGGTCGTCACCGACCGGACCTGGCCTTGCTCTTTTTCAAGATAGGCGGCGAGCTGCGCGCCGCCTGCGGTCAGGTCAAGGTCAGCTGCAACGGGCAAGACTTCTGCTTTTGCCACGGCAGCTCGGCGGGTCAGTTTCGCAGCGGTTGCTGTGCGGCCATGTCCTGGCGCGCCGACAAGAACGATGTTGCGATGTGGAACCGGCGGGATCGGGTCGCAAGTGATTGCACTTGCGAGTCCAGCTGCGAGGGCTGAGCCCGGTTCGCCGCTATCAAATCCGCCATGCAGTCCAGCATCGGCAATGCGCTCTGCGAAGCGTTCTGGTGCGCCGTGCCATAACAGCGAGTCGCGCACGCGATTGCGAATAGGGCTTTCCACCAGGCGCGGGGCGGGATTGGCCCCCAAACGCGTCAGGATCCGAGACTCGCTCGGCACCATGCCGCCACCCATTTTATCGGTCGCCGCCCGGACCTCTACGCCCCCAGGCACTTCGCGTTCGGACAAGATGATCGCATCATCGCCCATTTCCGCGAAGATCAATGCCTTTGCTGCCTCTAGGGACTCAGCGGCAAACATCTTCATTCGCATACAGCACACTCCACTCTATGGATTCGAGTGTTGCGCTGAAATGGTTAACAGAATCTGTTGATTTGTTAGTTTTTTAGGATTCAACGCATTTGTGTGGTATGTTTAATGTGTGGGTTTAGAGATGAAGCCGAGGCGGTCCGCAGCCCACGTGTTCTAAAAGCTGGTTTGAAGGTTGAGCGTTTCCTCATTCGCCTGTGCTGAAACGACGCTTCATTTCCCCGTTCCACAAGGGCTCTCCGCCACTGCGAATACGTTCGGCATCATAAACGCCAGGCGGTAGCGTATCTACAAACATGTCTGCATTCATTCCTGGGAACATGTGCCGGTCTTGTTTTTGTCTCGCAAAGAATTCTTCAACAACATTCATACGGATGTCGATTGAGATTGGTGTTGGGTTGCGCGCCAAGCTGTCACGAGCTGCGCGAACTTCGGCGATGGCAAATGGATTAGATTTTGGGCAATTCTCTTTCTGTTCGCCGGTCAGGCCTTCGCATGAGAAGCGGCGTAGTACGGTCGCGACTTCATCTGGTCCGATCGTGTCCGCAGGACTATCTCCGCCAGGCGATGCGATTTCAAGTTGAGCCTGTTCAGCTTCCAGCCGAACAAGGACTTCCAGAATTGCCGAGTCATTATCGGGTACTTTGGGGGCTGAGAATTCGAGGTCTGGTATCTGTCGGTCTGGTTCAACAGGCAGATCCTCTTCAACCCTATTGGTGACCTGGACTTCTTCACTTGGTTCGACTTCTCTAGGTTCAATCTCTGCTTGAGGGGCGGTGCTCGGCTGCAAATCAACAAACGTAATTTCAACAACACTAGGTTCGCTGGGTACGACAGGGGGCACGCTCATTTGTAAGAGCAATGTGATCAAGATCAAATGCAAGAGGCTGGCGCCTGCGATAATCCATTGTCTTGCGATCAGACTAGCCCCCAAACAGAATTACGGTGACACTGCATAGCGGTAAATTCCAGGGCCTCTATCTTAAACTTCGGTAATCGAAAGTAGGAGTTCAGCGCGCCAAAATTTGATAAAATTTCAGGGAATTAAGCGACTCAAGCTCGCCTAAAAAAGCCGACAGATACGAGACCATTATAACCCAACAGTGTTTGCTACTATCTTGCGTGTTTTATTATGGACGATAGAAAAGTGCTTGCTCAATCGAAGCCGCATTTGTTTAGCTTCTGACTCTGGAAATTCTGTGCCTCGTCATAAGATCACCGACACTGAAAAGGCCAAAAACCTCCAAGTTGATGTCGATGGGGCAATGGATTTGGACGAAATGGAAGACTTGCTACTCGGCATAGCGTCAGATCTTTCATTGGTGCTGAGCCACACCACGACGCTGAGTAAGAAAAAATACCCGGGTAATCGACACTGGCATTTTAAAGAAGACGTCAAAACCAAAGGCTGCTTAGACGTAACATATTGGCCAGATGGATCGCTACTTTGGATAACGATCCGTCATTACGAGCCAGAATGGGTGCATGTGACGGGGTGTGAAATACGCGAGTTATTGAAGCGAAAGCTAGGAGCTCAAGTGTGCTAAATTCATTTTTTAGTGCGCCAAAGGCACGTTTTCTTAGTTTCCATCTCGAGAATCCGCGTCTTGCGAGCCAGAAATCCGCCTAAGCAAAGCTCGGTGATCGGCTATCGACAATTTCGCTCAACGTCACGCCAAGTTGTCCGTCGGCAACCACCAAGCGACCGCGGGCCATGAGGCGGTCAGAGACATAGATATCGACCAGGTCCGTGGTCTGATTTTCGAGCTCGACGATCTCGCCTTCAGACAGACCCATCAGCTGTTCCATCGGCATTCTCGCTTCGCCGAGAACGACATCCACTTTCACAGGGGCATCCATCAGAGAGTCTTCGAGGGCGCGATTTACGGTCATGAGGCTCTTATCTTTTGATTTGCGTGGTCTGTCAGACTGGCGGTGAATGGTTGCCGAGATATGAACAAATCAGCGGGCTCACGAAAATAAGTCAGCTTGGCCTTCAATCACAACTGCGGCGAGGCGGCGCACGCGGTCAAGGGCGTCGGCTCGGTCGCTTTCATCAATCGCGGCGGTCTCCAGATGCGCGGCGAGATCGACAATGCTGGCTAGGACTTGCTTCAAGTCAGCAGAGGCTTGCGAGAGCTTATCGGCTTGTTCGGCGAGCGTATCATTGCGGGCGATTGAGGCGCCGCTGGCCTGCGCGTCGGATAAGAGCAAGGCGAGCTCTTTCGTCGACATTTGAACTGTATCACGCGTCTCGCCGTCCGGCGCGCTGAAGTCGCTGGCGAATGGGTAGGGGATCAAGGACTCAATCCGCCGCTTCATTCGATCAGCTCATCATCTTGGTTCTGCGGTAGCAGGTCGCCGCGCTTTACAAGCGCGCGGGCGACTTGCAGCACTTCGGCGCGGGCCGTATCGATCTCGCTGCGCCGAACGGGGCCGGTGGCGGCAATATCTTCGCGCAGCAGATCTGCGGCGCGCTGGGTGACATTCTTGAAGAACGCATCGGACACGGTCGGCGACGCGCCTTTCAAGGCTACGGTCAGTACGGCGCGATCTACGTTGCCGAGGATGGTTTGCAAACTTCCAGGATCCAGCGCGGCCAAGTCTTCGAAGGTGAACATCAGCGCACGAATTTTCTCGCCGGCGCCAGGTTCCGCGCTGTCCAAAGATGAGAGGAGCGTGCCTTCAGAGCCGCTGTCCAAACTGTCAAAGATCCGGGCGACATGTTCGTGCCCGCCAGAGAGTTTTCCAGATTTGCTCTGTGTCAGGCTGTTTTCCAGAGCCAGCTCTATCGCGCGAAGCGCCGCCGGGTGCACGGCGCCCAAATTCAGCAATCGTTTGAGCGCATCCGTCGCCAGTGTGCGGGGCAGCGCGCGCACTGTGTTTGCCGCGGCATCTGGAGCGAGCCGAGACAGGATCAGCGCGATCACTTGCGGACTTTCGCTTTGGATCAGACTGGCGATCAAAGTGCCGTCTTGGTGAGACAGCTTCGTCCAGATGCTCGTTGGTCCAAGCGGCTGCGCAGAGGGCGGTTGCCGCATGGTTTGAACGTAAGCCTGCAAGACGCTCTGCTCGGCTTGCGCATCTTCTGGCAGTGTGCGCATCGCTGCGGAGAGTTGCTCAGCTTCCTCCGATGATAGCTCTGACCAAACCGAGGCAGCTTTCGCGCCTAAGGCTCGCATGAGTAGGGCGCTGCGGATCATGCCGTCTTGGCGATCGATTTGAGGTGAAAGGGCTGGAACGCTCATCTAATCCTCCCGATACGACATCCAATCGCGCACCAGGTTAGCTGTCTGGCTCGGTTGGGTTTCGGCAAGCGTTGCGGCATTGTCTAAATCTTGATTGGGCTCAAGCACTTGGGGCGCTGGGCGGCTATGACGCGCAGGCTCAATCGGGCGTTCTCTTGCTGGAGTGGGCGAGCCCGGCGCAGCCACTGGCGCTGGCGCGAACATCACGCCCAGCAGGACGAAGCTTAAGAGGCCAAGCCCTGTCAGCTCCGCAATTTCAAATGGGGTCAGGCTGGCGCCGACGCCGCGTGCAAAGGGAAACTGCGACAAAGTCAGCGTGTCAGCATCTGGGCTGAACCCAATCGATGCAACGAGAATATTCTCGATCCGGCTGCGCAGCGCGCGCAGATCGCTGCCGCTCTCGCCATCAATCATAATTAGGACGGTCTTGGCGCTATGTCCGGTCACGGAAACGCGAATGCGGTCTTCGCCGGTAATTGGTTCAAGCAAGTATGTCAGTTCGCGTTCCGCCGCGCTGCCGACGGGCTTTGCCTCGGGCGTGCCGAACAGATCATAGGCGCGCAACGATAAAAGCCCTGCTGCAAGAACGAATGCAGCAAGGGCTAAAAGGCGTGCGGTTGGCGATCTATCTTTTGCGCTCATGACGACACTCTCGCCCGACGCAGACGCGGGCTGACCCGTAAGCTTTTACGGGCCTCGTCGTAAACGGCGCTTTAACAAGGGGATAATCCCCTTGTCGGATCGTTTAGCGGTACTGTTGCAGGCGCGTCGTGCGCAGGCCTTTGCGGCCGTGCTTAGAATAGAGTGCACGCCAGCAAGAAAACTCTTCTTCGCTCAAGTCATAACGGCGAAGGGCGTCTTCTTCTGTAAGAAGGCCACCAGAAACGGCTGCCACAACTTCAGCTTTGCGGCGTGTGACCCAGCGCGTGATGCCAGGCTTCGGTAGGTCTGAAAGGGTGAGCGGGCGACCATCGGGGCCGCGCACGCTCAAAGATTGCGTGTTCTGCGTCATTGTTCCACCATCCCATTTGGTTTCGATGCCACGTTCTGCGGCGATGGGATGGATATACAGGAGCCGCCTTAAGGTCGGTTTCAGTCAGATCTGTCAATTTTGGAGAAAATTGAACACAACCCTCACATGCTGGTTAGGGCCTCGTTGGTAAAGCTGTTCCGAATTGGAGCAAAACGCGGCGCGAGCGCCAAAACCTAAATCAACCGTATGGATTTGATGACGAATTCGGGGCGTTTGCGGCGTAACAGATTGGAAACTATTCACGCCCGAGTTTGGCAAAGCGCGCAATATCTGCGGCAGTATCGCCACTAATGTCCGGTATGGCGTTCATGATCAACTCAGCCCCGTGGCACGTGCCGCGTACTTCCCGGCACCGCGCCGCGACGCCCGCTCGCAGCAGCAAGCGATAGAAGACGAGCCCTTCATCGCGCAGCGGATCACATTCATTCACGCTGATCATCACCTTTGGCAGGCCACGAACATCATCTTCGCTGGCAAACAAAGGCCACGCGAGTGGATTCTTAGCTTCAAAAGCATCCATGCCATAGGCCATGGCGCCGCGATTGGAGTGTAGGTTGATCAGGATACCATTGTTTTCGCTTGAGGATGGTAGGTCGTCCTGGGGCCACTGGCCGGCAATGTAGGGACAAAGCGGGTAGAGCCCGCTCACAATATCCAGATCGCCGTCTTGTTTAAGCTTCAGACCCGTCGCGATTGTCAGGTTCCCGCCGCCGCTTTCGCCGGCAACAATGATCCGGTCAGCGTCAATCCCAAGTCGATCGGCATTGGTGTGCAACCAGCGTACGCCAGAGACACAATCATTCAGCCCGGCTGGAAATGGCGCGACTTCCGGCGCAGATGAGGGTGTAAGCGCATTGCGAAAATCGACCATCGCCACCGCAACTCCGTTGGCCGCGATAATCTTCGACCAGGCCCGATAGTTTCCGTAGAAGCAAGAAAAACTCATCATGCCGCCGCCATGAATGTAGTACACGCACGGGACTTTCTCTTGCCCTTCAGGGCGGACAAAGCGGATCTTGATCGTGTTGCCATCCGGCTGAGAGGTGAAGTCGAGCTCTGAGATCTCGAGGCCCGCTGATGGCGCAATGTCTTCATTGTCCGTCATCTCCAGCACCATGCGGACTTGTTCCGACGCGGCTTTCGCTTCTGGCGTGTTTGCTTCAGCAAGCTGTTCTTCGCGGGAGGCGACATTTGTTTCCTCCGTCACCTGCGGCAACATGCCGAGCATGGCTTTCAGACGGGGATCAAGACGCGGGTCATTGGCGATATCGGGCATACGGAACCTCTTTTCGGCGGAGTTTCCGAGACCAAGCCCTAAAAATTAAAAAACCGCCAGTTTCTCGTCGCGACAGGCGATGGACGTTGCCTAAGCGAATTGAGGTGCGATTTTGAGATTTCGAACCCAACCGAGCTTCTCATAAACGAGAAGAATGGTGCCATTGTAATCGACGATCCGGTTCCAAAGACCTTTGCGCGGACGATGCAGCGCGCTTTGGGGCTCATCATGATGGTGGTCATGGAAAGCCTCGCCGCCGGTCAGCAGCCCAATCACATGGTCCGCCCATTTCGGCGTTGGGAGGTGACCGAGGACATTGATGCCATAGACCGTTGCGTGGAACTGAATGGCGCGGCCAATAACGAAGCAAGCGTGAATAATCGCTGTCAGCACCAGCGAACCGCCTGCAGCCCATACGATGAGATAGATCGCCGCCGGGATAAAAAGGTGCAGCGCAAGCGAGATCGAATTGTAAAATCCGTCCATCCAAACAACGATTGGCTGCTTCTTCAGCCACATAGGCATCGGGCGCATCATATCTTTCGCGTCACGCCAAATGATCCAGCCGACCCAGGCCCAGCGTTTTGACTCGAACGGATTGTGCGGGTCGCCCGGCTTGTCAGAAAAGCGGTGGTGTTGGCTGTGATAGTTCACCCAATCGCGAACGGTCCCCTGCATCGCGATCATCAGGTTCAACATTGTCAGCACTTGCCCAGGCGCGCGCAGCTCTCCGGCCTTGTGCTGCATGATCCGGTGGAGCGGTCCAATGCCAGCATTGCAGATGAAAATTGACAGCAGAACGACGCCGATCCCAAGTGGCAGATAATACCAGCGCAGCGTCAACCCGGATAATACAATCCCCAGGACCACCATCGTAATCAGCATGGCTAGCCCTAAGGCTGGATATAAAAATGCAGAGAAGAAACTCGCAAAATTAAATGTCTTCCAGTTTTTTGGGATCGCGACTGAGCGAGGGATCATTCTGAAGGCCTCCGGGCAATATTGGGAACTATATGCGACTGTGTCGCCTTACGAAGCAGTTAAGACTCAGTCTCAAATCATGAAAGCCTTTATTTTCAGCGGTGCGCGTAAATCGCGAAAATGTGACGGGAGAGTCACGTTTTTTGGCACTCTCCCGCCATTTGGTCCGATTTATCGGTTGTCGAACTCGGATCGAACTAGCTCCAAGCCACGGCGCGTAATGCGATAAGGCTGGCCCTGTTTCGAAGCGATGGCGCGTCGGCGTTTCAATTTGCGAAACAAGAACATGTCGAGCCCAGGGGCTCGCCAGCCCTCGCGGTTAATGCAGATGACGCGCTCGATTTTGCGGCTTTCACCGCGTTCGATTTCAATTCGCCCGCCTTGCGCGAGCAAGTGAAGGATGCGCTGTTCAGCGCGTGAAATATCCATTGTCTTGAAAGTCCAGTAATGCGCCGACCAGGCGCAATGAAACAGACTGACCCTTTGTCATGGGTCAGAGCTCATTCTGTTTCGGGCCCGTTACCTGCGAATGATCGCGGCGCGGGCCGTTACCAGGACTCAATTTGACTAAACATAAAGTCTCCGTTGTGGGGGCGGTTTAGAAAATCAGAGGGGTATTCGTCAAGGTCTCTCGCCGGACGTTCCAAAATGTGCCTAACTTTGGCGAAATCTGCGGCAAACGTGGTGTCTGAGGAGGAACAAGATGACCAAAATGGATGATATGCTTTCAGGTCTACGCCGGATTGTGACGGCGAATGATGCGGACGGAAAATCGCACATTATGATTGATGGCGGCCCAGCCGATGAGTTTCGTACGGGTGATCTCGGTGGATTGCTCGAGATTTGGCATGACGAGGCCACGGGTCCGCTCGATCCTTCCGTCTGCGAGGATAAAGGTGCAGGGACGCCGGTTCTGTCGCCAGACAAAGGTAAAGTCAAAATCCGCTGGTTCACCTCTGGCCCATCGCCAGAGGGCGCCCCGCCCGAAATGATCGCCGACCTCACGCGCCAGGCTTTTGTGGCGATTGGTGCGGGTGATCATCAGCCCGACACGTCAAAGCATCCAGCCATGCACACGACGCATACGATCGACGCGATCATTTTGGTCAAAGGGCATGTCCGCTTAATCCTCGACAAGGAAGAAACGGTAATCGGGCCAGGCGATGTCGTCGTTCAACGCGCGACCAATCATGCCTGGGCCGTTGAAGGCGATGAGCCGGCTTTATTCGTGGCTGTGCTGGTCGACCGAACTTAGCTCGCCCGCCGAAACGATACTTTCGCTCCACGCTTTGCAGCCGAGCTTGCCGCGGCAATCCCCGCGCACTTCCAGGGAGGCATGATTGACCCCGAAGCCTTGATTGTCGGCTTCTGAAATCAGGCTGACAATCGCATCGGTGGCTGGAATCTCTTGGGCTTGGCCACACGTTTCGCAAACGAAGAAGGCGAGAGGGATATCACTCGGCCCCATATCAAGCGCGAGGTAAGAGTTGAGGCTTTCAACGCGGGTGACGAAACCGAGGGCGACCAGGAAATCGAGCGCGCGATAGGCGGTCGGTGGTGACACAGAGCCGACCCCATCCAATGAGGCCAAAACCTCATAAGCGGTCAGTGGACGCTGCGCATCCAATAGCACGTTCAGCACGTGCTTGCGGATCGCAGTTAGGCTTTTGCCGTTCAACTGCGCCTCATCAGCGGCGGCTTGAAGCAATTCCTCGCGGCTTGGCTTGGCGCCGTCAGAATTGCGCCAGCGGCGGCGGTGCAGTCGGCGTTTTCCAGTCGCGGGTGTGCGGGATCTCATACGTGTCATAGTATGACGTATATGCCCGATACGCGTTTGCGTCGAGTTAATTCCTTTCCGTTGACGCAAACGTTGCGCTTGACGAGGGTGAAAAAGAAACATAATAAGAACAAATAGGGATCAAGTGCTGTTAAGGGCTGAGATGAGCGCCATCGTGACCACATCTGACGTATTGGACCAGGCGCTGCGCAGCGCCGGGCTGGAAGAAGCTTTTGATGATCGCGGCATCGCCTATGAAGATTGCCCCGGCTGCGGGGCGAGTGGGGGGCTAAAGCTGTCTCTGGCGCGCGGCCGTGTGCATTGCAATGCTTGCGGCACGGAGGGGCCGTTGCTCGCTTATTTGCGCGAAAAGTCAGACGCGGCTGAGTGGAACAATGAGCCCTTCTCTGACGCTGACATTATCCCCATCGAGCCTCGACTACCGAAAGCGGAACCCGTGCTCTCAATTGTGCCGGTCGCTCCAGACGCCATTCAGGCTGAACTGATCTCAGAAACGCTGATTACGCAGCCCAAAGCGCTATCCAAGTCTGATGGGCGCTTGGGCGAGCGGATCATTATGTCCTTGCTGGCGCTGATCTTTTTGGGGGCAGGGCTCGCCGCGGCGAGCCTGTCAGGTTTTGCGAACTTTCAAGCGTTTAGCCTAGGGGTGAGCGATCCAACCCAGGCGAAAATCTGGGGTTGGAGCGGCGTCATCGCATCGGTCTGTTCTTTCGGTGGGTTCACGTTTTTCTGGTGGCACGTTTCTGGCGGGCGGCGAGGGGAGGCCGCGCGTGCGCTCTTGTTCGCTTTGGCGGGCGCGGCGACCTCAATTGCTGGGACCAGTCTGTTCATGCTGAATAATGCTGGGGAACAGACGGCAGCCTGGCAAAGTGCCGCAGATGTCCGCGCGCTGACAGAAGCTGAAATCGCAGATTGGACCCGCCAGGTGCAAGGCATCCCGCCGGAAACGCGGTCGATCGAAGGCCTAGAAGCATATCTCGCCGGCGTAGAAGCGGCAGGGCGCACGCACCAAAAACCGTATCGCGATGCTCAGAATGAGCTCGGTCTGGCCAAGCGCCGCGCTGACTTAGAGGCTAAGATTGCGGCTGCCCGCGCCGACCTTCGCCAGCAAACGCGTGTGGTGGGGGCAGAGCCTTCGCAAAGTCTTCCGGCGTGGGTGTTCGCGCTCATGCTGGAACTGTTTTCCTCCCAGGCGACCAGCATCGCTTTTGTCTCTCTGCTCCTGCTTTACGGGCGTCAGCCTGAAACAGAAGCTCCGGCGGATGCGGTGCTGGACGTTGAGGAGGGATTGGTCGTTTAGGCGGCTTTTTCAACAAACACGGTGCCAGCAGAATAGCCTGCGCCGAACGAACAAATCAGGCCTTTGTCTCCGGCGACCATGTCCTCGCTATTCTTATGGAATGCGATGATTGATCCGGCTGAGCTGGTGTTCGCATAAGTGTCGAGCACGGTCGGGCTCTCATCCGGAGTTGCTTCACGGCCCAGAACTTTTGACGCGATCAAGCGGTTCATATTCGCGTTGGCCTGGTGCAGCCACATCCGTCGCAGGTGCGGCGCCTCAAGCTCCAAACGTTCCAGTTCCGCGGTGATCATTTTAGCAACCATGGGCACAACTTCTTTGAACACTTTACGGCCTTCTTGAACGAACAGTTTGTCGGTCGCGCCAACGCCGTCCGGGGCGCATCGGTTCAGGAACCCGAAATTGTTGCGAATGTTGTTCGAGAATTGGGTCTTCAAACTTGTGCCGAGGATCTTCCAGTGCTGGGCTGGGGCAATGTCTTCGGCTTCAATCAACACGGCTGTCGCCACGTCGCCAAAGATGAAGTGACTGTCGCGATCCGTGAAGTTCAAGTGTCCCGAACAGATTTCCGGATTGACCATCAAAACTGATTTCGCGCTGCCAGACCGCACAAAGTCTGCGCCGGTTTGGATGCCGAACGTGGCTGATGAGCAGGCGACATTCATGTCGAACCCAAACCCATCAATACCGAGTGCGTCCTGGATCTCGACCGCCATAGCCGGATAGCCGCGCTGCATATTCGAGGCCGCGCACAGAACGGCATCGACGTCTTTCGGATCGCGTCCCGCGCGCTCTAACGCCATGTTCGCCGCGTTCACAGCGATTTCCGCTAGCACAGAAATCTGATCGTTCGGGCGCTCCGGAATGTCCGGGCGCATGATGTCTGGATCGACGATGCCGGATTTGTTCACCACAAAGCGCGATTTGATGCCCGAGGCTTTCTCGATGAATTCTACATTCGAGTGGGTTTTCGCCTCAGCTGTCCCGGCTTCAATCTCGGCCGCATGTTCTGCGTTCCACTTGTCGGCCCAGGCATTAAAGCTGGCCACCAATTCTTCGTTCGACACAGATTCCGATGGTGTCCACAGTCCAGTGGCCGAAATTACAGGGGTCGTCATTCTCAAATGCCTCGTGCGTCGCGACGGCGACTCTACTCTCTCTTCGCGATGAGTTTAGGCCGACGGCGCGCGCGCGTCGAGGCATCACGAACGGTCAAACTCAGTTAAACCAGGCGGCAAACATTAGGCCATCACCGCCCGTCATCCGCGCGAACCGATCCCAGGCTTCAAGCCGTGCGAGTTGTCCCCGTTCAAGATAGGGCGCGGCGCCCGCCCCATGCAGCCACAAGATAATGTCCATATCGCCCGGATCTTGGAGGAATTTCGCGACATTCACTCCGACCCCGGTTTCGGCTTCGAAGCCGTTCTCAATCCGCCAATACGGGACCAAGGCGTCGCCGTTCAGGACCGCTTCAATCTCGGCCAGCACAGCCTGCCAGCCAGCTGCCATTTCGTCGTCAACGACCACACCAAAGGCCGAGCTTTGCTGCGGGTTTGGCAGCCATTCACGTTCATTGTCGGTTTCCGCCATCACCGCGGCCCAGAACGCACGGTTCTCAGCGATCATTTCTTTGAAATGCGCGTGAGCGGCCTGTGTGCGGGTGCGGTCCGGCGTGCCGCGCAGGGTCAGTAAGACGGCGGCGATCGTGTCGATCGTGTCATTGTCGAGGAAGATGCCTTCCACTGAGCCGAGCGCGTCCATCTCGCGGCGGCCTTCATAAACCGTGCGAATGGCGGGGGTCGGGTCCGCCGCCAGGGTGAGTTCCGCCATGCCTGACATCACGTGCACATAGGCTTTCAGCCAATGGGCGTCGGCTGTGTCAAAGTGGATCAGGCCATCGAAGTCAGCCTCGGGAGAAGCATTCAGGTCGGCCATCACGGCGAGCCCGGTCTCCCAATCTTCGCGTGCGCCATTTGCGTTCACGTCGAACCAAATGGCGTCGAGCGGAAATTTCACCGCGATGTCTTCGCCGGTCGCCCGCGCCAGAGAGGCTTCGGCGCGGTTAAGATGTTCGAGGGCTTGGGTCATCGCCGTCTCGATAAAGGCGGGATCAAACGCGGCATCCGGATTGGCCGGAAGCGAGTTTCGCATACCGGGTATGAGCGCCAGAGATGCGGACGAGTTCTGATAGCGCACCTGCATGATCGCTTCACTCGCGCGCAGGAATTGCACGCCGCCGAGAATGAAGTCCCGATTGGCGCTTTCAGCCTGGCCTGCAAGCTCACTTTCGGCAGCGGCTAAACCTTGCTCCGCCAAAATCTCTTGCCAGGCGAGGTCCGGTTCAGGCGCTTCAGTGTTCGGGGTGCAGGCGGCAATAATGCTGCCGGCAAGCGCAACTTGTATCAATCTAAGCATCATCAATCTCCGTGAGCGATTGATCACTTATTTATCGATAAGTGTGTCCAAACTATGGTTCGAGGGCGACTTACAAGGTCAATTCGCCTTTAGGTGCCTTGCCGCGGCGAGGCGCTAATTCTGTTCAGCGCCAGCGATTTCCCGGCCAAGTTCGCGGCGTTCAGCATCTTCATTGGATTGCGCGATACGTTCATTATCACGCTCACGCTCGCGTTCGGCGCGTTTGATCGTGTCTGCGATACAGCGGTCACGGCTCGATTTGTCAGAAATCGATTCGCATTTGGAGTAAGCGCGGTCCCGGTCAAACTCGGTATTGGACACGCAGGCCGTGGCGGCGACCATGAGAGACAGTGCAAGCACGGTTTTCATCGATAATACTCCTGAACTTCTTTATGCCGGACGCAGCCGACTTCGTGATCATTGTACAGACCGCACGCCTGCATCCAAGCATAGACGATGGTCGGGCCAACAAATTTATGTCCGCGCTGTTTCAAGGCTTTCGAGCAAGCTTCTGAAATATCGGTCTTTGTGGGCCCATCTCTATAGTTTTCGAGCTGATGGACGATCGGTTTACCATCTACGAAATTCCAGCAAAACTCGGAAAAGTCCTCACCCTTATCCGCGGCATCCAAAAAGGCTTTGGCATTGCCGATACAGCTTTCGATTTTCTTCGGGCTGCGAATAATGCCTGGATTGGTGAGCGCTGTGTCGATCCGTTTCTGATCCCAGCGGGCGATGCGTTCAGGATCGAAATTGTCGAACTCTTCGCGCATGGTTTCGCGTTTGCGCAGGATCGTGATCCAGGCGAGTCCCGCTTGCATGCCGTCGAGCTGCAACTTTTCCCATAGCGCGCGGCTATCATATTCCGGCACGCCCCATTCTTCATCATGATAAGCGCGGTAGAGCGGGTCATCCATAGGGGCCCAACCGCAGGGCGTTTGATGGGTCATGTTTCGTCCTTAGCGGCCAGTTCAGCCAAAAGCCAATCCGGTTTTGCAATTGTGACAGGGGTTTCATCAATCGTCGCGGCCGTTCCATCGGCGTCTGCTTTCAGCCATCGGTCAACGCGAATGCGGGCAAGACCGAACGGTCTCTCGAAACTGGTCAAAGCTCCGATTGGGGCGGGCGCGAGGATGTCGGCGCCTGGCGCTGTGTCCAGGTCCTCCGGGATGTTCACGGGAAGGGCTCGTTTGCGAATGTTGCCGCGCCGATGCATGCGGCTGACCACTTCTTGGCCAACAAAACAGCCCTTATTCAGCGCTACGCCGCCGAGTACATCCATATTAATGTCGGCGGGGAACACTTCAGCACTGCCGAAATCTGAACCCTGTTCCGGTACGCCGTTGGAAAGTCGGTCGCGATGATACTCGTCGATCGGGCGGGACCATTCAGCACGGTGGTAGCCGTACCAGGCGGCCCAGCTTTCCTTGGTGGCCAGGCCGCGCAAACGGCCGCCACTATATCGTGGATCCATGTAAACGTGCTGCGCGCCAGAGATCGGGCGAACGCCTTCCGGCGCGTCTTCGATGCCCGCAACTACAAAGACGTCTGCGAGGCGCTCAATCTCGACCTTGCTGCGCAGGCGGAAGAGTTTGAGGCGTTTGGCGAGCTCATCAATGTGCGCTTCGGCCACATCCAAAAGTACGCCTTCGGTTGTTCGGATCGCGAGATAGTCGGCAATCACTTTGCCTTGCGGGGTGAGGAGGGCGCCATAGCGTGTTTCGCCCGGCGCCCAATTGTCTGTTGGGTTTGTGACGAGCCGCTCAAGCAGAGTGATCGTGTCGGGTCCGGATAGGGACAGGACGGCGCGATGGGGCAAATAAGCAAAGGGGGAAGCCATATTCTCGCATTTAGGGTGTCCCGCTTGAGATGTCATCCTGACAAAAAAAGCCCGGCAACGTAGAGGGGGGCGTTGCCGGGCTGAGATCTAAGAGATTGAGAGAGGGAGTGATCTCTTAGAACTTATATCGCGCACCAATGGTCAGGCTGGTGCCGTCGAAATCATCATCGACCCGTGCATTGAACAGGTCTGCGCCGCCACCAATGAAGCGGCGTTCAAACTCGAGATCGCGGATTTGGTAATAGCGGGCTTCGCCATAGACTTCCCACTGCGTACCTGTCAGCCAGGTCAGGCCGCCTGCAACAGTTCCAGCGAGTCCGGTTTCGTCGCCGGTTGCAACGAAATTTGGCGCTGTCGCGCCGCCGCCAGCATACAAAATATTTGCATCGACATTGGCGATCCCAAGCCCGCCACCAACATATGGGATGACGGTTTGATCATCGTTCCAGATGATGTCGCTATAATTATTCACCAGAAAGAAATCGATACTGGCATCGCCTGAGAAAGGCTGCGAACCACTATTGAAGCTGCCATTGCTGACATCGACGTCCAAGGTTGAATATTCGAGCTCTAGGCGCGGGTGGAACAGTCCGAAAAATTCCCATGGGGTTTTGTAACCGAGCGCGACGCCCAGCGTTGTGTCGCTGTCAAACTCGGCATTGATGCGGGCGGGTGCACCAGCCGTGCCCGGGGCGCCTGGGACTGGGTTTTGTGTGCCGCGCAGGTCCGCATCACTTGGAAATCCTGCGCCGATAAAGCCAGCAACATAAAAGCCTGGCTCTTGGTCTGCATGGGCGGATAAGCCCAGGATAGAGGCGGCGGCGAGGGTGCTCAAAGCGAAACGAGACATGGGCGGGGTCCTTCTGAAAACTATTTTGTGTTTTGCTTGGCGATGGACTTATACGGCTGTGTGGGGCGCGGCACTTAACGTCTGATCAAGCCGTCATCACCTTCGCTCACATCGAATTTACATCACAATTTCAGCTCGCGGCCTTTTCTTCTTTCTGGGACGGCCTGCGCGGTCTGCGTGACAGGCTAGGCGAGCTCGGTCATAATTCGACAACACAAATTGGTTGGGAGAACAAAGCGTTGAGCGAGCGCAAAGGGCTGAACCGTCAACTGTTCTGGCTGTATGAAGGACATGGTCCCGGGCCGTATTATTTCAGGCTCGGCCTTCTGACATTTGATATCCTGACCATTGCCTACTTTCTATGGGCGCCGTTCCGCGGTGAGGGTGTTTCGCACCCCATCGCAGACTATGTTATCGGTGTGGTGATCGCTCTTGATCTCGCTGCCCGGTTTTACATCGCTCGTCCCAAAGCCGTGTTCTGGAAACGGTTTTACAATTGGGCCGATATTATTGTCGTCGTCTCAATGCTGGCGCCGCTGTTTACACAGAACCTTGCCTTCCTCAGATTGCTGCGGGCGGTTCGGATCATTCGCGCATTCACATTGCTAAAGCGTTTGAAAAGTGTGTCATCTTATCTGAAACAGCATGAAGCGATCTTCGATCGTGTGACCAATTTGATCGTCTTCGTCTTCTTGATGGCGGGTCTGGTCTATGTGCTTCAAAAAGACACCAATCCAGGCATCCAGAATTATGTCGATGCGCTCTATTTCACCGTCACCAGTCTCACTACGACAGGCTATGGCGATATCTTGATGGAGGGCGTCTGGGGCCGACTGTTGGCTGTCGTGATCATGGTGCTTGGGTTGACGCTTTTCCTGCGGCTCTTGCGTGCGATTACACTCCCCGGCGGCAAGGTTGACTATACGTGCGAGGCATGCGGACTGACGCGTCATGATCCAGACGCGATTCACTGCAAACATTGCGGGACCCGCGTCCAAATTGAAACCAAAGGTGCGGGTTAAGCCATGAGTGAAACCAGTCATATCCCTTTTCGCGAAGTGCCTTACCTGCCGCAAGCGATGACGGTGGAACAGCGCAGCGATGGCTCGATTCTCTTGGAAAATGGCCACCCGCTTAAAGATCCTCCGCCGCATATGTTGTGGCCTCTGAAACACTGGGCAGAGCATGCACCGGAGCGGACATGGTTGGCGCAGCGTGATCCGATCGATCCTTCGAAGCCCGGCTGGCAAGAGATCAACTATGCCGAGGCTTGGGACAAGGTTCAGGCGATCGCTCAGGGCTTCCTAAATGCCGGGGCCGATGCGCCGGTGATGATCCTATCGCGCAATACAATCGATCATGCGCTGGTCATGTACGGTGCCATGCTAGCTGGATGTCCGGTGGTACCGGTGACGCCTGCCTATGCCTTGCTGAGCCAAGACTTTGCGCGGCTGAACTATGTTGATGAGCTGGTCGAACCGAAATTCATTTATGTGGAAGATGGCAGCGAGTATCAGCGCGGCCTGGACGGCATGCAGGTTGGCGAACGTCTGGTGATCTATTCACGCAACGTCCCCACCGGCTATCAATCGCAAGACTTGGAACAGTTCGCCGTGTCAGGAGGGAACTCAGTGTCTGAGGCTTATGACCGACTGACGCCCGAAACGGTGGCAAAATTCATGCTGACCTCGGGCTCCACAGGTGAGCCAAAAGCGGTGATCAACACGCATGGTATGATCGCGGCCAATGCGAAGATGATCAAATCGGTCTGGGACGAGGACCGCCTCGCCGAGGTCTCAGGCGGCAGCCAAGTGATGTGCAATTTCTTACCCTGGAGCCACACCTATGGCGCCAACGCAATTCTGCACAACATGACCGACTGGGGCGGAACGCTCTACCTGGATTGGGGCGCGCCGACGCCGGCCCGCCTGCCGGAAATGATCCGCAATATGAAAGAGGTTTCGACCACGCAGCATACAACGGTACCAGCCGCCTGGGCTGCTCTGGCGACAGAGTTTGAGCGCGATGATGCGCTCGCAGAGACATTCTTCAAACGGATCTGCTCCATGGCCTATGGCGGCGCGGCGATGGGCCAAGACATCTATGAGCGGATCCAGAACGTTGCGGTCCGCGTCACCGGTAAGCGGATCTCGCTGTCGGCGGGTTATGGCGCGACCGAAACCGCGCCGACGGCCAGCAATGTTCATTGGCCGAATGATACGATGGGACTGATTGGCCTGCCTTTGCCGGGCAATACGTTTAAGCTCGTTCCGGCAGGCGAGAAAATGGAGCTTCGTGTCAAAGGCGTGAATGTAACGCCGGGCTATTATCGCAATGAAGAGAAGACCAAAGCGGCCTTCGATGAAGAGGGCTTCTACCGCTTAGGCGACGCCGTCCGCTTTGCTGACCCCGACAATCCGAACAAGGGCCTCGCCTTTGATGGCCGGACCGCGGAAGAGTTTAAACTCGCAAATGGTACTTGGGTGTCCGCTGGCAAACTGCGCGTACAAGCCGTGCAAGCGGTAGATGGCGCGCTGTCTGATGCGGTTGTCTGCGGATTGAATAAGGATGAAGTGTGTTTGCTTGGCTTTTTGAACGAGGGCTATTGCCAGCGTCTGGTCGGGGAAGACTTACCGCTCGACGCGCTGGCCAAACACCCAAAAGTAATCGATTCGGTCCGCACTGGCCTTGCGGCACACAATCAGCAGCACCCAAATGCAGCGAGCCGAATAGCCCGGGTCTTGTTGCAATCGACACCCCCTCAAGCCGATGCGGGTGAGATCACCGAGAAGGGATACATCAATCAAAACAAGGCCCAATCCTTGCGATCAGAAGATGTGTCCAAGCTCTATGATGCTCGTCCTGAGGGCGGTGTCATTATTCTGTAACAATCGAATACAGATCAATTACACGTGTCCTGCCTTTAGATGACTTGAAATTCGGGATTTAACGGCAGATATAGTTCCCGCGAGGCGCGAACTTCGGTTCCCTCGCAGCCATATCCCCTTTGTGGCTTGTCTACGGACCTTGACGGGACGACCCTGTGTCGTCCCGTCTTGATCTTGATAGGGTCTATTCTTTCTCGCCCGCCGCGCTACAGACTGTGCAAAACACATCAAGGCATGAGGGCAGGCGATGAGCGATCAAGATGCAAACACGATGACCGGGGCGCAGGCATTGGTGGGAACGCTCGCCGATCATGGCGTCAAAGCTTGTTTTGCCAATCCCGGAACATCGGAAATGCATTTGGTGACAGCGCTTGATGGCGAGCCGCGGATCCGGTCGGTCCTTTGCTTGTTTGAAGGCGTCGCGACGGGCGCCGCGGATGGCTATGCGCGCGTCGCTGGAACGCCTGCGATGACGCTTCTGCATTTGGGCGCCGGATATCTCAATGCCGGCGCCAATATTCACAATGCCGGGCGCGCGAACACGCCAATGATCAATGTCATTGGCGACCATGCGGTGCCGCACCTTAAATATGATGCGCCTTTGACCTCGGACATCGTTGGGCTCGCTGGGCCTAACTCGCGCTGGATCAAATCGGCGAACAAAGTCGATCAGACAGGCGCCTTGGCGGCAGAGGCCTATGCGGCCAGCTTTAGCCCAAAACCGGGGCCGGTCTCCCTTCTATTGCCAGCCGATAGCGCTTGGCTTGAAGGGGGTAAGCTCGGCGAACAACTGCCCGCGCCATCTCTGCGCCAAGTCTCGGATAGCCGGATCCAAGCGGCTGCAGACATGATCAGCAAAGCCTCCAACCCGGTCATTATCATGAATGGCACGGCGCTGACCGAGCAAGGATTACAAGCCGCAGCCCGCCTGAAAGCAGCCGGTGTCCGGGTCATGACCGATACATTCTACGGCAAGATGCGCCGCGGGGCTGGCGTATTCGCGCCTGAGCGGATGCAGTACTTTGCCGAAGGCGCCATGGATGATTTGGCTGGCAGCGATCTAATGATCCTGGCCGGTACCAGCGCCCCCGTCGCGTTCTTTGCTTATCCGGGCAAGCCGAGCCTGCTGGTGCCTGAAGGCTGCGACCTGCTCGATCTTGGTGATGCCAGCACTGATAGCGCCGGAACGCTAAGCGCGCTGGCAACCGCGATGAACGCGACTGACGCGGCCCCTGTAGAGGCTCTAGTCCAGCTTGATGCTCCGACCGGCGACCTCACCGCGCAAAGTGTCGGCCAGAGCCTCGCGCGTCATATGCCAGCGAACGCGCTCGTTTCAGATGATGGGGTCTCGAATGGCCTGTTGTCTTATCTGCCAACCCAGAATGCTGAGCCACACGATTGGATGATGCTGACCGGCGGCGCCATCGGGCAGGGTATGCCATTGGCGCTCGGCGCCGCAATCGCTGCGCCGGACCGCAAGGTGATCTGCCTATCCGGCGATGGCGCTGGCATGTATACGAACCAAGCGCTGTGGAGCATGGCGCGCGAAGGCGCTGACGTGACGACCATCGTGTTCGTCAATCACTCCTATCGTATCTTGAACATTGAGCTGTATCGAACCGGGGCTGGGAACCCAGGGCCGACGGCTAAGAACATGTTGTCGATTGGCGGACCGGACATTGACTGGGTTCAGCTCTCCACCAGTCTCGGGGTTCCGGCCGTTGAAGCGGCGACCGCCGAAGCCTTTGATGTGGCTCTGCAACAGGCGATCGCCGCGCCGGGGCCGCGCTTAATCGCGGCCGTGGTTCCAGGTTAGGGTCTGCGTTCCCCACTCCTGCGGCGGAGAACTAATTGGCCGCGAAGTGTTCAACCTGGAGCATTTTGCCGGTTTTGCGTTCGAAGTGAGCGATGAGCGCTGCGTCTTCGGTTTTAAGGACAAACCCCTCAAGCAACGGCGTCACGCATGAGCGCTCCAGCTTGTTTTTGACCGATAGAATTTGCGTGTTGGCTTTGCAGGCTCGGCGCGCGATCCGCTTTGCTTTATTATAAGTGGCGGCAACTGGTGCGGTCCGATCATAATTGAATTCAACTTTGATCGGGATCGTGTGCTGAGCGTTCATGACCGGCGCCATTACGGCGCAGAATGCAGCGCATAAGGTGGTCTTAGGTAAGGGTGGCATGTCCATCTCCTGTGTCTTGCTCGAGTGAGCAAGGCGGAGATAGACACGGCTCTAAGTCGACGAATATGGCGGCTTTTGCAGGTTTTGTATGAGCTTTTTTCGTCTCGATTATTTTTCGGTGAGCTTGGAAATATCCGCCACCAGCCAGTCGAGCACTTGGGAGACTGGTTTTCGTTTCAGCGCTTGGGGCAGATAGGCAAGATAATATCGATAAGGCCAACCGCTCTCGAGTGGCGGGCCTAATGTTGTAAGCTGGTTATTGTTGATTTGATCGCGCACCATCATTTCCGGCAACAGCGCATAACCTTGGCCATGAGTGACCGCACTTAACGCAACTACCAATTCTTCAATGACGAAATTTGATCCATTTTGTGTAAGCGCATCGCCATGCGCTTCGGTCCAGGCGCGCCACTCATTGATGGAGTAAACCTGGAGTCGCAAGATCGATGATAAATCATGAGCATAGTCAGGATGACAAACCGGAAGCATTTTTGCTGAGCCGATTTGCTTGCACTGCAAGTCCTGCGCGCCGGGTTGGCCGTAGCGAATGCTGAAATCTACTTCTTCGCGCGTATGATCTAGCAAGCGGTCAGACGTCAAAATCTCGAACTGAGTGTCAGGAAAGGCCTCTTCAAGCCGGCCCAAACGAGGTGCAAGAAAGCAGGACGCAAAAGAGGCGAGTGTTGAGATCCGCACCTTTTGCGAGCGCGGCGGACGTCGTTCATATCGCGAGAAGCCGGACAGCAGTAGCTCAAACGCCGGCCACGTGACATTCTTGAGCGAGTTACCTTCGCGGGTCAGCTCTAGCCCGGTCGGAAGGCGCTCGAACAGTTTGGCACCAATAAAGTCTTCCAAAGCGAGGATCTGTTTACTCACTGCGCCTTGCGTCACACCGAGCTCGTCGGCCGCCCGTGACAAGTTCAAGTGGCGGCTAGCGGCGTGAAAGGCTTTGATCGCGTTTAAAGGGGGAAGTCGGTTCAACATGTCCGTTATGTAACAAGTTCCCGACGCGATTACGATTGCGATCAGAATTTAAACCCGGTTTGGAGATCTGAGTTTTGGACATATGGAAAATGAGAAATTCGCGCTGGCCTGATGGGTTAGCCATAATTCCGCAATTTCTCGGCGTTTGAACGATAATAGTCTGTATTTCTCTCGCAAAGTTAACAGCTGACCCTCAATTCATTAATACACTGCTATTTCAGGCCTCTAGGCGTTAACCTTAATGCAAATCCTGTCCGGCAATCTCACGCCTGTCGCCGAGGTATTGGTGATTGTGATGGTGGGTGTCCCGGACTTTAGAAAACTAGAGCCGGGCACCTCTCAAAAGATGAGAGGAAAAAGAAGATGCCATATTCAGATTTGGCGATTGATATTGCACCAGAGACCGGTTTGAACAGTGAAACCGCGACAGGTGAAGAGCTATACCGCGTTGGCCTTGCTTATTCAGAAGGCGTAGATTGCGACCAAGACCTGATCGCTGCACACAAATGGTTCAACCTGGCTGTGCTCAAAGGTTTTGATGATGCGAAAGTCTGCCGTCAGGAAATGGCCGACATGCTGTGCAAAGACGAGATTAAGTCTGCTCTGGCTGCCGCACGCGCTTGGCTCAAACTGGCAAACTAATAGTTTGGCAGGCCGCGAAAGCTTGCAAACATATCTGTACCCTCGAACACAGGGTTCGGACAAGGTTGGCCTGGGTCGTTGTCGTCCTTGCGACACGTGATCTCCGTGACGCGAACTGTGAGCTCTGAGCAGGCCATTGGATAGGGGTCGAACATGTTAAGTTCGCCCGTATTCGTTGCCACGCCGGTTTGATCGGCATCAATGATCGCCAGTCCAGAGCCACTTATGCTCTGATCGACGATCTCAAAATTGACATTCAGGAGTACGCTCTCCTGCGTTGTGCGCATGGCATAGTGTATATCTGGATTGCACGCGTCTTCTGCGATGTCCGGGTTCGCTTCAAAGCGAACCAAAAGTGAGTTCTCCGCGAGGTCCGCATAAGGGTCTGCCGCCTCTGGCGCGCCTCCGCAGGCTGCAACTGCAAGACCCAGCCCTACCATCATGATGCGTGTCTTCATGTGCGCCCCTTTGCTTTGAAAACTAGCTTTCATTGTAGCGATAGCCGACGCCATACAGCGTCTCGATCGCATCAAACTCTTTGTCGCTCTCGCGGAACTTCTTGCGCAGCCGTTTGATATGGCTGTCGATCGTGCGGTCATCGACATAGATTTGGTCATCATAGGCCGCGTCCATGAGATTATCCCGGGACTTTACATAGCCTGGTCGCTGCGCCAGCGCTTGCAGGATCAGAAACTCAGTCACGGTCAGGCGAACAGGGTGACCATCCCAAGAGCACGAGTGACGGTTCGGATCTAAAGTGAGGCGACCCCGAACGATCGGCTTTACATCACCTTCTTCAGGCGCAGAATCTGCGGAACGCGACCGACGCAGCACAGCCTTCACACGTTCTGACAGAAGCCGGTTTGAGCACGGCTTGCGGACAAAATCGTCAGCGCCAATATTGAAGCCAATGACTTCGTCAATCTCCTCATCCTTAGACGTCAGGAAGATGACCGGAAGCTCTGATGTCTGGCGCAAACGCTTGAGCAGCTCCATACCGTCCATTTTCGGCATTTTGACATCGAGAATGGCGAGATCTGGCGGGCTGTCAGTGAGCGCCCCGAGAGCGCTCAATCCATCATGATAGGTGCGAACTTGATACCCTTCAGCTTCAAAGAAGATCTTTAAAGAGGCGACGATGTTCTCATCATCATCTACGAGTGCAAGCGTTGTCATGGTTCAGCCCTTTGCTTCCAAACCCAGTTTCTGCCTGGGCTCTGACTAGTTGGCTGTTGAACCATGGTTCGAGTGCCGCCGGAAGCCCCGGCTTTGTGGAATATACACTCTTATCCGGATTTTTGGCGCAGATTTGGGGTGAATGCGGCAACTTTGCGTTTTGATCCAGAACTTTGAGGCCGTGAGGACTTCGCCTGACCCAGGTTTAGGTAGGTTTCAGATCCATAAGTGATGCACTGCGCCTTGCCGGCATCTTTCGCCGCATAAAGTGCTTTATCCGCGAGGCTCAGAACTTTGCTGGGGCTTGCACCATGATGTGGGAAGCGCGCGTGGCCGACAGAGGCCGATACACGCAGTACAGCTTGCTGCCAGCGATACGGGCGACTGACAATATCGATCAGATACTCAGCGTACTTGCGTACGCTGCCAAGTGTGCCGTCGACGTCTTCAAGTAGAATCACAAATTCGTCGCCGCCGAGGCGTACGAGCAAGTCTTGGTCATCGGTAACCTCACGCAAGCGGTCAGCCATCGCCTTAATCAAGAAGTCTCCGGCATTGTGGCCGTGGGTGTCGTTGACGGCTTTAAAACCGTCCAAATCGATCAGCAGGATATCAAACCGCTCACGCTCAGCCAGGCTCTCAAAGCGTTTTTGCAGGCTGATCCGATTGCCGAGACCGGTCAGGTGGTCATGCGCGGCAAGGTGCGACTGATACTCGACCAGTTCGAGCAACTGGCGATTCACCTTTTCGCTTTGCTGGACCAGCATAACCGCTGCGCCGCCGCAGCCAATGATTGAAATAGCGACGATAAACCCGCTCATCAGAGTCTCTGTTTCAGGCGCAATCTCTAAGACAGGGATGTAACTTTCGCCGAGCGACAAAATGGCCAGCGCCGCTACGACAACGACGTTCAGAACTGTGAACATGATCGTATCGCGGGCGGTTAAAAGGATCGCCGCCACGACGGGCAAGAGCGGCAAGATGCCAATATGGTAGCCGCTGACGCCGCCCGAAAAATAGACCTCGGCCCAAAGCAGGGCCGAGAAACACATCAGCAAAAATCGAATATATGGCTCAGGACGCCGTCGCCATAAACTTACGGTGAGCGCAAATAGTGACAGTAGGCAACCCACAACGCCTGTTCCTAAATTGAACAAGGAGGTGAACGTAAAACCGAACTGATAGACTTGCAGAGCGGTATACGCCGCCGTCATCACAAAGGCGAAAACGGACACATAGATCATCCGGCGACGGTGGATATCCTCCGTCGAAAGGATCAGGCTGCCATCATCCGGAACCCAATGGGTTTTCGGGAAGAGGGCGCCGAGAGGGGCAAATAGGCGTTTCAAAGACTCAGCTCAATTCCGAGTCTGGCTATAGCTGATCGTCGATAAGATAGCGTTGATTGGATCGGTGAATTTTCATCGAATTGGCCCTGGATTGACTGTGCCACGCCAGATTCGGCGCTTGACCGGTTTGTCTGGGTTCAGTAATGGCGGCGTCATGAAAACAACTCTGCATCATCTCCATCCAAAGACCTGACGCGCCTACAGAGGCGCGAATGATCTCGGTGCGCCTCCTTGTTTTCTCATTTAGCTGTCTTGAGCCAACACAAAGAGCGTTCACCGATCTTCCTTCTGGTTGATCGAAAGAGAGCACGGCCTCTTGCTTCGCAACCTTCACACTGACCACGGCTTCGTCTATGCGGAGCGCGACCGAACGCAAAGGCGAAAAGATGGGCAAACAAAAGCCGCCAAAACCGATTGATCTGGCTCGAAAACCGCGCGGGTTTCCAGACAAGCGCGAAGGCCTGATCCACGCCGAGCAAACGATGATTGAGCGGGTCACGTCCGTCTATCGCAAATGGGGATTTGAAGGCCTGGATACAGGTGCGTTCGAATTTGCTGATGCGCTCGGAAAGTTCCTGCCTGATCAAGATCGTCCGAATGCTGGCGTCTTTGCGCTTCAGGACGATGACGAACAATGGATGAGTCTGCGCTATGATTTGACCGCGCCGCTTGCCCGGTTCGCCGCGGAAAACTGGCAAACCCTCGCTAAACCTTATCGTCGCTACGCAGCTGGACCCGTTTGGCGCAATGAAAAACCGGGACCAGGACGGTTTCGAGAATTCTTGCAATGCGACGCTGACACGGTCGGCGCGGCTGGAGCGCACGCGGATGCCGAAATGATCGCTATGGCTGCTGAAGCTATGCGGGCCGCCGGTGCAGATGATGGCGAGTTTGCCATTCGGGTGAACACGCGCCGTCTGTTGAACGCCGTTCTGGAAGGGGTCGGCGCAACCGAGGAAACGATCCGCCTGACGATCTTGCGGGCGCTCGATAAACTCGACAAGTTTGGCACGAGCGGAGTCGCAGATTTACTAGGTGCGGGCCGTATGGATGAGAGCGGTGACTTCACCAAAGGCGCCGGTCTGGATGCGGCAAGCGTCAAACGCGTGCTCGCATTTGCCGAAGCCGGTCATGCCACGCGCGGCGAAACGATCGAAGCGCTTGGCCAAGCGGTTGGGACGAGCGACGATGCCCAGGCCGGTCTCGCAGAGCTCGCGGCGATCAGCACAGCCCTCGCGGCCCTCGGAACGCCAGAAGCAGACGTCAAGTTTGACCCGTCCATCGTGCGGGGCTTAGAGTATTATACAGGGCCTGTCTTCGAGGCTGAGCTGCTCAAAGAAACGAAAGACGAGGACGGAAACACGGTCCGGATTGGCTCGGTTGGCGGCGGCGGACGCTATGACGATCTGGTCGCTCGCTTCACGGGCGAAAAAATTCCCGCAACAGGATTCTCGGTCGGAATCAGTCGCCTCGCAGCTGCATTCTCAATCAGCGGAGAGATTGATGACCTCAACGGACCGGTCGTTGTGTTGAACATGGACCGCGAAAATCCAGCCATCGCACTGCAGCTTGCGACGGAGCTTAGACAAGCTGGAATTCGGGCAGAAGCCTATATGGGCAGTTCCGGTATGCGTCCGCAGATGAAATATGCAGACCGGCGCCGCGCGCCCGCCGTGATTATGGTCGGAACCGACGAGCTTGAAAAAGGCGTGGTTACGATCAAGGATTTAAAAGAGGGCGCGCGCCAAGCCGCAGCCATTGAGAGCAACCAAGAGTATCGCGAAGCGCGACCGGGTCAGCTCGAAGCACCGCGAGGTGAGATGGTCGCGCGCATCCGCGACATTGTGGAGGCCGAGCAATGAGCGCCGCAGAAACCGCCATGACCGCGCTCGCGGCGCAAGGCGGTGAGTTTATTGAGCCGTCGCTTTTGATCGAAGCATCGGTGCCGCTCGAGCTATCTGGGGAAGCCGTTCGCAGCCGGATCTGCACCTTTGTGGATGGCCAGTCGACCGAATGGGCGCTGCGACCCGACCTAACCTTGCCCGTCGCACAAGCCGAGTGCGCGCAGCGGCGAAACGCGGATCTAGGCGAGACTTGCCGACGTTATCGCGGCCCGGTTTTTCGTCTGCCCGCGATCGAAGGTGACCCGATTGAATATGAGCAAGTCGGGCTTGAGCGGTTTGGCGCGCCAAGCGATGTCGAACGGGATGTCTGGTTATTTCAGACCCTCATCGAAGCCAGTGAGGCTTGCGGGGTCACCCGCGGGCACACCTGTTTCGGGGATTTGTCCATCTTCCCGGCTTTTGTGGATGCACTCGGGTTTCCCGAGGATGTCTCTGCCGGTTTGAAGCGGGCCTTCCGCCAAGAAGGCGGCGTGCGCGCTTACCTATCCGGACAAAGACGAAATCAGAGCGGCTTACCGGCGCGCGTCTCCGGCATGAGCCGGACCGATATCGCGGCCTTCGTCGACGATATCTTTGCCATCACTGGCGTCCGGCCGGTTGGCAATCGCTCCGCTGATGAGATTGTTGAACGGCTGCACGCGCGCTCGACCATTAGTGCATCCTTTGAAGTCACGGCGGAACAGTCAGAACTGCTCGAACGCGTTTTGACATTGGATGTTGCTTTCGCAGAAGCGCCGGCTGCGCTGCAAAGCATCGCGAAAGATGGCGGCTTGTCAGGCGTCGAGGCGGCGCTCGTGCGTTTCGGCCAGCGGACAGAGCGTTTGCTGACGTTAAACTCCGCGTTTACGCAGACAGCGCGCTTTGCAACGCGTTTCGGTCGGCGCTTTACCTATTATGATGGCTTTGTGTTCGAGATAGCGGCGAGCGCCGACGAAACCGATAGGCTGCGCCCATTTGTGGCGGGCGGACGTTATGACTCGCTCCTGTCAGACCTGTCAAAGGGCGACGTCGAGGCCACGGCGCTGGGCGGGATCATCATCCCGCACCGCGTCGAAAACCTATTGGGAGGCCAATCATGACACGCCTGTCTATTGCGATCCCCTCAAAGGGGCGGCTGAAGGAAAAATCAGAGGATTGGCTGAGCGCAAGCGGATTTAAGCTGCGCCAGAAGGGCGGCGGGCGCGGTTATAGCGCTGAGCTGAAAGGCCTTCCAGACGCGGACATTATGCTGCTTTCTGCGCGAGAGATTGCCGAAGAACTCATCGCCGGCAACCTGCATATCGGGATTACCGGTGAGGACCTTCTGCACGATCTCTCCAATAGCTTTGACCGAGACGTACACGTTATGCGCCGGCTTGGGTTTGGCGGAGCCGATGTGATTGTGGCGGTTCCAGCCTCATGGCTGGATGTTGAGACAATGGCCGATTTGGAAGCAGCTGGTGCATTGTTCCGTCAACGGCATGGCCGCCGGATGCGTGTGGCGACAAAATATCTGAAGCTAACCCGGCAATTTTTTGCGGACAAAGCCGTCGGTGAGTATCGCTTGATCGAAAGCCCCGGCGCCACCGAGGCAGCGCCTGCCGCTGGCACAGCCGAAGTGATCGTTGATATCACGTCTACTGGTTCAACCTTGAAGGCGAATGACCTGAAAGTCTTGGACGATGGGGTTATTCTCAAGAGCCAAGCATCGCTTGTCGGGTCCCTGCGGGCGAATTGGTCGCCAGATGCACTTCAGACGCTCGCTATGTTCTCGGGCGGTATTGAGGCAACCGCCTCTGCACGGGAATTGGTGCGGATAGAATCGGATTGTGTGATTCCAGAATCAGTCATCGAGACCTTCGATCTCAAGCCGGTCAGCGGCCAAATCGCGCTCTGCGCATCTAAAAACGCGAGTAATGCCGCGAGAGCACTCGCTAAGGTAGGCGCGCAAACTGTAGCAATTGCAACGGTTAACCAAGTTTTCAGTTCTGACAACGCTGTCTTAGAAAATTTTGTTAAGAACCTGTCACAGAGTGCTTGACGCGCTGCGACAAAGTGGCAATACACAAAAGGCAAGTTTCTGGGAGGAAACGCTGCAATCACTTTTCAGGGCGTGACCAACTGGTCGCGCCTTTTCTTTTTTCTGAAATCCACAAAGAAAAACGACCCCCAGAGGGAGTCGCCAAGATGAATGGAGTGAGAGTTATCAACCGGGCGACGCTCAGGGGGAGAGAGGTTAGGGAAGCCGCCAGATCATTTATTATTGAAAAACAATAACAGTTTATCGTTTTTCGTCAATCCTGAATCGACATTTTCTTCCTAAAAATCTGTTAAGGAAAATCTCTCCACGGATCGCATTCGATCGTAGAAGGATTATGTGACAAATGTAACCGATCTGGTCAAATTTTGCTGGATTCATCTCCTGAGTTGACTTTCGAAAATAGGCTGGCAGAGCGTGCCGAAAGGCGAAAACGCCAAAATCTGAATCAGACAGGAGCAAAACATGTCCGATCCACGTCAGCACATCATGCCGGTTTACCGCCCCCCGGAAGAAGCGTTTGAACGAGGTGAAGGCGTTCGTCTGATCACGGAAGAGGGTAAATCCTATCTCGACTTCGTGGCGGGCATCGCGGTGAGCGCGCTTGGCCACTCTCACCCCGCGATGGTAGAAGCGCTCAAAACGCAATCGGAAAAACTCTGGCACACCTCGAATATGTTCCGCGTCCCGGCGGGCGAAGAACTCGCGCGCAAAATGTGCGAACGCTTGCCCTTCGCCGATCGTGTCTTCTTTACCAATTCCGGCACCGAAGCGATCGAATGTGCAATCAAAACGGCCCGCAAGTATCATTGGGCCAATGATGATGCTGACCGCTACGAGATCGTCACCTTTAGCGGCGCGTTCCACGGACGCTCGCTCGGCGCAATTAATGCGGGCGGCAATCCAAAATATCTAGAAGGCTTCGGACCAGCCCTGCCTGGTTTCACGCAAGTCGAATTTGGCGACCACGAAGCGCTCGAAGCAGCCGTTACAGAAAAGACGGCTGCCGTCTTGGTTGAACCTGTCCAAGGCGAGGGCGGTGTGCGCGCCATTCCTGAGAGCTGTTTGGTTGATATTCGAAAGCTTTGCGATGAGCGCGGGGCCTTGCTGATCTATGACGAGGTCCAGTGCGGTATGGGCCGGACCGGGAAATTGTTCGCGCATGAATGGGCGACCGACGCTGAGCCAGACATTATGTGTGTCGCAAAAGGCGTCGGCGGCGGCTTCCCATTCGGAGCCTGCCTGACAAGTGAAGCAGCTGGATCTGTCATGCAGCCTGGCAGTCACGGCTCAACCTATGGCGGCAATCCGCTGGCAATGGCTGTGGGCAATGTCGTTTGGGATATCATCTCTGACGAAGCCTTTCTGGCAAATGTGCGCCGGGTCGCTGGAACCGTTGCGCAAGGCCTAAAATCGCTCGCAGACAGTCACCCTGACAAAGTCGACGGCGTCACGGGCAAAGGCTTGCTGACCGGATTGCAATTGAAGGCGCTGCCAAAGCCGGTCCAAAACGCGTGCCGTGAGAACGGGCTTCTCGTCGGTGTGGCTGGAAACAATGTCCTGCGCCTGGCGCCGCCGCTAATCATTGAGGACGCCGATGTCCGCGAAGCGGTGTCGATTATGGACAGCGCACTCGGCAGTTGGGAAGTTGCGAGCTAATCAAGCTTCATCGAAACGCGAACTTGTCCTAAGGTGTTCACTGTCTTCAAAAGACAGGTCATGAGGGGGCTGGTTTGACAGCGATTTATATAAGTATCGGTGTGGTCGTCATTTTGGTGGCGGTCCTGATCATTTTGTTCAATCAGTTGGTCGCCAAGCGAAACATGGTGAACAATGGTTGGGCCGATATTGATGTTCAACTGAAACGCCGCGCGGATCTGATTCCGCAATTGGTGACTGCGGTTCAAGGCTATGCGAGTCACGAGCGGCAACTGTTCGAAGATGTCATCATGCGGCGCAATGCGGCGCTGCAAGCGGGCGATGACCCTGGCGACCGCGGCAGCAAGGAAAGCGCTCTTGGCGCACCAGTGGGGCGGCTCCTGGCACTGGCGGAGGACTATCCCGACCTAAAAGCCAGCGAGAATTTCAAAGATCTGCAAGACGAGCTCTCGGACACCGAAAACAAGATCGAGATGGCGCGGCGCTTTTACAATGGCGCGGTTCGTGAGTTGAACGTTGCGGTCGAGAGTTTTCCGGGCAATCTGGTCGCCCGGCCCTTTGGGGTCAGGCGCCGGCATTTTTTCGAGATTACGATGGCCGACCGCGCGGTGCCATCGCTGGACCTAGGGGCGGGCAGTTGAGCGGGCTTAGGGCTTTTATTGCCACGCTTTGCGCCTTTTTGTGTTTCGGCCTTGCCGCGAGCGCCCAAGAAGAGATCCGAAGCTTTGATGTCGAGATTGAGGTTGAGCAGGACGGTGACATTGTTGTCACCGAGCGAATTGCAATTAATGTCGAGGGGCAGGAAGTTCGCCGCGGGATCTTTCGCGAGTTTCCCGCTTACTATCGCGATGATGATACCGGCGGAAATCTGCCGTATCGATATAAGATACTCGACGTACGCCGAGATGGGGCGAAAGAGCCTTATAATCGGGACCAGGAGGGAAATGCCGTTCGCTTGCGGATCGGCGACGCGGACCGCTTTCTTGAGCATCGCGAACATGTCTATGAGATCCGCTACCGCGTTAAAAACCAAATCGCGTATTTCGACACTCAAGATGAGCTCTACTGGAACGTGACGGGCAATTACTGGGGGTTCCCAATTCAGTCTGCGACGGCCCGTGTGACGCTTCCGGAGGGGGCGCAAGTGACCGAGACCACTGCCTATACAGGTCGGTTTGGCTCGTCAGCGCGCGGTACCAATTATCGGTGGACCGGAGATGCCCATTATTTCGAAACCACTGAGGCGCTGGGCAGACGTGACGGACTGACCATTTCCATCGGTATCGAAAAGGGAATGATTGACCCGCCATCCTGGTCTGACAAAGGCTGGTTATGGTGGGCCCGGAATGGCTCTTTGACAGCGCTCTTGCTGTCATTCGGTGGATTGCTAGTTTTCTATTATCGAAGCTTCAATCGTGTCGGTCGCGATCCCGCGAAAGGACCTATATTCCCGCAATACGAGCCGCCCGAGGGCTACTCGCCAGCGGCAGCACATCAAATCTTCTATCGCGCGCTGTCCGGTCATAATGCCCTGATTGCGAGCCTTATGTATCTTGGAACGAAAGATCTGATCCGGATTGAGGTTGATCCAGACGACAAAAAGCAAACAACCCTCACCAAACTGTCTTCCGACGCTGTGACCGATCTTTCACCGGAAACGGCTGATCTTTATGAAGCGCTGTTCGATCAGCGAGAGACTGTGACACTTGGCGAAGGCTATGATGAAGACTTCAGTTCAGCCTATGCGCAGTTCCAGTCTGATACTTCTGACCGTTATGGCAGCGCGTATTTCAAGTGGAATCCGATTTATGTCGTGGTCGGGGGTGTCTTGTCTGTTTTCGCGATTGTGCTTGCGATCCTGCAGCACTCGTATTGGACCTGGTGGCATACGTCAGCGATCTTTGCGCTGATCGGGCTCAATGCGCTGTTTATGTATTTAATGCCAGCGCCGACCCGGCGCGGGCAAAATGTTCGCACACATCTGGAGGGCTTCCGGCTGTATATGGATAAGGCCGAAAAGCTGCAGCTGAACGCCGTCGAAGCGGGCAGTGAGGCGCCGCCTCCGATGACGGTCGAGCGCTATGAAAAATTCCTGCCCTATGCTGTGGCTTTAGGGGTCGAAAAACCTTGGACGAAGCACTTTGAACGGCTCATCCCGGCAGAGGCCGAAACCTACGAACCGACTTGGTCTAATGTGGGCGCGCGCTCATTCGGGTCGATGGGGCGGATGACAACAAGCGTTATGTCCAGCATGAGTTCAGGTGTATCAACATCGCTGCCGCAAAGCTCAGGCTCTGGCAGCGGTGGAGGCGGCTTCTCTGGCGGCGGTGGAGGCGGCGGCGGAGGCGGCGGCTGGTAACCCAAAGAAAAACGCCCGGAGCTGAAGAAGCCCGGGCGTTTAAAGTTGGATCGTATGGAGTGGTATCTGAGCGTCTCTTACCCTGAGACTTTACCGATACATTTTCCGACATCTGAAAGGGCATGCTCACCGATGCAGAACGGAACTTCATAATGCTTGTGCGCGGCCGCAACACATTGCTGCAGGTTCAAGTTCGCCATGTTGAGGCAGCCTTGGGTTTCACGCTCGCTCATCGCCATGCGGACAGAGGTTGTGTCGCTTGGGTCAGCGCTAAGAATACGATACGCGGCAAGCGTCGTGATACGATCGGCGATTGGTTCTTTGCCGCGCGCGATGCGATTTGTTTGACCGAAGCTGGTCACAGCTGAAGGAACACGGATCGTGCTGGCAGCGCCTGAAACGCTCTCCCAAACAGATGGAGCTCCAGCTTGTCCGGCTTGTTCGAACACAGTGTTGATTTCAGGGGCGTGCATCGCTTGGACCAAGCTTCCGCGTGCCGGAATGCCCGACTGGGTTGAGGCAAACAGGTTGGTTGCCTTGGCTTGTGAATTGCCGAGACGGCCTTTCGCCCAGCCAGCGCCCTGCAGGCTGTAGGCTTGTTCTTTGACGAAAGCAGCTGCGCCGATGAGACGGCTGCTATCGGCTTTCACGGCTGTGAGCGCCTGATTGACCGCAGAGTTGCCGCCGCTGAGCGTGCGGGCATAGCGAATGTCATTCTGCATGCCAGTCATCAGCATGTCGCGGCCATAATAGCCTTCAATGTCGAGCACGGCGGCCCGGAATTCTGGGTTTTGAGCGGCGACGAGGGCGGAATATGCCATCCAACCTTGGGTCAGTTGCTCCGGATTGTGTCCGCCGAGATTGTTGAGCGAATCTTCAATATCGCCTGCCGAGGTAAAGCCATTCGTTTTAACGTCTGTCACGTCGCCTTGATACGTCGCGTAGAGCGCCGCGGCTTTCGCTAGCGGATCTGATTGAGCCGACGTAGTAGCCACCTTTTGCGGGGCTGGCGTGACAAGTTGAGCCGTCGCATGTAGGGTCAGGCCTGCAATCGCGATGACAGCCGAAACTGCGGTTTTTATGGTCATGAAAAGCTCCCTAACTCTACGACCTCGACCCTGGCCCATCTTTTGCGTCGCGCATAGACCAGTGTCTGATGAATTTTGGATTCTGACCGATAATTTAATGAATCCACGCGATGAAAATGCCTAACAGAACTGACCATACCGTTAAGACAGGACCTATAGATCGGGAATTCCCGGTTAACCCTTTCGCTGTGGTCATCGGATCGGCGGTCGCCGGAATTGGCGCGCTGGCTGTAATGTTGTCCGGGGGTCTCATCGGATTGTGGCTTGGGGCCACCATATTAACCGTACTGATTATTCTTCAGACCATTTCCTTATTGATGAGACGAAAGGCTGATTCTAACCCTCACCCCATTGAGCCATCAGAAACGCCCGCACCTTTGGTGACCGAAAATGACCCAGTTCTTATTCTGAGTGTCTCAAAAGAGGGACGGATTCGAACCTATTATGGTCAGTCAAACTATATTCCAGGCCTGAAAATCGGCCGCGTTCTGGAAGATTTGCTGCCCGCCCTTCGTGAACAAAATCAAGCGACCGCCTCGCTTCCGGGCGGAAATTTTAACCTGCTTCGGGTGCCGTCCAGCACCGGCGAATTGGTCCTCCTCATGCCCCAAGATGGGGCATCCATAGGGTCTCAATCTGAGCTGTTGGAGCGGACCCAATTCTTCGCCAGTTTAGGTCACGATCTTAAGAGCCCATTGAACGGGATTATCGGTTTTGCCGACATCATGGATGCTGAGTTACGCGGACCTCTGCCTGAAGCCTATAAAGACTACCCGTCGCTGATCCGTGAGAGCGGCGATACGCTGATGCGCTTGGTCGAGGACATCCTTGGATACGCGAAAGCCGAGGCAGGCACTTATGAGCTTGATATCTCGCCGCTCGATATCGCCGCCAGCGGTGAAAGCGTGTTTCGACAGTCGGAAGGGATTGCGGAGCTGTCTGGCGTTGACTTGAAACTGCGAAGCGATGGCGAGGTCATGGCGCTCGCGGATGCAGGCGCGGTTCGCCGGATCTGGGACAATCTCGTCTCCAATGCGATCAAATACTCCTCGCGCGGTGATACCGTGACGATGCACGCGTTTGAGAAGAACGGCGTGTGCGTTCTAAGTGTGCGCGACACGGGCGCGGGCATGGATGCTGAGGATTTAGCGCGGATCGCAAAACCGTTCGCACAAGGCCGCAACGCAAAGGGCCGGTCTGGCACGGGGCTTGGCCTCGCAATGGTGCAGCGCCTAGCTGAGCTTCAAGGGGGACAGGTGAGAATTGAAACCGCGCCTGGCAATGGCACACATGTTCTAGTGACCATTCCGGCTCTGTCGGCAACGGAGCGCCGCGCTGCGGAATAGGCTAGGACGCATCCTTATCGGTCAGAACTTCCCAGATGATCGCCGCAACGGCGCCGAGCACTACAAGTCCGAGAAAGACCAAGAATGGCCAAGAATATACGGTTGATTGCGCCGGTGGCTTGACCACATGAGCTGTCGCATTGGCTGCGCTCACCACCAAAGGGATGGCCGTGACCGTAAATGCAGCTTTGATGACAGTGGACTTGTCCATTTCTGTGCGATCCAGCAGGGTAAACAAAGTGTTAACCCTTGAAGTGGATGCAAAAGCGGTGCCGCAAAACCTGGTGAGCCATGTTTCAAGAACGACTACCGACAGCGCTATGGGTTGAGGCGCTCATTCGACGGGCCCAGCTTGAGGGGGCTGCGGCCTTCGTTCTGCAACGCGGCGACCGTGAACGAGGGGATGTTGTGCTTAAGATTGCCGATTTGCAGGGCGGCGCGAAAGTCTATGTGCCCCGGACCTCAATGGAAGGAACGCGCGTCTTTGTTGATCTAGAGAGCCAGAATATCGGGCCGGATGAAGCCAGTGCTGATGAGTATATTCAACGGGCAGGAAACCGCGATCAGGATGTTTGGGTGATCGAAATCGAGGATCGTGCGGGTCGGCATTTCTTGACCGAGCCTGTCGAAAACCCGTCATAAAACAGATCCGTAACGCTTCATTAACCGCAAATCATCGACATGGGCTTTGAGTAAGGGGGTTAAGCCATGTTGTTTCTATTGAATGACAAGGTAATCGAGGTCGAGACACCGGAAGCGCATCTGCTAGAGCGTTGGCGCGAGATCGGGTGTGGAGACCCGCGGCAATTGCGGGCGCATGACGCGGTTGCTTTCGCTGCTGCTTGTTATCGGGATGTGATCGCCAAAACCGCCGATCCGGATCCTGTTCTCTATGCCGACATTGCAGCCCTGATCATCGCAAAGACGGGTGCGAACAGTCTGATCTTGAAACCGACCGCATCGGGCGATGTTGAGCCGCGATTGCGGGACGTCCCGCCGCTGGTTCTGGAAACCTATCAGCGCGGCGCAGCGAACGATCAAGACGCGCGTATTCGCGCTTAATCAAACCGTTCTATCCCGCTCTGCTATGATTTCGCAGACGCACGCGTTGAAGCCACAGGCGAAACCCCCTAGATCGCGCTGAGATTAGTTTCGAGGCGTAGTTTAATGTCCATGTCATTGTCAGAACAGGCCGACCGTCGCCGGACGTTTGCGATCATTTCTCATCCGGATGCCGGGAAGACCACGCTGACGGAAAACCTTCTCCTCGCAGGTGGGGCGATCCGTATGGCGGGTGAAGTGGCGGCGCGCGGCGAACGCCGGCGCACGACCTCTGACTGGATGAAGATTGAACGCGATCGCGGGATCTCGGTAAGCGCCTCGGTGATGACGTTTGAGTTTCGCGGCAATGTCTACAATTTGCTTGATACGCCAGGCCACGAAGATTTCTCCGAAGATACGTACAGAACGCTGACCGCCGCCGACTGCGCGATCATGGTGCTCGACGCCGCAAAGGGCATCGAGCCGCAAACGCTGAAATTGTTCGAGGTTTGCCGCCTGCGCGACATTCCGATTGTGACCTTCATCAATAAGATGGACCGCGAGGCGCTCGACCCGCTCGAGCTGCTCGACCAGATCCAAGACCAGTTACAGCTCGACTGTGCGCCGCTTTATTGGCCGGCCGCATCGGGCCAGCGCTTTGGCGGCATGGTCGACCTGCGGACCGGCGACTTTCTGCACTATTCGAAAAAGACCGCTGATGAGGGCCTGACCCCTGGCGAGTCGGCGCGTGTCGACCTGGGCGCTGTGCGCGAAGATGTCGATCCGAGCGCGCTCGAAGAGCTGGAAGAGGGCAGCGAGATGGCGCGCGAGATGCTGCCGCAAATCAGCAAGCAGGCCTTCCTTGAAGGCCACATGACGCCGGTCGTGTTCGGTACAGCGCTGCGCCATTTCGGGGTTGGCGAACTGCTCGCGGTCTTGGAAGAGTTTGCCCCCGCTCCGCGCCCGCAATCCTGTGAGAAGAAAGACCAACCTCACACGCTTGAGCGCGGCGACAAAGGCGTGGCCGGCTTCGTCTTCAAGATTCAAGCGAACATGGACCCCAATCACCGCGACCGGGTCGCTTTCTTTCGGATATGCTCCGGTGAGTTCAAGCGCGGCATGCGCCTCAAGACCGCTGAGGGCAAACAGGTGAATGTTCATAACCCACTGATGTTCCTGGCCCAGGATCGTGAGATCGCGGAGACCGCTTATGCCGGGGATGTAATCGGCGTCCCCAACCATGGCCAGCTACGGGTCGGCGATAGCCTTTCTGAAGCGGGCGACATTAAGTTTGCCGGCATTCCGAACTTCGCGCCGGAAATCTTGCGTCGGGCGCGCTCTAAGGATCCGATGAAAGCCAAACACTTGCGCAAAGCGCTTGAAAGCCTGGCCGAGGAGGGTGTCACGCAGTTGTTCACGCCGAGCATTGGTTCTGACATGATTGTCGGTGCTGTTGGGTCTCTGCAGATTGATGTGATGGCTGAACGGATGGTCAATGAATACGGTTTGGATGTCGTGTTCGAGGCTGCGCCGTATAATGTCGCTCGGTGGATCCATTGCGATGATGACGCTGTGCTCAGAGCGTTTCTAGACAAGAACAAGTCGGCCTCGGGCACCGATCTGGATGATGCCCCAGTCTATCTTGCGAAGAATGCTTGGGATGTCGGATACGCCCAGGAAAAAAACCCCGATCTTCGTTTTACCGCTACAAAAGAACGGTCTAACTAATCCGCCTGAGTGCGGGTGGACGACTGATAAAAGGTGATGCCGTGCAAACGACCTCAGACCTCCCCGTCGTGTTGACGTCTAAACTGCCCGATTGGGCCCAAAACGCCGTCGCGTATGTGTCTCGAATCTGGAACGAAGGCGCCTATGGGTTCACCTATGGCCAGATCGTAACGATCCTCGCCATCCTCTTGTTTTCATTGATTGTTCGAGGAATTTTTTCCCGCGTCGTGGTGCGCGGTATTGCTCGCGCAGCGAGCGGGACAGAAACCAAGTTTGATGATGCTTTGGTGAAAGCTGTTTCAACGCCTCTGCGGATCGTGCCGGTCATCTTGGGCATTTATTTCGCGCTTCAATATGCGCAGGTGTCCGGTGTCGCCGCCGAAGTGGCTGACCGGGTCCTACAGTCGGCGATAACGCTGGCTGTGTTCTGGACTTTGTCTCGAACCGTGAACGCGCTCGAGTTCATTTTTATCGACCTCAGAGACACGCTGTCACCGGCCATCATCGACTGGATGGTGAAGCTGCTTCAGATCATCTTGATCGTGCTCGGCTTTGGCGCGGTCGCACAGATTTGGGGGATCGCCATCGCGCCATTGATTGCGGGTCTTGGTGTGTTCGGTATCGCTGTTGGCCTCGGCGCGCAGGATCTGTTCAAAAACTTAATCGCGGGCATTCTGATCATGTCCGAAAAGCGGTTTCATCCTGGCGAGTGGATTAAAGTCGACGGGGTTGTCGAAGGTACTGTCGAGAAAATCAACTTCCGCTCGACCTTGATCCGCCGGTTCGACAAGAGCCCGGTCTTTGTGCCGAACGCTAAGCTGGCGGATAATCCGGTCACCAACTTTTCGCGGATGAGTCATCGCCGGATTAAGTGGGTCATCGGGGTTGAGTACCGCACCACCGTCGATCAGCTGAAATATATCCGCGATGAGATCGAAGCCTGGCTGTGGAACGATGAGCGGTTCGCCAAGCCGCCGGAAGCGGCGCTGTTTGTGCGTGTGGACCGGTTCAATGACAGCTCAATCGACTTTTTGATCTATTGCTTCACCCATTCCACAAATTGGGGGGAGTGGCTGGCAATCAAAGAAGAGTTTGCGATGACCTGCTACGAGATCATTGAGAAAGCGGGCACAGGCTTCGCCTTCCCAAGCCGGACTGTGTATATGCAACAGCAGGACGCGCCAGAGATCATGGCACCGCCGATGACGTCCGATAATGTCAATAAAATGCGCGACGAACAGACCGGCCGCGCCAAAGCGCCTAATCAGCTCGATGAGGGCGACGGCTAATTCGTTCAAAGCAGGTTCAGTTCCCTCTTCCCCTAATGCCGGGGTAAGCTTACAAGACGATGAGAGGTGGAGGTCTGTGATGCTGAGATTGTTCTCGTTCTTGCTGATCCTGATCGGAGGCGCAGCGCTCGCCTATGGCGGGCAACAATTTATGCAGGATCAGGGTACGCCTGTGCAAAATGCGCCGCCGCCGTCTGGCAGTGTTGGTTTCGATCTCTCGATGGACAGTGATGAGCCGCCCGTTGCGCGCTCTTCGCCAGTTTCGAAGCCCGCGCAGAACATCACGATTCAACCCGGTTTCGACGATATGGTCGGGGTCGCCTCTGCTGAGACGGCCGACTTGCTATCATCGCTGCGCACGGTGCCGATAGCCCATGAAACGCCGAAATCAGCGCGATTTGGCCGCGCCTTTGACGTCACGCTCTCACTGGATGCGACGGGCGATTCAGATGCCGCTGAGGCTTTGCCGGGCACCGGCAATATCGTTGAAGGTGAAGCGCAGATCTCTGACACAGTACAGGCCCTGGTGTCAGGCCAAGCTTTTGATGTCGAAGTGATAACGCCAGCGACCCAACGCATTTCACCCGTCACGGAAAATGTCTGGCGTTGGAAAGTGACGCCGACTGCCGTCGGCAACCAAGAGCTGGTGATCGAACTTTATGCCCTCATGGGTAATGAAGCTTTGCCGCTGCGCACTTTTCGAGATTCGGTCGAAGTGGAGGTCTCCAGAATTGGTCAAGCGATTGCGCTGGCCCAATCCATAAGCCCAATCACTGTCGTTGCTGGTGGGATTGGTTCTCTGCTTGCCGGATTGTTCGGCTTTGTTGGCTTTTTCCGCCGAAGATAGAGCGATACGCCCGGAACATTACAGTTGCGACAGCCTTGACCTAGGCAAAATGGTATTTGTCTGAAACAGTCCCTCCAATTCCGATATCTCTTCCAAAAGGACCTATCGATGCGTTTGAACAAATTTCTCGCGGGCACTGCCCTGTCGCTAACTCTGGTTGTCACCGCATGTGGCGGCGGTGGCGGAGGCGAAGAGGACACGCTTACGCTGCGCCGCGGAATCTCCGCAAAAGTCGACACACTCGACCCGCATCGATCCTCAGCTGCTTGGGAGAACATTGTCATTGGCGACATGTTCCATGGCTTGATGCAGCACGCGGCCGATGGCGAAGTCATCCCGGCTATGGCGAAAAGCTGGACCACGAGCGAAGACGGACTGATTTGGACGTTCGAGCTCATCGACGCGACTTGGTCGGACGGCGTTGAGGTCACCGCAAATGACTTTGTCTATGCGCTGCGCCGGATCCAAGATCCCGCCATCGCGTCGCAATACTCGTCGCTGCTCTATATCATCAAGAATGCGCAATCTTTGAATGAGGGCCTTGTCGCACCTGAGGAGTTGGGGGTTCGCGCGATTGATGACAAGACGCTTGAAATCACATTGGAAGAGCCTGCTCCATACTTTCTGGGTCTGCTGACCCATTACACGACATTCCCGGTGCCTGAGCACATTGTCGAACAGTATGGTGAGGCCTGGGTCCAACCCGAGAACATCGAAGTGAACGGGCCTTACAAGCTGAAATTCTGGCAGACAGGAAACCAGCTCGTTTCAGACGCAAATCCGATGTTTTATGAGGCGGATACGCTTTGCTTCCAACGCGTCAGCTATTTCGAACTGGAAGATCTCGCTGCTGTCGAGCGCCGCATGGAAGCGGGCGACCTCGACGTGAACAATGATTTCGATGGCGGGCGCAAAGCTGAGCTTGATCGCCGCTTCCCAGGCTGGGCGCGCACAACGCCAGGCCTTTTGACCACCTATTGGAGCTTCAATTCCAGCGAGGCGCCGTTTGATGATGTTCGCGTCCGAAAAGCGCTCGCCATGGCGCTCGATCGCGAATTCCTCGTTGAAAACGTTCTGACCCCCGGCTTCATTCCGGCCTATGGTTTCGTTCCGCCTGGGATCGCGAACTATGAGACCGAGCGTCCGCAAGTCTATTGGAAGTCAATGAGCCGCCCAGAGCGTCTCGAAGAGGCCCGCACGCTTCTGGAAGAGGCAGGCTATGGCCCGGACAATCCGCTACGCTTTGAGTATAAGCACCGCTCGACCGGCGATAATCCGAAAGCAGCGCCTGTCGCGCAAGCCAACTGGAATGAGATCGCGCCGTGGGTGGATGCTCAGATTCTGCGGCAGGACACGAAAGTGCTCTATGCCGACCTTCGCCAAAGCAATTTCGAGGTCGCGGATGGCGGTTGGCTCGCCGACTATAATGACCCGCTAAACTATCTCTACTTGCTCGATTCCGATGCGGGACAGCAGAATTACGGGAACTATTCAAATCCCGAGTATGATGCGCTTCTCGAACAGGCCAGCCAGGAGCAGGATCTGGTGAGACGCGCTGAGATCTTCGCGCAGGCTGAAGACATCATGCTGCAAGACTATCCGATCACGCCAATGTGGTTCGAGGTCACCAAAAACCTGGTGAACCCGAATTTGGATGGCTGGGCGGAAAACGCTGAGGACAATCACAGGTCGCGCTGGCTGTGCCCGGCTGATCTCGGTGCGGAGACGACCGAAGCGGAATAGGGGCAGGTTCGGGGAGGGACCATGTCAATCGAACTTGAAACGGCCGGGGCAGCCTCGCTTGGCGGGCTGTCGACGCGCCAAAAAGCAGACCTATCGGGCCAGCCCTGCCAGAATTGCGGGCATTTGGTCGAAGAGCGGTTTTGCCCGAATTGCGGACAGCTTGCCGCCAGCTTCCACCGGCCGGTTACGTCCCTCGTTGGCGAGACAATCTCGGACATGTTCACGTTGGATGGGCGTTTAGCACGGACCTTACCGGTTCTGCTGTTCCGTCCCGGGCGCCTGACCAAGAATTACACGGCGGGAAAGCGGGCGCGTTATGTGCCGCCCTTCCGACTGTTCTTGATCGCCAGCTTGGCGTTCTATCTTGCTTTGTTCGCGCTAGTCCCGCCTGGCCAGTACATCAATATTGATGACGAAACGCGTGAAGAAATCACGCAAAGCATCCGCGACGGCCAGGATGTTGCGGTTGGCGAAATACCCGAAACCGCACGCGAACGGCTCGAACGTGCGAACATAGAGGTCAACGCCTCCGATGAGTGGTTCCGACAGGATATCGAAAACCAAGTTGTTGCGGTTCTGGAAAACCCGGATCAATTCAGCGCTCAGCTTGAAGACTGGCTGCCAAGGCTGAGCATCTTACTGGTCCCGATGACCATTCTCTCGCTCTGTATTCTGCACATATGGCGGCGAAAACTATTTGTGTATGACCACGCGATCCACGCGCTGCATCTGCACTCCTGGGTCTATCTGACGGGTGCGTTTTTCATGAGCGCAGGGTCATATTTGCCCGATATCTTCCTTTGGGCCTATCTGTTCTGGTTTCTCTACTATGTCTGGCGCAGCTTGGCAGTGGCCGGGTCCGCCGGGGTAATGATGTCTGGGTTGCGTTTCTTCCTATTGCTGATCAGTTGGACCGTTTGCATCACGCTGATTATGGTCGCGACCGTCATCGTGAGCGGGCTTTCTGTTCAAGGCTGACGCAGCTTGTCGGTAAGCCAGCGTTGAAAGGGCGAGGATGAAAAACCGGCCAATCCCGAACCTATCGGAAGATCAGAAAGCTTATGTGCGCAGTCTTCTCCTCTACGAAGACGACTACGTCTTGGCTTTCAACAAGCCGTCGGGGCTCGCTGTACAGACGCGTGGCAATCGCGGCACCTCGCTGGATCATTTACTGTGGGCGTTTGCGCGCTCGAATGGTAAGCGCCCGCATTTGGTTCATCGAATAGATGCCGGAACCTCCGGGCTCATCCTGGCGGCTAAGACCAAACCGGCTATGGCGGCCCTGTCGGCGGAATTTGCGGAACGACGCGTGCGCAAGACCTATCTTGCTTTGGTGTCGGGCGCGCTCCCTTCGGGCGATGAAGGCCGGATCGAAGTGGCTTTGAAAAAGTCAGGTCGCTCGGTCGTACCGGGCCAGGTCGATCAAGGCGCGGACGCCGCGATCACAGACTGGACGCTTCTGAAACGCAGTGACGCTGCGGCGCTGATCGAAGTGCGTCCTCTCACCGGGCGCATGCACCAGATCCGCGCACACCTCGCCCATCTAGGCTGCCCGATCCTTGGTGACGTGATTTACGGGACGGGCACGCAGAGCGCGGAGCGATTGATGCTACATGCCGCCGGGCTCGTCATCACCCGCCCAGACGGACAGGTCCTCTCACTGGAGGCCCCTGTCCCTGAAGCGTTCACTACAAAACAGCGAGAGCTTGGGCTTTAGCCCGGCTGCCCCAGCGTGATTGCCATCGGGGCGCCCGGCCCAAGATCGAAACCGAGATAGGTCCAGGCAACGACGAGCAGGATTCCGCTGATCAGCATCCAGACCGAATAAGGCAGCATGGTCGCGGTCAAACTGCCGAGGCCGAAATCACCAACCCAGCGCCGTGCAAAGACGAGGATGAGCGGGAAATAGACCATCAATGGAGTGATGATGTTCGTGGCGCTATCGCCAACCCGGTAGACTGCTGTGGCCCCATCTGGCGACACGCCAAGCAGCATCAGCATCGGCACCATAACCGGTGCCAGGAGCGCCCACTTCGCAGAGGCAGAGCCGACAAACAAATTGATGATGGCGGAGAATAAAACGATCAAACCGAGCAGGATCGGTAGAGGCAGGCCCGAACTTTCAATCGCTGAGGCGCCATGCACCGCGCTGATCAGGCCGAGGTTGGACCATCCAAACATCTCAACAAAGTGCGCGGCGGCGAAGGATAGGACGAGATAATAGCCCATATCTTTCATAGCTTCAGACATCATATTGACTAGGTCGCGGTGGTTCTTGATCGTGCCGGCGGCCGCGCCATAGGCCCAACCTGCCGCTAGAAACAGTACTAAGAAGCCGCCAACCAGCGATTGGAATAGAGGGCCGGCGCGCTCATACCATTCCAGGTCTTCCGTTCCTGGGCCGTCCAGCCAGAGCGGGGTGCCTGGGCCGGCGGTCATCAGGGCCCATAAGGCGACAACTCCAAGAACTGCGAGGCCAGCATTGCGCAGTCCCTTTTTCTGCTCAGGGCTGAGAGGTTTGTCCTCGTCGGCATAGCTGTCTGCGTCTGCGCCTTCCGACGGCTTCCAAGTGCCGAGGCGTGGCTCGATTATTTTGTCCGTAACGATCCAGATGATCGGTAAATAGATGAGCATCAAGGCAACGATGAACCACCAATTCCCTGCAATATTGGCATCATAGCTAGCGTCCAGAATCTCACCGGCTTCTTCGGTGATCCCATAGAGTAGCGCGTCGAGTTGGCCGGGGAACAGATTGGCTGAGAAACCGCCCGAAACACCTGCAAAGGCCGCTGCAACACCAGCCAATGGATGACGTCCAGCGGAGGCGAACAGTACCCCTGCCAGTGGGATCAGAACCACGTAGGCGGCATCCGCTGCATGGTTCCCGACCATGGCAACCAGCGCGACGACCGGGGTTAGCAAGAAGACAGGCGCCCCGCGTACAGCAGACCGCATGGCGCTTGCAAACAGGCCTGATCGTTCGGCGACACCTGCGCCAAGCATGACCACGAGAACATAGCCGAGCGGGTGGAAATGCGTGAAGGTTTTCGGCATTTCGACCCAGAGGCGCTGGATATTTTCTGCAGCGAGCAGGCTGACCGCGCTGATAATACCATCATCGCCGATACCAAAACGGGCTTTTTGGCTGTCCGGCATACCGCCCAGAACTTGGTCGTTGAGAAGGGCATTAACGCCGAGCATGGCGCAGATGACCGAAATGACCACGAGGGCGATAATGAAATAGGCAAAAAGGAAAACCGGATCAGGTAATTTATTGCCGGTTCTCTCGACCCAGCCGAGAAATCCTTTTGTCTGTGCCTCCGCAGCCGCGTCTGCCATGCCTCAACCTCCCAGAAAACAATCGTTTCTTCCGATCTAGACCGGGCTCTGATGGCTGGCAATCACGAACCTGCAACGCGGTGACCCAATCAGAACGCTGTTTCGTTTGAAACAGGCCGTAAGATTTAAAAGCATTGGGCGGCGCTGCGGTTTAGTTCGACTTAACGCCAGCTGCTACCGTGAGCTCCATTTCAGCGGCGATCCGTCGAAGCGCAGACTCGGCTGAGCCTAAACTGGTTTCCAAATCTGAGATCGCTTCATTTGAGACAGGGCCTAACTCGTCTTTGACCCAAGCAATAGCCCGAAGCATGTCAGCAACGTATTCAATATCTTCTACTGAAAGCTTGTGGTGCCCCATCAATCGGTTCCCGTCTTCTGTCCTTCTACGATCATTAATTTAAAGTCACGCAGTTTGAAATCATTTGCAACCTAGAACTACTACAGATTGCAACATTTTTCGCGTTTTGGTTTAAATGTCTGTGATCCTTGTCACATCGCCAGACGCCTAAGCGAGCGCGTACTCCGCGGATCTAACACGCGCCTCGATGGCAGATATCAGCATGTCGGGCGATGTATAGGCGCAAAACAGATCCCCTTTCGGGGCCTCGATCACGGGCAATCCGACACGTTTCGCTTCAAGGTGCATTTGGGATCGCCAGTATTCCAACGACTCTTTGCCAATTAGGACTGTCCCGGCGGTGTCCGCAAAATACCCATCTCGCAAGAGTGGATCCTTATCCAGCAGCATAATGGCATCGTAAAACAGCTGCGCCGGATCGGTCTCCAGCGCGAACCGACCGGACTCGCGATAGTCGTCAGCATTGTCTTGAATATAGCGCAAATCGTGCGCGTTCTTGTTGTAGATATGATTGTAGAACGCGATTGGGTCTTTTCGAATGAGCAGCTTCATGCCCTGCATTGCGACTTTCAAACCGCTCTTGCTGGTGACGATCTGCTTCAGCATCGCGCGGAACCAATCCGGCGTGAACACTTGAAAGATGTCTTGGTTGAAGACCGGGTTTGCAAACACCGTATAGGTGATTTCGGGGGCCAGTTTGACCAATCGATAGGCAACCAGGTTGGCGCTGCCCATGGCCAGCAACACAGTGTCTGTCAGGCCGAGCTTCGAAATCAGCTGCCGCATCATGGCCGCTTCTGCCATCGCCGTTGCGCCGGAGCGGATCAGCGCATCGGTCACCAGTGCGCGGGGCAGGGGCGACGATTTCCCAAACCCGGCGCGGCGCACAAAGATGACTTGAAATCCCGCCGCGCGCATCGCTTCGCAAAACGAGCTTGAGGGCGGAATCGGAAATTCGATCGAGTGGATGATTAAGAGCGGCCGAAGATTACACCGGACGCCGCCATAGAGCATGACCTCGAACTCAAAGGCCTCTTTTCCAGTGCGAATGACGTGAAACTGACGCGCCAGCATATCAACAATACCATCGTAGATGTACGGGGCGATCTAGGGTCCGCCAGACGATGGATCGGGATTGCTTATCCATCCGTCCACAGAGCTTGACTGGCCTGGCATTGCAACGCCGCACCACACAAAGTGGTGATAACAAATCCGTGAGCTAGCATTGCGCGTTTTCGCTCGCATGGGTTGTGCGGCAAGCGACTATTCGCAAAACAGCAATTCAGTTTTGAGCTGTACCGCGCCGCCTGCCTCTAGATTCTGGCAGCCGAGATGTCATCTGATGTGCTATGTTCAATCCAACACATATCGGCAGGAGGTCATGATGATAAAATGGATTTTGGGGATCATTCTTGCGTTGCTGATTCTAAGCGTGATTTTGGTGATCGCGTTTCAGGCATCTACGAGCTGGAAAACAGCGGAAACGATCCGCACCCCGGATGAGCGGTTTGCCAATCTCTCCGACTATCCGTTCCAGCCCAATTATGTCGAGATTGAAGGCTATCGCATTCACTATGTGGATGAGGGGCCGCGTGATGGGCAGACCATTCTATTGATGCATGGACAGCCGTCATGGAGTTATCTCTACCGGCATATGATCCCGCCGCTCGTTGAAGCTGGATATCGGGTCATTGCGCCAGATCTTGTTGGGTTCGGTAAATCTGACAAACCACTCAAACAGTCCGATCACAGCTATCAAATGCATGTCGACGTAATGAGCGCGTTTGCACGCGAAATCGGCCTGGAGGACGCAACTCTCTTTGCTCAAGATTGGGGGGGACTGATTGGCTTGCGGATGGTTGCGGAAGAGCCAGACCGCTATGCCCGGATCATGATTTCAAATACCGGCTTGCCGGCAGCAGGTGGAATTCGAGGCTGGATCGGTTATCCGATGGTGCGCTTTATGGTCTGGCGGGAAGGCAAACCCGACAGTGTCGCTGACGAGAGTGGCAAGTTTCGATTCTCACGCTGGATTGCTTATGCCCGTCACTCCGAGAACTTCACGCTGGAAAGCCTGTTTCAAGGCGCAACGTCGCGTACGCTTTCTGACTCTGAGCTTGCAGGCTATGCGGCGCCATTCCCGGATGAAAGCTACCGCGCGGCGACCCGTATCTTCCCAATGATGGTTCCATCTCAACTGCGACAAAACCAGAAAGTCATGGATGAGGTTTTCGCCAAATGGGACAAACCCTTCCTCACAGCTTTCGGTGATAGTGACCCGGTTACGGCGGGCGGCGATAAAATATGGCAAGACACGGTTCCCGGCGCTGTTGGCCAGTCGCACACAATTATCAAAGATGGAAATCACTTCATTCAAGAAGACAAGCCGGAAGAGCTCGTCGAACACTTGCTCGCGTTTATCGCAGCGAACTAGTTGAGCTTATCCTCGTCACGAGGCTTGGCCGGAACAAAAGCCGGGGGGAGGGGTTCTGCTGGAACCCCTTCTTCTTTTAGAGCCTCACGCTCGTCTGCAGTGGTCTCACCCCAGATGGGTTTGTGCTCGGTCTCGCCATAATGCATGGCGCGCGCTTCTGTCGCGAAGCCATCTCCGACATAGTCAAAATTCTCTGAAACGTGCTGACGTGCTTTGGCGGCGAGTTTGCCAAAGACCTTTTGCGGATCTGGCGGGCTAGACTTTTTGGTGCCAGCCACAGCCGGCGCCATGATCGCTTTGCCCACATTCGTGCCGTGACACTGAATACATTCGACAAGGCCGCGCTCAGCTTGTTTGTCATAGGCGTCGGAAGAAGCAAACCAGGCCTCGAACTCCGCCTCGCAATCAGCACAGATGAGCGCGTATTTGATCATTTAGGCCGCGAGCAATGGATCAAGCTTACCGGCGCGCTCTAGCGCCATCATCTCGTCGCAGCCACCAATATGGATGTCGCCAACAAAAATTTGCGGGAAAGTCCGCGCGCCGCCAGACTTTTGAATCATTTCGGCTTTTTTCTTGGCGTCCATGCCTGCATCAATATGGGTCATGTCGACGCCCTTTTGTTTGAGCAAGCTCAAGGCGCGGCTGCAATAAGGGCAGAAAGCGCGGGTATAGATCGTCACATGGGCCATAAGTTTGGGCGTCCTTCGCAGTCGGTTCGCCCCTTATATGGTAAGATCGGCCTCTCTTACAACGCGGGCCAGCACCAACACATTGACGCGGGCTGCACCGGCTTTTTTCAGCGCCTTGGTACAGGCTGCCAGGGTTGATCCTGTCGTCAGAACATCATCGACCAAAGTAACCGTGCTGCCTTTGATGCGGCCAAGGCGCGAGTTTCGCACTTCGAAGGCGCCTGCGACATTGCGTTGGCGCTGCCGTGCCGTTAGTCCGCCTTGGGTTTTTGTATTGCGTTTGCGCGACAGCGCATCGACGAGTGCCAATGTCCCTGTTTTACGTGCAACCCCCTGTGCCAGCCAAGCGGCTTGATTGAACCCTCGCGAGGCAAGGCGTTGATAGTGGAGCGGAACCGGGACCAGCCAATCTGTCTCTGGGAGGATATCGCGTCCGGCCAGCGCCATCCAGTTGCTCATGGCGCTAAGACCATCACGGCGACCCGCATGTTTTAGCTCTAGGATCGCCTGGCGCGAGACATCATCATAAACGATGGCGGCGCGGGCTTGATCCCACTTTGGAGCCTTGGCGGCGCAGGCCCCGCACAGGCTGTCAGATCCATAATCCATTTCTAGCGGAACGCCGCAGGCGCGACACCCAGCGCCGTTCAAGAATGTGAGGCTGGAAAAGTCCTCGGCGGTTAGGACCCCGTCGCCATGGTGGCGCTCGCCGGTCAGAATAGAGCGCTGCGGCCAGACAAAATTTGCAAGTGACCTCAGGCCCGCCCTTGCGGATCGCGTGGTCCAGTGCATATCGGAACTCATGTCGCCGTCTCCACCCCCAGTGCTGTTTGATCGCGCGCGTTGGATCCAAAACCGGGATCGCGCGTCTTCTAATTTCGACCAGTATGCCTTCCTTAAGGTCAGGGAGTCGACTCAATTATTAGACAGACTCCGTGATAGTCCGCGTGAGTTTGAACACGCACTCGACCTGTTTGCCCATACAGGACAGGCGTCTGAGACGCTTAGACAGAGCGGATGCGTGCAGAAAATTTCTGCGCTTGAGCCCTCGGGCGCAATGTCTGATCTGTTTACAGATACGGGCATTGATCGGCCGGTTATGGCGGCGGAGAAGCTGCCTTTTGACCCGCACACGTTCGACTTGGTGGTCAGTGTTCTAGCGTTGCATTGGGCAAATGACCTTCCAGGTTTGATGAGCCAGATCCGGACCGTTTTGAAGCCGGATGGCTTATTTCTCGCGAGCCTGTTTGGCGGCGGCACGCTGAGTGAGCTGCGCAGCGCCCTGATCGAAGCCGAGAGCGAACTGACCGGCGGGGTTAGTCCGCGTCTGTCACCGCTGCCAAGTCTACAGGATATGGCGGGCCTGTTACAGCGCGCTGGGTTTGCTTTGCCGGTTGCCGATATTGAGCGCGTCACGGTGCGATATGACCACCCTATGAAACTGCTCCAAGACCTCAAAGGGATGGGTGAGCAAGCCGCATTTGCGCCGCGCGAAGGCCAAGAGCGACGACCTCTATCGCGCCGAATTCTGGCTCGGATGTCAGAGATCTATTTCGACAGGTTCAGCGATGATGACGGAAAAGTCCGTGCCAGTTTTGAGATCATCTGGCTCTCCGGATGGGCGCCCGCCGCTGGCCAACCGAAGCCTCTAAAACCAGGCAGCGGTAAGTTCAGCTTGGCGGACGCCGTTAAGAAAGCGGGCCAGTCCTAGCCAGGGCTCGCCGCAGACCCAGCAAGCAAGCCGCCATCCAGCGTCAAGGTCTCACCGGTCATATAGGCCGCATCATCGCTCGCCAGCATGACGGCGAGCGCGGCGACTTCTGCCGGTTGTCCAAATCGTTTCAGCGGCGTGTCGGCAACGAGGGCTGCCATCTTCTCCTCGCGGTCTGGGCCATCGCCCAGCATAGGTTCCCAGATCGGGGTTAGGATCGCAGCTGGCGCGATGGCGTTACATCGAATGCGCCACCCTTGCTGCGCGCAGTAGAGGGCGACCGATCTTGTATGATTGATGATCGCCGCTTTCGAGCTAGCATAAGCGGCTGCGCCCGGAATGCCGACCAAGCCAGAGCGTGACGAAATATTGATAATGCTACCGGTGCCGGAGGCTTTCATCGCCTTGATCGCGGTTTGGCAGCCCATCAAGACGCCATCGAGATTGACCGCATGTACAGCGCGCCAGGCGTTGAGCGAGACATTTTCCGGATCTTGAATCAGCTCACCAGATTCAAAACCGGTAATCCCGGCATTGTTGACGAGAATGTCGAGGTTTGGATGGGCTTCATGTGCTGCTGTCCAATCGCTTTCGGATGAGACATCGAGGTGGCGATAGGTGGCGCCAAGTGTATCGGCACAGGCTTGTCCGGCATCATCATCTATATCGGTCAGGATGACCCTTGCGCCTTCGTCGATAAAGACTTTCGCGATGGCGGCGCCAATACCTTGCGCAGCGCCTGTGATCAGGGCGGTTTTGTTTTGTAAACGGGGCATGAGAGGTCTTTCAATCAAGAGAACAGGACGCGGCGAGGCCGCGCTTTGGGGTGTTTAAAAACTGTCCGGAAGTCCGGTGCCCTTAAATCATGTCTCTTCGAAAGCTCCTTTGAAGTGTGCCCCAGATACCTCAAACTCGGATTGCGTCAATTCCTTTTTCGATCATATTGTTGGGTTCAGATTACAAAGAGGGAGGTGAACATGGCAGAAAAACAGAGAATTACGGGCTTCGGAGGCTTCTTCTTTCGTGCCAAAGACCCAGCCGCGCTGGCGGCCTGGTATGACGATAATTTCGGCATAGACCGGGTTCCGAGCGATTATGAAACACAACCCTGGCACCAGAATGAGGGCCCGACCGTGTTCGCCCCATTTGCGCACGATACAACGTATTTCGGAGATGATACGTCAAAGACGTTCATGATGAATTTCCGGGTCGAAGACCTTGAAAAGATGGTCGTGCAGCTGCGCGCGAACGGAAACGAGGTCACGATGGACAAAAGCAATCCGTATCCAAATGGACTGTTCGCCAATGTCGTAGATCCTGAAGGTAACCCGATCCAACTTTGGGAGCCGCAGCACAATCCCGCCTAGGACTGATCCACCCTCTGCGGACGGTGAACCAGGGTGACGAGGACCCAGGACACGATCATCAGAAGGTACCAACTGCCGAGCTTTTGCAGAGAAACGAGATGCCAGCCTGTTTCTTGATTGGGATAGAGCCAAATCTGTGTGAAGGTTGCGATGTTCTCAGCAATCCAAATGAAGAAGCTGACCAGTAAGAAGCCAAGCAGAAGCGGCATTTGATGGCGCCATCGCCAGACGCGGTAATAGACTTGGCAGCGTAGAAAGATGACTGCCGTGAGGGCGAACAGGACATATCTGACATCCCAGACAAAGTGGTGACTGAAGAAGTTTACATAAATGCCAAGCGCCAAAATCAGCGTGAGCCAGAGCGGCGGATAGTGTTTCCAACGAAAATCAAACACCCGCGCCACGCGCGCAAAATATGACCCGACCGCCGCATACATAAACCCAGAAAACAAGGGTACGCCACCAATCCGCAGCAGATTGTCTTCTGGATACATCCACGATCCAGCGTCGGTCTTGAAAATCTCCATCACGGTGCCGACAACATGAAAGATCAGGATGACCAGCGCCTCACTCGGGCGCTCAAGTTTAGTGACCAGAAACAGGCCTTGGATGGCGACCGCATAGAGCACCAGGAAATCATAGCGCGCGATCGGCGCACTTACTGGATAGGCCACGCTCGTCACGATCATGCCGAGCAACAGCAAACCACCAAACAGACAGGCCCAGGCCTGTTTGATCCCAAACACCAAAAACTCGACCAAACCTTTGGTCACAAGATCCGGGAGAAACCGATCCAGCCAAGTTTCGACCGGTGGCAACAGGCGCGCGAGTGTTTGGTCGACGCGGGAGTCTGCGGGTGTTGTCATTGAGACCGTATGTCGTCGGCGCGTGGAGATTTAACGACCCAAACGCGACCGAAACGCGTCATACCCGAAATCACTCACCATCTCGATCGAGCCATCTTCGTGGCGCACAGCGAGATTGGCGAGGGGATTGCCGTTGAATGTGTTGGTTTTCACGAACGTGTAGTGCATTTGGTCAGTAAAGATGATCCGATCGCTAGGCTTTAAAGGTGCATCAAACGAGTAGTCGCCAATCACGTCGCCGGTCATACAGGTTCGCCCGGCCAGGCGATACGTGTGAGCCTTTTCACCCGCCGCTCCTGCGCCAATAATATCAGGACGATACGGCACTTCTAAAACGTCCGGCATATGGGTCGAGGCGCTGGTATCAAGCAGCGCGATCTCGCCGTCATTCCAATGCAAATCAATCACGCTCGCGTGCAGTTCGCCGGTGTCGACAACGAGGCCGCCGCCGGGTTCCAGCACGACCTCAACGTCAAAACGGTCACGAAAGGCTTTGATAGCTCGAATGAGTGCGTCGACATCATAGCCTGTTTTGTTGATGAAATGCCCGCCGCCGAAATTGACCGTGCTGATCTTTTCCAAATAGGGGGCGAACTGATCCGCCACATGTTCGATCAATCCGACTGAGCCGTTGGCCATGCTTTCGCAGAGGGCATGGACGTGAAAGATATCAATGCCGGACCAATCAATCTGATCCAGTTTGGTCGGAATTTCTCCAAACCGGGACATCGGCGCGCACGGGTCGTACAAGTCGCCGCCTACGGTCGCTTTGGAATAGCCAGGGTTCACTCGCAAACCGATCTTGGCACCATCGCCGCGGGCAATACTGCCAAAACGATCCAGTTGCGCGGCTGAGTTAAAATAGATGTGCTGCGCGATTTGGCTGAGCCGCTCGATTTCGCCGGGGGCATAAGCGGGTGAATAGACATGCACTTCTTTGCCGAACGTGTCCGCACCGAGCTGGGCTTCTTGCTCCCCGCTCGCAGTCGTCCCGTCGAGATAGTCGCGCATCAACGGAAACGCCGCAGGCATCGCAAAGGCCTTCGTGGCGAGCAATATCTTGCATCCCGCCTCGTCACGCACGCGTTTCGCCGTTTCGAGATTGGATTTTAGGCGCTTCAGATCGAGGACGAAGCACGGTGTTGGAATCTGATCGGACACGCCCCCCACCTCCTTTGGTCTTGGATGCTTACAGCGATTGCCCTCCAATAGAGACTTGAGTCTAGAAAAGCATCTGTGAATTACAATGGTGGGCAGATCGGGGGTCTTTCGCAGTCGTGACTTGGCCTCAGCCTTTGCGTTCGTCTTCAATAAGCCTGCCATCGGCATCGCGTCGCTCCGGCCCGTGAAGGTTGACCCGTCCGTCGCCAAATGGCGCATCGCGTTCCTGCAAGGCTTGTTTCAAACCCACTTCACCAGCGCGTTTCACAAAGGCTTTGGCGCTTGCGGCTTGATGTCCGCGCGCATCATTCTCCACGGCATAGCGCTGAAGTGTCCGCGCGCCCATCATTTCGAGACCCATATTCACCGCGCGCTTATTCGCGGCGAGAATATCGGGATCAATCAAAGCAAAGCGATCAGCTAGCCCCTCGACTTCGCCCTCTAACAGGTCTGGCGGAACCGCTTTTAAGGCAAATCCGATCTCGGCGGCTTGGGTGCCGGAAATACTGTCGCCAGTGAGCAGCAATCGTTTCGTCCATTGCGGCCCGAGATTGTGAAGCCAGAACTGGTTCGGCAACGCCCCCAAGTCCCGGCCTGCGGGAAAGCCAATTTCTGCATCGTCGGCGACGATCACGATATCGCAGAGCAGGGCCAAGTCGGTGCCGCCTGCTTTGCAATGTCCATGCACCTGCGCGATGACCGGTTTGTGCATATCAAAGGCCGTCATGCGATAGCGCTGCGCCCGTTCGAGTTGCCAGATATCATCATCGACACTGCGATACCCGCGATACGGCGCGTTAGGGTTTTCAGCTTGCAGCCTGGAGATCGGAACACTGTCACCGCCAGCAAGGTCATAGCCCGCCGTGAAGGCGCGGCCCTTCTCAATCTCGTAGAGGATCGTATCAAACATGCTGCCAGCTTAGGCGGTTCAGGTCGCCAAGTCGAACACCCGCGCGGCGTTCTGGTATAGGAACAGGTCGGTCGTTTCATCGTCTAAGCCCAAAGCGTCTAAGCCCTCCAATGCCTTTGCGGGCGTCATCATGGGATAATTGGTGCCGAATAGGACCTTCTTGCGACCATTGGACTTCAGATAGCGAACGATCTCTGGCGGGTAGCGTTTCGCGGTATAGGCAGAGGTGTCGATATAGACGTTTTCATGTTTGGTCGCGACGGCGATCGCTTCTTCGGTCCAAGGATAGCCGATATGTCCGCCAACGATGACGAGCTCTGGAAAATCGAGCGCCACTTGATCGAGGTAAATCGGGCGGCCAACTTCCGACGGCGCCAGCGGGCCCGTGTGGCCGATCTGCGTGCAGAACGGAACGCCCATCTCACAGCATGCGGTATAGACCGGATAGAAGAGGCGGTTGGTGGGCGGTCGCTCTGCCAACCAGGGCAGCACGCGAATGGCTTTGAAGCCCAACTCTTCCACACAGCGCCGGATTTCGCGCACCGCCTGCATCGGTTTTGAGATATCGACCGACCCGACCCCGACCAGGCGTCCTTCAGACTCGGCGCAGAACGCCGCGACCTCATCATTGGTGATCATATCTTTGCCAGGCGCTTGCCAGGCCGAGATCAAGCTTTGCGCGACCCCAGCTTGATCCATCGCAGCAACCGTCGCGGCCACCGGTAGCGGCTCGGTTGGGATCGCGCCTTTGGTCCAGCGGCGCAGCGAGTCGAACACCGGATCTTGAGTGTGGCGCAGGGTTGGGTGCTGTGCCCAAGCGTCGATAATCTTCATAGCGAACCCTCCCGGTACGGTTTTCTCACGAAACCGTACGAGGCGGGCTGGCTGGGTTCAAGTTATCGCGTTGCGGCAGGGTCTAGGCCGCAGCGCACATCGCACGCTCTTTGGAAGCGTCTTCCGGGATGTAATCGAGCTGCTGCAGGCTAATCGCGAAATCATCGACATAATTACACGGCTTTTCGCCTTGCTCGAATTGAGTCTGCGCCACAAACGTGTCTGATCCGGGCCGTGTAAAGCTCACAAATGGCGACCAGACACGGTGCCAGCCACGCTCGCGCGCAATGTCGGTCACGCCAAGACGCTCAGCAAGCTCGGCGCCAGCCGGCGCGCGCACATGCAGGTGAAGCACGCTGATCTGAAAGTCCGCGCCACTATTGGCCAGAGTCTCGCGCTGTTTCTTAGACAGTGTGTTGGTCACAAAGTCTTGGATCGTACGCGGGTTTTCCGGGTCCATTTCGTCTTGCGCGAACTTCTTGCAATAGGGGCATTCCTCGAAGCCCCAGACGACCATTAGCGGATTATCAGCAGCCTGAGCAGACTGAACCGCAGCGGCGTACAAAGCGTTCGGGTCGATACAGGCGCGATAGGTGGCGTCCGCAACATCCGCGTCGCATCCTTCCGCCGGTGTAAAGTCCGCATAGTCCACAGCTTCTACGAAGAGCGGTTTGGAATTGTCGACTGCTGTGCCCGAGCAGGCGGTGACGAGTAAAGCGGCGGCTGCAAACAGGCCGCTCCAAATGGAAGCTTTCATAAGACCCTCTTCAATTCTCTCGCCGCGTGAATGCTCTGTTTGAGCGACGCAATCAATGGGTTCACGAAATCGTGCTTGAAATATCTATAAAACTAGACATATAGATATTATGAATGACACATCCGCTTCACACGCTTTTTCCGCCCTCGGTCATCCAAACCGCGTCGCCATTCTTCGCCTATTGGTTCAGGCGGGCGCCGCGGGGCTCAGCGTGTCCCAAATGCGCGAGCATTTGAACATCCCCGCGACGACGTTTGGCCATCATCTCAAAGCGATGGCGGACGCGGACCTGGTCAATCAATCCCGGCACGGGCGAACCCTCATTTCAGTCGCAAACTATGCGGCTCTGCAGAGTCTAATCGGCTTTCTGATGGAGGATTGCTGCCAAGGTGTCTTCTCATCCCCAGTTTCAAAACAAATGGAGTCCTCATGAAACGGCTACATATCCATATCAGCGCGGCTGACCTGAACGCGACGAAACGCTATTATTCAGCTCTCTTCGGGCAGGCGCCGAGTGTCGACGAGCCTGACTATATGAAATGGATGCTCAATGACCCAAAGATCAATTTGGCGGTGAGCCAGCGCGATGGCGCAACGCGCGGCGTCGATCATCTCGGCATCCAAGTCGATAGCGATGCCGAGCTAGATGACTTGAACGAAGCTCTGCTCGCCGCAGAGCAGGCGACACTGCCAGAGCCGGGCGCGCAGTGTTGTTACGCCTCATCCAACAAACATTGGGCCAAAGACCCGCAAGGCGTGGTTTGGGAAATGTTCCACACGATGGATTCCATCCCGACCTACGGACATGATCTCCGGAACGAGATCCCGCATACACCGCTCGCGAAAGAAGCGGGCGGGTGCTGCTAAGTTTCCACCTCAAACAAATCATCCTGTTTGCCGGTTGGCACATCAATCACGTGCCAAGGTAGGCCGCGCTTGGCGACATCTTCTAGAAAAGGTTTGGCCGGGAATTGCTCGACATTGAACACGCCTGCGCCAGACCATTCGCCTTTAAAGAACATGGCTGCGCCAGAAACCGGCGGGACGCCGGTCGTGTAGCTGACGGCTTGGGCGGAAACTTCTTTGTTTGTCTCGGCGTGATCGCAGACATTGTAGATCATCTTGCTCACGGGCTGGCCGTCTTTGGTGCCACGTAGGATGACCCCGATTGACGTCTTGCCCGTATAGCCTTCCGCCAACGTGCTCGGCACCGGCAGCAAGTCTTTCAGGAATTCCATCGGAATGATGTCCATGCCTTTGTGTTTGATCGGCTCAAGCCCGATCAAGCCGATCGATTTGAACACGTCCAAATGCTTGATGTATTCCTCGCCAAAGGTCATCCAGAAGCGGATCTGTTTCAGGCCTTTAATGTGTTTGACCAGGCTTTCTTCTTCCTCGTGATAGATCAAGTAAGACATAGTTGGGCCGACTTCCGGATAGTCGATCATGGTGCGGATCGACAGCGCCGGGATTTCAATCCATTCGCCGTCTTTCCAATAGCGCCCGTCTTGAGTGACTTCGCGCAGATTGATTTCCGGATTGAAATTGGTCGCGAAAGTTTTGCCGTGATCGCCCGCATTGCAGTCGACAATATCGACATACTCGATCTCGTCGAACAGGCCTTCCTGCTGGGCATAGGCACAGTAAATATTGGTGCAGCCTGGATCAAACCCGCAGCCGAGAATGGCGGTGAGACCAGCCTCTTTGAAACGCTCCTGATAGGCCCATTGCCAGTGATATTCGAACTTCGCGACATCACGCGGCTCATAGTTCGCGGTGTCCATATAGTGGGTCTTGGTGGCGAGGCAGGCATCCATGATCGGCAAGTCCTGATAGGGCAGGGCCATATTGATCACGAGATCGGGTTTCACCTTCTCGATCAGCGCCACAGTCTCTTCGACATTGTCGGCGTCGACTTGCGCAATCTCGATCGGTGTTTCGCAAAGGGCCGCAACTTTCTCACACGAAACGAGGCGACGAGACGCCAGCGTGATGTGTTTGAACGTTTCGCGATCCATCGCGCATTTTTGCGCCACGACAGACCCCGCCGCGCCGGCGCCGATAATTAATACTCGATCCATGTGCCTCAACCCTTTTCGCAAAGCCAAGAAATAGAGTTTCTGCCTCTACTTGAGTTAGACGCGGTTCGCCAGTTCATTTTCAGTCGCATCCGCGGGATGATTCCGCCGTCATTTCTGCAGATCACGCATGATCCATGTTTGAGTGGCGCTTGGCGCGGAAATAGGTTAAGAGCGCCGCTTTTCCGAGATTCCGGAGGCGCAAATGACGTATCGGCACTTCATCGATCTGTGGCAGCTAGAGGCGAGCGAACTGCGCGCCATCATGGACCAAGCCCATGCGATGAAACGTGCGCGTCAGGGCTGGCCAAAAGGCAAAACAGATGCCGACGCGCCCCTCGCGGGCCATACAATGGCGATGATCTTCGAGAAGAACTCAACCCGCACGCGCTTCAGCTTTGAAGCCGCGATGCGCCAGCTTGGCGGCGACTCGATCATTGCGACGGCGTCGGACATGCAACTCGGCCGCGGCGAAACGGTGGAAGACACCGCCCGCGTGCTCAGCCGCTATGTCGATATGGTGATGCTGCGCGCCAACAATCACAGCGACCTGGAAGTGTTCGCTGAAGCGGCCTCAGTTCCGGTGATCAATGGCCTCACCGATCGCTCACACCCGTGCCAGATCATGGCCGATCTTATGACGCTCGAAGAAAGCGGCGTTGACCTCAAAGGCGCACGCCTCGCTTGGGTTGGCGACGGCAATAATGTCTGCTCAAGCTTCCTGCACGCCGCGCCGAAATTTGGGTTCTCGTTTGCGATCGGAACGCCTGATCGCTTCGCGCCAGACGAAGAGGACGTCGAGATTGCCCGGCAGCTGCAAGGCCGCGTAGACTTGTATGATACCGCTGAAGAGGCTGTTGCAGGAGCCGACGTCGTGATCACCGACACGTTCGTGTCCATGGGCGATAAGGACGGGGCTGAGCGCCTGGCGGAACTCGACACTTATGCGGTTACTGATGAGCTCATGGGCCTCGCTCAAGGCGGCGCGAAATTCCTGCACTGCCTGCCAGCCCACCGCGGCGAAGAAGTTGATGCAGACGTGATTGACGGCCCGAGCTCCCTGGTCTGGGATGAAGCTGAAAACCGCCTGCATGCGCAAAAGGCGATCATGCGCTGGTGCCTCTACAAATAGTGGCTGAGCCGATCCAAATCCTGATCGACGCGGATGCCTGTCCGGTCAAAGACGAGACTTACAAAGTCGCCTTGCGCCACCAGGTGCCGGTGACTTTGGTGAGCAATAGTTTCCTACGAGTGCCAGTCCATCCGCTGATCAAGCATGTGACGGTGAGTGATGGTTTTGACGCGGCGGATGATCACGTCGTTGAACTCGCCACCGCAGCCAGTGTGGTGGTCACCGCTGATATCCTCTTGGCGGAACGTGCTTTGAAGACGGGCGCGATTGTGCTCAGCCCGAATGGCAAACCGTTTACGGAAAACTCCATTGGCGGGGCCATCGCGACCCGCGCCATCATGGCCGACTTGCGCGCCGGCGGTGACCAAGTTGGCGGCGCCGCGCCGTTCTCCAAAGCCGATCGGTCGCGATACCTCTCAGCCTTGGATGAGGCGCTCAACCGGCTGAAACGCGCCGCGCGTTAAGCGGGTTCGCGCGTCCGATCGGTTGCCCAAGCCACGAACGCCAACAAGCTAAACGCAATTAGCGCCATGATCGCAAATTGCGGGATCGCAGGCGGGTGATCCACCGGCAAGTGGTTGTAGACCTGCAGCGCCAGCATAAACCCAATCAGCAGCCAAGGCGCGAACCGCCCAATTGGCCCCTTCGGCTTAGTATGGGCCAGATATAGCGCGCCGCCGACCAGCAGCAGGCCAATCTCCACCACTTGCGTCCAGAGCAAACTATTCCAAAGGCCAAACCCAACCTTCGGGCCGCCAAACCACAGCGCGAGATCAGGCCCATGCGCGATCAGGTCGGTGATCCAATGACTGAACACAGCGAGCCCGATGATCACGCCCGCCGTCACCGATTTTGCGCCGTTGCGGAGCGCTGCATACAGAACCCCTGCGGCGATCGACCAAATCACCGCTGCCACAAGAGAATGCGTGTAGGGCATATGGTGCAGATCCAGGATCGAAGCTTCCATAAAGCCCGGCGCAACATCAAATTTCTCGATCCCCACCAGGACCAAGCCCGCCCAAGCGAAGTCGACCAGTTGCACCGCCACGAACAATTGCCAAAGCGGAATCGCCGGCTTCACCGCCCGCGCCGCCAAAGCCGCACCATAGTGTCCAATAAACATAATGTTTGCCTCCCAAGCGGCGAGGATGCGCAGAGGGTGAGCCTTCGTCAATGTTTGGGCTAGGCCCTTAGCCATTCTACCGTCGTTTAGGAAATGCGAGCAAATGTCCTAAATCGCCCTAAACCAGACGCTCGCGGGCGTAGTCGATGACGTTAGGCTTTGCATTTAAAACAGTTTGCGTCATGCTCTGATCCAAATGGGAATGGGGAATCGGAATGCTTCTGCGACGCATCACAAAACACGTTAAAGACCAGAACTGGTTCGCAGTCGGAATAGACTTCGTGATCGTGGTTATTGGTGTTGGTGTCGCCTTAGCCGCAGGTGAATGGGTCAATACACGCGCCGCCAAGGCGGATCTAAGGATCGCAGAACGCGCCATTTATGATGAGCTCTACTTCAATTATCTGAATGCCCAGGAGCGCATTGCGTTTAAAGAGTGCAATGCCATTCAAATTCGTCACGTCGCCCAAGCGCTTGCGAACGCCGATGAGCCGTGGGAACCTCTGAAGCCAATCATAAACGACGATGGCTTGTTAGGAGAATTGGGAAACCTCCTTCGTGCACCCTATCGAGGGGCTTGGCCTACCGACGCGTGGCAAACGGCAAGTGATAGCGGTTTATTGAGCTACATGGACCCCCAGCGCAGAAACGATCTATCGGAGATTTTTTCGGTGTCTGCGATCGTCGGGGGATATCAAGATGATAACTTTAAAAAGAATGCTGAATTGAAATCATTACTGGTGGCGACGGAACTAACCTCGGCAGACCGATTACGATACTATGATTTGCTCGCGGAGATCGATTCTGCAAGCGCCTTGATTGAGGTCGGTGCAGCTTTTGTGATTAGCAACGTGGAAGCTCTCGATATTGTCCTTGGTGCCGATTCTGAGCGTCAATTTAAGGAGAATTTTGAGGCGCGCAACCAGGCTGGTCTAGATATCTATGGTGAGTGTTTCGAGCCGATGGTTCTTCCGGCGAAGGTAGCTGACCGATGATCCTGCGCCGCATTGCAAATGCGTTCCGTCGGCAAGATTGGTTTACGGTCGCATTGGAAGTCGTAATCGTAATGATCGGTATCTTCCTTGGCCTTCAGGTAAATGCATGGAATCAATCCCGTGTTGATCGTGCTGAAGAAGCCGCTTTCCTAGAAGCTCTGTATCAAGACGTTCTTGTTCTCGAAAAGAACTCAAATCGGCTGATTGAAGCCCGGATCGAGGCGCTGAATACGATTGAATCCGCTTCAAACATACTATTCGGCAAGGTGGAGTGGCGAGACCTCACAGACGACGAGTGTGATGCCTTATCAACCTCACACTCCCCTGGAATCATTGCCACGAGCCTGCCGTCCTGGACCGCCCTACGCGATGCCGGGAGAACAAACATACTCAGGAATGCAGAGTTGAGGCGGAGCCTTGCAACACTGACCCAAAGGCGAGAGTCGCTAGATCGGATAATGGAGGTTGCTGAAACTCAAGGTTATAATTTGCTTTATAGGCACCCCGACCTTTTCGAATCCCAGCCGTTCAGGACAATGCTCATGGAAGCCCCAGAGCGTGTTCACTTTGATGCAAAATCGAGATGCAATGCTGAGGCACTCTCGCGAAATCAAGCTGCGATGAATGGCTTAGCTTCAAATATGAACCGATTTAGTGCGGTAACAAACAGGTTTGGAATCGTTCCCTGGGCAGAACAAATTACAAAAATCAGAATCATTCTTGAGGAGGATTTCGAAACTGAGGATTGATCAAGCAGCCTGCCAAATAGCTGATTAGTAACCTCGATCAACTGAATCCTCAGCGACCTAAATTCGCCCCAAACCAGTCGCTCATCCCACCCCCAATCCGACCCATTCCCGCGCTCGATACACTTTCCCGCATCTCCTCCTGATGAGAGGCTTGTCCGGATCGGCTTGGCAGAGGGGGAGAGCGGCGGTCTGGTGGCTGGGCTTGGGGGTCCGATCCCCTTGCGCGGTGCCAGTCGGGGCAGCGAGCCCTCGGCCCGATGGTGCGAGGCGAGCTATAGGTAGCTGTAAGATCCAAACTCTCCGGAGCAGGCCCGGACTTAATGATCCGGGCGGCTACTATGACAAACATGCCGCCGCAGGCGCGCTTCGATGAGGCG
>ERZ1740070.15-NODE-15-length-157400-cov-10.505265_pt1 | contig 157400 bp, 146 predicted proteins | sample MGYA00581734_ERZ1740070 | MGnify/ENA primary metagenome ERZ1740070 (study PRJEB43018, sample SAMN04849744) | marine metagenome | isolation source: floating plastic debris | place: Pacific Ocean | collected 2008-09-01 | study: EMG produced TPA metagenomics... | reverse complement strand
CAGAGATCAACACTGGCCACAAGCGCCATTGCCGCGATAGCGGCTTCGTCCTTCCGCCCTTGGTGCTTTTCGCTGCGAGAGCATTCCCTTTGCATTGTCAGGTCAAGTCGCAGTTCGTGGCCTCAATCGAACTATAATGGCTTGGAATAATTCAAAAACCGGCTAAGTTCACAACTGACTGTCGATAAGTGCAAAAAACTGTGTCGAAAGTTCACAACTGGCTGTCGTTCGACAGACAACTTGGAAGAAAATGGTGAGCCGTGATGGGTTCGAACCATCGACCTACTGATTAAAAGTCAGTTGCTCTACCAACTGAGCTAACGGCCCACTGAGCCGCGTACTTAGAAAGGGTTGTGCGCCGGGTCAACCCCCAAACGCTATCGTGGCTGGATAAGTCCGGCACCTTTGACTATATGCGCGCCATGGCTGAAACAGACCCTACATATCTGCCTTTCATGAAGATGCATGGGCTGGGCAATGACTTTGTTGTCGTGGACGAACGCAATATGCTTTCGCGCGTCAACTCAAAGCTTGCTCGGGCGATGGGTGACCGTCATCGTGGGGTCGGGTTTGATCAGTTGGCCGTTATGTCTGACGCTACGCATGCCGATATCCACCTGACGTTCTGGAACAGCGATGGCTCGCAGGCGGCGGCGTGTGGGAATGCGACCCGTTGCATTGCGCGTCATCTGATGGATCAAACCGGACGTGACACACTGACGATCACGACGGCGCGCGGCATGTTGACGGCAAAAGATGCAGGTCATGGCATGACATCGGTAAATATGGGTCAGCCGCTGCTCACCTGGGATGAGGTGCCGTTGGCACATGAAATGGATACACTGGAACTGCCTATCGACGGTGCGCCGACTGCGACGGGTATGGGCAATCCGCATTGTTCGTTTTTTGTGCATGACGTTGACGCAATTGATCTAGCAGCGCGTGGGTCCGAGATGGAACACCACCCGCTCTTCCCAGAACGTACCAATGTGCAATTTGCCAGCATAACCGGTCCCGACCACCTGCGCATGCGGGTCTGGGAACGTGGCGTGGGAATCACCCTCGCTTCTGGCTCTTCATCCTGCGCTGTCGCTGTTGCAGCGGCACGTCGGGGTTTGACCGGGCGCGATGTGACTATCGACCTTGATGGGGGTCAAATCAACATTTCCTGGGCCGACGACGGGGTTTGGATGACCGGACCAACAGCATATGTCTTTGACGGTCAATGGCGGCTGACATGAACCGGACTGCCCCTGTCTTTTCCAATCATGGCTGCCGTCTGAATGCTTACGAGACCGAGGCAATGAAAGACCTGGCGACATCCGCAGGCGTCACTGATGCCGTGATCGTCAACACCTGTGCGGTGACGGCAGAGGCTGTACGCAAGGCCCGGCAGGATATTCGCAAGCTGCGCCGCGACAATCCCAATGCCAAATTGATCGTCACCGGGTGTGCCGCTCAGACGGAACCGGACACATTCACACAGATGCCCGAGGTCGATTTCGTCATCGGAAACACCAAAAAGATGAACCCTGATACCTGGGCGGCCATGGCCCCCGACTTGATAGGGCGGACCGAGCCTGTTCAGGTTGACGACATCATGTCTGTCACCGAAACCGCAGGACATCTGATTGATGGCTTCGGCACGCGCAGTCGCGCCTACGTGCAGGTCCAGAATGGATGTGATCATCGCTGCACCTTTTGCATCATTCCTTACGGACGCGGCAATTCGCGGTCTGTCCCTGCGGGCGTTGTGGTAAATCAGATCAAACGCCTTGTGGATCGTGGTTACAATGAAATCGTGCTGACCGGTGTGGATCTGACAAGCTGGGGTGCCGATCTGCCGAAAGCCCCAAAGCTTGGTGATCTGGTTATGCGCATTTTGCGGTTGGTTCCTGATTTGCCCCGACTGCGGATCAGCTCCATCGACAGCATCGAGGTGGATGAGAACCTGATGCAGGCTATCGCCACAGAACCACGCCTGATGCCACACTTGCATCTGTCGCTGCAGCATGGGGATGACCTGATTCTGAAACGCATGAAGCGGCGGCATTTGCGTGATGATGCGATCCGGTTCTGTGAAGAAGCGCGCAGGCTACGCCCAGACATGACCTTTGGCGCTGACATCATCGCGGGCTTCCCAACTGAAACAGAGACGATGTTCGCCAATTCGCTCGGTCTGGTCGATGAGTGTCACCTGACCTGGCTGCATGTCTTTCCCTACTCCCCGCGCCCCGGCACCCCGGCGGCAAGGATGCCGCAAGTCAACGGCAAAGCGATCAAGCAACGTGCTGCAAGACTGCGTGCTGCGGGGCAAACCCGTGTCGCGGCACATCTGGCCGCCCAAGTGGGTCAGACGCATCGTATCCTGATGGAAAACCCTCGCATGGGACGGACCACACAATTTGCAGAGGTGGTCTTTGACACAGACCAACCCGAAAGCCAGATCGTTACTGCGCAAATCAGTGGCGTCAAAGGCACGCAATTGACGGCCTAGGATGGATGCGTTGCCGATCTTGTGGTCCTTCCGGCGCTGCCCTTATGCGATGCGCGCGCGCCTTGCCATTGCCGCCAGCGGATGCCGGGTAGAGTTGCGGGAGATCCTGCTCAAGGACAAGCCCGCACCGTTTCTTGCAGCTTCGCCAAAAGGCACTGTTCCCGTTGTTGTCACTCAGACCAGCGTGATTGAGGAAAGCCGGGACGTGATGCAATGGGCGCTGTCCCAGAACGATCCCGAAGGCTGGCTTGATATGCCAGCCGAGGGACATGCGTTGATTGACGCTTGTGATGGGCCGTTCAAGCAGGCGCTTGACCATACGAAATATGCAGTGCGTTTCCCGGATCTTGACGAAAACGAAGAAAGGGCCAAAGCGCTTTCGCATCTGCACGCGTGGAATGATCGTTTGTCAAAGACGGCGTTCCTGATGGGTGAAAGCCGCACGCTTGCCGACATGGCGATCCTGCCTTTTGTACGTCAATTCGCGAATACGGATCGGACATGGTTTGACGCACAGAACCTAAATCCACTGACGTCATGGCTTGACGATTTTCTGACGTCAGGGGGCTTTGCCGCGATCATGACCAAGCATCAGCCTTGGAAACCAGAACAAAAGCCGGTGATGTTTCCGCCAGGCTAAGATATTGTTGGACAAGACATGCGCCAAATGACCTAAGTCGCATAGTGTCTTTTGCGACGTTATTGGATGGCAGTCCCCTAACCAATGCCGCCGACCCAAGCCGCTGCTTTGGGCACCCGACCGTAGGGGTGCTGCATTCCTTTACAATTGGAAAGATGGATCACTGCTGACGACGTATCGCGGCTCAGATGCTGCCGCTCAACAGGCCGATGGCAGCGCTTTTCAACGTGGCCTCAAAACACTTGAAGAGCTTCAAGCCGTCCTGCGCAGCATGGACTAGCCGACATATGCGATTTGTTTTGGCCATGATACACACAAGACAAGGACCTTGCCCGCCCGAAAACGATTGGCATTCGTGGCGTCTAATGCTTCAGTCAAGGAACTGATGGTTACCGTCACAAACTGACGCGACCATAGCCTTCTGTTGGACTAAGGATAAGGATCCCGACATGCAGCTTCTGATTTCACCGGCATCCCCCTTTGTCCGCAAAGTGCGTGTGTTGCTTCGAGAAACGGATCTATTGGATCAGGTGGAAGAGGTTGACGTATCAACAACGCCGCTCGCCTCTGATCCCACCGTTCTCGCCGCAAACCCGACCGGCAAGATCCCTGCCTTGGTGCGCGGTGATGGGCCAGCGATTTATGACAGCCGCGTGATCACGCGGTTTCTGAACGATTATGCGGATGCCGGGCTTTACCCAAGCCACAGTGTCTGGGAAATTCTGACGCTTGAGGCAACGGCAGATGCGATCATGGATGCGGCTGTCGCCATGAGCTATGAAAAGCGGCTGCGGCCCGACGCTCAGCAATCAGCCGACTGGATCGAGGCACAGTGGGGCAAGGCAAGCCGCGCGATTGCCGCAATCAACAATCGTTGGATGAGCCACTTGGCCGGACCTTTGCATATCGGGCAAATCGGGGTCGCCTGTGCGTTGTCTTATGTCGACCTGCGCCATGATGACCGTGGCTGGCGCAACGGAAATGCTGCTTTGGCCGAATGGCACAAAGACTTTGCCGCACGCGACAGCATGAAAGCAACAAAGGTTGACGGTTAGAAGTTAAAGCTCACGCCAAAGTTTACGGCGTTTGTCACAATGTCGGTTTCCAACGTACCGCCATCTTCAAGATCGGCGGTATTGGCCGAAAAAGTGCCTTTATATTCGCCGAATACGGCCCACTGATCATTGATGGCATAAGATGCGCCTGCAATCCATGTCGCGGCCGGACCGGTGATTTGATAGCCAAAGGTTTCCGAACCGCTGTTCGTCACTTCGACATGCGGAAGGGCAACACCCAGACCACCGCCAACATAAGGCGTGACTTCCCCAAACATACCATCCCAACGGCGATAGGCATTGACCGTCAACGTATTCAAACCGTCGGTGAACTCCAGAACATCATAGCCTTCCGGCAGCTCGTCATCTTTGGGGTAAACCTTGTTATGGGCAAAGTCTAAACCATACCCAAAGGACGGGGAACGCCAGTGAGTCGCGCGGAAACCATAGTAAATCGGCGCCTCGCCCGAACGGCCTTCCCACTCCTGTTCAAAATCATCATCGGCTATGACGTCATCGCCGCGAATCGTGATATCGGACGGCGGCGCAGACTGCACACCACCATAAAAGCTCAGCTCGACTTCGGCCGCAGAGACGGTCGGGGCTGAGATCAGGCATGTACAAAGCAAAAGCGCGCGCTTCATATGAAAACGTCCGAAACGAGTGGCAGGTACTGCGAGTTAAACATGCCTACGCGAACTGACAAGAAAACAATAAGTGAGCACACCTTGACGGCGAAATATTGTGTCGCACTTGTCACAAACCACAGTCCTGCAATGGAAAATGGGCTATGTTTGCTGCTTCTCCGAAACCAGATGAAATGCAATGCTGGTCAGAAACACCTCATCGTTGGCGACAAATTGACCTAAAATCGAGGATGATTCTTTTCTTGAGGCTTTACGGTCTGTTCGTACTTTTGCCTGATGAAACAGGTACTAAACAGGCCTGCGCCCGATTGTCCGCTGGACGTTGTCAACTTTGATAGCTAAACAGCGGCAAAAATGACGGATGGCAACATCGGTCTACTTTTCGTGCGGGCAAGAAAGCCCCTAAACTATCGGAGATGCACCCAGTGTCACATGCAGACGACCACCAGGGCACACGCCGCGACTTTCTCTACTATGCTACCGCCGGTGCCGGCGTTGTGGTGACGGGCGCTGCGGTTTGGCCACTGGTCAACCAAATGAACCCATCAGCAGATGTTTTGGCGCTTGCCTCGATCCGCGTTGATGTCAGCGCCGTAACGCCTGGCACACAAATCACGGTGCTGTGGCAGGGCAAACCGGTCTTTATCCGGGCCCGGACCGAAGACGAGATTGCAGAGGCACGGGCCGTTGATGTTTCGGATCTGCCTGACCCTGATGCATATAACGAAAATCTTGGCGAAGCACCTGCAACCGACGAAAACCGGGCCCTGACCGAGGATGGTGTGTGGCTGGTTCAAATGGGTGTTTGCACACATCTTGGTTGTGTGCCGCTGGGCGATGCTGGTGATTTCGGCGGCTGGTTCTGCCCATGTCACGGATCGCACTACGACACATCCGGTCGCATTCGGCGTGGCCCTGCACCGCGTAACTTGCCAATTCCCGTCGCATCATTCGTCGACGAAACAACCATTCAACTCGGTTAAGGAGAGAATACCATGGGCGGAATTCCCCACGACCATTATGAACCCGCAACCAAAGGCGAAAAGTGGCTGCATTCTCGTCTGCCCATCGTCGGGTTGATGTATGACACACTGATGATCCCCACACCCAAGAACCTGAACTGGATGTGGATCTGGGGCATCGTTCTTGTCTTTACACTCGTTTTGCAAATCGTCACCGGCATCGTGCTGGTCATGCATTACGTGCCCCATGTGGATATGGCATTTGCATCGGTCGAGCATATCATGCGTGACGTGAATGGCGGCCATATGATCCGCTATTTCCACCAGAACGGCGCTTCACTGTTCTTTATCGCGGTTTACGCACACATCTTCCGCTCGCTCTATTACGGGTCATACAAGTCGCCCCGCGAAGTGACGTGGGTCGTGGGCATGTTGATGTACGTCCTGATGATGGGCACCGCCTTTATGGGTTACGTGCTGCCATGGGGACAGATGTCATTCCACGGAACGGCTGTGATCACCGGCCTGTTTGGCGCGATCCCGTTCATTGGTGAATCGGTCCAGGTCTGGCTGCTGGGCACGCCCAACGGGGCGATCGACCAGCCTGCACTGAACCGGTTCTTCTCGCTGCACTATCTGTTGCCCTTCATCCTGCTGGGCCTGACAATCGTGCACGTATGGGCATTCCACACCACTGGTAACAACAACCCAACCGGGGTTGAGGTGCGCAGGACATCCAAAGAAGACGCTGCCAAAGATACGCTGCCTTTCTGGCCATACTTCGTCATCAAAGACCTGTTCGCGCTTGCGATCATCCTCGCATTGTTTGTGGCTGTGGTTGGTTTCATGCCGAACTACCTGGGGCACCCGGACAACTACATCCCGGCAAACCCGCTGGCGACACCGACGCATATCGTGCCGGAATGGTACTTCCTGCCCTTCTATGCGGTATTGCGTGCCTTCGACCAGGACGTCTGGCTCGTGATCGCTGTGAACTGGCTCACCTTCGGGATCATCGACGCAAAGTTCTTCGGCGTGATCGCAATGTTTGGTGCAATCGTCGTCATGGCGCTGGCTCCATGGCTGGATACATCAACTGTACGGTCAGGCCGGTATCGCCCGATGTTCAAGTGGTGGTTCTGGCTGTTTGTCGTCAACTTCATCCTGTTGATGTGGGTGGGTGCGCGTCCAGCTGAAGGGATCTACCCCTATATTGCGCTGATCGGGTCGACTTATTGGTTCGCCTACTTCCTGGTGATCCTGCCACTTCTGGGCGTGATCGAAAAACCCGACACACCGCCAGCAACCATCGAAGAAGACTTTAATGCGCACTACGCGCCGAACAGTGACGGCGGAAAACCCGTCGCAAGCCCGGCCGAGTGAGAAAGGACCAAACATAATGTTCCGTAAACTATCACTCACTGCTGCGCTGGCGCTTGCCCTGACTTCGGGGCAAGCCATATCGGCGGAGCTCGAGACCGAGATCACAGATTATGATTTCTCGTTCGAGGGCCCTTTTGGTAGCTTTGACCAGATGCAGCTTCAGCGTGGTCTGCAAGTCTATACAGAAATCTGCGCAGCCTGCCACGGCTTGGAATATGTTGCCTTCCGCAACCTGTCCGACGATGGTGGCCCTGGCCTGCCCGAAGATCAGATGCGGGCTTACTCCGAATTCTACGAGGTTTTTGACCAAAGTCTTTTCGACGGCGAAGGTGACTTCCGCGCCGCAACGCCCGCAGACAGGTTCCCGGCTTCTAACGTTTCCAACGCACCTGACCTTAGCCTGATGGCCAAGGCGCGTGCAGGGTTCAGTGGCCCATACGGCACCGGGATCAGCCAATTCGTGAACGGTATGGGGGGTGCAGAATACATCGCATCTCTGATGACCGGATACCATGAAGAGCCTGAATGCGCCTTGGAAGGCGAACCCATGGATGGGTTCTATAACATTGCTTTTGCGGCCGGTGGCTTCCCCGAAAGCTGTAAAGACGATCATGGCAAGCACAAAGTGCCTGGTAGCTGGATTGCAATGTCACAGCCGCTTTGGGGCGATGACGTTGAATACGCTGATGAAACGGCAGCAACACTCGAACAGTCGGCGCAGGATGTTGCGGCGTTCCTGATGTGGACAGCAGAGCCAAAGCTGATGGCCCGTAAGCAAGCCGGCCTGACAGGCGTTTTGTTCCTGACCGTACTATCGGTGCTGCTGTATCTCACGAACAAGCGTCTCTGGGCACCGCACAAGGGCAAAGAGTAAACACAGCCAAATGCTTCATTCGAGAAGAAAAGGCCCGCTCGTGCAGCGGGCCTTTTGCTTTGTGTAAGATGGGTTTTAACCCATCCCCGCCCCAAGATAGGCAACTAAAGCCTTTGGAGGATTTGCAAACAAAGTGGATGTATCTGCCGGGGGTGTCGCATGACCATTCGCAACCAAGACAACCTGATCAGCAATCCGCTTTGCATCTGCCGGGTCATGGGTCACCATAATCAAACTACGTCCGCTTGTGGCCAGCACAGTCTGCACCAAATCCAGCATCTCATTCTTCAAGCCGGGTCCCAAAGCCGCAAAAGGTTCGTCCAGCAATACGACGGGTCGATCTGCAAGCAGTACCCGTGCCAGCGCAGCACGACTTTGCTGTCCACCAGAAAGCGCGGCCGGTTTGCGGTCCTCGAACCCCTCCAAACCAACGCGGGCCAACACATCTGAAACTTGCGCATGCTCAGCCGGGCTCAGACGCAGATCCGGCCGCAGTGCGAGCCCAATGTTCTGGGCAATTGTCAAATGCGGAAACAGGTTATTGTCCTGAAACAGCACACTCATCGGACGATCGCCCGGCGCATCCTTGGCCAAATCACGCCCCTGCCACAACACTGCCCCCGATATCGGTGCCAGAAAACCGGCCAGCGCTGCCAACAAGGTCGACTTTCCCGCACCGGACGGTCCGATCAGGGCTGTGACCTGCCCAGCTTCAAACTGCATGTCAGCCGAAAGCTGAAAATCCCCCTGCTGTAGCTCCAATGCCTTACATATCAACATTGGCCCTGCCCCCTCGGTCAAAGATCCAGAACAATGCAAGGCTAAGCCCTACCAGAACCAATGCGGCTCCTGCTGCGGCATCCATCCGATATGCGCCCATCAAACGATACATCGCCAGCGGCAGCGTTTCTTGTGCCTGTCCCGCAAACAACGTGATGACGCCCAAATCCCCCATCGACAGCGCCGCCGCCAACCCTGCCCCAAACCCGAGGGGGCGACGCACACGCGGCAGCACAACAATGCGCAGCCAGGCCCAGCCGGTCAAACGCAGTGACTGTGCCAATCTGCCAAAATCAGCCTGAACATCAGCAACAGCGGAAGCAATCGCACGCAGGGCAAAGGGGAGTGCGAGGGTCGCGTTCGCCAGCATCGTAACAATCAGCGCAACATCGGCAGGGCGCACGAAAGGAAACACGATCAGAAACGCCCCCGTCCCCACAACAAGCCCAGACGCGGCCAGCGGCAGCACACCGATCACCGCAACCAAAGCACCCCCTCGCAAGGCCAAAGCCAGCGACATGCCCGCGCATAAGAAGGCAGAGCCGACAGCAACAAGAATAGATCGCAACGCTGCGGCCCAAATACTCTGTGGCAATTCGAACAATCCCGGTAAACCCTGCAACACAACCATCCCAAGCGGCAGAAGCAGAAACAGCGCCGCACAGGCGATCATGCCATAGTCCCAAATCGGACGGTTCAGATCCCAGCGTTGCACCACACGGTCCAACCCTGCACCCATCGCATCCACAATACTCATCCGCCACACGACCAACGCCGCAACAACACATAGGCCAAACTGAATGCAAGACAGTAACGCCGCACGGCCTAGGTCAAAATCAAACCGCAGTGCCTGATAGATAGCAAGTTCCACAGTGGTAGCACGCGGCCCACCGCCAAGTGTCAGGGCCACGGCAAAACTGGTCAGGCAGATCAGAAAGATCACCAAAAATGCGCCGGGTGCCACCAGCCGCAACATCGGCCATTCCAGCATCCGCCAAACGGAAGCATTCAATGTTGCGGCCAGACGAAACCGCTCTGCCGGGATCGCAAGCCAACCTTGCAAGATCAGCCGCGTCGCCAGTGGAAGGTTGAAGAACACATGCGCCAGCACGACACCATGAAAGCCGTAGATAGATACGTTCCAGCCAAACAGCCCCAACACATCATTGACGATACCATTGCGGCCAAAAACGGCCAACAGACCGATCACCGCGACAATCACCGGCAAAAGAAACGGGGCGCCCAGCAGGGTAATCAGCGCCCCGCGCCCCCGGAACTGTCGCCGCGCCAAGGCACGTGCGACAGGAACCGCGAACAACACGCTTAGCAAGGCCGAGATCACCGCTTGCGACACGGTAAACCTGATCGCTGCCCAGTCTGCTGCGCTCAGACCACTGCCAACATCCGCGCGTAGAAAAACCGCAGCCAAGGTCCCAAGCGTCAGCAAAAGGACCAGGGCTGCAGATAGAACGCCCGGAAGGGCGCGGATCATCAGCGTGACATCGCGGCGCGCCAAGCCTCAATCGCGTCATCGCGCAGGGCTGCGGCCTCATCCTCGGAATAGAACAGCACTTTTTCCGGCTGCGGCAAGGTCTGGAAGCCTTCCGGCCATTGATCCTGCGGCAAGGCGGCGGGGAATGACCAGTTCGTCGTGGGGATCAGCGATTGGAACTCCGGGGTCAGGATGAAGGCCATAAACTGATCCGCCAGATCGGCATTGTCTGTTGTGGCAACCTTCGCTGCAAGTTCGACAAAGAAATAATGCCCCTCATCAAAGATCGCAGCGGATTTGGTCAGGTCTTCCTCGGCGATGATGTGATAGGCGGGCGACGTACTGAAAGACAGCACCACATCCGCTTCACCATCGGTGAACAGGCCATACGCCTCTGACCAGCCTTGGGTCACAGTCAGGATTTTGGGGGCCAGCCGTGCCCACGCCTCTTCCGCCGCATCACCGTAGACCGCATTCACCCACAAAACCAACGCCAGCCCGGAAATCGAGGTGCGCGGATCCTGAATGACAATGCGGACATCATCCGGCGCGTCCAAAAGGGCTTCAAAACTGTCAAAGCCGTCCAGCTTTGTGTTGTCATAGATGAACGCCACATGACTGTAGTTGAAGGGCACGAATGTCTCATCCGTCCAGTCAATCGGCAGGGTCAAGGCCGACATGTCGACACCATGGTCACCCAACAATTCACTTTCGCGCGCCTTCTTGGTGACGTCGGTGTTCAAACCGATAACAACATCCGCCTCGGTGTTTTGGCCCTCCAGCAACAGGCGAGGCAGCACATCGCCTGTCTGATAGACCAGATCACAGCCGCATTCGGCCTCAAACGCCGCTTCAATTGACGGGCCTGGACCCCATTCAGAGCCAAAATAATCTGGGGCGTAAACTGTCAGCGTGTTGGCATGGCCATCCGCAAATGCGGTCGACGCCAAAAACAGTCCTGCGACAGCGAGTAGGTGTTTGTTCATCTTTCATCCTCTCAATGCGCCGGACGAAAGAAAGATGTGGGGCTTGCGGCCTGCAACCTTCCCTCCGCCGGTCTCAACCGGTTCAGGTTCTACGGGTCCGCTGCATCAGCATCTCAGCCATCTCTGGCCCCCCGAGGTACGCCTTAGCTAGGGCCAATCGCGCGGCGGAGCAAGGCGAAACCACTTGAGCCTGTGGGGCCGCACCGCTAGACCCGACCGGCAAAGGAGAGCGCGCGATGTCGATCAACAGTTTCGGTCACCTGTTCCGTTTCACCACATGGGGTGAAAGCCATGGACCAGCATTGGGCGCTACTGTTGATGGTTGCCCCCCGCAGGTGCCGTTGGAACCCGCGATGATCCAGCAATGGCTTGATAAACGTCGCCCTGGTCTGAACAAGAACACAACCCAGCGGAACGAACCCGACGCGGTGGAAATTCTATCTGGCGTGTTTGAGGGCCAGACCACCGGTACACCGATCCAGCTGATGATCCGGAATACTGATCAGCGCTCAAAGGATTATGGCGACATCGCAAATACGTTCCGCCCCGGCCATGCCGATATCACCTATCATCAAAAGTATGGTGTGCGGGATTATCGCGGCGGTGGCCGGTCTTCAGCCCGCGAAACGGCGTCACGGGTCGCTGCGGGTGGTGTGGCACGCGAGGCGATCAAGGCCATCGCGCCAAACGTCCAGATCAAGGGCTACATGACCCAGATGGGAGCCAAGCAGATCGACCGCTCCCGCGTGGATTGGGCACAGATCGATCAGAACGATTTCTTCTGCCCGGATGCGGAGGCCGCCAAGGAATGGGAAGAGTACCTGCAGTGGCTGCGCAAAGACGACCATAACTCGGTAGGTGCGATCATCGAGGTCGTCGCGCGGGGCGTGCCCGCCGGGATCGGCGCGCCTGTCTATGCGAAGCTTGACACCGATCTGGCCGCCGCGATGATGTCCATCAATGCAGTCAAAGGCGTGGAAATCGGCGAAGGCATGGCCGCTGCCGCGCTGACCGGACGCGACAATGCAGATGAAATTTTCATGGGCCAAGGTGGGCCGGAATATAGTTCAAACCATGCGGGTGGTATCTTGGGTGGGATTAGCACAGGTCAGGACATCGTCGTGCGGTTTGCGGTGAAACCAACCTCATCCATCCTGTCTCCGCGCAAATCCATCCGCATGGATGGATCTGAGACCGAAGTGATCACGAAGGGCCGCCATGACCCTTGTGTCGGTATCCGCGCCGTGCCTGTGGGCGAGGCGATGATGGCCTGCGTGATCCTTGACCACCTGCTGCTCGACCGTGGCCAGACCGGCGGCGCACGCGGCCAGATCGGCTAGGTGCACGGCAGAATCAAAGTCTAACTCGCCGCCAGCGCCGTATCCATCAATGCCTGAATGTCGCTGCGCGAGGTGCGGGCGACAACGCGCCCCAATTCTTCCTCGCCCTTCATCACCACCAGTGTCGATCGGCGCGGAATGTTCAGTTCGTTCGCCAACTCGCCGCGCCCGTACTCATCCCAGTCGACATTGATAAAGGTGATCGCGTCATCATAGGCCGTATTCTCGGCTCGCAATTGGCCGATCACCCGTTCCTGTGCGCGGCAGGTGGTGCACCAGGACGCTTTGAAATCGATGAAAACCGTCTCACCAGCGGCCAGCCGTTCACGGACCAGACCGGGGGTGTAATCCAGCGTTTCGCTCGCACGGGCTGCAATTGGCAACAGCGCGGTTGCGGCGGCAAGCCCCATAAATTCACGACGTTTCATGCATCTCTCCTTTTTCAGAATCGGACCGACAGGTCCTGTAACCAATAGGGCAAGCGGTCCAGCAACCAGATTTCTGCCATTTGGTGCAGACCAAAGAAAAGCGCGGTGCCCAAAACGATAAAGATCACTCCCGTGATCATTCGCACCCGGCCCGATATCGCTTGTAACCACGCCTTGCGTGCGCGGATCGCGTTCTGCGCGCCATAGGCCAGCACGACGATGATCGTAGAAATCCCCAGCGCAAAGCTCAGCATGGTTGCAGCGGCCCAGCCAAGGTTCTCACCAGCCGAAGCCAGCGCAATCGCGCCGCCTAATGTCGGTCCGACGCAAGGCACCCAAACGGCACCCAACAAGGCGCCACCAACGAACTGACCGCTCAGCCCATCACGGTTCACGCCATCCATTCCGGCATCCGCGCGTGCGGACATGCCAGCTGTCACCGTAGCAAACCGAGCTGAAAACTGAGGCACGACCAGAACAATCCCAAAAAGCACCATCATTAGGGCACCGGCGCGCGCAATCATCACATCATCAATGCCAAGAGCACGGCCAAAGACCGCAACGGTCATTCCGACAACGACAAAAGACAGGCTCATGCCAGCCGCAAGCACCAGCGGCCCAGCGCGTCCTGCTTGCAAAGCAGTCGCCAGCACAATGGGCAGCACTGGCAGCACGCAAGGGTTGATCAGGGTTAACAGCCCCGCAAGGTATCCAAACAGCAAATCCATTCTGCTATCTGTGCGAAACGAAGCCGCCCTGTCAGCCCCCTTTTATGTGACAAGCGGTCACTTTGGCGTGGGCTGTTTCGAGATCTGGACCGCAAAGATACCAGCCGCAATGATGATCACGCCAACAATGTCGAGCAGGCCAATCCGCTCACCCAACAACGCCGCGGCGATTGCGACACCCAAAAACGGATTGAGAAAGTGAAAAGTGGACGCTTTGACTGCGCCAATGCGCCGGACCAGCAGGAACCATACCAAGGTTGCCGCCAGCCCCGGCACCAGTGTCGTGTAGATGAACGCCACGATCAGCTGCCAATTCCAGGTCACCGCCCATGTCTCAAACACGATCGCCGGTACACACAACAGCGCGCTGCCCACCAGCATCTGCAATCCCACGATCATCAACACGTTGCCACCCGACGATGCGCCCAGAACTGCCATGGTCGCTACGGTCAGCGATATCACCCCGATCACACAAAGGATCAGACCAAACACGTCGACACCACCTTGCAGCCGTGCGCCCATGATCAGCACGACGCCAACAAGACCTGCGACCAGTCCCGCGATACCCAAAGGTCGCACGCGGGTCCCGAACACGATCCAGCCCGCCAACGCCACCAGTAACGGCATCGTCGACGCGATAATCGCGGCAAGCGATGCGGGGATTGTCTGCATCGCCACAAAGTTCAAGCCCAGATACAGTGCGTTCTGGCACATGCCAAAGACGACGACACCCAGCCATTGTCTTTGTGTCAACCGCATGGACTGTCCGATAAACCAGGCTATTCCGACACCAATCAGCCCTGACATCAAAAACCGCAGCGCCAGCGCGCTAAGAGGCGGGGCATACTCCACGATAACCCTTGCCGACGTAAATGCGGACGACCACATAAAGGCAAAAGCCAATCCCATCAGAACCGCTTTGATATCCATCAGGTGCCTACCGTATCTTCAAAACGAACGCGGCAAGCCCCTGCAATGCATCGGGACAGCGCTGAAAATCAACGATCACTGGTCGCATTCCTACTTCTCGGCGATTGCATCAATCTCTAGCAACCAGCCATCCTCAAACATCCCGGCCAGTACAACAGTCAGCGCAAATGTGTGACCATCCAGCATAGCCATACGCACATCACGGTTTTCCGCACGATCTTTTCGATCCGCAAGAAACGTCGTCGCCTTAACGATGTTCTCGGCGGTCATGTCTGCAGCATGCAATTGGGCAAGGATGTTGCGCCACACAACCTCCGCCTGTTCCTTGAATGACGACGGAACAGTTCCGTCTGGCGTCACTGGCGGCTGACCACTGATGTATAGCCTGCGTGTGGTTCCCGTAACTTCCAGCGCTTGGACATAGGCGCCAACGGCTTCGGCACCATCTTCCGCATTGATCCTTTTGATTGTCATCCGTTGGAATCCCCCTTTCCGGTTTGCGATAATCCGACTCTTCGGAATGCGAAAGGGCCGCCAATGGCGACCCTTCTTTGAATTTCCATGTCACAAAAGGACAGAAAAGCTTAGCCGTTCACGCTGTCCTTCAGCGCTTTGGCGATTGTCATTTTGACAACCTTGTCAGCTTCTTTCTTGATCTGCTCGCCTGTGGCTGGGTTGCGAACCATACGCTCTGGACGTTCACGGCAGTAAATCTTGCCCACGCCAGGCAGTGTCACTGCGCCACCGCCAGAAACCTCTTTCGTGATGATGCCGGTCACTGCGTCCAAGGCAGAGCCTGCAGCTTTCTTGTCCATGCCTGTTTCGTCGGCCAATGCAGCAACCAGCTGCGCCTTTGTCATTGGTTTTGTCGCCATTTTACTGGTCTCCCTCATTCGCCCAACCTGTAGGGCCTATTACCCGCTCATATAACGGTATGTTGTGGGACACCACAACGATTAGTGTAGGTTTACAAGGGAAAAACGCGCATTTTTGCGTTTTTTGGCGGTTCAGAGGAAGGCTGTTTCCTCAAAGCTACGCAATTTCCGGCTGTGAATACGCTCTAACGGCATTTCACGCAACCGCTCCATCGCCCTGATCCCGATCATCAGATGCGCGGCCACCTGTGTTTTATAGAATTCAGAGGCCATGCCAGGCAGCTTTAACTCGCCATGCAGGGGCTTGTCAGAGACGCATAGCAACGTGCCGTAAGGTACCCTAAACCGGAACCCGTTCGCGGCAATCGTCGCGCTTTCCATATCCAATGCGATGGCCCGCGATTGCGATAGTCGTTGCACCGGCCCCGCCTGTTCACGCAGTTCCCAGTTGCGGTTGTCGATGGTCGCAACCGTGCCCGTCCGCATAATCCGTTTCAGCTCATATCCTTCAAGCTCCGTTACATCGGCCACTGCGGTTTCCAATGCGATCTGGATTTCCGCGAGGGCGGGGATCGGCACCCAGACAGGCAGATCATCATCCAACACATGATCTTCGCGCAGATAAGCGTGGGCCAACACGAAGTCTCCCAATCGCTGTGAATTCCGCAGCCCAGCGCAATGGCCCACCATCAGCCAGGCATGCGGGCGCAATACGGCGATATGATCGGTGGCTGTTTTCGCGTTCGACGGCCCTACCCCGATATTGACCAGCGTGATCCCACCGCCATTGGCGCGTTTCAGGTGATAGGTCGGCATTTGCGGCAGCTTGGCCGGAACCGGCAAAGGCGCATCAGCATCTGTAATCTCGACATTTCCCGGACCAACAAAAGCGGTATAGCCGCTCTCTGGATCGGCCAGCATATGGCGGGCATAGGCCTCAAACTCTTCCACATAGAACTGGTAGTTTGTGAAAAGCACATGGTTCTGAAAATGCTCTGCGGCGGTGGCAGTGTAATGGGCCAACCGCGCCAGCGAATAATCCACCCGCTGGGCGGTGAAAGGCGCCAAGGGGCGCGCGCCATCTGGATAGGTAAAGCTTTCACCGTTCACGATGTTATCGTGTGTTGTCGTCAGATCAGGCACATCGAAGTTGTCACGAAGGTTGAACTCCATCGATCCATCCTGCGGCACCGTCAGCCCCGGATCGTTGGCCGCCGCAAAATGGACCGGCATCTCCGTGTCCGACACGCCGATAATCACCGGCACGCCGTGGCTTTTGATCAAAAGGCCGATCTGCTGTTCCAAATAGGCCGCGAACAGGTCAGGTCGCGTAATGGTCGCGGCATAAATCCCGGGCTCTGCTACATGGCCAAAGGACAGACGGGTATCTGTCTTGGCATAGGTCGTCGTGGTCAGCCGGATTTCAGGGTAGAACGCACGCACCCGTGCCTCTGGCTGGCCATTCTTCAACGCGTCCGAGAAATTCTGCGACAGAAAGCTCACCGCGGTCTGGTAAAGCTCCTGCAACCGCGCCACGGCCTTCGCCGGATCGGTAAAAGCCTCTGCCTTCGGGACGTCGGGCATTTGGATCTTCGGTTTGCTGGCTACATTCATGTCTTTTCTTTCTTCATCGGACCAAGCCCCTATTGCGGCATGTGTTTTCCCAGCCACTGGCGCATCGGATCAGACATATCGTTGTAGTCCGGGATCACGATGCCCAGCGCCGCGGCAGTCGTCGGGGGCGTGACACCAAAACGGTTCTTTAGGAATGCCCGAAAGTCATCAGGCATAATCGGCGCATCGCTAGCGCCAGGCGTTCCCATAATGTCAAAGGGGTAAATTGACAGGTAATCACCGCCGTCTACGGTGCTGGCGTCCATGCGTTGGCCATTCGCCTCCGCCCAGTCAAAAGCTGCCGCAAAAGCATCGGGCAGCACGAGACCTCTTGGCATTCTTTCCTTTACCGCATCAGCAAATCTCATGCGTTTTCCTCAAACAGGTCTGTGATCTCAAATGTGTCCACGTCTACCAGACCCAGATCAGATATCCGCAACGAGGGGATGACAACCAGTGCCAGCAGCGAATGCTGCATATAGGCGTTGTTCAGCGTACAGCCGCAATCCGCCATCGCCTGAACCATCTGGTCAGCCTTCGCCGCGACCTCAGCCGCAGGACTATCCGACATCAGCCCCGCGATGGGCAGCTCGATCAGCGCCAGTTCTCTGCCATCTTTCCAGACGGTCACACCACCGCCAACCTCTGCCAGCCGGTTAGCTGCCTTGGCCATCATATCACGATCCGTGCCCACCACGATCATATGGTGGCTGTCATGTGCCACGGTCGAGGCCATGGCCATCTTGCCCTGATATCCAAAGCCCGACACGAACCCATTGGTGACCTGCCCCGTGGCGCGGTGCCGTTCAACAAGCGCAATCTGATAGGTGTCGCCTTCGCCCTCGACCAGACCATCTACAACCGGCAGTTCGGCTGTCAAAGCCTCGGTCGGGGCCTGATTTTCGACCACGCCGATGACTTTGGCCTTTACCTTGTTTGCCCCTTCAGGAGCGGCGATTTCGAAGTTTTTGGCGGTGAGCGGTTTCATATGCACAGTCTGGCGCGCGTCCACTGGCCAATCGTAATGTGGGCAATCCACGGTGATCTTGCCATCCCGCGCCACGGTCTGACCGCGGGCGATTACTTCCTCAATAGGCAGCGTCGTTAGGTCCGAAGTCAGGATCATATCCGCCCGCCGCCCCGGCGCGATGGACCCCAATTCCCGCTCCAATCCAAAATGCGTGGCCGTGTTGATGGTCGCCATCTGAAGGGCGATCAGCGGATCACACCCACACGCAATCGCATGCCGCACGACGCGGTTCATATGCCCATCATTGACCAGCGTCCCCGCCATGCAGTCATCAGTGCACAGAATGAAATTGCGCGGATCAAGCCCCTTTTCCGTCACCGCCGTGATCTGGCTTTCCACGTCATACCAGGCGGAACCAAGCCGCATCATCGACTTCATCCCATTGCGCACCCGCGCAATCGCATCCGCCTCTGCCGTGCCTTCGTGATCGTCGGCAGCACCCCCGGCAACATAAGCGCTGAACGCAACGCCCTTGTCGGGTGAGGCATAATGCCCGCCCACGGTCTTGCCCGCATTCATCGTCGCCGCCATCTCGGCCAGCATCTGAGGATCGCCATTGATCACACCGGGAAAGTTCATCATCTCGCCCAGCCCGATGATACCGGGCCATGCCATCGCCTCGGCCACATCGGCGGCGCTGATCTCAAACCCCGTCGTCTCCAAACCCGGTGCCGAGGGCGCGCAGGAGGGCATCTGCGTATAGATGTTGATCGGCTGCATCATCGCCTCATCATGCATCATCCGCACGCCTTTCAGGCCCAGCACATTGGCGATCTCATGCGGGTCGGTGAACATCGTGGTGGTGCCATGGGGAATGACGGCGGCGGCGAATTCAGCCGGGGTCAGCATACCGCTTTCGATATGCATATGGCCGTCGCAGAGACCGGGGATGAGATAGCGGCCCTCGGCCTCAATCACCCGCGTGTCGGGGCCAATGCAGTGCGACGCATCCGGGCCGACATAGGCAAAGCGCCCATCGGCGACGGCCACCTGCCAATCAAGGATTTCACGCGACTGAACATTCACAAGCTTGCCGCCGCGAATAACCAGATCAGCAGGTTCTCGCCCCGCGGCCACGGCGACCAAGCGAGGGGCCGACTCAGCCCAAGATTTGAAGTGAAGTTCCATCCCCAATGGTTTCACCGTTTTTGGGTGGGTGCAAGGGGGGCAAGTAGCTCGCTAACGTCCTTCACCACATGATGCACAGAAAGACGCCCGTTGAGAGCGCAGCGGTCTTCCGCACTTCTTGCATGGTGGGCCATGTGAAGTAATTATGTGATGAAAAATTGCATTAGGGTTTTTCTCTTTAAACCCCGTCAGTTCCTCATAGCCGGTCATCAAAGCCTCGTAGTCCAAGGAGCCAGCATTCTGACATTCACGTCGTAGCATCTGCCATTCAGCGTCTGAAAGCATTGGAACTTCGATTCCGCAACGCCAGCAATAAAGTGTGGTTGGCATTGCTACACCTTCCCCACCTCCAACGGCGGCACATCCGGGTTCAATCGCACCATCGCCAGGTTCAAGGCTCCCGCAACGGTCACCCACGCGAGATAAGGCACAAACGCTAGCCCAGCCCACATATCCAACTGCCAATGCGTCACCGTGCAGCCCAGCACCGACAGCCACAGCATCGCCATCACCGGCAAAGCGCCTTTCATCCGCCGCAACCCGAAAAATACCGGCGTCCACAGCGCATTGAACGCGATCTGCGTGGCCCAGAACGCCATCGCGTAGGCGCTGCCGTCCAACACCGCGACCCGCGCGGCGGCGAAAGACATCAGCAAATAGATGCTTGTCCAAGCCACCGGGAAGAGCCAGTTGGGCGGCACCCAGCTTGGCTTGTTCAGCTTCTCGTACCATTCCCCCGGCGGAAATATGGCACCCGTGGCACCAGCCCCGAAGCAGGCGGTCAGAAAGATGAAGAACAGCCAAATATCCATAGGCTAGACCTAGGCCATCGGGCGGTCAGTTCCAATCCCGCGCTCGCGCGCCTTTAACTCAGCCAATACATCCAGCACGCTCGCCGAGCGTCCTGCATCCACGCGGCCCTGACTGGCCGCATCGACCAGAAACGCCACCTCGTCCAGCGGCTTTGCATAGATCACCGCCGATTTCGGCATGATCAGCGAAAACCCCGTCCGCGCTGCTGACTGCGTCAGCCAGCCCAGCTTTTGTCCGGTCGAGGTATGCGCCCGCATCGAAATGCTGTCATAACCCTGGCGTTTCAACTTTTTACCAATGCCCGCATAAATCAGCCGCGCAGCCCAGATGCCGGTCCGTGCGCCCAGGGGTAGCACGTCAATTCCGGCCTCTGACCGACGATACAAACGATCCGCCTCATGCAGCAGGCGCTTAACCATTTTGCGCACATCGTTGGTGGGTAGCGGTTCGCGAATAAAGTTCGCCGGATCAATCCCGGCCTCAGCCAGCCAATCAAGCGGCAGATAAATCCGGCCCATCCGTGCATCCTCACCCACATCACGGGCGATATTGGTCAGTTGCATCGCCACGCCCAGATCGCAGGCACGGGCCAGCGCATCCGGGTCACGCACACGCATCAGCACGCACATCATCGCACCAACAGCGGCAGCCACTCGCGCGGAGTAATCCCGCACACCGCTCAGCGTGTCATAGCGATGCTCTGCCGCATCCCATGCAAGGCCTTCCAGCAAAGCCTCCGGCAGCGCACGTGGCATCTCGAATTCTTCTACAATCGCGGCAAAGGCCCGATCCTCTGGCGCATCCTTGGGCCGGCCTGCATAGGCCAGCTCTAACCGCTCTTGCAGCCTGAACACGGCGCCCGCCTGATACTCTCCCTCATCCACTTCATCATCCGCCAAGCGGCAGAAGGCGTAAAGCGCCAGTGCCGGGTCGCGGACCTTGGCAGGCAGCAGCGTGGACGCTGCATGGAACGACAACGACCCATGACGGATCGCTTCACGACAATGATCGAGATCTTCAGGCTTAATCATTCGGCCGCCATCTTCAATTCAGGCTGCGCAGGGGCGTCCGGCACCAGTTTGCCCAACACCTCGGCACTCGAGATTACACCCGGCACACCTGCACCGGGATGGGTGCCAGCGCCGACCAGATAGAGGCCCTTGGCCTCTTCACTCACGTTATGGGGCCTGAACCACGCCGACTGCAAAATACGCGGCTCAATCGAAAAGCCTGAGCCATTGGGCGAAAGATACCGATCGCGGAAGTCCGCAGGTGTCAAAACCATTTCGGTGCTGATACGCTCGGCAAAGCCCGGCAGGTATTTTTCAACCTCGGCCTGCACCTTGGCTTTATAGGTGTCGGCCTCGGCCAACCAATCCACCGGGTTTTTAAAACCCAGATGCGGCACGGGAGACAGAACGTAAAACGTGTCATCGCCCTCTGGCGCGACACTCGGATCTGTCTTGCTCGGCCGGTGAATATACAGGCTCATGTCGTCGGCCAGCTTGCCTTTGATAAAGATATCTTTCAGCAAACCTTCGTAGCGTGGGGCGTTCGTGATCGTGTGATGTCCCATATCGGGCCACATCTTTGCGGTGCCTTTGGTCCCAAAATACCAGACAAACAGGCCCATCGACCAACGGCGTGAGGTCAGCTTACGGTCCGTCCAACGCTTTCGCTGTTTGCCGCGCAACAGCCGCTGATATGTATGCCCTGCATCTGCATTGCTGATGACAAGCGGCGCATGAATAACTTCGCCAGCAGCAAGACGAACACCTTTGGCGGCATCACCCTCCACCAAAATCTCGTCCACTTCGGTCCCTTGCCGGACCTGTCCACCTTGCGACCGGATGACTTTGACCATCGCATCAGCAATCGCCTGTACGCCCCCCATCGCGTAATGGACACCAAACTCCTTCTCAAGATAAGCAACAAGCGCATACATCGACGTCACATGGCGCGGATCGCCCCCGATAAAGAGTGGGTGGAATGACAACGCCATGCGCAAACGCGGGTCTTTGACGCGGCGCTTTGCCAGCCCAAGGATCGACTGATCCGCGCGCAACATCGCAAAGGTCGGCAGAACTTTCAGCGTCTCCCAGAGCCGATGCATTGGCTTTGCCACCATACCTTCGAACCCGACGACATAACGGCGTTCGCTGTCTTTGAGGAACTGCAAATAGCCCTTTACGTCATGCGGGCTAAGCCGTGCGATTTCGGATAACATCGCTTTGGTGTTCTGGCGCGCTGTAAAGGTAGATCCGTCCTGCCACCGCACCTGATAGAAGGGGTCCATCGGGCGCAGCTCAACATCCTGATGGAAATCGCGACCGCACGCCGCCCACAGTTTTTCGTAGACCTGTGGCACGGTGATGATCGTCGGCCCAAGGTCGAATCGGTGTCCATCTTGCGTGACAGATGACCCGCGACCGCCCGGCCTATCCAACCGGTCCAGCACCGTGACAGCATAGCCTTTGGCACCCAAACGCATGGCAGCCGCAAGGCCACCAAGGCCTGCTCCTATCACAATTGCTGCGTTTGAGTCGGAATTCGGATGTGTCAACATAAGATAACACTATCATGTAAACTCAAGTTGACAATTCCTTACGTCAACATCTTCCCAAAAGCGCGTTGATATGTCAGGATAACTTGACACTCTTCGCCAAGGTGCCCCTTTGACACAGACCGTCAGCCTTTCCTTTTATCGCTTTTCCGGCTTCACCGGACGGGCTTGGGCGCTGATGATGATGGGGGGTGCAAGGCCGATGCTGGCCCGCATCCCTGACATCCGGTTCTGGAAGCTTTGTGGTGCAGGCAAGGGTGAAGGTTTCAACCCGACGGTCAATCCCTTCACAATTGCCATCCTCGCCACATGGGACACGGCAGAGCTGGCCCGGGACCGCACGGCCACCTCGAAAATCTTTCAGCGCTATGCCCAGCGCAGCGTCGAGAATTGGACCGTGTTTCTTCAGGCTCGCTCCGTTCGGGGTGCGTGGGATGGCAAAACCCCATTTGAAGCGGCAGAGGCGCAAGCCGACGGCCCCATGGCCGCGCTGACCCGCGCCTCCATCCGCAAATCGGCGGTTTGGCAATTCTGGAGGCAAGTGCCAGATATCTCTGCAAATATCGGCGCTGACCCCAATGTAATGTTCAAGGCCGGGATCGGCGAATTGCCCATGCTGGACCAGATCACCTTTTCCATCTGGCCTGACAAAGCGACGATGGACGGTTTTGCCCGCACCGGCCCACACGGAGCCGCAATCAAGGCGGTGCGGGAAGGCAACTGGTTTTCGGAAGAGCTGTTCGCCCGTTTCGCCGTTCATTCCGACCGCGGCACATGGAACGGCACCTCGCCCCTCAAACAATTGGAGGCCGCATGACCCCCTTCCCCTTCTCCGCCATCGTTGGACAAGACGAAATGAAGCGCGCGATGATCCTGACGGCCATTGATGCGTCAATTGGCGGCGTGCTGGTCTTCGGTGATCGCGGCACGGGTAAATCCACCGCTGTGCGGGCTTTGGCGGCCTTACTGCCACCGATCAAAGCGATCCGGGGCTGCCCGGTAAACAGTGAAAAAGCCAAAGATGTGCCTGACTGGGCAGAGTTAGAGTCGAAAAGGGCGGCGGCCATGCCGACACCTGTGGTCGATCTGCCCCTTGGCGCCACCGAAGACCGCGTGACAGGCGCGCTCGATATCGAGAAGGCGCTGACCAAAGGAGAAAAGGCGTTCCAGCCGGGACTTCTGGCTAAAGCGAACCGAGGATACCTTTACATTGACGAGGTGAACTTGCTCGAAGATCACATCGTCGACCTGCTTCTCGACGTGGCCCAATCGGGTGAAAACGTCATTGAACGTGAAGGGCTGTCTATCCGTCACCCTGCCCGCTTTGTGCTTGTCGGGTCTGGCAACCCCGAAGAAGGCGAGTTACGTCCTCAACTTCTGGATCGGTTCGGGTTGTCCGTCGAGGTTGCATCACCCACCGACATCACCGAACGGGTCGAGGTCATAAAACGCCGTGATGCGTTTGAGAACGACAATACCGCTTTCATGCTGCGCTGGCAGGCCGAAGATGCCGCCATCCGTGACAGGATTTTAAAAGCACGCAAATCGCTGGGGAAACTCAAGACATCTGACAAGGTGCTGACGGACGTGGCAGAGCTTTGCCTCGCCCTTGGCTCTGACGGGCTGCGGGGTGAGCTGACACTGCTCAAGGCCGCTCGCGCTTACGCTGCATGGCGCGATGATACCGCGCTGACCCGGGCGCATGTCCGCGACGTTGCCCCAATGGCCCTTCGCCACCGTCTGCGTCGCGACCCGCTGGACGAGGCTGGCAGCGGCACACGCGTCGCACGCACCGTGGAAGAAGTTCTTGGATAGCTGGCAACAGGCCGTGCTGGCACTCAGATTGCTGGCGATTGATCCGGGTTTGGGCGGCGTCACGATCAGGGCGCGGTCAGGCCCGGTGCGGGACGCATTGCTGAATTTGCTGGACCCAACGGCCAAACGCATCCACCCCGCAATATCCGACGAAGCACTGTTTGGTGGGCTTGACCTGTCGGCGACGCTCACAAGCGGGCATCTGGTCGAGGAACAAGGGCTGCTCGCCAAAGCCGGCCCGATGATCCTAGCCATGGCGGAACGGGCGCCGGTGCGGTTGGCTGCGCATCTGTCAATCGCTTTGGACAGGACTGTGGGACATACAATGATTGCTTTGGACGAAGGGGCAGAGCCAGACGAAGCGGTCGATCCAAAGCTTGCTGAGCGGCTGGCGTTCCACATAGATCTTTCCGATGTGACTTTGCACGACGTGTCAGCTTTACCGACCCGCAAAGCCGAACAACCCGCGACCTTCCCCGCAAGAGGCGGCTTCATCGCCGCCCAAGGCAGGGTTTTGCCCTCCATGCCGCCAGAGATCACCGAACAGTTAACCCAAATAGCCGCCCAGTTGGGCATCGACAGCCTGCGCGCGCCGCTCTTTGCCTTACGCGCCGCAAAAGCCCACGCGATCCTGCAGAACCGCGATACGCTCACGCAAGATGACGTCGAAATCGCCTGCGCGCTTACCCTCGCACACCGGGCCACGCGCGTGCCAGAACCGGAGCCGCAACAGCCCGATACCGCACCCAACAACACAGAAAGCCAAAGCAGCGAAGACACGTTGGACATACCCGATGAGCTCTTGCTGGACGCCGTACGCGCCCTGCTACCTGACAACTTGCTTGAACGACTGGCAGCCCAAAAGGCCCGTCAGGGACGTGGCAATGGCACTGGTGCCGCGCGCAAGGGCAATCGGCGCGGGCGGCCGCTGCCTTCACGGCAAGGGCGGCTGGATAATGGCGCGCGCCTCGACCTGATCGGCACATTGCGCGCTGCGGCCCCATGGCAAACGATCCGGCGCAAAGCGTCGGAACGCAAAGGCCTGCACATCCAGCCAAGCGATTTCCGTATCAAACGGTACGAGGAAAAATCCGACCGCCTGCTGATCTTTACCGTTGATGCCTCCGGCTCTGCCGCATTAACGCGTCTGGCAGAGGCGAAGGGCGCCGTCGAACTTCTCCTCGGGCAAGCCTATGCGCGGCGCGATCATGTCGCCCTGGTGGCGTTTCGGGGAACCGAAGCTGAACTGCTGCTGCCCCCCACACGTTCTCTCGTGCAAACCAAGCGGCGGCTTGCCGGTTTACCTGGCGGCGGTGGTACACCGCTTGCCGCAGGCATGGTCACCGCCGTCGAGCAGGCCACAACAGCCCAGCGCAAAGGTCTCACCCCTACAATCGCAATCCTGACCGATGGGCGGGCAAACATCGCGCTCGACGGGACTGCCGACCGCAAACAGGCCGCAAAAGATGCGCAACAAATCTCAAAAGTGATACGGTCACATGGGACCGACGCCATCGTGATAGACACGGGTAACCGACCTGAACCAGCTTTGCGCAATCTCGCGCAAACGATGGATGCCGCTTATCTGCCACTACCGCGCGCTGATGCACAGAGTTTATCAGATTCAGTCGCTACTGTACTTGGCGAATGAATGCGCTGGCCGCCTGACCCAACTATCTGGCCCCTGACGGATTATTCTCGGCAAGTGCTGCACCGGCCGCATCGTTGGCATGTGCAGGAACATGGGACAGGCGACACGATCCTGCTGATCCATGGGGCGGGCGGAGCGACACAAAGCTTTCGTGCCCTGTTTTTGCTGTTGGCGCAGACCCATCATGTGGTGGCCATCGACTTGCCCGGGCAGGGGTTTACGCAATTGGGCGCACAGCAGCGTTGCGGTCTGGATCATATGGCAACAGATCTGCTGAGCCTGATCCGGCATGAGGGTTGGAGCCCCGCGATGGTTCTGGGTCATTCCGCTGGTGCAGCCATTGCACTACGCCTTTGGGAACTGGGTTTGCGACCCGACAGCGGTATCGTCGCCATCAATGCAGCACTTGGCAATTTCAAAGGTGTGGCCGGATGGCTTTTCCCTATGATGGCCAAAGCGCTTGCGATTACGCCGATCAGTGCCAGCCTGTTCGCAAGTACAACGACCCGCAGTGGCGTGCGTAGCCTGATCCGCGGAACTGGATCAACGTTGGATCAGGACGGGCTGGAGCTGTACTATCGGCTGGCAACAGATCGCGCACATGTCGACGCAACATTGTCGATGATGGCGCAATGGTCACTGGACGGGCTTTTGTCGCGGCTGGACCAAATTACTGCGCATATCCATTTGATCGCGGGTAAGAACGACCTTGCCGTACCACCAAGTGTGAGTACTGACGCGCATCATGCGCTGCCCAATAGCCGTCTGACCACTTTGTCAGATCTTGGTCATCTTGCGCATGAAGAAGACCCTAAAACGATCGCCAACCTGATCCTGAATGCATAAAGGCCATCCTGGTCTCCCAAGATGGCCCTCATTTACCTAAGCGTAAAAGGCTTAGCTGCCTTCGTCGGCGAAAGTCGCAAGGTAGGCGTAAAGGTCATATGCCTGCTCTTCCTGGCGGACCTGATAGGCCATTTTGCCGCGCGCGCGACGGTTGTCGAGCGTTTCACGCAACCAACCTGTTGGGTCCTGCACGTAACCGACAAACGATTCTTCTGTCCATACGGTTTCAGCTTCGCCCAGCTCGATCAATGCGTCGCTGTAACGGAAGTCTGCGATAGACCCCATGGTGCGACCAGCGATGCCATAGAGGTTAGGGCCCGTCTTCGCATTGCGGCCGGCCAGCACCTCTCCGGATGCGTCTGCAACCACATGGCAAGCAACGCACTGACGGTTGAACTGCTCTTCACCTGCGGCGACGTCACCTTGGCTTGACGCATGGCCGTCGGCAAAAGCCGGTGCTGATAGAACAGCGAAGGCTGTTGCAATTGTAAAACGCTTCATGATCGTATTCCTCTTCGATCTAGTTCTGTGACCGTTGCCCCAGTCGGTGGGTAACATAATGCATCAGGACAGCCGGTCCACCCCCGTGTGCAAAAGATTGTGTGATAGGCGTCAAGCCACCGCATGCGCCAATGCGCATTGTTTCCACAGAACGCTTAAGGCTTTGACAAGATGGTCAATATCCGCATCCGTGTGCAAAGGCGACGGGGTAAAGCGCAGCCGCTCTGTCCCCTTCGGAACGGTCGGATAATTGATGGGTTGGACGTAGATATCCCATTCACGCATCAGATAATCGGCCAGCATCCGGGTCTTGACCGGGTCACCAATCATCACTGGGATGATGTGACTGTCGTTCTGCATATGTGGGATACCTTCCCGGTCAAGCGCTGCCCGCATACGTGCCACCTGACGGCGTTGCCTGGCGCGCTCCATTTCAGAGTCTTTAAGATACGCAATGGACGTGCGGGCCGCTGCGGCAACGGCCGGGGGGAGCGCTGTCGTAAAGATAAAGCCTGAAGCAAAGCTACGAATGAAATCGCACAGGGCTGTTGACCCCGTGATGTACCCACCGACAACGCCGTAAGCCTTGCCCAATGTGCCTTCGATCAATGTGATCCGGTCGGCAATGCCTTCGCGTTCGCTGACGCCACCGCCACGGGGCCCATACATACCCACAGCATGCACCTCATCCAGATAAGTCATCGCGCCGTATTTCTCGGCCACTTCCACGATTTCGCGGATCGGGGCGATGTCGCCATCCATGGAATAGACGCTTTCAAACGCAACAATCTTGGGGGCATCTTTGGGCAGAGTACGCAACTTCATTTCCAGATCATGCACATCATTATGCTTCCAGATGACCTTCTGGCATTTCGAATGGCGGATCCCTTCGATCATAGAGGCATGGTTGCCCGCATCCGACAGGATCACGCAATCTTTCAGTCGCGCCCCAAGCGTCGACAGCGCAGCCCAGTTTGACACATAGCCCGAGGTAAAAAGCAACGCGGCTTCCTTGCCATGCAGATCCGCCAATTCACGTTCCAGAAGGAGGTGGTCATGGTTTGTACCGCTGATGTTGCGCGTTCCACCAGCACCCGTCCCTGTCCGCTCGACCGCTTCGCACATAGCCGCAATCACTTTGGGATGCTGGCCCATCCCAAGATAATCGTTCGAACACCACACGGTCACATCCCGCACGCCGTCTTCATCATGGTTCGCGGCCCGTGGGAATTTCCCACACTTCCGCTCCAGCTCCGCAAAGTAGCGATAATTACCTTCAGCTTTCAGCGTATTGAGTTGTTCGTTGAACAGGGCATCAAAATCCATGGTTCATCTTTCTTCTTTGGTCATCGTCTTGGGCGCAGGTAACATCCAGCGCCATAGTTTGGCATCCGGCAGCGGCACCACCATCAGCCAGTGTTCAAGCAGGGCGAGCGCGGAAAGTGCTGACAACAGGGCAAAGCCCACCACCGTCACATCAGATTGCGCCGTCCACAAACGTTCGGCGCAAACCACAACAATGGCCGTCAGCATGGTGATTGCCACTGGGAAGGCCCATGTTGTGGGGCCTTTGCGAAAATAAGTTTTCAAGTGTCTCAGCCGCGCAGGCACGAACTCCGTGTTAATGCGTGGCACACCGTAAAAGAGGTTCAGTTTGGCCGAGATACGCGCAAGGAACAGGATCAGATATGTCGCCATCGCCATCTGGTTCGGTGCCCCGCCTGACGCAAGGACCAGCCCCAGAAAGCCTACCGCAAGAGCAAGCTCATGATACGCCACCGTGCCAAAAGCACGGAAAAACCGCGCGCGCTCATCCAGCCCTTGCGGGCAGTCTTCGCGCACAGGGCCGCTGATGACCCCTGCAAGGAACGCCAATTCAATCCAACCCCAGATTGCCAGCGCCCCGGCAAAGCCCAGATACACACCTGCAACAGACACCTCTGTCAGCGACGTATGCACCGCCCAGAACCCAAACAGCAGGATGGGCAGCGCCTTGACCAACATAGCGCCATGATTGCCCAACCGGTCCGCCCGACGTACCGCAACCAAAATCGCCCCGGTGGCAAACCACCAGACGAAAATGGCAAAAAGCGATACGATCCAGGCAGAGGTCATTAGTAGGCAGGCTCCAACCTTGGGCTGTCAGGCACTTTATTGCCTTTGACCGGGATAGACATGAGCGAGATGAACGCGACCCCAGCCTTGGCCGATCCCGCCATCCGTTTCAGGAAACCGCCGATACCGCCTTGCTTTTTGCCTTCGGCGATCTGCACATTGGCATCTCCCATCTTGTTCAGGGTCGGCACCCAGCGCGGATGGTCGATATCCAGCACCATCGGGAAGACCTGCCGCGAAATCTCGGATGTTTTGCGGAACACTTCCTGTCCGTACCATGCCGGATCAACGCCCAGCGCTTCGTGAAAGGCGGGCCGCTGGTGATCGCGCACCCACATGGTCGAAAACACAGCGGTCAGGAAAAACTTGATCCACATGCGGTTGGCCCACGTCTCGGTCAGTTTCGGATCTGTTTTCATGAGCAGGGCGAAGGCCTCACCGTGCGAAAACTCATCATTGCACCACTCGCAGAACCACTTGAAGATCGGGTGGAACCGTTTGTCTGGGTTCGCCTCAAGATGGCGATAGATCGTGATGTAACGCGCATACCCTATCTTCTCAGACAGATACGTTGCGTAGTAGATGAACTTTGGTCGGAAATACGTGTATTTCTTGGCTTGTGTCAGAAAGCCAAGGTTCACCGCAATCCCGGCCTCGCGCAGGGCGTCGTTGATGAACCCCGCATGACGTGCCTCGTCCCGCGCCATCAGCTGGAACAGCGTCGTGATGTCGGAATTTGAACCCCGACGCTTCATCTCTTTGTAAAGAACGCAGCCCGAAAATTCAGCCGTGCAGGACGAGATCAGGAAATCGATGAACTCTGCCTTCAGACGCGGTTCCATCCCGTCCCAATCGATATCATCCCAGTCTTCATTCTTCTTGAAATGGCCCTTGTTGGGGTCGGCTTTCATCGCAGCAATCAGCTTGTCCCATTCCTCGCGGACGGGGGTGACGTCAATTGCGTCCATCTCGTCAAAATCGGTGGTGTAGAACCGCGGCGTCAGCAGCGTGTTCTGCAGGGCCACATCAGTCGCGGTCTTGCTGTCGATCACAGGGTCGTAGTTGCCAGCGGCCAGTGCGTCTTCGACGGTGGTTGCATCGGCAGAGTGAGCGGGGCGTTGCACGTTCATGACATCACCTCTTCGCTGAATGAAAACTCGCAAAGCTCCATGAACTCCAGATCACCCGTCGCGCGGGTCCAAAGCTGTTCGAGCTTGGACGCCCGTGTGATCACAGCGGTTCGCTGCTCCTCAACCATTTCCCCAAAGGCGGCCATGATCTCGGGGCCCTGCACCTCAACCGTGTCGCCGGGATGGATCACCGCACCGTTGTCGAGGCGCACATGCGCCGACAATTCCTCAAACCGGTGCGAGATCGTCACCGTGCACGGTGCGGTCTCTTTCTCTCTGAACAATAGTCCCATGTGCGTTCCCTTTCACATCAAGGGCACCGGGCGGCTAACCCGGCACCAGGTTTCAGTTCAGCAGCTTGGCAAAAGCCGCCACGTTGTCTTTGCCATACCCAATCAGCTCGACCCGCAGGTCGGTGCTGTCATCGATAATCGCGATATTGCCGTTTTCCCGGCGCACGACCTGCACAGGCGGATTGCCGGTGACGCCGTTGACCACACGGTCGCGGTCAATCACACGGCCCATCACACCGATAAAGCCGCCTTTTTCGTCCTCGGACGTGGCCAGTTCATTGCCCGCCGCATCCGTCACTGTGTATGCGCCATTGCGGTCACCGGCGGTAAAGGTCACGTTCAGCGATTGGACCACCGGTGCCTCGACCAGCACACCGCGGTTCGGTACGTCAAACCATTGGGCATAGGCCACAATGCCCAGGCTTGCGATCATCAGGGCAAACATCGCCTGCACAAGAAGCCGGGGGACCATTTCCTTGTCGCGGTGACGCATCTGTTGTTCAAGCTGTGACATGGGCTTACTCCGCTGCGACGGCGTCGCCGTCATGAGTTTCGACGCGCTCCACACGGGGCTGGGATATCCGTGTTTCAGCGGCGTCGGCGAATATGCGGGCGACCTCTTCGGCATCCGGGATACAGCGCAGCGCGGGCTGGGTCCGCGCCATGTACCAGGGGCGCACATGCGGCCAGGACATCAGGTACGAAACCCGGGTCTCACCAATCAGCTCAAACGCCAAGGTGCCATGGCCGGATGATTTCAGGTCGAGCTTGGCGGTCCCGATACAGACATAAGGAAGGTTCAGCGTCATGGTCAGCGCCGCACCAATCCGCATCGCCACGCGCTTATTCGTCAACGTATAAACAGCCGAGCGTGCCTGCATGTAAGCGATACCATAGAGGATCGCACAAGCGATAACCCCCGACACCACAAAAGGCAGACCGTGCATTACCGCAACACCGAACGGAAAGTCTGCCGAAGACACGCCCACCCGCCAGATTGCCAAAAGCGCAAAATAGCCACCAACCCAACGCAACGCCAATGCCTCGCGCGCCAGACGACGCGGATCAGGTGACCCTTGCCACAGGATATGTTCCCCTTCCGGCAATTGCTCTGGCAATCCCCGGATCGGTTCAAAGTTGAAATCATCATGGCTCATGGCAGGTTCCCTCTGCTGTGGTTCCTGCCCCGGTGGCTGGCCGGGGCAGCGGCGATTGGTTTAGGGCAGAACAGTCTCGGCCCGCTCCGGCGTGGCATAAAGCTTGCCACCGGCGTAGTAGGCCATGATCTTTTCTTCCTCGAGCAACGTGACCTCGTCCGCTTTCTTGATGCGTGGGACGTCAGCCCAGTTATGGGCATAAAGCGATTTCACGGTCACACGGTCGGTGCCGATCTTGGCCAGGTTCATCGGGATCAGGCGCGTATTGCCGGTGCCTTCGGGGTTCAGATCAACGGTCAGGAAACGCACCATCTGTTCAGGCACGTCGACCCACATATCAATGCAGCGCCCCACGACCTCTCCATCGCCACCCACAACGGCCTTGCCACGTGGATCACGGCCTGCAGAAATCTTGAAATCCTCCAATGTGGACATGGGTCGAATCTTCACATGGCCATGCGCATCGAGTTCGGGATGATCCTTGCGGGGAGCCCAGGCTGCGGGGCCAACACCATCGACCATCGGATTACCCGTAGGAACCCAAGGCGACCCGGTAGAAGGCGAAGACGGTGCCAGCGCCAGATCACGGCGCAGCTTGCTTTCCTCATACTCCATCGACGGGACCGTCAGCTCTCCACGCCCGTCGCGCAGCTTGAACGTCTTGGGCTTTGGGACAGGCCACAAGCTTTCATTCGCGGGCGGCTCATCCTCATTATCGCGCAGGGGATAGCCTTCGCGCATATTCTCGGTCTGCAGGTAGATGACCAGCCCTGCAAAGAAGATCCAGAACAGCCAAATCGCCGCGCTCGCCAGATCGAAGTTTCCAAAGAATTCTACACCAACCATGTCTTGTTCCTTTCGGTGGTTAGGTCGGGAAATCCGGCAATCCCAGCTTGCCGGAAGTCCTGTTCGGCACGGCCATGACCCGCACAAGCGGACCAAGGACGACCAAGGTGATGAAAAGAAGGCCAATTTCGGTGTGATAAACAACCGAATAGCCGGTGGCAGGCGTGGCGAGCGCCTCTCCCAATGTGCCGTTCCCAGCGGCATGGTTCACAAGGTCACGGATCGTGCCCCCGATAAAGATAGACAGGCCCGCGCCTGTGGCTTGCGCGGCACCCCAGGCGCCCAGCGCAAGACCGCGCCCGGCAGCACCAAGCGTGGGCATGGTCATGGCAGCAGTCAGGGTCGAGACGCCAAACAGGCCGCCCCCAAACCCGATCAGGGCAGCGCCAATATAAAACAGCACTGGCGAGCCCATTGGCGCAGAAAAGATCACCGCGCAGAATGCCGCAACACCTGTCAGAATACCGCGCGCGCACATCCGGTAAGGGTCAATCCCTTGGGCAAGCCAGCGCGCCGCAATACCAAAGCCAACCAGCGCACCCCCGGCCCACATCGCCGTCAGCAGCGTGGTGGCGGATACGGATAGCCCGAGGATTTCCCCGCCATAAGGCTCCAGCAGCACATCCTGCATATTGAACGCCATGGTGCCCAGAAACACGACCGCCAGCAGCCGCCCCGCATCACCGCCATTGGCCAGATCATTCCAGGCATCGCGGAAGGTCGGGCTTGCCGCCGCGCGCTCCGCCTTGGTCATGGGCCGCACCTTTTCCTGCCGCCAGAGGGCCACAAGGTTCAAAAGGAGCGTGACAACGGCGGTCCCCTGGATCACCTGCACCAGCCGCAAAGCCGAATAATCCCGCAAAAGCGCCCCGATAATCAGCGCCGCAACCGCCATGCCGATCAGGTTCATCACATAAAGCAGGGCCACGACCTTTGGCCGCGTCTCTTCGGTCGCGCGATCTGCGGCCAGCGCCAGACCCGCCGTCTGCGTCATATGCATGCCGATCCCGGTCATCAGGAACGCAAGTGCAGCACCCGCATATCCGGCCCAAGGCCAGTCAATCGTACGATCGCCTGACAAGACGAGCAGCGCCATTGGCATGATGGCCAGTCCACCAAACTGCCACATCGTCCCGAACCAAAGATAGGGGATACGCTTCCAGCCAATCGCGGATTTGTAGTTGTCAGACTTGAAGCCCACCAGCGCCCGGAAAGGAGCGACGAGTACCGGGATCGCAATCATCGCCGCCACCAGCATCGCACCGATGCCCAGCTCGACAATCATCACCCGGTTCAGCGTGCCCAGCAGCATGACCGCCGCCATCCCCACAGAGACCTGGAAAAGCGAGAGACGCAGCAACTGACCCAAAGGCAGATCATCACTGACCGCATCACTGAACGGCAACATGGTTACCGAAATCTTCTTCAGAGATGAGGCGCGAAAGATCATGCTTCAGCTCCTTCAAACACATGTGCCGTCGAAATGTAGAAGCCCGATTTGATCCGCTCGATTTCGGTCAAGCGACCCGCGATATCCGCATTCTTGAGCGCTGCCGTGACACCGGACGTCGTCTGTGGGATCATGGTCGGGCTGCGATCCGCGCGCGGGAACAATTTGCCCACGCGCCACATCGCCATCAGTGCCGGGGTACGTGGCGGCAGCGTGAACACGAACTTGCCACCAACCCGCTCATTCGCACGACCCAACAGGGCCGCAATATCCGGCGCGCTGTAGTAAATCATTGAGTCCATGGCGAGCGCGTGGTCAAACGCACCATCCGTCGCGTCCAGCATATCGCCCGCGATCCAAGTGATGTTCCCGGACAAGTTCGCTGGCATCCGCTTCTCGGCGATTTCAACCAAAGCCGGTGAAATATCGACAGCGACCACATCCGCGCCGCGCTGGGCCAGTTCGACCGCCATTGCACCCGTACCACATCCGGCATCCAAAATCCGCGCACCGCGCAGATCATCGGGCAGTTGCGCCAGCATCACATCCCGCATCCGATCACGCCCCGCACGCACCGTCGCACGTACACCCGATACCGGCGCGTCCGAGGTCAGACGCTCCCAGACCTTGGTCGCGGTACGGTCGAAGTAATGCTCAACCCGGTCGCGTGTGGCGGCGTAGTCCGTCATACGGCAGCCTCACTGTCGGGTGCAGCAATGTCAGACAGATGTACACCTGTACGTACAGGTTCTGTACGGGTTCTGTACGGGTTCTGCATCAGTCAAACCCCAGCAATTCAAAGATCTCACGATCCGGCAGAGGTGCCGGTGCCAGCGGCTCTGTCCCGTTCCACAACGTCTCCGCCAGCCGGATATATTCCTTGCGGACCTGAACGATGTCTTCCTCATCATCCATCTCGAAAAGAGTCTTCTTTTTCAAACGACTACGACGTATCGCATCCAGATCCGGCATGTGGGCAATGCGGTTGAACCCGACCGTCTTACAATAACGATCCACTTCATCCGTCTCACGGCTACGGTTCGCCACACAGCCCGCCAAACGCACCTTGTAGTTGTTTGATTTCGCCTGCACTGCAGCAATAATCCGGTTCATCGCATAGATGCTGTCAAAGTCATTCGCCGTCACGATCAGCGCCCGATCGGCATGCTGCAGCGGGGCCGCAAAACCACCACACACAACGTCGCCCAGCACATCAAAAATCACGACATCCGTGTCTTCCAGCAGGTGATGCTGCTTCAAGAGTTTCACCGTCTGCCCAACAACATAGCCGCCGCAGCCGGTCCCTGCAGGCGGGCCCCCGGCCTCCACGCATTTCACACCATTGAAGCCTTCAAAGATGAAGTCTTCCGGCCGCAATTCCTCAGCATGAAAATCGACCTCCTTGAGGATATCGATCACCGTTGGCACCAGCGACCCGGTAAGGGTAAAGGTCGAGTCATGCTTTGGGTCACACCCGATCTGCAATACACGTTTACCGAGCATCGAAAACGCCGCGGACAGGTTGGAAGACGTCGTCGATTTCCCGATCCCACCCTTGCCATAAACCGAAAACACCTTCGCCCCTTCGATCTTGGCATCATCCGGCTGGTGGACCTGAACCGATCCTTCACCATCCAACCCTTTGAGATCGGGCACATTATCCTTCGGACTCATAAGGTCCTCCTCCAATCAATTCCCAACCCACGGGATGGTGGGCGGGGCGATGCGCCAAAGGCGCGAGCGGCGCACGACATCTTCATTCTGCAGCCACCCCTTCCATCCGGTCTTCCAACGCATCCGCCGCATCCTGCAGCGCCTCCAACGTCGCCTCATCCGGCGCCCAGTAATCGCGATCCGACGCTTCAAGCAGCCGGTTCGCCATGCGCATTGACGCCTGCGGATTCAACGCCGCCAAACGCTCACGCATCTCTTCATCCAGCAGGAATGTCTCGGACAACCGCTGATAAACCCAAGGCTCCACTTCGCCGGTTGTCGCTGACCAACCCAGCGTATTAGTCACATGCGCCTCGATCTGCCGCACGCCCTCATGGCCATGGTTCAAAAGCGCTTCATAGAACTTAGGATTCAGTGACCGGCTGCGAGTTTCCAATGCCACCTGATCCTGCAACGTACGCACTTTGGCCGACCCGCGCGTTTGATCTCCGATGTAGACCGGTGCGCCTTCACCGCCTTTGGCGCGCTTCACTGCACGGGAAATCCCACCCAGCGTATCGAAGTAATGGTCAACCGTAGTGACGCCCAGCTCAACCGACTCCAGGTTCTGATAGGCCAGATCGACGTCTTTCAGCGCCTTTTGAAGCAGTGCCGGATTCTGCGCGGCCTTGCCGTTTATGCCGTAGGCAAAACTCTTACGCGCCTCATAGGCATCTGCCAATTCGTCCTCATCACCAAAGGCCGAACTATCGACCAGTTGGTTTACATTGGACCCGTAGGCGCCCTCTGCATTCGAGAAAACACGCAAGGCCGCGGTTTCGAGATCGCAGCCCATCTCTTCGGCATAGGCCAGCGCATGGGCGCGGATGTAGTTCTGTTCCAGTGGTTCATCGGCCTCGGCACATTTCAAGGCGGCCTCGGCCAGCATGCGGGTTTGCAGGGGCAGAAGATCACGGAAGATACCCGAAAGGGTCATAACAACATCAATCCGGGGCCGCCCCAATTTCTTCAGCGGGATCAGATCCGCACCTGACAGCCGTCCGAAATTGTCGAACCTTGGTTTGGCCCCCATCAGTGCCAGCGCCTGCCCAATCGGGCCACCGTCCGACTTGATATTGTCGGATCCCCACAAAACAAGGGCCACTGTGCGCGGCAAACTTGGATGCGTTTCGAGCAGCAGATCGGCCTGCTTGCCACCCTCGGCCATCGCAAAGGCGGTGGGCATCCGAAACGGGTCAAATGCATGAATGTTGCGCCCGGTCGGCACGATCTCGGGTGATCGGATCAGGTCACCGCCCGGTACTGGCGCAATGTAATGCCCAGACAAGGCCCGCATCAGCGCAGGCAGTTCGTGATCCTCTTTCAGAAGTTCCGCTGCCAGATCGCGTGCCTCACCCTCTGGCATCAGACGCTTCATATCCGCCTGCGCAGCGCCTGACAGCGGCTTACCGACTACATGCAAACCTTCGGTGATCAACGCGCCTTCGGTCTCGGCCAGTTTCAACCACAGCGCATCAATGTCGCGGGCATTCATATCCACGGCATTGGCCTGATCGCGGATCAGTTGCTCCAGATCAGCACGTTGGTCGTCATCCGCGCCCATCTCGCGCCAGCGGGTCAGGCTGTCTTTCAACTCCGCCAGCCCTTTGTAAAGCCCCGCCGTCGTCAGCGGCGGCGTCAGGTGCGTAACGGTGACTGCGTTTGACCGGCGTTTGGCCAGCGTCGCCTCGGACGGGTTGTTGGCGGCGTAAAGATAGACATTCGGCATTTCACCGATCAGCCGATCCGGCCAGTCGCGCGCACCCAGACCCGCCTGTTTGCCGGGCATGAATTCCAGCGCGCCATGCATCCCGAAATGCAAGATGACATCGGCAGAGAAGGTATTCCGCAGCCACAGATAGAACGTGACAAACGCATGAGTCGGCGCGAAGCCCTGTTCGAACAAGAGCCGCATAGGGTCGCCTTCATACCCAAAAGCGGGTTGGACGCCGACAAAGACATTGCCGAATTGCTGGCCCAGCACATAGACGCCTCGCCCGTCCGACTGGTGCTTACCGGGGGCAGGACCCCAGACGGCCTCAACCGCCGCAAGGGGCGGTGTATTCCGCACAATTGTATCCGCATCCACGTGGGCTGCGACATTCGCCTGCTGCCCATATTGCGCCGCATTGCCCTGCAGGATAGCGGCTCGCAAATCGTCTACGTTATTCGGCACATCGACGGTGTAGCCTTCGGCTTTCATCCGGGTCAGCGTGTTGTACAAGCTTTCAAAGACGCTCAGATAGGCCGCCGTGCCCACGGCCCCAGCATTCGGCGGGAAGCCGAACAGCACTACGCCAACTTTCTTCTCCGCATTCCGCTTGCAGCGCAATTGGGCTAGGCGCAGAGTCTTTTCGGCCAAACTTGTGATCCGCTCATGGCACGGGGCCATCGCCTTGCAATCTGACTGCGCGCCACAGTCGTTGTTGCAACCGTTGCATCCGTCAGGGCCATGGCGGCCTGCAAAAACCGTGGGGTTGGTCGCGCCATCAATCTCTGGCAGAGCCACCAGCATCGTTGTCTCAATCGGGCCAAGACCCTGACCACTATTGGCCCATTGACCCAATGTCTGGAATTCAAGCGGTTGGGCGGCGATGTAAGGCACATCCAGCTGCTCCAACAAGGCGACCGCTGCATCACTGTCATTATAGGCCGGGCCACCGATCAGTGAGAAGCCAGTCAGTGAGACCATCGCATCCACGCGACCCTGAAAGTAGGTCTCAATCGCAGGCCGTCCGTCGAGGCCACCGGCAAAAGCGGGGATGACACGCATCCCCTTGTCCTCGAAAGACCGGATGACAGCATCGTAATGCGCGCAGTCGGATGCGAGGATGTAGGACCGCAGCATCAACAGGCCGACCGTCGCAACCGGAGCGTCCGGCGCAGGCAGGTGGTCCAGATCGGTCACGATGTGATGGTCGGGCAGATCAGGATGATAAAGACCTACATCCGGGTATTCGATGGGCGCATCGGCCTTCGCCCCCTGCCAGTCGGGCCGGGCCGCATAACGCCCGATCAGGAACCGGATCATCTGTTCGACATTATCGTCAGACCCACCCAGCCAGTATTGCATGGACAGGAACCAGGCGCGCAGATCCTGCGCCTTGCCGGGGATCAGCTTGAGGATCTTGGGCAGGCGGCGCAGCGTCTTCATCTGCTTGGCACCACTGTCAGCCGATGGCTTGGCCGAACCGCGCAGTTTTTTCAACAGCGCCATGGCACCGCTGGCGGGCTTGGCCATATCCAGATCGCCCATGCGCGTCAGTTTGACGATCTCGCCATCAGCGATCATCCCGATCATCGCGTCGCATGCGTCACGACGGGCCTGAAGGGCAGGCAGGATGGCGCGGATATGTTCCTCAAGAAACAGCAGGTTCGCGATGATGATATCGCCCTGCGCAATGGCCTTTTGCGCGTCAGCCAGCGCATCAGGGCATTCACCCCATTCAGCCGATGACAGCACCTGCACCTCAAGCCCGGGGAAATCGGGGGCGAGCTTTGATGACACACGCAACGCAGGCCCCGCAGCATGGGCATCCAGCGTGACGATCACCACGCGGTAAGGTTTATGCATCACCTCATCGCGCATAATGGGCCTTTGCCTCGTAAAGCGTGTCGAGGCTGATCTCGTGCAACCCCTTTTCCAGCGCGAAGGTTTCGGTGTTCCGCCGCGCCTTACCACGAACGAAAAACGGGATTTTCTTCAGTTCCTTTTCGGCGTCTGAAAGCCAGATCACATTGTCATCTTGCGGCTGCGGGGTTTCTTCCACTTCAACCTTGGCCTTCGCCTTGCCGCCATGATGGCTTGGGCCAGCCTCATCATGGAACTCGAAATCGTCCCGGAACATCGTGAGCAGATGCTCTTCAAGACCCATGACAAGCGGGTGGATCAGGGTGTCGAAGATGACGTTTGCGCCTTCAAAACCGACTTGCGGGGAGTAGCGGGCCGGGAAGTCCTGCACATGCACCGGCGCAGAGATGACGGCGCAGGGAATGCCCAGCCGCTTGCCGATATGCCGCTCCATTTGCGTGCCGAGGATCATTTCGGGGCTGAGCTTTTCGATGGCTGCCTCGACCTCAAGATAGTCATCCGTGATCAACGCCTCGACGCCATATTCCTTGGCCAGCGCCCTGATGGGCCGGGCCATTTCGCGGTTGTAGCAGCCGATGCCCACCACCTCAAAACCCATCTCATCCCGCGCAATACGGGCATGGGCAGCAACATGGGTGCCGTCGCCGAAGATAAAGACACGCTTGCCGGTCAGATAGGTGCTGTCGACGGAACGCGACCACCATGGCAGACGCAAGCGGCTTTCATCGGGGCGGGCGGTGACGCCTGTCAGGGCAGCGACTTCATTGATGAAATCACGGGTCGCGCCAACGCCGATGGGCACGATCTTGGTGTATTTCTGGCCGTATTCGCGTTCCAACAGGCGTGCCGCAGCCTCGCCCGTTTCGGGGTAAAGCAGTACGTTGAAATGTGCGGCAGGCAGGCGTGCAATGTCAGATGGGGTCGCGTTCAGCGGGGCCACGACATTCACGTCGATGCCCATCTCAGACAAGAGCCCAGTCAACTCTTCCACGTCATCTCGGGCGCGGAAGCCCAAAGCCGTAGGCCCAAGGATGTTACACGTTACCCGTGCGGTGCGTTCCTGCGGCTTCGCGAGGTGTTTAACGATCTGATAGAATGTCTCATCCGCGCCAAAGTTTTCCTTGCGGCTATAGCTGGGCAGTTCAAGCGGGATAACAGGGATTGTCAGACCCATGGTTTCTGCCAGACCGGCGGGATCATCCTGGATCAATTCGGCAGTGCAGGAGGCACCAACGATGATCGCCTCTGGATCAAACCGTTCAACCGCATCATGGCAGGATGTTTTGAAAAGTGTCGCTGTGTCAGCACCAAGATCGCGCGCCTGGAACGTGGTGTAGCTGACTGGCGGACGATGGTTGCGCCGTTCGATCATCGTGAACAACAGGTCCGCATAGGTGTCGCCCTGCGGGGCGTGCAAGACGTAGTGCAGACCCTTCATTGCAGTAGCTACACGCATGGCGCCAACATGCGGAGGTCCTTCGTAGGTCCAAACTGTGAGCTTCATTCCGCAGCCTCCAGTTGGAGGACCGACTTCCGGCGAAGTGGCCGAGAAAAGAGACCGGCTAGATCACCCGCCTGTTCGTAGAAATGAACGGGCGTGAAGACCAGTTCGATCGCCCATTTGGTCGATAGCCCTTCGGCCTCAAGCGGGTTGGCAAGGCCAAGACCGCAAACCGTCAGATCAGGGCGGGCGGCGCGGGCGCGATCCAGCTGTTTGTCGACATCCTGCCCTTCGGCGATCTGCGGACCAGCGGGAAGTAGGTCCAGATCAGGTCCGTGCAGCGCGTCATGGACGTAGGGGCTGCCCACTTCAATGGCCGTCATCCCGCATTCGCGGGTCAGGAACCGGGCAAGGGGTATTTCAAGCTGACTATCGGGGAAGAAGAAGACCGATTTGCCTTTCAGCGCTTCAGCTGCTTGCGCAATTGCCTTGCGGGCGCGGGCACGCGGGGCGGCAGTGACGGCCTCAAACGTTTCTTCGCTGACGCCGAATTCGGTTGCGATGGCACGGAGCCAGGCAGTTGTGCCTTCGTCGCCAAACGGGAAGGGTGCCGCCAGATGGCGCGCACCACGCCGCTCCAATGCGGCATGGGTTTCGCCCAGGAACGGTTGCGTCAGTGCAAAGACTATGTTCGGCCCAACAGCGGTAGTGTCGTCGATCCGGCGCGCGGGCAGCAATCGCACCGGGCCAACCCCCATATCGGACAAAAGCCCCAGCATCTGGTCTTCGACAACATCGGGCAATGCGCCAACAACCAGCAATTCGCGCGAGGTTGTATCCTTCAGCACGGGAACCATCGAGGCGAGGCAGGCATCTTCACCTTCGGTGAACGTCGTTTCAATCCCTGAGCCCGAATAGTTCAACACGCGAACATGCGGCGCATGCACCTGACTAAGCCGTTCGGCTGCGCGGGCGAGGTCAATCTTGATCACCTCAGACGGGCAAGAGCCAACGAGGAAGAGCTGGCGAATGTCAGGGCGACGTGACAGAAGCCGCGCGACCTCGCGATCCAGTTCCTCATGCGCGTCGGCCATGCCGGCCAAATCTGATTCTTCCAGAATCGCGGTCCCGAATCGCGGTTCAGCAAAGATCATCACACCGGCGGCTGATTGCAGAAGGTGCGCGCAGGTGCGCGAGCCGACAACAAGGAAAAACGCATCCTGCATCTTGCGGTGGAGCCAGATGATCCCGGTCAGCCCGCAAAACACCTCGCGTTGGCCCCTTTCCTTAAGAATCGGAGCATTGCGGCAGCCGCCATTGGTGGGGGGCAAAGGTACGTTCATGCGCGAGCCTCTGCATCGAGGCGGGCCATGCGCAACTTCCACAGAAACTGACCCGCATTGATGACGTAGGCGGCATAGGCCGCAAGCGCGATATACATCAGCATGTCGGGCGCTGTGTTGCCCGCCCAAAGGGCGAAAACATACAATAAATGCAATGCGATAACCGCAAAGCTGAACACGTCTTCCCAAAAGAAAGCGGGGGCAAACAGATACTGCCCAAAGACAACTTTTTCCCAGATCGCGCCGGTGACCATAATGGCCAGGAGGAAAGCGGTCTTAATGATAATTGACAGGGTAGCAGCCTCGTAACCGAACCCCGTCAAAAGGTACCGCAGGACCAGCCCCAAGGAGATCAGAAAAACGAGAAACTGAAGCGGCGCAAGAACACCCTGAACAAGGGTCCATTTGGTGGCGTCGCGCCGGGCGCGTTCAGCATCAGAATACAAGCGCCCAGGACTGCCTTCTGGAAGCGGCTCTGCACCTCTTGTATCGCTTGTCGTCACTGACATGTAAGTTTTCCCTGACGGCAGTATGTGTCAACTCTATGGCTCAAGCATGTCAGGTGTCAACTTTAACTTACACCATATACTGTCCAACACGACGCGATAAAGCGGTCAATCAATCAATTATAAAACATATAGAAAATAGTGACTTAATGGGATTCCTGAAAACAGGACATATCGATATGTCAATTTGCTTTGACATTCCTTGCTGTGCAAAGGACAATATCAAAGTAGCTGAAAAAGCGACCCTATGCGCGCTGACAGCCAAAGGACACGTCGATGCCCGATCAACGACGCATAAACGTACAGACGCCGTCCGCGACGTCGACACAACGCAATACGGAGTCCCCCGGGCAAGACGGGGCGGCGCCCGCACGGGATATGCAAGTCGAGCTTGATGAAGGACTGCTGGCGCGTTTAGAGGATGCGGCGCTCAGTTCAGAGCGGGTTGCATGTCGCGACGTGGTGCAAGACGCGCTTGCGACGGGATTTGCCGCAGAGTTGCTGGTTGACTGCTATATCCCGGAAGTGTCCCGACGCCTTGGCGAACAATGGTGTGCGGATCAGATCGGGTTTGCCAATGTGACAATTGGTGTGTCTCGCTTGCAGTCAATGTTGCGGGATTTAGGGCTGGATTGGTCCGGCGACGTAATCGGTAACCCGGCCGCCCCTACAATCATGCTGATCATTCCGCAAGACGCTCATCACACATTGGGTGCCATGGTTGTCGGTAGCCAACTGCGCCGTTTGGGTGTGTCGGTGCGCATGATGTTGGGTATCCGCCTGGAAGACCTTGCCACGCGGCTGCAACGGTCTAGCTTTCAGGCCGTATTCATATCATCTTCGTCCGGCGAAAAGCTTGAAACGTTGTCCCGGATCGTCGATGTTGTGAAAGCATCGGCAGTGAATGCGCCCCCGGTGGTTGTTGGCGGGTCGTTACTTGATGTCGAAACGAGTGAAAATGTAACGGCACTAACAGGCGCAGACTATGCCACCAAAATACCAAGCGAGGCGTTAGAGCTTTGCGGAATTTCAAAGATACTTCACAGCGAACCGCAACGAATGCGCGGGAGCTAAGCGATGGTGTTGGGCCCAGAACTGGCGCGGCAACCATGACCTCGCGTGGCACAAAGTATTGGGACAGTGGCGCGATCCCATTGATCGCACCCGAGATGCTGGGTGATATCATCACCGAAGTCGCAGATCTTGGCATTGTCATTTCAGACAGCGGCAATGTCTTGTCGGTTCTCGTCAGTGCAGAAAATCGGGCGTTCAGCATTCTTAAGAAGCTGGAACAAAAAGATATTCGGACCGCTTTGACAATCGAAAGCGTATCCAAATTTGATGCACGACTGGCCGAGTTCCTTGATGAAACCGGTAACGTCCCCTCCATTGAACTGAACCACACCGATGAAACGGGGCGGTGGGAATTTCCTGTCCGGTACAGCTTCCATCGGATCGGACCTGACGGAGTTGTGCTGCTTCTGGGGCGCGACCTTCGTCCCGTCGCAGAAATGCAGCAACAATTGGTCAAGGCGCAACTTGCCCTTGAACGGGACTACGAAACGCAGCGTGAATACGACACGCGTTTCCGGGTCCTTATGGAAAGCACAGCAGAGGCGATTGTTTTCGTCTCAACCGAAACGGGCGAGATCAACGAAGCCAATCCCGTCGCCGCAACACTGCTTGATCTGAGCCGTGAGCAATTGATCGGCACGCCTTTTTCGCAGTGTTTCGAGGGACGAAAGCGCGGCGATCTTGTCGATCAGTTGGCGACGCAAGCGATCTCCGAACAAAACTCGAAATCGCAGACGCAGGTTCGGGCCTCTGGCCAGGCCGTGGAGATCATGCCAACCCTATTCCGCGCGGCAGGTGAACGCGTCTTGCTCTGTCGTATCCTACCTGTCGAAAATGGTGGGACGGTGACCGACAACCTATCCAGTAATCTGCAAGCACTTTACAAGGCCGGACCCGAAGCGATGGTGTTTGCCAGCGCAAACGGTGACGTGCTGGCAGCCAATGACGCCTTTCTTGATCTGATCGACGTGGCGCATGACATCAACCTGCGTGGTCGAAATCTTTCCGACTACTTGCAGCGTGGCAGTATTGACCTCAAAGTCATGGTCGAAAATGCAACCCGCTCAGGGCGTATGCGTGTTTATGCGACAAAGATTGCAGGTGAATACGGAAGCCCCCGCGCCGTTGAAGTGTCAATCACCAGGATCGAGGCTGGTGCACATCAGGTGTTTGCCTTTGTATTGCGTGATGTAAACCATGCAGACGCCAGTCGGTCCGCCAACAGCGCGAGCAAAGATGAAAGCATGCGATCCGTCGTGGAACTTGTCGGCAGCGCAACGCTGAAAGACATTGTGGCCGAAACAACAAATGTCGTCGAAAAGATGTGCATTGAAACCGCCGTTGAACTGACGATGAACAACCGGGTCGCCGCAGCCGAGATGCTGGGACTGTCGCGTCAGTCGCTTTACGTAAAGCTGCGAAAGTTCGATCTACTGAGCCGTGATCCTGACGAAACTGACTAGGCGCTAGTGTCCGCTATGGTCTATATCGGTCGCCGCCTCTGATCGCTCTTCTATTTTGAATATCACTGTGATGTCGCCGGCATTGGCAAATTTCAGCGTTGCTTCAAATACGTTGCCTGCAACAAATGGTCTGTCGCGCAGCCCCATGAACATCACATGCATGCCACCCGGTTCCAACGTCACGGTCTGACCGGCGGGAATAGTGATCCGATCACGCCGCGCCATCGCGGCGATATCGTCCTTCATCACCGTCTCGTGCAGGGTGACTTGTGGAAAATCCGCTGTCACTGCCATCAGGTAATCGTCACGCTCACTATTGTTGGTGATCGAAAAGTATCCGGCACCAGCCTGTGCCGATGGGCTAGTCTCCAAAGCCATAGGATGAAAGATGACCAGATCACCCAGCCGATAGTCATGCGCGGGCACCATCGCAGGCCAAAGTGCAATAAGACTGATTAGTAGGTACCGCATCGCCCATCCCAAAAATTTACAACAGATGTAAGTATGACAAACGGACGATAAAGTATCACCGCGCGCTATTGACGCGACGATGATACTTTATTGTCGAAAGCTGCCCTTTATTGCGTCGCAGTAAAGCAGTCTGACCTGACTTGCACACAAATCTGGCTTGCAGCATCGCGGGACATGGGCCCAACGGTTACCATGGTAAGCCCGCTTGACTGCCGGAAACTGGGTGTGAGTTGCCCCAGTGCGGCGCCATGTTGCGCGACAAGGTTCTGCCAATGTGTTTGTGCGCCTTCCGCAGACCGGAATGACCCCAACACGGCAATATGCCGGCCATTCGTTGCGACAACAGGATCAGCCGCCACAATCGCCTGTTCCACAATGGCGTTATTGGTGATCAGGTCAGAATTGCGCGTACGGGTCGATGGGATGTTGACCTGCGTGCTCATCGATGGACCGTTGGACCGCAGCGACTGTACCCGGTCACGCAGCTGCGCTGTCACACGGCGCGCATCCATGCGGTTATTTACGATCCGCGGTGTGATCAGAACCAGCAATTCGGTCTGTGCCCGGCCGCGAGATGAATTCCCAAACAGGTTACCGGCAACGGGCAGATCCTTGAGGATTGGAATACCTCCATTCCCGCGCGTCCGCCGGTCCGAGAACAGGCCGCCCAAGACGATTGTCTCACCGCTATCAACCGCAACCGAGCTGTTGATCAGTCGCTGAGAAATCACCGGGTTGCCGGTTGCGGGATCAGTTTCACCAACAAGGCTGACCTCTTGCCCGATATTCAGCAGAACTGAGCCAGAGGAATTGATCCGCGGTGTCACTTCAAAGATCACACCCGTATCGCGGTATTCAACTGTTGAAATAAAGACCTGATCATCGGCGCTGTTGGCATCCTGCGCTGTCCGCACGGCGGTAGGCACCTGATCGCCGACGACCAGCCGGGCAGATTCATTGTTGAGGATCATCAGATTGGGCGATGAAATCACGTTAATCGACGTCACCGTATCCAACGCGTCAATGACGGCATTTGCCGGGTTACCACCCAAGGTCAAAGCAAAGCCCGGCGAAGTCGGTGAGATATTGAAGGAATCACCGCTTGTCAGCCCAATGGACGAGCCGCCTTCTTCAAGGAAGTACTGCACGCCGTAGCGCAGATCTTCGTTCAGCGAAACCTCGACAATCGTGGCCTCAACCAGCACCTGACGCTGCGGTACATCCAGACGATGCAGGATTCCAAGGACACGCTGATATTCTTCAGGTGTTGCGTGAATCAGAAGTGTGTTCGTCGCCTCACTGGCAACGATACGCGTGGCGTTCAAAGTGCCTTGGTTGTTGAATATCTCGGCGCTTGCCTCGATCACCTCAGGTTCTTCGCTTGAGGTTTCGACAGATACGCCCAAAATCTGTGCCAGCGTTGGCGCAATCACACTCGCACGGGCATACCGCATGTCATAGGAATAGACCTGCGCGTCATTAGCGCCCTCGCGGGTCAAACGGTTGATCCAAACAGCGACGTTTTCCAGTGCACGCGGTGTTTTGGCCACGGCAAGGATAGAGTTGTTTTCGGGGATCACCTCGAAGACGACCAAGGGCTGAAATTCTTCGTCCGTTTCGACAACGCGCTCCAACCCGTTCACAATAGACTGCGCAGAACGGCCGCTGATTGGGAAAATCCCGACGGAACGGTTTGCCAGCCAATCCACATCAAAGCTTTCAATCGTATCCGCCCAGGACTGCTGATCAACAGATGTGCCGGCAAGAACCAGAATGTTCCGCTGCGCATCAATACCAACGATGCCTTCGCCTGCGAACGGCTGTAGAATTGCGGCCATCTCCTGCGCGCCGATGTTTTGCAGCGGGATCACACGCAGCGTGTAGCCAGGCAGCACATCACGGGCGGTTGATGGTGCGATTGACAGATCTGCAGACAAGGGCGAGATCGCAAATATATCACCGCGCCGGATCAGCACTGCGTTGTTCTGTTCCAGCGCGAGTTCAAACACCTCAATCGCAGTGGTCCGTGTGACCGGCTGCGATGATCGGATATTGACGGTGCCTTGGACGCCGGGATCAATGACATAATTGATCTGCAAAAGCTCGCCCAAGATGGCAGCCGCAGCAGATTCAATATCGACGTTAACGAGGTTGAGCGAGACAGTCCGCTCGCCATTTTCATTCACAAAATCACTGTCCACCAAAAGTGGCTGTCGGCCTGGAAAGATTGTTCCTTGTCCTGCCTCGACACGCTGCCCACCGGTCACGCGACCCTGCTGGCGCTGGAGATTTTGTCCATCACCGCCGCCACCGAAGATGCTTGCAAGCTGCCAGCGATTGTAACCTGTATCGTCTTCGGACCGGTCGACCTGCGGAACATCACCACAAGAGCTTAAGATCGTGGCGCTAGCCACGATTGCCATCAGTCTATTCATGCTCTGCCTCACTAACGACGCCTCGGATCTTTTGCCCAAGTACGCATTTTTTTATCTTTGACGGTACCTTAGCAGGCTAAGTTCAGTTGAATTGCGGGAAACTTTGCAAAAACAGAAAAACGCCGCAAAGGTGTGTCCCATATGACACGCCCGCCAATTTTTGTTGTTTTCCTGACAGCAACCGTCGCACAGCCAACTCAACCAGCCCCGAAACTGCAGCAAAACCGATCAAGAAAAAGCTGCCAGCAATAGGTAGGAATGCACCCAAACCAGCAATCAACCAGACATCACCCAATCCCAATGCCTCACGACCATGAAGCATCAAAAACACCTGCCGAACCGCCAACACAGCGAAACTGGGTGCAAGGATTTGCAGGGCAATATCCGTCAGTTGATTGTGCGACAGACCATCCAGGAGGCCAAGCGCGATCACGGCCAATGTCCACTCAATGGGTAGCCAGCGCCACTGCCAGTCAATAACAGCCAAAAGCAAAAGCAAGCAGATCAACACCGCAAAAACCACGAGATCACGGTCAATGAACGCCATCAGCCCAGCCGTCAGGATCATCCCAATGCTCAGCCCCAGCGATACGCAACGATACCACCGGTGCACGTAAGCTGGCCCCAAAAGACCCCGCAGTAATCCACGGGTCACAATAGGCAACGGGCCAAGCGCAAGTGCTGCAAGCAGCACAGCAATGGGTAATAGGATCGTTGTCACAGCGGCGAAATGAGCCAGCATCAGCGTAAGATTTCCACGCCGAGAATATCATACCGCATCGTCCCGCCCCGAAAGCTGATCCCGCCCATGGCGACGGTTGCGATGATTTCAGCGGAAACACCACTTTGCAGGGTACCGCGAGACTCGATCGTGTAAATCGGGCCTTCAGTTCCACTAAGCCAAACAGACGCAGTGCCAAGGCGTGGCAATGATTGCCCCGCCGCGCGACGTTGCACGATCTGCGTAACATCGCTGGGGCCAAGTCCGGGAATTGCTGCCAAAAGCGCAGGCGACGCTGTCAGCGGGTTCACCTGCCGCGTACCATTATATGTTGTCAAAACCTGGCGCGCGCGCAAGCTGACATCCTGGGGGAAGCCAAGATCAGCCAAAAGCTGCGGGATCGGCCGGCTGAAATTCCGCGCATCTGCATCTGCGCGCTGTGTCACGAGGGCCTGCGCAATTGTGACGGCGTCAAATGCATCAATGCCACTGCCTTCGCCAAGACGCTGTAGTGCCGGGCCCAACAGCTCAACCGGGGCCATATTGATGTCGAGTTTTCCGCCTTCGTCCCAAATCCGGTAGGTCGCTTGACCCTCGGCCATTGTAATTGTCACTGGCGTGCCATCGCGCAGACTTCGCGGCTGTGCCTCACCAATTCGGCCAAGATCTGACAGCGCGACGTTCACGGCACTGCGCGCCAACTCAACCGCACGGGTCGTTTCAACTTCAGCGCGGGTGGCCAGCGCGGTTTGGCGCTGCGTGACAAGATATGTCGACGCAGCCAGCAACAGGCCAAGCGCAACCCAAAGCACCGTGATCAGCACAAAGCCACGCTGGCCCTTGCGACGCGAAGCGGTCAGCGTACGTTGCAATCGACCTCTCCCAACCCGACTTCACCCCTGCGCGAAATACAAAATCCGCTCAGCGATACAGGCATCCGTGCAACAATCACCTTGTCTGCACCCTCTTCAACCGCAATGGCCAGTGGCAAGCCATGCTGTGGCTGTGGTTCATATGTCCAAACCGGGTTCCCGCCGTTATTGCCAGCCTTGACCTGATACACAAAGCGCAACGGCGTATCTGTGACAACCACAGTACTTTGGCGCGTCACCTGCGAAGCCAGACGAATATCGCGGATGTTGAAATAGCGTGACGCCGTCAGTGCGAACTGACCATCCTGCTCCACCACATCCAACCCAACCATCATCGGCGCACTATCACGACTGCTGCCATCATCAAGGATCAGGCGCATCTGTACGGGCGTTCCAGAAAACCGCCCTTCGACCGCATCAAGCCCCGTGAGGGTCGCAGCAGCTGTCCATGATTGCAGCGCACGCCGCGCCGTCAACCAGTCGGTGGCTTCATTTTGCAAACTGTCCGACGGCGCCGCGGTCTGGCGCAAGCCCCAGGTCGCACTGGTCAAAAGAGCCAGCGTCATCGCCGCAATGGTCAACGAAACCAATGCTTCTGCCAAAGCGATGCCCGCCACCCGGCGATGCTTTCGGGCCCAACGGGTCTTCATAGCGGTGTCTCACGGTAACGTATGCTGCGCAGCACCAATGGTGAGCCACCGGGCGTCGGCGACGTTACTTCAACATAAACGAACAGCAATTCATTGGCTTGCACTGGACCCAGCGCCATGTCCGACGTGCCAGTTTCGGTCACCGTAAGTGCCCACTCCAAATCACGGATCACGCCGCGATCCTGCAAACCCGCACGCAGGGCAATATCAACACCGATCCGGTCCATAACTTGGGTTGCAACGAGCATCTGGGCGGCCTGCACGCCAGAGCGACGCTCCATAAACACGCCGGTCGACAAGGCCTGATAGAACCCACTGATCGCGAGGGCCGCAATCGCCAGCGACACAAGACTTTCGACGAGGGTGAACCCACGTTGCATGCCACGCCGCATCATGGCGACAACCTTATCTGGCCGGTCAACCAATCCAGCTCAACCGACCGCGAATGCGCACCAGCGACCAAAACCAGATCAAGCCCTTCGTTTTCGCCCGAAGGACGGATGGAAATCTGCGTCGCTTCATTTGGGCTTGTTACGGCGCGGTCCAGCGTATGGGTCACTGCTCCTGCCCGCAGCGTCCGGTCAGTATCAGAGTATTCAATGGTCACAGCGCGGCCCGTTTCAGCCGCTTGCAATCGGGCCTGCTGCAGCGCCAATGCCACCGCAGCCACGTCGCTTTGCAATGTCGCACGGTCCGATCGACCCAGAGCCAGGATTGATATCGTGCCAATCAGAACAACAATGGCGACCGCCACCAACACCTCGACAGTGGCAAAACCGCGACTGGCCCTGCGGTCACGCGGACCACGCCATCGGGATCGGTCACCCCTCCACATCGGCGTCAACGCCTGTGCCGCCAGCCTGACCATCAGCACCCAGCGACGTGATCCGTACTTGCCCCTGCTCTATACTATATAGAAACGCACTGCCCCATGGATCGACGGGCAGCTGACCATCGCGCAGATAGGGCCCATTCCACCCAGGTATCGTACCAGCACCATTGACGAGCGCGTTCAACCCTTCTTGTTCCGTCGGAAAGCGCCCTGTTTCGATCATAAAGATGTCCAGCGCGCTGCGCAGTTGCGTAATCTGCGCCTCCGCCGTTGTCACGCGAGACGACTGTAGCTGCCGCATGGCGGCCGGACCGACTACACCGATCAGCAAACCCACAATAGCAACTGCAACCAGCATTTCGATCAAGGAAAAGCCGGTCGTGCTGGTCCGCCTGCGCTGCGGTCGTGTTCTAAAACGTAATGGCGTTGACCGAAACGATTGCTGAAAAAAGGGCATAAAGGCTTACTCCGATCAATAGTCCAACCCCAACGATCAGTGCAGGCTGGAACAATAGTAAGAAACGTTCAAGATCACGATCCGCAGCCGCGCGCATATCAAGCGATGTCCGGCTGATCATGCCGCCCATGTCGCCAGCTTCCTCGCCAATACGGATCATTTCGATGGCTTCCTGGGGTAACAGGTTCTGTTCACGCATCGCTGTTGATAAGGCCGCACCGTTTTCGACGTCTTGCGTGACTTGGGTCATGCTTTGCCGAACGGTGCCGGTTGGTGTGGATTTCGACACGACGCGCAATGCCCCGCTCAGGGTGATTTCCCGGCTCAGAAGCGCGCCCAAAACATGCAACAGCAGCATCATCTGGTTGCGCAACAGCAGACGGCGCACAAAGGGGATGCGGTTGCCAACACGCACCAGAATAGGCCCCAACATGCCACGACGTGCTGCAAACAGGATACCACCCACCAGGATGATCAGCGTCAGCAGGATAAATGGCCAAAGCCCAGCCAGGATACCTGAAACAGCGAACACTGCCCGCCCCATTACCGGTACCAGATCGATCCGGTCCTCGATCAACGGGCGGAACTGCGGGATGATTGCAATCATGATCAACCCAAGGGACATCAACGCCACAAACAACAAGATGCCGGGATACATCAGCCCTGTCACGATACGCCGGCGAATTTCCAGCCGGTTCTGCATGATATCTGCCGCTGTTTCCAGCGCGCTGCCCATATCACCCGAAACTTCGGCCCCTTTGACAAGAGACAGGGTTACGGGATCATCGACACCGGCCTTTTCTTCCAAGGCCTGTGACAGGGCAGCCCCCTCGCGCAGACTGTCGCGCACCCTTGCGGCTGCGCGCGAAATCGGGTCCTGCCCGCCATCACCAATAATCGCCAATGCGCGCTCTGTCTGGATCTGTCTGCCCGATAGTTTCGCCAGACGTGTCAGAAAATCGCTTGTTTGCCGCGGCGAAAGATGCGCGCCATCTTTTGGCTTGCGTGCCCCGGCTCGTGGCGCGGAAGAGCCATCGTCGATATCCAGGCTGATGGGGAACAATCCCTGCGCACGCAGCACGCGGGTCGCATCATTTGTATCAAGGCCCGACACGACACCCGATTGCCGCGCACCGCTTGCATCGCGCGCCACATAGGAAAATGTCTTTTGTGCCTGTTCCATTACTATAGAACCCTAGAAGTACTTTACGCCCAGAATACGCATGACTTCTTCCATTGTTGTGTGCCCTTCGGCGACCAGCCGCACCGCCTCTGAACCCATGGTCTGCACCTGCGCAGAAAGATCACCAGTTGCAAAGATCTCTTCCGGCTCCATCGCCTCAAACAACGCGAGCCTCCCTTTGAAGCCAGTGTGATTACATACATCACAGCCAACTGATTTGACCAGTCGCCAAGCAGCAGGATCGGTCCGTCCACCGGTGCGCTTGTCCAACTTGGCGAACAGGTCACGGCTTTTGGGACGTTTGCCTAAATCCAGCGGCACCGCACAATTGCCGCAAACCCTGCGCACCAGACGCTGGGCTGCAACAAGGCGCACCACAGATCGGATCAGGTATTCAGGGACGCCCAAATCAACCAAACGGGTCGCGGCATCAATTGCGGTGTTCGTATGAAGTGTCGAAAACACCAGGTGCCCCGTCATCGCCGCACGCACAGCCAGTTCAGCCGTTTCGCTGTCGCGTATCTCGCCCACCATGATCACGTCAGGGTCGTGGCGCAGCACAGTCCGCAATGCAGCGGCAAAGGTCCATCCCAGCTCTGGGTTCACCTCTATCTGCTGCAGACCGGGTGTCTGGATCTCAACCGGATTCTCAATCGTCACGATCTTGCGCCGGGTTTCGTTCAGCGCATTCATCGCCGCATGCAGTGTCGTGGTCTTACCACTGCCTGTTGGCCCGGTGACAAGGATCAGACCGTTCGGCTGGCTAATCGCCGCGTTGATCCGCTTGCCGACATGGACAGGCAAGGCCAGATCCTCTAGCTGTGACAGCCCTTCGTGACTGTCCAACAGACGCAGCACAATTGTTTCCCCGTGAATCATGGGGGCACTGGCAACGCGCATATCAATGTCGCGGCCCGCAAGCCTTTGGCGGATGCGCCCATCTTGCGGCAGGCGGCGTTCGCTGATGTCCATGCCTGCCAAAATCTTCAGACGCGACACGACACCTTCATATATGCTCTTCTCGGGCGCCTGGACTTCGACCAACTCACCATCGACGCGCAGGCGCACACGGGCAAGCTTTGATGTTGGCTCCAGATGAATGTCCGTCGCGCGCATCTCAACGGCCGTATCAAACAATGTGTCCAGATAACGGACCGTCGGCGCGTTATTGGCCAGTTCGGTCAGTTTATCTGTATCAAGATCGATACCGCCCATCCGCGCGCTTAGTACATCAGACTTCTGGGGTGCGTCCGCAGCGGCAGCATCTTCGCTACGGGCCATTGCCAGCGCGATGTCGCGATCTGTTGCGACAGCCAGCGTCAACGCCGACCCAAAAATCATTTCAAGCGCCGCTACAGCGTCTGGGTCAAAGGGATCAGCCACCGCAAAATGGGCGGCATTATCTGTGATCCGAATGGGAACAATCGCGTTCCGGCTAAGATAATCGGCCGACAGACGGTCGTCCTGGGGCAAACGTTCTGGAATGTCGTCCAGTGTCACCAGCGGCAACTGCAGATGTTCTGCGCACGCGCGCGCCCACTCCTTTTGCGGAATAAGCCCCAACCGGTCCAGAACTGCCCGGATCGGTTGGCCGGTCGTGGCGGCAGCGTCGGTGACCTTTGCCAGATCCGCCTCGGACAGACGCCCATCCTCCACGAAAATGGTCGGCAGCTTTTTGGGCATGTTTACATCCAATAGCACGCGCGAAGGTCCTTCCGGGTCTGCATTCAAATGATTCGAGTAGCGCCTGATAGCAAGGCAACTCTCAACACTTTATTGTAATTGAGGCTTAAAACCATGCAAATAGACAGTAATTCCCGTTCTGCGGGAAACATAATCGGCACAATCACGTCTAATGTTCACCATTTGATAACGAACGTGGGCGTTTTGTCGCCGATTGTAGGCAAAAGATAGATCCTAGTTGTTCGGCCGACACATTTTCGTCCAAATCCACTCGATAGTCTGGCGGGACCCAGACACTCATTGCATGAGAGCGTACACATGAATTTTACTCGGAAGAGCCTTTTGGTTGTGACGCCACTGATCCTGACTTCAGTGGCCGCTGGTGTTTCAGCACAAGAAATGCAAAGCGCTGCGTCGTCTGCGATGCCTTCTTTGATCGATGCGAGCTTCGTCGCTCCTCAGGCAGACGGTGTTGTATTAGACTTCGCGGTACCAAGTAGCGCAACATATGCGTTTACCGCTCCAGCGGGTGTCGCTGTGACACTGCGTATTGGTGATACTGAAATTCTTAGCACAGATGGCAATGCCAGCGGTGAACAGCGTGCATTTACAACGCTCGACGCAGGCACTCATGCACTGCAAATCACTGGTGATAACCTTACTGCCGAACAGGTTATGTCAATCACAGCCGGTGTTGTTGGCATGCCAGCAGCAAGTCTGGCCTCTTTCGTACCAAATGTAAGCGAGGCGCGGGTAGCCTCCAACAGCTCTAGCGCCGCAGACGCAAGTGCAGATGTTGTCACTGACTCAGCACCCGCTACTGCGGCATCTGTCGAAGCACCGGTCGCTGTGCGCTCGGTGCCGTTGACCACTGCTGCGGCCGCACCTGCAGCTGCATCAACTGAGAACAACGTGCGTGGCGCAACAAAAGGGTCGGTACGGGATGCAATCCGTGACGCTCTGAAGACGGCCGTCATGGGCGAAAGCCCAAGTGGTGAAACACCGGTTGTTGCGCCAACACCTCCGGCACCTCCGCCGCCTGTACCGACGCCAACACCGCCTGCTCCTACACCGCCGGCACCTACGCCACCGGCACCAACACCGCCTGCGCCTACGCCGCCGGCACCCACGCCACCCGCGCCAACTCCTCCAGCACCTACGCCGCCGGCTCCAACACCGCCTGCACCCACTCCTCCGGCACCTACGCCACCGGCTCCAACACCGCCTGCACCAACGCCACCGGCGCCAACACCTCCAGTTACAGGGAATGGTGAGGCAACTTCGAGCCTTCTCAGCCCACCAACAGGTGTTGCGTTGACCAGTGCGGTACAATTGACCGCTGGCGGTACAGCTGATGGTGTCGTTGCGGCGACTGGCCAGACACTGTTTGGCGGCGTGATGGATCCAATGACCTTCGACATGGTCACGGTCAGCGTCGCTCCATCGGGTCGTACATTTAACGTCGATGTGGCCCCTGATACGGGTCAGTTTGCGACACGCCTGTTTCCAGAGGATTTCGCAAGCGGTCCAGCAAGAGTGACACTGACAGCTGCATCCAGCGCGGATGCCAACGTAACAAGCCAGCCAATCTCTTATGAGTTCGAAGCGGGTCGTGTTGTCGATGGCGTTAGCCAAGCGTTGTCACGCATCACTTACGGACCAACAGCCGATCTTTATTCACGCGTCCGCACCATCGGGTTCGAGGCCTATGTGAATGAACAGCTGGACCCAGACAACATCCGTAATGCCGCGTTTGAGGGACAGGATTTTGACAGTCTCGTGCGCAATCTGGACAACAACTTCTTCAGACTTGCCAATGCCGAGATGAGCCATCGCATGGCGTATGCTGCATTCTCTGAAAAGCAGCTGCAAGAAGTGATGGGCGAATTCTGGTCAAACCACTTCTTTGCCTCAACCAAAGACACGCAAGTGTTTGAGCAGAACATCATTGACCGCCAGTTCTTCCGCGACAATGCGTTCGGCCGGTTTGAAGATCTGCTGTTGTACTCTGCACGCAGCCCGTTGATGTCTCAGTTCCTTGACAACGACCAAAGCCGCGCAGGCCGCCTGAACGAAAACTATGGTCGTGAGATCCTCGAATTGCATACCGTTGGTGTTGACGCACCATATGGTGACGAGGATGTCATTGCTGTGTCGCGCGTCTTCACAGGGTGGAACTTCCGCCGCACAAACCCGAATGCGAACAACGTATTGCATGATTACGAGTTCGAATTCCGGGCAGATCGCCACGATACGGAAGACAAGGAAATTCCGTTCCTTTCGACCACTATTGCTGGCCGTTCAGGTGCCGCAGGTGTTCAGGAGGGTGAAGAACTGATCGCCCTTCTTGCAAGTAATCCACTGACACAGAACTATGTTTGTGGGAAAATCGTACAGCGCTTCGTCGCTGATGTGCCTCCCGCCAACTTTGTGCAGACTTGTGTCGATGCATGGGAAGCCAATGATGGCGATGCCGGTGAGATTTTGCGGGCCGTCTTGATGCACCCCGAATACATCAGCAATGTTGAGCTGCAGGCCAATAAAGCCAAAACGCCATTCGAATACGCCATATCAGCTGTTCGGGCGCTTGGTGCACGGCCTGTCAACGACAACTTCTTTGGACGCCTGCGTGAAGTCGGCCGTGCTGCAGGATACGACCAGCTGCGCTTTGGCCTGCCAACCGGCTTGCCAGAAGTTGGCGAGGCTTGGGTTAACTCGGCTTCAATGATTGGATCGTACCGTCGCATGACCCAGATTGTTGAGCGGCCCGGCGAATACGGTATCGATTTGCAAGGCATGATCGAAGACGCTGGTGTTCAGACTGCTGAAGAGGTTGCAGCATTCCTCCTCACCATTGGAACCGCAGACCGGTATTCACAGGAAGAGTACGAAGCAATGGTTGATGTGCTGAAAGGTGAGGATGGTATTTTCGAACCTATGGCACGCAATGAACGGGATGCCTTTGAACGGGCAAGCGGTCTGCTGATCGTCCTCCCCAGCTTCCTTCTTCAGTAATCTTCGGCTTCACCCGAATTTAGAAAGGTATCTAAATTGACTACGCGTAGAGAATTCCTCAAGTCCTCCGCATTGATGACAGCCGCAAGTATGGCTGGTGTTGCCGGGGCTCCCCAGTTTGCATTCGGCCAGTCGGCCGGCGGCAAAACACTGATCAAAGTCTTCATGCGTGGTGGCGCAGATGGTTTGCACCTTTTCCCACCCGTTGGCGACCCGATCTACTATCAGCACCGCCCCAACATTGCGATTGAGGCACCGCTGGATAGCGACGCAAACACAGCGCTGAACATTGGCGACAGCTACCGCGCAATGAACCCAAATCTCGAACCACTGATGGAGATCTGGAATGCCGGGCGGATGATGGTTGCACCGTCTACAGCCTTGGAAGAAGGGAACCGTTCGCACTTTGACAACCAGCGTTGGATTGGTAACGGTGCCCGCAGCAACCTCATTGATGGCTACCTCAACCGCTACATGCAAAGTGTTGATGGCGTGAATGACCCGCTTCGCGGGGCCGTTCTTGGCAAAACCAACATGAGCGCCGAGGCCGCAGGCAATATTGTTGTACCCGCAATCCAAGACCGCGATGGTTTTAATCTGCGCAACAACAACTTCTGTGCGGGTAACGGCTGTGCCGATAACCAACTGACAGAACTGATGCGTGAAATCTCGTCTCATCCGGTCGTCGAAGACACGATGGAAGCATCCGTGCGTGAAAACCAGGTTATCATGGTCGAGTCGATCGCCCAGGTTCAGGAAGCCGGTGAAAACTACGTCACAAACGCAAACGGTCTTGAGTATTCGAACTCACGCTTGGGGCGTGGCTTGCGGCTTGCTGCACAGCTTCTCAAGGCAGGTGTCCCGCTTGAAGTCGCAGCAATCGATTGGAACATCGGTTGGGATACACACTCTAACCAGATCCCTGGCGGTACAAACCGGTTCGCTGACCAGACCTTTGGCTACCACCGCCGGATGCGTGAAGGTGCAACGGACTTCCTGACATTCTATCGTGATATCTCGACGATCATTGATGATGTGGTTGTTCTTGTTGGTACTGAATTCGGCAGAACCGTGATCGAGAATGGTAGCCGCGGCACCGACCACGGCTATTCGTCGACCTGGTTCGCATTTGGCGGCCCAACTGGCCCCGGCGTTGGTCCAGACATCACGACACTGGACGTCAACTCGTTGTATCGGAACCGCTTCACACCGATCCGGACCGAATACAAAGACCTGGTTGCAGAGATCATGGTTCGGCACATGAACATGCCGGAACAGCTTGTTTCCACAATCTTCCCGGACCATACGTTCACCAACCACAATCTGTTCAACCGATCCAGCTGATCCACACAGTCGAACAGTTGAATTCTCATGCGCTGAGGGGTTACATGCTCCTCAGCGCAATTTTTTTGGGACCCAAAAGGGTATGACGAAAGCATTACAGCAGGGCAAAAGCACGTCATCCGCGCGCAAATCCGTCAATACACTGACGAAGTATCTCAATCTTGCCTCGGCGGGCGTTTCAGAACTACATGCCCAAAAACCAACACTCACAAAAGCTCCGCCACCGGAAATCATTGTCCGCGAACGTGGTTTTGCCATTCGGATTGATGACGACGTAGCGGAATATGATGATCCGGCGCTTTTGATGCAGGAACTGAACGAGGTTCCCGAAAAGAGGATTGATCTGGTGTTTGAGGGACGATCGGCGCTGGACCTCGGCTTCACGATCCCAAACGGACCTTTTAATGATCTGGAAGCGATGATTGATACGGAAATCGCGTTCAAATCTCCATTTCAGCGCGACCAAAGCATTTGGTTTTGGTCCGCCAAAGAAACGGCTGATCTGGACTGGCAAGTCGATGCCGCAATCGTCCTGCATTCCAATGTGGACTGGGTTTTCGATGCTCTGAAGTCGCACGGCAAGATCATCAATACTGCCCGCCGGATCGCATCGGACGGGAGTACGAAAATCGCCGTCTATCCAAGCTGGCTAAAGCCATCACGCCGCTCAACCGGTCCGCTTACACTTGGCCGCAGTCTGCGCATGATCCCACCCGCCTTGCGTTTGCCCGGCATGGCTTTTGCGTTCTTCATTGTGTCCGGCATCGCATTAAGCGTGGCACTATCTGTTGAACAACGGGCTGTCGCACAAGAGGCAGCGGTCGCAAATCAGCAGATCGCAGCGCAAGCGGCCGCCGTTGCCCAAAGCCGTACATTGCGCGAGAGCCGTGAAAACGGAAGCGCGCGCATCGCCATTGTCGGACAGTTGGCAGAGGTGCTCCCTGATGGTGTCTGGCTGGAACAACTGTCAATCGATGATGAACGGGTGACGATCACTGGCTTTGGTCCCTCAGCGGCCGAGGTAACACGGTTGCTAAGCGAGCTTGACGGCCTAAGTGACATCCAGTTTGGCTCGCCTGTCACACGCGATAACACTCAGAACCTCGAACGGTTCCGGATTAATGCAGTCTTTTCGGGGCCAGCGGGATGAGCGAATTTATCTTTCAAAAACCCAATGCCGTGCGCCGCTTTGGAACCGGGCTGATTATTCTCGCTTGCATCGTACTCATTGCACTGGCGGTCATGATCGCCAACACGGTCATAGCCCGTTATGACCGTATCGCCGAGCTGAACGACACCATTGCACGTGCTGAGCGCATGAGCGCCAGCACCTCGCAGACAGATACAGAATTCAGCCTTTATCAGAACGAGACACCGCAGCTGTCCCAAGCCGAGATGCAAAGCGATATGCAGGATCTTGCAGAGGCAAATCAGGTGCGTCTTGAGGTGATCCGCGCCGATCAGATTGAACCATTGCCTGGAAATGTTCGATTGATCCTGACTTTGAACGGTGTCGTGCCCGAAGAAAACCTCGGCGCTTACCTGATCAGTATTGCCGATCATGACCCGATGATCGTTGTCGACAGCGTCGATCTGCGGCGCGCCCGAACCACGAACCGGGCCATGGGTGAACGACCCCTGGCAATTCAGCTGCAGCTAAGCGGGTTTTCAACGCGATGAAACGTATGACCAACGCCATCCTGCGTATCCTGCCTGGCCTGACGATCCTGATTTGCCTTGGTCTTGCCGGGTGGATCTGGCTACCATTCAATGGCCCTCCCAGCCAGCAGATTGCCGCACCCGCACCCAACCCAACACAAGCTGCCACACCGATTGCAGAGACGCTCGAAACCGGTGCACAGCAGCTGACCGAACGGCCGCTCTTTCACATGACCCGACGGCCGCCCGCACCGGCAGAGGAAGCCGCGCCCGCCGCACCGGTTGAGGTTACCTTGTCATTAACAGGCGTGTTAGATAGCGATGATGTGCAAATCGCACTTTTGCGGCTGTCCAATAGTCCCGAGTTGTTACGCCGTCGGGTTGGAGAAGAAATCGGAGATTGGCTGATCGTCGACATCACAAAAACGTCGATCACCGTCATCGCCAAAAATGGCGAGTCTCAGATTATCGCCTTGTCTCCGTCATCGCCGTAAAGCTAACGCGGGCTTCGTTTTGCCAAAATACGCTGTAATGTGCGCCGATGCATCGACAATCGGCGCGCGGTTTCAGACACATTGCGATCACACAGCTCATAGACACGCTGGATATGCTCCCACCTGACGCGATCGGCGCTCATCGGGTTTTCCGGTGGCGGTGGCAGCGTATCGGACCGCGCAAGCAAGGCGTTTGTGACATCTGTCGCGTCGGCAGGTTTAGCCAGATAGTCGGTTGCACCGATCTTGACCGCTGCAACAGCGGTCGCAATGGCACCATAGCCGGTCAAGACAACAATCCGGCTTTCCGGCCGTCGTGCACGTAAGGTTTCAACTACGTCCAGCCCATTTCCGTCCTCTAGACGCAAATCAACAACGGCATAAGCAGGGGGGCGCGCCGTCGCAATGGCCTGGCCCGCCGCAACGGATCCAGCTGCTTCAACATCAAACCCACGTTTTTCCATTGCTTTGGCCAAGCGGCGCAAAAATGCTTCATCGTCATCGACCAGCAAAAGACTTTTATCTTCACCCAGGTCCAGCGCTTCGATATTCATCTTCGTATCCTTCGGATCCTTCACCCTCGAAGTAGGGTTCACATGCGCCGCGTCAACACGTCGCCTATGTGCAATGCCCTTGCCGGGACCACCTTGGTAAAGGGCCGCATTGATCCTGATGGCAAGCACGCCTATCAACAACAAACCAGCCAACATGGGATCCGTATACATGGCCCCGTCAGAGTTTCAGCTTTTCCAGGAACAGCAACGCAGCAACTGGGTTCGCCTACGGACACTGGTCACGCTGCGGTGGTTCGCAATTGTTGGACAGGCAGCTGCAATCTTTGTGGCCGTGCGCTTCTACGATCTGGAAATTGCTGCGGCACCATCTGCGCTTGTGATCTTGATTTCGATCATCGCAAACATCGTGTCTGGCATTGTCCATCCGATGAACAAACGCCTGTCAGAACGCGAAGCTTTTTTGTGGCTTGTCTTTGATACGCTACAACTCAGCCTTTTGCTTTACCTGACCGGCGGGTTGAATAATCCGTTTGCGATGCTCGTGATGGCACCCGTCACGATCGCTGCTACTGTTTTGCGTTTGCACAGCACGGTGATCCTCGGGCTGTTGGCGATTGCAATGATGAGCGTTGTCAGCCGCTACCATTTGCCCATCATCACCGCAGACGGACAGGTGCTGAATTTGCCCGTGCTGTTTCAATTTGGTTTTTGGGTCGCATTGCTGATTGGTGTGGTCTTTCTTGCCATCTACGCCCGCCAGGTGACCACCGAAATGCATACAATGGGCGAGGCATTGGTCGCAACGCAACTCGCGCTCGCACGCGAACAGAAGTTGACAGATATGGGCGGCGTTGTCGCTGCCGCAGCGCATGAGCTGGGTACACCCTTGGCCACGATCAAGCTGGTCAGCAGCGAATTGATGGAGGAATTGGGTAATCAGCCCGAGCTTTTGGAGGATGCAGAACTGATCCGCAGCCAGGCAGATCGCTGCCGGGACATTCTGCATTCGATGGGACGTGCAGGCAAAGATGACCTGCACCTGCGGCAAGCGCCGCTTGAGACACTCGTGCGTGAGGCAGCTGAGCCGCATCTGGACCGGGGCAAACTTGTAAAGTTTGATATCAGGCCTATCGATGATGGTGCGCTGACACAGCCCGCCGTTCCCCGCCGCCCCGAGATTATTCACGGATTACGCAACCTCATCCAAAATGCGGTGGATTTTTCGCGGGCCGAGGTCAATGTCGATGTCAACTGGACGATGGACGAAATCATCGTACGCATTACGGATGATGGGCGCGGCTTTCCACAATCAGTGATAGGGCGGATCGGTGATCCTTACGTTAAACGCAGGCGCCTAGCAGAAGACGGGAGCAAACGACCCGGCTATGAAGGTATGGGGTTGGGTCTATTCATTGCCAAGACACTGTTGGAAAGATCTGGTGCGAAATTGTCGTTCACCAACAGCCGCCGTCATGGCCATGCCAGCTGGACAGGGCAAGCGACGGGTGGCGCGATTGTCGATGTGACATGGCCCCGCGCAACACTTACCGACACACCAGAGGTTACCCGACCTGCCACTGGTGAAAACAATCCAATACACCAATGGCCCTAGGTTCTTGTGATTTAACCAGCGATTAACCTTCATACAAGATAACCCGCCTCGGCTTGAGATGGGACAAGGTATGGCAATTGGTTTGACGGATATGGCAATGGTGATCATGGCCAGTCTCGCTTGCGCGGCACTGCTGCTCAGAATACTGGCGACAAATGGATCCCTGCTAAGGGCATGCGCTTTTCCGACAACGCAGGTGAACGCTGGTCCTGTGTTCTTATTCCGCGACCGTGCATTGGTGGACGCAACACCTGATGCCGTGAACATGCTTACCGCTCGGCAATTAAGCACATCAGAATACGATGCCGTTCTGCATTTGCTAGGTGCCCATTTCCCAGACTTGCAACAAAAGCTTGAGGATGACAGCGCAAGCCGACACACCATCCCGCATCAAAACGGCGGGCCTTTGTTTGTCACGATCACGCGTGAGGGCAAGAACACGCGTTTGGCAATAAAAACCAAGGAAGACGAAAAGACAGGTGCCGCCGCCAGCATGATAGAGAACGACGTACTTCTGTCAGAACTCGGCATGCTGCGCGAAGTGACACAACATACACCGCAACTCATCTGGCAAGAGGATGATAACGGCAAACTCATCTGGGCCAATCACGCGTACTTGGCCTTTGCCGACAAGTTGGCCGATCCAAGCGAACAGGCAGGCCATACATCCTGGCCCAGAACGACGATTTTCCCTGATTTGCATGAATGCCTGGCCAATGCGGCTGCAACACCCCGACGCATGTCCGTTGTTATGCCGCACTCCAAGGCCGAATGCTGGTTCGACGTGACAAGCGCGAAACGCGAAGGTGGTTTTTTGCACTTTGCGACAGATGCAAACACGGCAGTTCGCGCAGATCAGGAACGGCGAAACTTTGTTCAAACGCTTGGCAAAACCTTTGCGCATCTCTCGATAGGCCTTGCAATATTCGACAAACGTCGCGAATTGGCGATGTTCAACCCGGCATTGTTGGATCTCACCCATTTGTCGGCCACGTTTTTGAGCAGTCGACCGACAATTGATACCGTTCTTGACCGCTTGCGCGAAGCACGCGTGCTCCCCGAACCGAAAAACTATGCCTCTTGGCGCGAACAATTCACCGCAGTCGAAGCGCGAGCCAAAGACGGTACCTATTGCGAGATCTGGAATCTTCCCGATGGACAGGCCTACCGCGTCACCGGGCGGCCGCATCCTGACGGCGCTTTTGCATTCTTGTTCGAAGATATCACGGCAGAAGTGTCGCTCACCCGTCGGTTCCGTTCAGACATCGAAACGGGTCAGGCGGTACTGGACACATTGCCCGAAGCGATTGCCGTCTTTTCAAGCACAGGTACTTTGGTCATGTCGAACGCCGCCTATGCAGAGCTTTGGTCCATGGACCAGCCTTTTGGACTGCATCAACGGGATCTGCGATCTGAATTGCAGACTTGGCAAAACCGGTGCACACCCACCCGTATGTGGGCAGACCTGACGAAATTCGCCCAGCCGCTCAGCGATCGCAAATCGTGGACAGACACTGCAATCCTCGATGACGGGCGTAACCTCACCTGCCGCGCCGATCCGATATCGGGCGGCATGACAATGGTCCGGTTTACATTTGCCGCATCAGTGCCGCCCGTGATCCAGAAACTGACGATGGCTGATCCGGCAATCCGCAGAACGCATCGCTGATTTTCACTTGCAGGCGGCACCTCAAACCATAGTGTTCGGCTATGGGGGCAAATACATCACAGATACCGCTTCAAGATAAAAACGCGACCGCCATGTTCGCGCAGCAAATCGCGCGGGTGCTACGACCCGGCGATGCGATCTTGCTAGAAGGTGCGATTGGTGCTGGCAAAACGTGTTTTGCCCGCGCAACGATCCATGCATTATTGGACCGGCAAGAGGATGTTCCGTCCCCAACCTTTACCCTTGTCCAGACATATGACACCCCAAAAGGCGAGGTCTGGCATTGCGACCTTTATCGGCTGACCCACCCGGATGAGGTCTTTGAATTGGGCCTTGATCAGGCATTTGAAACAGCCATTTGCCTGATCGAATGGCCCGACAGGCTGGGCACGGACATCCCTTCTGATGCGTTGCGTCTTTTCTTTGAAGCGCGACAGGATGATCATGCTGTCACATTGCATATGACGCCGATATGGCAAGACCGGCTGAGGCACATTGATGCAAACACGTGATGGGTTGGTCGATGCGTTCCTGGCCCAAACGCCTTGGGCTGATTGGGCGCGGACGCCGCTGGCTGGCGATGCATCATCGCGGCGGTACATCCGGCTGACATCGGGGGATGCAGCGGTCATCATTATGGATGCCCCGCCCGCCGCCAACGCCACTACCACATCACAATTTGCAGACATCGCCCATTATCTGGCGAATGCAGGGCTTTGCCCCCCAGAAATCCATGCACATGACCCCAAAACCGGTATCATGGTGATCAGTGATTTAGGGCCGCATGACTTTGCGGGCTGGCTGAACTCTCGGCCCCAGGACGCCGCGCTTTTGTACCGAGCAGCCACCGATGTGATCCTGCATCTGCAAAGCTGTGACCCGCCCGCAGCACTGGCGCAAATGACGCCCGACATTGGCGCAACGATGATCCAAGTCACCTGCGATTACTACGCCCGCTGCCAAGGCGACGACCTTCGACAAGCGGTCAATGAAACGATGCAGGAGTTAGCACCTGTCGCCGACACGGTTGCGTTGCGCGACTATCATGCCGAAAATCTGATTTGGCGACCACAGCACTCCAGCTTGGCGCGGGTGGGGCTTTTGGATTTTCAGGACGCATTTGTTGCGCCAAAGGGATATGATCTGATGTCACTATTGCGGGACGTGCGGCGCGACGTTGAACCGGCGCTGACCGAAATGGTAATTGATGATTATCTAACGCGGTCGGGCCTGCCAATGTCGTTTCGTGCACAGCTGGCTTGTTTGGGCGCGCAGCGTAATCTGCGTATTCTGGGTGTCTTTGCCTATCTCGCAAAGGCCAAAAACAAACCGCGCTACCTGGACTTGATGGATCGGGTCTGGCGCAACTTGCAAGCTGATCTGGCGCATCCAGCACTTGAGGCGCTGCGCCATGCCGTTGATAATACGCTACCGGTCCCGACCACTGCGCATCTACAAAGCCTACGCCCATGACCACATCCATCATGCTTTTTGCTGCCGGTAAGGGCACCCGTATGGGAGATTTGGTGAAGGATCGTCCAAAACCAATGGTCTCGGTTGCCGGGCAAATGTTGCTTGACCACGCCCTGCAATTCACGCAACTCCCCGAAATTGGCAGGCGTGTTATTAACACGCATCATCACAGCGAAGTGCTGCGCAATCATCTGCGCAATTACGATGACATCCTGATTTCTGACGAAACCGATATGCTGCGCGAAACTGGTGGCGGCCTGAAAAAGGCACTCCCCCTTTTAGGTGGCAGCCCCGTCCTGACGATGAACACCGATGCAGTGTGGTGCGGCCCCAACCCGGTGCAGCAGGTTCTTGGTGCATGGCAGGACCACATGGAGGCATTGCTGCTGCTGGTCCCGCAAAGCCAGGCATTCGGACACAAAGGTAAGGGTGATTTTGATCTTGATGTTGACGGCAGACTGATCCGTGCGCCCGGCGCGATCTATACCGGTATCCAGATGATCCGGACCGAAGGGCTGGGCACAATCGCCGAGACAGCATTCTCGCTCAATCGGCTATGGGATCAAATCGCGTCGCGCAATGGGCTTTATGGGACGATCTACGATGGTCAGTGGTGCGATGTTGGCCAACCGGAAAGCATTCCAATAGCGGAAAGCATGCTGAATGTTTGAACCCGCGCACAAGCCACGTGTCTTTGCAACGCCACCAGGTGTTGATTTTGCACAGGCGCTGGTTGATGGCCTGACCCTACGCACGGCGACACAGCAACCCGACAGTTTGGCGCGCACCGAAATCTATGTGAACACCACACGTATGCAGCGGCGGCTGCGTGACGTCTTTGACGATGGGCCTGCACGCCTCTTGCCGCGGATCAGATTAATCACCGACCTGGCTGGCGATCCTTCACCTCGGCCAATCCCGGCGGCCGTTTCACCCTTACGACGCAGGCTGGAACTGTCACGCTTTGTTTCCCGACTGCTGGATCAGGCGCCCGACCTTGCACCACGCGCGGCTCTTTATGATCTGTCTGACAGTCTGGCCGCGTTAATGGATGAAATGCAGGGCGAAGGGGTCACTCCGGCGCAGATCGCAGAACTTGATGTTGGTCATCTGTCAGGTCACTGGGATCGCACATTGCGTTTTCTCAACATCATCACACCGTTCTTCGTGGATGGGGAAGAACCGCCCGACGTTGAAACAAGGCAACGGGCTGTGATCACCGCACTGGCTGAAAGATGGGAACAGGCACCTGTGCAGTACCCTGTAATCATCGCCGGTTCAACGGGGTCACGAGGGGCCACTGCGCTTTTCATGCAGGCCGTAGCAAAGCTTCCGCAAGGCGCAATCATCCTGCCAGGCTTCGATTTTGATATGCCAATGGCTGTCTGGGATGCGTTGGATACAGCCTTAACGGCCGAAGACCACCCGCAATACCGCTTTCGGCGCCTTATGGACCGGCTTGACCTTCAGCCCTCTGATATCGCGCGATGGAATAGCGACGCCCCTGCAAACGTGGCACGAAACGCGCTGATCTCGCTATCATTGCGTCCGGCACCGGTGACAGATCAATGGCTGCAAGACGGCCCCAAGCTTGGTGACCTGACAAACGGCACCGCTGGCCTCACACTGGTCGAGGCCCCGTCACCCCGGGCCGAGGCTGATGCGATTGCGCTGCGATTGCGGCAGGCGGTGCAGGATGGAGTGGTCGCCGCATTAATCTCACCTGATCGGATGCTGACGCGACAGGTCACAGCGGCCCTCGACCGATGGGACATCCAGCCTGACGACAGCGCGGGCACGCCGCTGGCGCTATCTCCTCCGGGGCGGCTCTTACGGCATGTGGCCGATATGCTGGCCAAGCCGCTGACCGTCGAACATCTGCTCACGATACTGAAACACCCGCTTTGCCATTCCGACCATGACGACAGGGGAAGCCACCTGCGCCATACCCGAGAGTTAGAGCTTTCCTTGCGGCGCAGTGGACCACGTTTCCCCAGTGCACAAGATCTGCGGAACTGGGCAGACACGGACGCGAAGCAGATTTGGGTCAACTGGCTTTGCGATGTGCTCGATGATCCGCTTGATGGTGGAACAAAAACACTGACCGACCACCTGACCCGTCATGTAGCGCTGGCCGAACGCATTTGCGCAGGCCCGAACAGCCCGGGTGCAGGTGGGCTTTGGCAAGAGGCCGCCGGGCGCGAAGCACGCAGGGTCTGCGATGATCTGCTGCAGGCTGCGGATGCCGCCGGGCCAATCAGCCCACAGGACTATGTAACCCTTTTTGGCGGCGTTTTGGCCGGCGGCACTGTGCGCAACAGGGACAGTGGACACCCCCATGTTCTGATCTGGGGGACACTAGAGGCGCGTGTGCAATCGGCAGATCTAACAATCCTTGGCGGGATGAACGAAGGGTCATGGCCCGAAACGCCACCACCTGATCCGTGGCTGAACCGGGTGATGCGCGATGAGGCGGGTTTGCTTCTGCCGGAACGGAAAATTGGGCTTTCGGCCCATGATTACCAACAGGCCATTGGCGGTGCAGAGGTTTGGATCACACGTGCCAAGCGCTCTGCCGATGCGGAAACGGTCCCATCACGTTGGATTAATCGGCTGACCAACCTTCTCGGCGGTCTGCCAAAGCAGAAAGGGCCGGAAGCGTTGGCCGAAATGCGCAAGCGTGGCAATCACTGGCTTGGGATGGCTGCAGCGCTTGCAATGCCAGATCACATAGTCCCGCCCGCGCCGCGCCCGTCGCCGTGCCCCCCGATAACAGCAAGACCCAAGACGCTGTCCGTCACGCAGATCAAGACGCTGATCCGCGATCCTTTTGCGATTTACGCGCGCAAAGTGCTGCAACTTGATCCGCTGAATCCGTTAGTGGCCACGCCAGACGCGCCGTTACGTGGCATCATCATCCACGGCATCCTAGAGAATTTCATCTCCCAAGGCGGTGACCCAACGGACCGGAACGCCTTCATGGACTTGGCCCGTGCGCATTTCCAACAGCATTGTCCCTGGCCTGCGATCCGGGCACAGTGGCTTGCCCGGTTGGACAGGACGATTGAACTCTTTCTGGCGGATGAAGTGGGGCGGCAGACAACCGCAGACAAACATCTTGTCGAATTGAAGGGCAAATCGACCTTACCGCTGGTTGGCATGGCCCTGACGTGCAAGGCGGATCGGATCGATCTAACTGCCGATAACCATGCCATCATCTACGACTACAAAACCGGCATGGTCCCCAGCCTGAAACAGCAAGAGAAGTTTGACAAACAATTGCTGTTAGAGGCCGCGATGGTTGAAAAGGGTGCTTTCAGCGACCTTGGTGCGAAGCCTGTCAAATCCGCCGCCTTTATCGGCTTGAATGCCGCGATGAAGTTTCAACCTGCCCCGCTTGATAAAAACCCGGTCGCTGATGTTTGGGCCGATCTGGAAAAGCTTTTCGCCAATTGGCAGAACCCTGCGCGGGGATACACGGCCCGGCTGGCGCTTTTCTCGAAATCCGACATCAGTCCCTATGATCATCTGTCACGCTTTGGCGAATGGGATACCAGCGACGATCCAAAAGGTGAGACGCTCACATGATGCGCGACCCCGCCTCGCAAAGGCAGATTGATGCCGCCGATCCAAAGGTTTCGACCTGGCTGTCTGCCAATGCTGGGTCCGGTAAGACCCGCGTATTGACCGACCGTGTCGCGCGCCTGCTGCTTGAAAGCGTGTCACCCCAGAACATCCTGTGCCTGACCTACACCAAGGCCGCAGCAGCCGAGATGCAGAACCGCCTCTTCAAGCGGTTGGGTGCATGGGCGATGATGCCTGACGATCAGCTTCGGCGTGATCTGACCGCACTGGGCATCGATCACCAGATTGAAAATGACGAATTGGGCCGCGCGCGAAAGCTTTTTGCGACAGCGATCGAAACCCCCGGCGGACTAAAAATTCAGACCATCCACTCTTTCTGCGCCGGCATCCTGCGTCGCTTCCCGTTAGAGGCACAGGTCAACCCGCAATTCCGCGAGATGGAAGATCGCGATGCCGAACGCCTGCGTGCAGAGGTCGTCGATGACATTGTCAGCGGTCCGCAGGCCGATGTTGTGCATGCGATGCTTGGCCATTTTACCGGTGATGATCTATCGAAACTGACCGCAGAGATTGCAGGCAAACGTGACGGGTTTGCAGCCCCTCCGTCGGACAAAGCACTTCACCAGACATTGGGACTGCCCGAAAATGCCCAGCGTGATGACGTGCTTGGTATCGTGTTCCAGGGACATGAAGCTGGTATTGTTACTGACCTGACCACTGCCTTTGACGGTCAATCAGCGACTTACAAGAAATTCGCAGGCCGGCTTGCAGCGCTGGATCTTGAAACGCCTAACTGGAACGCATTCGATGTCTTGTGTGATCTGTTCCTTTACAAGACGGACGGCAGCGCCAAGTCTGTCAACTTCCCGCAAAGCAATCACACCAAAGCGGTTGAGGCGATGGCCGCCATCGCCGCCGAGGTGCACGACTGGATGGACCGGGTTGCCACGGCACGCCAACAGCTTCTGGCGCTTGATGCTTATGACCGCACTAAGGCGATTTACGATTTCGCTAACGCTTTTATTCCCGCCTATGAGGCGCGCAAGCTTGCCATGGGCGCACTTGATTTCGATGACCTGATCCGCAAGGCAAAAGCGTTGCTTTTGGACCCCAGCGTCGCCCAATGGGTCCTTTTCCGGCTGGATGGCGGCATTGATCATATCCTGGTGGATGAGGCGCAGGACACCAGCCCCACCCAATGGGCGGTGATCCAACAGCTAGCCCAGGAATTTGCAACCGGGGAAGGCGCGCGGCCTGATCGCAACCGCACAATCTTTGTCGTTGGTGACAAGAAGCAGTCGATCTATTCGTTTCAAGGCGCTGATCCGGCGGCGTTTGATCAGATGAAAGATCATTTTGAAACCGCACATCGCGCCATTGCGAAACCCTTCACAACCACCTCGCTTGATTATTCGTTCCGCTCTGCACAAACGATCCTGTCGGTGGTAGACGCCACCTTTACGGGCGATCTGACCGAAGGAATGGATGATCAACTCAGCCATATTGCGTTCAAGGAAGACATGCCCGGACGCGTTGATCTGTGGCCGGTCATTGAAAAGTCAGAAGAGCAGGATGACCGCAGATGGTATGAACCCGTTGATCAGCCCAGCGCAACAGACCACATAATTTTAATGGCAAAACGCGTCGCTGATCAAATTAAGCATATGATCAAGCATGAAACCCTACCAGAAGAGGTCGGCGATACAGGACAATACCAGTCCCGCCCGATAACCGAGGGTGACTTTCTCATCCTTGTCCAACGCCGCTCCGAACTTTTCGCTGAAATCATCCGCGCCTGCAAAAACGCCGGACTGCAGATCGCCGGGGCTGATCGATTGCGCGTCGGGGCGGAACTTGCGGTGAAAGACATCGCAGCATTGCTCAGCTTTCTGGCCTTGCCCGAAGATGACCTGTCGCTTGCCTGCGCCCTGCGCTCGCCCCTATTCGGGTGGAGCGAGCAGGACCTTTTCACCCTCGCCCATCACCGCCCCGCAAAAACCTATCTCTGGGCCGCTTTGCGCGACAGCGACCACCCCAACACGCTGGGCATTCTGAACGACCTGCGAAAACAAGCCGACTTTCTGCGCCCTTACGACCTGATCGAGCGCATCCTGATCCGCCACGACGGCCGCCGGAACCTTCTCGCGCGACTGGGACCCGAGGCCGAGGATGGAATTGACGCATTGCTGTCGCAGGCGCTGGCATATGAAAGCACAGGTGTGCCCAGCCTGACCGGGTTCCTGACTTGGATGGAAACGGATGACCTTGAGGTCAAGCGCCAGATGGACAACCAGGGCAACCGGATCCGGGTGATGACAGTACATGGCGCGAAAGGTCTGGAGGCTCCTATCGTTATCCTCCCTGACACAGCAAAACGCCGGAAAGAGTTGCGACAGGAACTCTTGTCTGCAGGCGATCATCTGATTTGGAAAACCACAAAAGATGCCTCACCCCCGGCCATTCTCACCATGCGCGATCAAGCGATGGCCGCAGATGATCGCGAACGGGCGCGGCTATTATACGTCGCAATGACCCGCGCAGAAAAATGGCTGATCGTCGGAGCGGCGGGCGATGTCGGCGAGGATAATGACAGTTGGTACAATATCATCGCCAACGGCATGGAAGAGCGAGGCATGTTCAATGCAACGTCAGGGGATCTAGATATCGCACGTGTCGCTGATTTGAACTGGGGCGGGCCGGAACAGATCAAAACAGAGAAACCATTAGAAAGCGTAACGGCCGCGCCGACATTTGGCGCGCCACCGACCGTCACACGCAAAGCAACCATCGCCCCGTCTGAGCTACCGGGCCCCAAGGCCCTGCCCACTGCACCCATTGATGAAACCGAGGATGCGTTGGCACGCGGTACGCTGATCCACAGTTTGCTGGAACACCTTCCCCATGTCAGTCCCGATGAACGCCGCGCCGTCGCCAAACAGAAAACCGAGGACACCGAACTGATCGACCAGATACTCAAACTGATCGATCATCCTGACCTCTCCCTTCTTTGGAGACCCGAGAGCCTGGCCGAGGTCAGCATTACCGCTGATATCTCAGGCCTGGGGCGCATCCACGGCACAATCGATCGGCTGATCATCACACCAGACCAGATCATCGCCATCGATTACAAATCAAACAGGCATGTGCCCAAACGATGGCAGGAAACGCCCACCGGCATCCTTAACCAGCTTGCAGTCTATGACGCAGCGCTCAGACAAATCTATCCCGACCGTCCAGTCGAAACAGCCATCCTGTGGACTCAGACAGCAGCACTGATGCCGATCCCCGCAACACGACTTCACGAAGCGCTGAACGATCTTACGCGAGCTTGACCAAAGCCGCTACGGTTCCTACGTTCCCACTCCAATCATTTCGCCAAGGAGTAACCCGCATGGCCACTGTCGCCGTAACCGATGCAACCTTTGACGCCGAGGTGCGCCAATCCGACATTCCTGTTGTCGTAGACTTCTGGGCTGAATGGTGCGGCCCGTGCAAACAGATCGGTCCCGCACTTGAAGAATTGTCATCCGAAATGGAAGGCAAAGTAAAAATCGTCAAAGTGAACGTTGACGAAAATCCGAATTCCCCCGCGCAAATGGGCGTGCGTGGTATTCCTGCGCTGTTCGTTTTCAAAGACGGCGAAGTCGTATCAAACAAAGCCGGTGCCGCCCCCAAGGCCGCAATTCAAGGCTGGATCGAGGAATCGATCTAGGCAGACTGCGTCAGCGCTGGTCAAAGCCCCGGATTATGTCTGGGGCAGGCCGCGCTTATCTTCAGACCGGCCAACGATGCCGACGCAGAACTTCCCGGACGCGCGAGCGTACCTCGGGTCTGCCCGCATTGATCGCACGCCGCTGCAGAAACCAGTGCATATACGCGGCATAGTCGGGTATATGCGCTGTGACATTTGCAAACACCTCTGACATCCCCTGCGCGCTCACATTCAATGCGATATGATGAAAGTCAGTTTTTCCAAATAGAATCAGCGGCTTTTCGAAGAAGTACCCCATAAAGCCCACGCTGGAGTTCTGTGTGACAACATAATCGCAGGTCTGCAGATACACTTCTGACGGCTCTGTCCCGACCTGCAAACGCGGGTGATCTGCCGCCAGGGTGGCTAAAGCCCGACGTTCGGTATCAGAGTAATCCTCTGATGGGTGTAGGGTTACGACGATTTCACGTCCCGGATCATGCTCCAGCACGGCGTTGATCATCTCTATGGGGCTGCACGACTGAAATGACCGATGGGTTGTAAGCTTGCCCTGCAATGGAACATAGACAAAGCCATTACGCACTGCCCGCTGTGCACGACCTTCAAAAAGCCGATCCTGCCAGAAGCGAAAGAAATTCGCGGCCTTGTACTGATCCTCTGCGGCGGGAACAAAATGCTCTTGCGCAACCGGCCATTCCCATCTCTTGGCGCTCTTCTCTATATGCCAGAATGGATAAGTATAGGTCCGCCGAAATACCAGATCGCGCGATCCCACTGGTTCCTGCATCAGGAACAAACCGCGCCCAGGTCGCGCCAAGGCCCGCAACCGCGCCAGCCGATCATCCCCATCATAGGCCACAGCCAAACCGCTGCTTTCCAGAACCGCTGCCACATGACCAAGAAAGTTGTGATTGCCCCGCTCGGCCTGCTTTCGCAGCTTCGGATGCAAGTAGAACGTCACTATATCGGCTGCACTCATAATCTGAACGCTAGGCCGCCCTAAGGCCGCCGACAACCCGCCCGGGGTTGTTTGCGCCTGCAACGCCCGCCATATAGGCTGGACCGCGGTAAGGAGTATGCAATGGCGCAAGAAGAGTTTCCCGGCTGGCACGGCACCACCATTATCGGCGTGCGCAAAGGGGGCGAGGTCGTGATCGCGGGTGACGGGCAGGTCAGCCTTGGCCAGACCGTGATCAAAGGCACCGCACGCAAGGTCCGCAGACTGTCCCCCGGTGGGCAGGATGTGATCGCCGGTTTTGCAGGCTCCACCGCAGACGCTTTCACCCTGCTTGAACGGCTTGAGAAAAAGCTGGAGGCGACACCCGGCCAGCTTGCCCGTGCCTCTGTCGAGCTTGCCAAGGACTGGCGGACCGACAAGTACCTGCAAAAGCTGGAAGCGATGCTGATTGTCAGCGACGGAACCGATCTTTTCGTGATCACCGGGGCCGGAGACGTATTGGAACCCGAACATGACGTCACCGCCATCGGATCTGGCGGGAATTATGCTCTTGCTGCCGGTCGGGCCCTGATGGACGGCGATCAAGGCGCAGAGGACATCGCTCGGCAGGCCATGGCCATCGCCGCTGATATCTGCGTCTACACCAACGGTAACCTGACGGTTGAGACGATCAAAGCAACCAAGAAGGGCTGACAGAGGATGATCGGACGCGATGATCTGAAAGCCGCCGTTGGCAGCGGATTATTATCCGAAAAACAGGCCGCTGGCCTGATTGCTCTGTCCGACAGCAGGCGCGGTGCGCGCGAAAACCTGGCCCCCGGTGATGAACCTTTTGAGCTCTTCAAAGGATTTAACGAAATCTTCATCGTGATCGGCCTGATCATACTGGCATTCGGCTGGTCCGGGGTCGTAGCATTAGCGCTGGGCGACGAAATCGTGGATCTGAAACGCTATGCCATTTTGGTGGCCGGAGCGGGTGCCGTCATGCTTTGGCTGCTTTCTGAATACTTTGTACGCAAGCGGCGCATGATCGCCCCAGCCATCGCACTTTCGGTCATGTTCGCGGGTAATGCGGCCTTTGGGTTTCTCGCGACCATGACCCATCCTTTCATGATCGCACAAAACGATTACTCGAGCGTACCTTTGCCGCTACTTCTGGCGACCTTGGCGATTGTCGTGTATTGGTTCCGCTTTCGCGTTCCCTTTGCGATGGCCATGATCGCCGTAGGGCTATTCATCATAGCCATTGTCTTTACCGCAAGTCGGGGGGGACAGGTTGAAGACATCAACGACCTCTTCCTTCTTTCTGCTGGTGGCCCCTTCGCTTGGATCACGCTTGTCCTGGGCTTTCTTGTTTTCGCTGTCGCAATGATGTTCGACATGAGCGACCCACACCGTGTGACACGCCGCTCGGCCAATGGGTTCTGGCTGCATGTCGTTGCAGCACCGGCATTGGTGAATACACTTGCGCTATCGCTCATGGAAAACGATGCTTTCAACGCCTTGCTTTGGGTTCTTGGCCTTTTTGCCATTGTTGCCATCATCATTGATCGCCGATCCTTCCTGATTGCCGCGATTGGATACATCGTTGCGCTCGCTGCAACGGTGCTTGATGGGGATGGCGCAGCCCTTACAATTCTGATCTTGGGTATCGCTCTACTTCTGCTTGGTGCGCTGTGGGAACAGATACGCGCCACCGTTCTTCACCTTCTCGGGGGTGTTCTGCCCTTGCATAAACTGCCCCCAACACACGACTAAGGACCACGCATGACAGACCTGACCCCTCGCGAAATCGTCTCAGAGCTTGACCGGTTCATCATCGGCCAAAAGGACGCAAAACGCGCCGTCGCCGTCGCCCTGCGCAACCGCTGGCGGCGCAAGCAATTGGGCGATGATCTGCGGGATGAGGTCTATCCGAAAAACATCCTCATGATTGGTCCCACCGGTGTCGGCAAAACCGAAATCTCACGGCGGCTCGCCAAACTCGCCCGCGCACCTTTCATCAAGGTCGAAGCGACCAAGTTTACCGAAGTCGGCTATGTCGGCCGCGACGTCGAACAGATCATCCGGGACCTTGTGGATACCGCAATCCTCGACACCCGCGAGCATATGCGCGAGGACGTCAAAGCCAACGCGCATCAGGCCGCCGAAGACCGCGTGATCAATGCCGTCGCCGGTACCGATGCCCGCGACACGACACGCGAGATGTTCCGCAAGAAACTGAAATCCGGCGAGCTCGATAACACGGTGATCGAACTGGAACTTACCGACACCTCCAACCCATTGGGCGGGTTTGAAATCCCCGGCCAGCCAGGCGGCATGGGCGGCATGGGCGGCATGATGAACCTTGGCGATCTTTTCGGCAAAGCCATGGGTGGCCGTACGATCAAAAAGAAAATGACCGTCGCCGAAAGCTATGAGGCGCTAATCGCGGATGAGGCGGACAAGCTCTTGGACGATGAAACCGTCACCAAGGCGGCCATGGAAGCCGTCGAACAAAACGGCATCGTCTTTCTGGACGAAATCGACAAGGTCTGCGCCAATGCAGACAGGCGCGGCGCCGATGTCAGTCGCGAAGGGGTGCAGCGCGACCTGCTTCCTCTGATCGAAGGCACGACTGTGTCCACCAAGCACGGTCCTATCAAGACCGACCATATCCTGTTCATCGCCTCTGGTGCGTTCCATGTCGCGAAACCGTCTGACCTGCTACCCGAATTGCAGGGCCGCCTGCCGATAAGGGTGGAACTACGCGCGCTGACCGAGGATGACTTTGTCCGCATCCTGACCGAAACCGACAACGCCCTGACCCTGCAATACTCCGCCCTGATGAAGACCGAGGAAGTCGCAGTGGACTTCGCCCCGGAAGGGATCAAAGCACTTGCCAAAATCGCGGCAGAGGTGAACGAAAGCGTGGAAAACATCGGCGCGCGGCGGCTTTACACGGTGATCGAGCGTGTCTTCGAAGACCTATCGTTCAACGCCCCCGACCGCGCGGGGGAGGCGATCACGATTGATGCGGATTATGTCGAGAAACACCTCGGCGAACTCGCCCGCTCCACCGATGTCAGCCGCTACGTGCTGTAAATGCTTCGGCTCAAGCGATACCCCGTGATCCTGATCCTGCTGATCGCGGGGATCCTGACCATCATCTTCGCCTATGCCACGCTGAACCTGTTCCAGACGTCGATGGCGAATGTCCGGTTCCTGCGCGAATTCGGCTGGACCGCAGTGATGGAGGGCGGCCTGCTCCAACTCGCCCAAATTCTGTTAAACGGCACTATTGCGATGCTCAGCTATATGGGCTTCAAAATCTGCGAAAGCGAGTTGGTACAGCGTTATCAGCGGTGGCAGAATAGGTAGGTGGTCTGACAACGCGCGACCGTGGACACAACGCAAGCGATCCGGAAAAGAAGGACGAGGCGCAGAGCTGCCAAAAGGATACTGACAAGGCTCGCTCCGCTAGAATACAAAGTGATCGCCAAGTCGTATATTAGGAGAAAAGCATTTGTTTAGAGCAGGACCGCTTCTGTTTTTTGTACTGTTTTGCTTTCCAAGCTTTGCAGACGAACGTGGCGACGGGATGTTGCGTATTACAGGATACGACACGGCAGGGTTCGTCGGCGATATTAACGCGACAAGGCTTTTCAGTTCTTTATCAATCTTGGCATCTTCAATTCAAAACCACGGTGAAAACGACGTCCTGTTGTTGCTCTTCATTAACAAGGGGATGATAGAAAAAAATCGTATTGCTGAATTTGGCCTCGAAGCGTTTTCTAAAGAGCAAGCGAATGCGCTAGCTGAACTTGAAATAGACGACAAGCAGTGCAATCTCATGCGCTTAGACTCAGATCTTGCTGAGGAAGTCCACCTGCTTGCTATCGATACGGCGATAGCAACAGAATTGGAATTACAGCGCTGCATATTGCTTCTGCTTGCAAGAACTCAAGGCGTAGACAGGCAACAATTGGAAACCTTCACAAATCGAGAACTTATCGTGGAGTTCATAGAGAGGCTGTGAGTTACAGACTGCAGTTCGTATTCATTTTATAGCTGCTGCAGAGATCTTTCTAGCCGTAAGACCACTTTCCATAGGGACTACATTCAGCGCACTTGCAGCTCCCACAGCCTTATCCACAAATTAGTCACAAGCCTAACTCCCCCCTTCCCCTCCACCCAAACAACCACCATCAAGGGCGTCATGCGCGCCTACCTTTCTTTCATCCGAGACAACGCACCATTCCTCGGCGTCGGCGCACTCCTTCTGTTCATATCCAGCTTTGGCCAGACCTTCCTGATCGCCGTCTTCGCCGGAGAAATCCGCGCGGAGTTCGACCTCAGCAATGGCGATTGGGGGCTGATTTACATGGTGGCGACCACGGCCTCGGCCACCGTGATGATCTTTTCAGGCGGGCTTACCGACCGGTTTCGCGTGCGATCGCTCGGCATCATCGTGTTCGGGCTTCTGGCCCTGTCCTGTCTTGGTATGGCGCTGAACCAAAGCACGCTTGGCTTTGTCCTGATCATCTTTTGCCTGCGCCTTTTTGGTCAAGGCATGACCAGCCACATTGCGGTCACTGCGATCGCCCGCTGGTTCATCGCAACACGGGGCCGGGCATTGGCCATCGCAACATTGGGCTTTGTCATTGCAGAAACAGCCCTACCCATCTTCAGCGCCTGGATCAAAACCATCCTGCCCTGGCGCGGTGTCTGGATTGGGTTTGCGTGTTTCATCTTCTTGATGATACCCGTGATCTGGCACCTTCTGCGCTATGAACGCACGCCACAATCGGTCGCCAAAACCGACAGCGTACCCGGCATGGACGGGCGCCATTGGACGAGGGGCGAGGCGATCCGCCACCCGCTGTTCTGGACCATCCTGCCCGCGATGACCCTGTTCCCGATGTTCGCCACCACCTTCTTTTTCCACCAGGTCCATTTCGCCGAGATCAAAGGATGGAGCCACATCGCCCTTGTCGCCGTGTTTCCCCTAGGCACCTTCACTTTCATGGCCTCCACGTTCTTGTTTGGCTGGGCAATTGACCGGTTCGGGGCCAGCCGGTTGCTGGTCGTCTATCTGCTGCCCTATTGCGCGGCCTTCATCATCCACGCCTATGCGCCAACAATTGCGTGGGCGGCATTGGGTGTTATCCTGATGGGGCTGGCCGGCGGCGGACAATCGACCCTGCCGATTACAACCTGGTCCACCTATTTCGGCACAAACCATATTGGTTCCATCAAATCGGTTTCGACGGCCGTAATGGTCCTTGGCTCCGCCGTTGGGCCCGGACTTTCGGGTTGGCTGATCGACATCGGGCTTGGCTTTGAATCGCAGCTTTTGATCTATGCGGGAACCTTTGTTGTAGCATCGTTGGCAATGATCGTCCCGCTACGTCGCGCGAATGCCAGACTGCTATAAAATGTAACATACCGTCTAAGCATGCAGCTCTGCGTAGCGTGAGAAAACCATCAAAAATGCACCGACCTCGATCAACCGATTTGGTGGATCATCAAAGTGAATCTAAACTGGCCACCGTACAACGTGGGTGGTTGCATGCGATTGGACCTGACAGGCTCTTTCCGGCTGACGGATGAAGACGGGGTAGAGATACCGCTCAGCGGGCGCCTTGGGCCTGCCTTGATCGCCGTTCTTGCGACCTCACATCGGCAAAGCAAATCCCGGGATGCCCTGCGCGCGATGCTTTGGCCAAGATCACCTGATAAACAAAGCACGGCAAGTTTGCGAAGCCTGTTAAGCGCCTTGCGCAAAGAACTGGGGTCACACGCAAAGCAATTGGTCGCGGACCGGCGCATGGTTCGGCTGGAAGGCGTAACGCTACTTCCGCATCAGGATCCAACCTTGGCTTTCTTCGACGATGCCCCTGGTCTGGGCGAAGTATTCGAAGACTGGCTCAGCACCGAACGCAGCCGTGCACAAACGGCCAAAACAGCCGTCAGGCCGGACCTTAGCATGCAACCGGCACCACCGACCCGGGTTTGCGTCGCCCTTTATCCACCTGATGTCACAACGGATGACCCACATGCGAACCATGTGGTGGGGCGCATTGTCGGACAGATCCGACAACACCTTTGCCTGATGGACATGACCGACGTACTTGACCTATCGATCATGGACGAATCCGGCATAACGCCACCCACCACATTGGCGCAGCGACCCCCAGATGTGGCTTTGCTGGTCTCTTTGTCGAAAGTGGGGAACTTCGCAGAAGTTGGAATCCGCATCTTCGAACCGATAACGAAACAAGTGCTTTGGAGCGCATCCGTTTCCGCCGATCAATCAACAACTTTCCTTTTGTCACCGGCCCAACTCGACGAATTCGTCAATCAAGCTGTCGATTCCTTGAACGTCGCCTGCCTGCGCATGCTTGAGGCTGGGCATCTGGGGCGCAGGGCATCGCCACAGTCCATTTTTGGGGCCGTCCACAAGGTTTTGGGTATGTCGGTTCAGGGACAATCGGCAGCCCGACAATTCTTTCGCAGCAGGGCAGAGTTAGAAAATTCGGCGATTGCTGCGGCTTGGTACGCGTTCTCACTTGCCAATACGCTGGGCGAGGGTGGTGATCGGCAGGATATTCTCGAAGAAGCAGATGCTTATTGCCGGCGTGCAGTCACGCTTGACCCGTCCAATGCATTGGTGCTGGCATTGATCGCCCATGTTCAAGGCTTTGTGCTGCGACGGCTTGATATTGGGGCAGAGCTTGCGCGGTCTGCGCGGCAGATTGCGCCAACGCTCGCCATCGCATGGGATATGTCGGCAATGAATGCGCTTTACCGTGGCAACATCGACGATGCCGCGCAATTTAGCGAAAAGGCGGTACGGCTGGGTCGTTTCAGCCCCTACAAACCACTTTTCGAAAGTTCGCAAGCCATCACAACCTCGCTTTCTGGCAATCATAGGAAGGCCATCAAGATTGCAAAATGCGTATTGGACCGCGTGCCAAATTTCTTGGCGGTGGAGCGACACCTCAGCGGTAGCCTCGCGGCAACTGGCCAAATCGAAGAAAGCCGCCGCCTGATCCAAAAGGTCCAAATGCGTGATCCCGGTTTTGTTGTGAACCGCTTGTCTGATCCAGATTACCCACTGCCTTCACCCCAAAGCGTCGATTTGATCCGGCGCGGATTTGCAAGTGTAGGCCGATTGATTTGAAACAAGGGAGATTGAAAGATGTACCTGTCACGTCGTGCATTTTTGCTGGGATCGACCAGCGCCACATTTCTACCATGGACAGCGCAGCAAGCAGCAGCATTCGAAGACTGCCCCGCGCCTGATGTAACCGGCAGTCTGGCTGCCCGAATGCGAGGGCACATCTTGGGCGCCCCCATCACACATGTGCCCATCCTTGATGCATGCACAAATCCGCATGAGGCAGACCGCCTTGACCTTGCAGGTGTATGGGCCAACACCACACGCAGCTTTCTGGTACCCGGCGCAAATGGCGGGGTGACAACACGCCTTGTCACAACACAACTTGCACCAGAGGACGCGATTTTTGATGGTCCGCTCGCCGCATGCCATAGCGAAGTCGGCGGATTTCCAGAAGGACTGTTTCGCGCAACCAATGTCGGCGGCACCGGGCGCGGGCGCGGCCGTGGCAGAGGGCGCGGACGCGGCAGAGGACGTGGGCGGGGTCGCGGCAGAGGCCGCAACCAAGCTTCGGTTCAAGCTGCACTCGATCGGTCATTTGAGGAGGAAACCGAATTCTATCGCAAACGCGTCGTCGAAACACTGCCCGCAATGGCAGAACTGCTGCGCGCCGGATCACCAGGGCACCCGTTTTATCTGAATGACCCGGCTTATACCGGACCTGTCTTTGCCGCCGAAATCGAGGCGCTGTTGGAGCTGCAGAACCACCCTGATTGGGAGGAACGCACAGAACGCGAACAGGAAATTGTTGCCGAGATTGACGATATAGCAACGCCATTTCTGGCCGAACTTGATGACTTTGGCGGACCACCCGGCAGCGTACTGCGCCTTATCAATCTGATGGACATGGCTGGTCTGGCAATCGGCTATCATTTCAAACGCGTTTTCGGGCGGCCACGTCCGCATATCGCCGATAGCAGAATTGATCCCCTGATTGATGTGCCGACGCATTCTGCCTATCCCAGCGCCCATGCGGTTCAAACGCATTTGATCGCGCACGCGCTTGCCGAAATCTACGAAGATAATGCGCTTGTTGCTGACCTGTTTGACGTTGCCGGACGCATAAGCGTGAACCGGGAGTGGGCAGGCGTACACTACGCCTCTGACACCGATGCGGGGGTGCTTATCGCTCAGGCGGTTTTCCCGATGCTGCGGCTGGTGATGGACGAAGTATTCGTTGACGCGATCAGCGAATTGAACACTCCTTACAATGCAAATTGTCACTTGCTGGGTGATCTGCGTGCCCCCTTGGCACCTGTCGAAAGTGCAGATCCCGATCCTGACCAATTGGCATGGAACCTTACCGAACTTGGGCTGCCGGATTTGCCCAATGGTCCTGTGGGTGAAAACATCACAGTTGCGATGATTGACGGGGCTGTCGCGCTGCATCACCCGGCGCTGGCGGGAAAAATCGAACGGTTCGAAAATGTCGATTATCCCATTCCTGCAGGTGACGCATGGTGCATGTCATCCAAAGGTATCGGACATGGGACGGCTATGGCCGGTCTTGTCGTTGGCCAAGACGGCCAGCGACAATATGGCGTTGCCCCGATGGCCGAGCTTTACCCCATCAGGGCTGCCAATCTGGCCGGGGATCAAGACGACAACCGTGTGACGCTGGCGTTGCGCGTCCTGGAGGCAGGGCTGACTGGCGATCGCTATATCTCTGACGCAGCTTGTGCCGCCGACCGAACAATCGCATCAAAACTGGCGACACTGCTCTTGTCGCTGGACTTCCAAAGACCCGATCCGCGTATCAGTGGCTATCTCAACATGGCATCCATTAACGCCTTGCCGCCGGAAGATACCGAAGCAAGGCAAGCGTTGATTGACGCCGTCGATCCCGAAAATGCCGTCGATCCGTTCATACTTGCGATCCTGATCGTGCAAAGCCAGATTGCTGTGGTTATCCCGTCTGGCAATAACGGGGCAGAAAACCTTGCCTATCCTGCTGCGTTTGATGATTACGTGCCTGTGCTGCAGGCCATCGCGAATGAGGACACGCGGCCACTGGTGATCAGCACGCTTGAAGCACTATTGCGCCAGTTCAACGCCACCATCGCAGCCGACATGTTCACTGATCTGAATGATTTGGTCAGCCAAGCCAGCGGTCTGCTTGCACAACGTGTTACACAGCAGGAAACTGACGCCGACCCCGACGCATTTGCTGGTACCGGAATAGTGGTGGTTGGTGCATGCAGCCTTGATGAAACAGGCGCCTTGATAAAGACGGCCTACAGCCAATCTGGCCCGGGTCTTTGTGTGTTGGGACCATCGGATAGTGATCATAATCCCCCGTGGCGCTGCGCGACATCACAAGTGCCCGCAGCGGATTTTGCGTCAGCGCAAGACAGCCGTCCCGTGCGGACGCTGGACATTCTGGGTCCGGGTGGCTTCGCAGATGATCCGCTGGCAAACTCCAGCCATGCCGGGCAGGAAACCGGTTTCGGCGGCACATCTGCCGCGGCCGCACAAATTGCCGGCGCGATCGCGATAATCGCATCGCGCATGTCCAACCCGCTAGAGCTGAACGGACCACAACTCAGGACCGACCTGATCGCGCTTACACAAAACAGCTATACGCCGCAGGCTGGCTTTGGCCCGATTAACTTGGGAGGTGCTTAAGATGCGACTGGTACATATGTCCTTCACATTCGCAGCCTTGACACTGCTTTTGGCGCTGCAGCTACGTGCTGACGATGACACAACATTTAACTTGCGACTGCCAATTCTGACGCCTGACGATCTGCCGCTTACCCCAACACCACGCATCATCAACATCCCAATTGAAGGCGTTGGTCGTCTGGAACTCCCTGATACGACCCGACGTAATCTGGATCGAATCGTTGATGGGGTCCTGCAACGCAACCCACAATTCAAGTCCGGCATTGTCGATCTTGAAAACGGGCAACGGCTTAAAATTGACCGCCAAGGTCGCCAATTTGTGGTCAGCCCCGCTGGTGGTGCGGTTGGTCGACTTCCGACCAACGACACCCTGCCTTCAGATGATGCCCCAAATGTGCTGCGGATGATCAACGAGCGTGGTGAAGTTGTTTTCAGTACAGGACGCGCGTCCGCTGTGCTTTCCGAGCAAGACAGCACCCCAAGATGTGGGTCAAACACAAGCGATCCCAACACACATTGTGCCCTCTCAACGGTCCGGCTTCTGGATAAGGATATTGGATTGTTTTGCACCGGTGTTGTTATCAGCGATAACCACGTGCTCACAGCCGCGCATTGTTTGTGTGACAAGGACCCCATGAACATCCATGTGAAATTTGGCGCGGGGGCTTTGTTTCATGCCCTGCCTGTATCATCCGACATTGCCTTTTATGACAACGGCATGGGCACACATTGTGCAGCAGGCCAAACCAGCACAATCAGCGCTGATAACGGCGATCTGGCCATTCTGACCATGGTTGATCCTGATCCGGACGATGAACAAAACCCCCTGGATGTGGTGGCCCAAAGCATCGAGCAAAAAGCAGCCGAAGCCGGAGAGACGCTTGAAGACACCGAGGTCAGACGCCTCCGTGCGCTGATTGGCGTTGCCTCGACAACGATCTGGCAGCCGGTCCCTCCAGTGGAAAATGGATTTGCCACTTGGGGATGGGGCGATGGCCCCGATGGTATCGCAGGAACAAAACGCGGCATGATTTACCCATTTTCTGAATTGATGCCATGCCTGGGTGACATGACGGATGAGCAATGCGATGGGCTGCAAGAAGCGCTCTTTCACGACGAAAGCTATGGTCTATGTGCCGGTGATAGCGGCGGTGGCGTTTTCAAGGCCGCCGATCCCGGCGCGGACACCGCACCGGAAAGTCTTGCTGGTTATGGGCATTGGGCGCTGATGGGTATTGTCAGCGGTGACATTGCGCCCGCTGATTGCCACAGTAGCAATGGACAGCTTTTGCAAACACAACATCCCCGAAACATAACCCGTATCGACACGCCAGGCGTAGTGGCATGGCTCAACGCTGTGACCGACAACAGCATCAGACAAAGCCCTGTACGAATGACCTACGACATCACGGTTGCAGACAACCGATAACAGCGCGAAATCCTATAAGTACCTCCGCCCTGCAGGCTTCAACCCGCAGGGCTTTTTTTTTCACAATTTTTTTTGACGTCTTTTTGATCAAGTTCTGACGTCCCGCTTATGCCCACATCCCGATCTTTTGACGAACCAGGCCGATACCCGTTCTCGGGCATGACGCCCGCCGCCCGACACGGGCGATTATTTGAAAAAAGGACTTAAGAAATGGCAAAGAAAGATGTTGGCAACACCCCAATGGACGTCGTCGAAGAACCGGTGATCAGTGACACAGGGGATATGGAGTTTGATGCGCTTTTTGATGACATCGCCGAAGAGTTTGGTGCCGTCGAAGAAGCCGACGGCGGTGATTATGATGCGCTGAAGGCAGCTCTTGTTGGGACAGAGTTTGAGATCCCGACAACTGAAAGCGCAGGCGCAGCACGACTATTCGACATCGCTGACGGTATGGTCGCTGAAAGCGGCTCTGCAGATGAAGCCGAAGTTTTTGGGTTCATCAAGCGGCGCTTCAAAAAGCGTGCCCTTCAGGCAATGCGCGCATTGATCAGGAAAGTACGCAGTGCGCGCAAATATGCGAAATGCATCCCGCAGCTTCTCAAGGTCATCGCAGCCGTGAAGTCGGGTCGCTGGGGGACTGCCATTAAAGAAGCGCTCGCCACGTGGCGTTGCATCCGCCGCGCCTAACAGGTGTGCGGAAGGGCGCCCTGATCCTCCCGCGGGGCGCCCTGATCAAATGACATTTTTATCGAGGATTTGAAGGATGACCCACGGAAACCAAGACACCGGTAATTGCGGCTGCGGCAACACGAGCGAAAATTCAGAAATTGATGTAGGCAACAGCAATACCGGATCAGCAGCGTCTATGCCCGAAACCAGCCCAACGATGATGGAGCATGGGTTTGACGGTGAAACACATGGTGGTGGACAGCTGGAAACTGTGCCCGGTTTTGACGTCAGCCGCGCGATGGTTGACGTGATCGGCACAACGGAAAGCAGCGCATTACCCCGCGACTTTGGCACGATGCTTGACGCAGGGGTTGCACATTACGAGGGCGACATAGATCTGCGGACAAAGGCGGCAGAGACAGTGTGTGCACGCGATGATCGGGTCCATGTCACTGCGGTCACACAGCCCCCCTGGCGCATGACGGCTCAACTGTTCATTACCGCGGCCAACGGCAGTCGGTATGTCGGCACGGGTTGGTTCATTGCCCCAACAATTCTTGTCACCGCAGGACATTGCGTCCACTCACGTAGAAGCGGCGGTTGGGCAAAAGAGATCGAAGTTGTGCCAGGTATGAACGGGCGTCAACGACCGTTCGGTTCCGCAGTAAGCACCCGGTTTCGTTCGGTGCAAGGGTGGGTCAGCCATGCTCAGGTCGAAGATGACTATGGCTGCATCATCCTGCCGGACTCTGCGCCGCTTGGTGAAAAGACAGGTTGGTTCGGTTTTGCAAGCTTCGGTGATGCCAAGCTCAAGAATTCACTGATCAATACATCTGGATACCCAGCTGACAAAAGCATCGGGACGCAGTGGTATAACGGTGGGCGGCTAAGCCGTATCGAAGCCCAACGACTTTTCTACCTTGTCGATACCTTCGGCGGTCAAAGCGGCAGCGCTATCTGGCATAATGAAGTCGGCACCAACCGACGTTATGCCGTTGGCATTCATAACTATGGTGGATGCGACAACAAGGCGACACGGATCAACGATACCGTATTCGATATTTTGAAATCGTGGAAAGCGATGGGGATCTAGTCTTTATCACCACGCACTTCGAAATTGCACAAACCGTGTATCTGCAACCCTTGATCCCCGGCTATCGGTTGGATCAAGGGGATCAGCTGACAAATGGCTTTCGCTACCGGCTTCGGCGCAGATACACGTAGTAAGCCCCATGCCCCCCATGTTTCAGATGCGCAGGTGCAATCTGCAAAACGGCGCCGGCCAAAGGCGGCAAAGCCATCCATTGGGGCACCTGATGACGCAAAACACCATGTCGGGTGGGAATGGGGCCACCTTCATCGCGTTGCTTGCCCTTGCCAGTGATGACCAAGACCAGCCGACGGCCCATTGATTGCGATCCCAGTATAAACGAAACCAGTGCCGGATGGGCTTCAGCCAAAGTCATGCCATGCAAATCAAGACGTGCTTCGGGCTTCAACTTGCCGCGCTTCATCTTGGCAAAAGACTTCTGATCCATATTGACCGGCGCGTCCGCCAACCGCTCAGCGATGCCCGGCAACACATCACGCTTTTCTGGCTTTTGCGATGCCTGGCCCACCCGGAACGCGGGCACTGCTGTTTGCGGCGTAACAATCCGTTCTGTCTTTGGTGCCTCTGGCAACGGTGCTGCGCGACGTCCGTTCATCGGCTTTGTACGCTCTGCCACCCGATCCCATAGCGCCCGTTCTTCATCAGACAGATTGCGGGGCCTGCGCATCAGGGGCCGGCCGTCACAACACGATGCGCCAGCGCAGATGGCATCAAAACCACCATCCGACCTGCATCCCTGATACGGCCTGCTGCCCGGCCTGCATCTTCGCCGGTCCCGAAAAAGATATCCGCGCGTTGCGCACCTTTGATAGCCGATCCGGTGTCTTGCGCGATCATCAACCGGTTCAGCGGCTCTGCACCTTCCTTTTCGATCCAGACAGGTGCCCCTAACGTGACGAAGGCAGGATCAACAGCAACAGACCGCATCGGCGTAATTGACCTGTTCATTGCACCCAAAGGGCCCAGTTCCGGCGGGACCTCACTGACTTCGCGAAAAAAGACGTAGCTTTCGTTTTCCCAAAGCAATTCGCGCCCAGCGCGACGGTTTTTGCGGACCCAGTTGCGGATCACAGCAGCGGACACCTGGTGCGGCTCAAAAATACCGCGCGCTACCAAAGCCATCCCGACCGAAGAATACTCGCGACTGTTCTTGCCACCATAGCCGACCCGCATAACCGACCCGTCCGGCAGGCGAATACGACCAGACCCTTGGACCTGCAGGAAAAACAGATCCACCGGATCAGTTAGCCAAGCCAACTCTAATCCTTTGCCCGCCAACGGCTGATCCTCATCGATCTCCCGCCGTGTAAAATAGGGTTCCCCGGATACCAGGTCATCTGGCACGGCATAAATGGGGTGTTGATAGGCATCACCGCGCACGCGCGATCCGGGCAACTCCGGTTCGAAATACCCGGTGAACAGCATCGGATCGCCATCTTCGATCAGCACCGGGGAAAAGAACGTCTCAAAAAACCGGCGCGGATCCGGGTTGGCCGCCAGGTAATCGCAAACAACCTCCCATTCGATCGGGCGCATATCACGACAGGTGTTCTGAAACACATCAAGGGCGGCCTGATGATCATCAGCCGCCCAGCCATCCAAATCGTCAAATGTCAGCCGCGTATAGGTGGGATCCGCCATTGCGTGACCTGTCAACGCCAGTGACACAAGAAGGCCACCGAAAAAGCCACGGATCATTCCCCGGTGGCGACGAGCTTCCAGTTCGGATCGCCCGCATCCATCTTGCGCTGGAACGTCCAGGTGTCTTTCTGGCGCTTGATCTCTTTATCGCTGCCCTCAACGATATCACCGCCATTGTCGCGGACAACAGATGTCATCTCGCTTTTGAAGCGGACCGACACTTCGCCTTCTTTCGTCGCTTCGTCAAACTCTGCCGCAGCAAGTGACATATCGCTGATGCCGATAAAGTTCGCCTCGACCGTCAGCCCCTGACGCTGACGTTCATCAACCACGCTCGCGAAAGCTTCGTACACATCTTCCGAAATGAACGGGACAATCTGATCCAGATCACCTTTTTCAAAGGCCATCAGGATCATTTCATACGCGCCCCGTGCACCCCCCAAAAACTCACCCACGCTGAAAGTCGGATCAACGCGTTTCATCGCAGCCAGCGCCTTGGCAGCCGCTGAATCCTCTTCCACATGATCGGTGATATCCAGATCCGGACCGCCTTCGATCACATCGAATTCGGGTGCGCTGCGGCGATTTGGCTCTGGCCGGGTAACGGCAGGTTTTTCATATCCCTCACGCGTACCAAGCACGCCACGCAGGCGCAAAATCAGGAAAACGGCAATGCCAGCAAGCACCAAAAGCTGGATAATCGGAGAGTTCATCAGGACCTCGTTTCAGGGTGGGCATGGAAACACGCCCAATCGACCCTTATGTAGGTCGTGGGCAAGCGCAAGTCCACCTTGCCCCTTCACAAGATGCGAAAGGCGCCCTCCATGTGGCTATTACTTGCTTTTATTGCTGTTCCGATGATCGAAATTGCCCTGTTCATCCGGGTTGGCGGGATCATCGGGCTGTGGTGGACCTTGCTGATCGTTCTGGCAACAGCGGTGGCCGGATCATATCTGGTGCGCAATCAGGGTTTGCGTGAACTAAGCAACCTGCAACGGTCTTTCTCAGAACTCAAAGACCCGACCGAACCGCTTGCGAATGGGGCGATGATCCTGTTTGCGGGGGCGTTGCTGCTTACGCCAGGGTTTTTTACGGATGTGGTCGGGCTATCGCTATTGGTACCATCGGTGCGGCGCGCGGCATTTCTTTGGGCGCGGGCACGGGTCAAGGTGCAGTCTTTCACGGTGCAGGGACAGCAACCGCAACAACCACCCGCGGGTGATCAGGTCATTGATGGCGATTTCGAAGAAGTCACGCCGCCAAAAAAGCCAACACACCGGCCTTCGGGCTGGACCCAGCATTGAGCCTTGCGGGCGGGGCTGATAGGAACGCGCCAAACTAATCAGATTTCTTGGAGCAACCCATGGCCGACACACCCGAAAACGGCGCACAGCCTGCGCCGCAACAACCCCAGCAACAAGCGACCAGCAAAGTCATGGCGCAGTATATTCGCGACATGTCTTTCGAAAACATCCTGGCGCAAAAAGGTGTCACCGGTAACGCACAGCCTGAGATTCAGGTTCAGGTCAATCTCGATGCCCGCAAGCGCAACGCCGATAATCATTTTGAAGTGATCACAAAGCTGAACATTACCAGCAAAACCAAGGAAAAGGGTGAACCCCTTTTTGTGCTTGAGCTGGAATATGGCGGCGTGTTCGAAATTTCTGGCGTGCCAGAAGAGCAAATGCACCCCTACCTGCTGATCGAATGCCCGCGGATGACGTTCCCCTTTGTGCGCCGGATTGTCAGCGATGTAACACGGGATGGTGGCTTCCCACCACTGAACCTTGAAACCATTGATTTTCTTGCACTTTACCGTGCCGAACTTGCACGTCGGACCGAAGCTGAAAAAGCCAAAGTGAACTAGGCAGACCTAAAGCAATGGCAAATGCGCAATCCGCGCATTTGCCAAACGTTCAAGACGACGCAAACGTCTTCCAAACTGCTTCATCTCCCAATTCAGCCACAAATGCAGAATGCGCCGTAGCCTCTTCTTCGGTTAAGCGCGATGCAAGCGGCGTGGGGCGCGGCGCCGAGCGCCAGTTTGTCCCTGATGACCCATCACCTGCCTGTTGCGCCGACGCTGACAATGCGAAATCCGGCTGTCGACCACCTATAAGCTCAAGGTAGACCTCCGCCAGGATCTCACTGTCCAACAGCGCGCCGTGCAGGGTTCGGGATGAGTTATCAATGCTGAAGCGACGGCAAAGCGCGTCCAAAGACGCAGGCGAACCCGGAAATTTCTTGCGGGCAATCGCCAAAGTATCAAGCGCCTGATCCATCGGCAGCAATGGCCGGTTGACCCAGCCCAACTCGGCATTCAGGAACTTCATGTCAAAGGCAGCATTGTGGATGACCAGCTTTGCATCGCCGACGAAATCCACAAAATTTTGTGCAATATCAGCAAAGACAGGCTTATCGCGCAGCGTTTCCTGACCCGGCTGCGGAGGGCGTGGCGGATCAAGCAGATCGGGCCCGATCCCATGAACACCAAACGCCTCTTCCGGCATCGACCGTTGCGGGTTGATGTATTGATGGTAGGTGCGGCCCGTTGGCACATGACCCATAAGCTCAACCGCACCGATCTCGACAATCCGGTCCCCTTCGCCCGGTTCAAAACCTGTTGTTTCGGTATCCAGTACGATTTCGCGCATTTTTTATCCCGTGAGCTTTTCTATCAGTTTTTGCACAGCTTCCTTTGTCTCGTCCAGATCAAGCGTTGCAATGACATGGTCCGCGCGGGCGCGCTTTTCCGTATCCGCGATCTGTTTGGCGAGGATCAAATCAAACTGCCCCTCGGTCATGCCGGGCCGGGCAAGAACACGGGCCTTTTGCACATCCGGCGGGACGCTCACGACCAGTACCGAGCTTAGCCATTGATCCGCTCCTGTTTCAAACAAAAGCGGGATGTCAAAAACGATCAGTGGCACATCATTAGCGGCCAAAAACTGCTGACGGTCTTGCGCGACCAATGGATGCACGACCGCTTCGATCTGTTGCAGAACAGATGAATCGTCAGCGATCAGTTGTTTCAGTGCGTCACGTGACACCGCATCGTCCACAATGGCATCCGGGAAAAGCTGTGCAATTGGGGCGACGGCGGCACCGCCTTTCGCATAAACCGCATGCACGACAGCATCTGCGTCCCAGACCGGAATGCCAGCATCGCGAAACATCTGTGCGGTTGTCGATTTTCCCATCCCAATCGACCCGGTCAGGCCCAATAGATGGGTCATGCGAGCACAGCGCGACGGGTTGCCTCATCAACTTCGGGACGGGTGCCGAACCAACGCTCAAATCCGGGGACACCTTGGTGCAGCAACATGCCCAATCCGTCGACAGTCAAACACCCAATCTCTGCAGCTCTATCCAGAAACTGGGTGCGCAGCGGATTATAGACAATGTCGGTAACCACAGCATCGGGGCTCAAAGTATCCAGCGACACCTTGAATTCCGGCGCACCGTGCATTCCAAGAGAGGTCGTATTTACAACGGTCGCCGCATCATCAAGCACCGAACCGGCCTGGACCCAGTCAACCACCTGAATACGTGCGCCAAACTCTGCCTTTAACGCCTCAGCCTTTAACCTTGTGCGATTGGAAAGCCTGATTTCCGGCACACCAACATCCGCCAGTGCGACAATGACAGCGCGGGCCGCACCGCCGGCGCCAAAAATGACGGCTGGGCCCGCCTTTGGATCCCAATCAGGCGCCTCTTGGCGCATATTCGCCATGAATCCATAGCCATCTGTATTATCTGCAAAAATACGGCCATCATCCTTGAAAATCAGCGTGTTAGCCGCACCGACAAGTGTTGCACGATCAGTGACGTGATGTGCTAATTGCAAGACCGATACTTTATGAGGGATCGTGACATTCGCGCCGATAAACCCTTGATCTGGCAACGACCTGATCGTGCTTTCCAACTGATCTTCAGAGACCTGCAACGCCTCATACCGTCCGGCAATCTCGTACCGCTGCAACCAGTAGTTATGCAGCTTTGGCGAAAGAGAATGGCCAATGGGGTTTCCGATAACAGCAGCGCGAGGAAAATCTGTCATGTCGGAAGTGTTCCGCGAAGCGTCAGGTATGACAAGAGCCCAAGCAGTGGCAGACCTAAAACATTGAAGTAATCTCCTTCAATGCGTGTAAAAAGTCGCACTCCCTCTTCTTCCAACTTGTACGCGCCAACCGCGTACTGAATACTTTCCCAATTCCGGTCGACATAATCGGCGATATATGCATCCGAGAAATCCCGCATCTGCAAACGCACCACGCCCACATGCCGCCAAAGCGGTTTACCCTCGCCATAGATCACCGCGGCCGATAAAAGCTGGTGTTTTTGACCGCAAAGTGATGTCAGCTGGGCCAAAGCCTCTTCTTGGTTGCGTGGCTTTGAAAGGATCTGGCGATCATGGGCCAGAACTTGATCACAGCCAATCACCAATGCCTCTGGATACTTTGCTGCAATCCTTTGCGCTTTCATCTCTGCCAGAACATCGGCAATGTCCCTGGGTGGGGCACCTTCGGCGATCAGCGACGCTTTGATGGCGTCTTCATCGATACGGGCAGGTATCACATCATGTGCGACGCATGCATTCCGCAAAAGCTGCGCGCGTATCTGAGACCCAGAGGCCAGGATAATCTGCTCAGCCATGTGGATAAAACCGGGGGCAAGTCATGTTGGGTTCTGGGGCTTTCCGGTGCATTCTCAGAGTGACGCGATGTCAGTTACCAAATGACGCAAACTGACCCAACAACAAAGCAATTTATCCACGGTGCATAAGGACAAAATCACATTGTGGAAAACACGACACATCCATGTACGTCGTAGCGTCAACAACAGAGATATCTGTCAGCCTGTACACACTTAAAATACTGAAAATAAAAGGTAATTTATTCCCTACATATGCACCGATCCTCCTATTCAGTGATCTGCCGTAACGGGATAAGTCTGAGGAAGAACAGTAAATCCACAGAAATGAACGCAACTACACTCATCATCATCTTTTCTTTCTTTCTATATTAATGAAGAAAGGAGCGATGACAGGACATGTATAAAATATGAATTTCCTCATAACATATTACGATTGGATCAAGGCCCTTCATATCATGGCCGTGATCGCCTGGATGGCCGGGTTGTTCTACCTGCCCAGATTATTCGTTTATCATGCCGAGCGTGCGATAGTCGGGTCAGAGCTGGACCAGACTTTCCAGGTGATGGAGGAAAAGCTGCTTAGGGTCATCATGAACCCTGCCATGATCGTGGCGTGGGTTGCTGGGTTGATCCTGATCGGACTGGGTGCGTTCGACTGGGGTGCAGCGTGGTCATGGATCAAACTGATCTCGGTCATTCTGATGACAGGGGCCCATGGCTGGATGAGCAAACGGCGCAAGGAATTCGCAGCTGGAACAAACACACGGTCCGGGCGGACATATCGGCTGTTCAACGAAGTACCGACAGTCCTGATGCTGTTCATCGTGATCGCCGTTATCGTACGACCGTTTTAAGGATCAATTGACTCAGACGCATGCGATGTCTATGTCAGACGTCGCACCCCGTCCGGGGATGCATTTTCCAGATTTACACCAATATGCGGCACCCCAGCGGTGAACCGCCGGATGAACCCCATGTCAACACACCGCCTGAATCTCGCCGACTTAAAGGCGCAAAGCCCCAAAGACCTGTTGTCGCTTGCCGAAGAGCTTGAGATCGAGAACGCATCGACCATGCGCAAAGGCGACATGATGTTCGCCATCCTGAAAGAGCGGGCAGATGAAGAATGGGTCATCGGCGGCGATGGCGTGTTGGAAGTGCTGCAAGACGGGTTCGGATTTCTGCGGTCACCAGAGGCAAACTATCTGCCAGGTCCAGACGATATCTATGTCTCACCCGACATGATCCGCCAGCATTCCCTGCGGACGGGTGACACCGTCGAAGGGGTGATGAAAGAACCCAACGACAACGAACGCTATTTTGCCCTGACCTCGGTTGAACGGATCAACTTTGAAGAACCGGAAAAGGCCAAGCACAAGGTTGCGTTTGACAACCTGACACCGCTTTACCCCGAAGAACGGCTGAACATGGAGGTTGAGGACCCGACCATCAAAGATCGGTCCGCGCGGATCATTGATCTGGTTGCACCCATCGGGAAAGGGCAGCGATCATTGATCGTGGCACCACCGCGGACAGGTAAAACGGTGCTGCTGCAGAACATCGCGAACTCTATCGAAAAGAACCATCCTGAATGTTATCTGATCGTCCTGCTGATCGATGAACGTCCCGAAGAGGTGACGGACATGCAGCGGTCGGTGAAGGGTGAGGTTGTTTCATCCACATTCGATGAACCCGCATCACGGCACGTGGCCGTATCTGAAATGGTCATCGAAAAGGCGAAACGCCTAGTCGAACACAAGCGGGATGTCGTAATTCTACTGGATTCGATCACGCGTCTGGGCCGGGCCTTCAACACAACGGTGCCGTCATCCGGCAAAGTTCTGACAGGTGGTGTGGATGCGAACGCATTGCAGCGACCAAAGCGGTTCTTTGGCGCGGCACGGAATATCGAAGAGGGTGGTTCACTGACCATCATCGCCACGGCGCTGATCGATACAGGCTCGCGGATGGACGAAGTCATCTTTGAAGAATTCAAAGGGACCGGTAACAGCGAAATCGTTCTGGACCGGAAAGTGGCGGACAAACGTGTCTTCCCGGCAATGGATATTCTCAAATCCGGCACACGTAAGGAAGAGCTGTTGGTGGATAAAGCCGATCTTGCGAAGACTTATGTGCTGCGGCGTATTCTGAATCCAATGGGGACGACGGATGCCATTGAATTTCTGCTTGGAAAACTGAAGCAGACAAAGACGAATTCGGATTTCTTCGATTCAATGAACACCTGACTTATTGTTTGAAAACAATGGGTTAATCTAATGGATACCATTTTTGCATTGGCCACCGCGCGGGGACGCGCGGGGGTAGCAGTGATCCGTATTTCCGGGGATCAGGCAACAGCGGCAGCATCACGGCTGATGACTGATGTACCGGCTGTACGTGGTATAAGGTCAATAACTGATCCGGATGGCAATTTGCTGGATCAGGCGTTGGTTCTTAGCTTTCCGAAGGGGAAAAGTTTCACTGGCGAAGAAGTGGTTGAATTGCACCTGCACGGCAGCCCGGCTGTTGTTGCCGCAGTCTTACGTGTGTTGGGTGAGGATGGTGATTTAACACCTGCAGAGGCTGGTGAATTCACCCGCCGGGCATTGGAGAATGGGCAGCTGGACTTGGCGCAGGTTGAAGGCCTGGCTGACCTGATTGATGCGGAAACCGAAAGCCAACGCCGCCAGGCGCTGCGCGTTTTTTCTGGTGCTTTGGGTGCGATAGCCGGAAGCTGGCGGTTGCGTCTGATCCGCGCTGCGGCCTTGTTGGAAGCAACGATTGATTTTGCTGATGAAGAGGTACCGGTGGACGTTGCACCAGAAGTGACAGAGTTGATCACAGGTGTCGTCGTAGAGATGCAGAAAGAAGCTGCTGGCGTGGGTGTTGCAGAACGACTGCGGGATGGGTTTGAGGTTGCGATTGTTGGTGAACCGAATGTTGGGAAATCGACCTTGCTGAACCGCATTGCAGGGCGTGATGTGGCAATCACGTCCGAGATCGCCGGCACAACCCGTGATGTGATTGAGGTGCGGCTGGATCTTAACGGGATACCAGTGACGATGCTGGATACGGCAGGGCTGCGTGATACAGATGATCTGGTTGAGGGGATTGGCGTTGCGCGCGCGAAAGAACGGGCGGCACAGGCTGATATACGTGTCCATATGATGTTGGACGTTTCTTTGCCTCCACATGATATGGTATCGGGGGATCTCTATATCCGTGCGAAAGCAGATAAAACCACTGGCAATGGCTTAGCTGTATCTGGGCAAACTGGAGAGGGTATAGATGCGCTTATAGGTCTGGTAGCAGGCCTGCTGGAGGAAAAGGTTGCGAGCGTTGGTACAGCGATGCGAGAGCGGCATAGATTGGCTTTGACCCGCGCAATCGGATATCTTAACGCCGCGCACGAGCGGTTAAGCATTGATCAAGAGATGGCTGATTTGACGGCAGAGGAGCTGCGTTCAGGTATTCGCGCTGTGGATAGCCTTGTAGGTCGTGTTGATGTAGAACATGTGCTGGATGAGATTTTCAGCAGTTTTTGCATTGGAAAGTAAGGAGTGTTTCACGTGAAACATTTTGACTATGACGTCATCGTAATCGGCGGAGGCCATGCCGGATCCGAAGCTGCACACGCTGCTGCGCGCATGGGCGTTCGGACCGCTTTGATTACGTTAACCAAGTCATCCATTGGTGTCATGTCTTGCAATCCGGCCATTGGCGGTCTCGGGAAAGGCCATCTGGTCCGCGAGATTGACGCGCTTGATGGTGTGATGGGCCGTGTTGCCGACAAAGCTGGTATCCAGTTTCGTCTGCTAAACAGAAAAAAGGGGCCTGCAGTTCAGGGTCCACGCGCGCAATCGGATCGTGCGATTTATCGAAAAGCGATGCAGGCTGAGCTGTCGATGCTGGACGGTTTAACAATCATTGAGGGCGAAGCGACCGATCTTGTTATGACGGGCGACCGTGTAACTGGCGTTCGGCTCGATGCTGACAACGCAATAGCGGCGCAAAGTGTGATCCTGACGACGGGTACATTTTTGCGGGGGGTCATTCATATTGGTGATGTTTCGCGCCCGGGTGGCCGGATGGGTGACCGGCCTTCGATTGGTATGGCGGAACGGCTAGATGGTTTTGATTTGCCATTGGGTCGTTTAAAAACAGGGACACCGCCTCGTTTGGATGGACGCACAATTCGCTGGGATGTGCTGGATAAGCAACCAAGTGATCCTGACCCGGTTTTGTTTTCATTCCTGTCAAAGAGCCCATTTGCGCCGCAAATCGATTGCGGGATTACCCATACAAACGAAGAAACGCACGATATCATTCGCCGCAATCTTGGCCGATCTGCGATGTATGGTGGGCAGATTGATGGTGTTGGTCCACGTTATTGCCCATCTATCGAAGATAAGGTCGTGCGGTTTGCAGACAAAACATCTCATCAAATTTTTCTTGAGCCAGAGGGGGTAAATGATCATACGGTTTATCCCAACGGGATATCGACATCGCTGCCAGAAGAGGTCCAGGAATACTACGTGAGATCCATCTATGGCCTTGAAAATGCGCGCATTTTGCAACCTGGCTACGCCATTGAATATGACTATGTTGACCCTCGGTCGTTGAAAGAAACGCTGGAACTGCGCAAGGTCCCGGGCCTTTACTTAGCTGGACAAGTTAATGGAACGACAGGATACGAAGAAGCCGCTGCGCAAGGACTTGTCGCCGGATTGAATGCAGCGGCGGTTGCGTTGAGTAAGCCAGCAATCACATTCAGTCGCCGGGAATCCTATATCGGTGTGATGATTGATGATTTGATCACGCGGGGTGTTTCGGAACCATATCGCATGTTTACGTCCAGAGCTGAATTTCGTTTATCTCTTCGGGCTGACAACGCTGATCAAAGGCTTACTGAGAAGGGCAGGTTAATCGGATGCGTTGATGATGAGCGCTGGCAAGCTTTCTCGCACAAGATGGAGCGGCTGGTCGACGCGAAGAAGATGCTAAGTGCAATCAGTCTTTCAGCCCGCGATATTGCTGCGCAGGGGGTTAATCTCAATGCAGATGGTCCGAGACGAAATGCATTGGACGCACTTGCACTTTCAGACTTTGGCTTTAGCGAGCTGGAAGCAATGGCCGCGAGCGTCACCGATATCGCGCCCGAGATTCAGGAGCAGGTAAAGCGCGATGCGCTTTATGCGCACTACATTGCGCGTCAGGCGCGAGATATCGCGGCAATGGAGCGCGACGAGAAACAGGTTATTCCAGAAAACCTGGCATTTGAAACGATCAGCGGCCTTTCAAATGAGATTGTTGTAAAGCTCAATGCAGTTCGCCCTGGGACAATTGCGCAAGCCGGCCGGATCGAGGGTATGACACCAGCCGCGTTAATGCTGCTGATTGCTGCTATCAAGCGCGATCAAGGCGTGCAGACCGGAACGTAGGCATATGTCGTTACAGATTGCCGGGCGGGATGTTTCACGTGAAACATTTGATCGTTTGATACACTTTCGCGACCTCGTTACAAAGTGGACACGCAAGATAAACCTTATCGCACCGGCTACACTACCACATATATGGGAACGCCATATCGTGGATTCCGCGCAAACCTATCATTTTGCGCCCGAGTCCTTTTCACGTTGGGTTGATATTGGCAGCGGCGGTGGCTTTCCAGGTATTGTCATGGCGATTTATGCGAAAGAACATCAAAAGGCTGCGCATTTTACGCTGATTGAAAGCGATCAGCGAAAAGCTACCTTTCTCCGTACAGCATCCCGAGAGCTTGATCTGCATGCTACCATTCTCACCGAAAGAATTGAGGTTGCCACGCCACAGAGGGCAGATGTTGTGTCAGCCCGGGCGCTTGCCCCTTTATCTGCGCTTTTGCCAATGGCTGAACGTCATATAACACCAAATGGAACAGCCTTGTTTCCAAAGGGTAAATCAGTAGCGGAAGAAATTGCCGATGCGCGGCAGAGTTGGTCGTTTGACCTTGAACAATATCCCAGTTTCACCGATCCTGCAGCCCGACTTTTAGTCATTCAAAGGATATCAAGTGCCGGCGCATAACGATCCAAACGGCCCGAAAATCATCGCAATTGCTAACCAAAAAGGTGGTGTCGGCAAAACTACCACCACGATCAATCTGGGTGCGGCGTTGGTAGAACGAAAAAAGCGTGTTTTACTGATCGATCTTGATCCCCAAGGTAATGCATCCACAGGGTTGGGGATTGACCAGGACATGCGTGAGTCCACAACATATGATTTATTGGCAGGTGATGTCATGATTGCGGATGCGATCCAGACAACACAGGTCAAAAATCTCGATATCGTGCCCGCCACAACAGATCTAAGCTCTGCTGATATTGAGCTTATTGACAACGACAAACGCAGTTTTCTTTTGCGTGGTGTACTACGGGATCTCCCTGCTGAGATTCAGAAGTATGACTATATATTGATAGATTGCCCGCCATCTCTCAATATATTGACGGTCAATGCGATGGTCGCTGCACATTCGATTATCGTACCCCTTCAAAGCGAATTCTTTGCGCTCGAAGGTCTTTCGCAGCTTATTCTGACGGTTCGGGATGTTCGTCAAAGTGCCAATCCCGAATTGCGTATCGAAGGGATTGCTTTGACCATGTACGATAGCCGGAACAATCTATCACTGCAGGTCGAAGATGATGCCCGTGAAAACATGGGCGACATGGTGTTTCAGACCGTCATCCCACGCAATGTACGTGTCAGTGAGGCGCCGTCGTTCGCAATGCCGGTTTTGAACTACGATACGAACTCTAAAGGTAGTGCTGCGTATCGTGCCCTGGCGGATGAAGTGATAAAGAAATCCAAGAAAGTAAGGGTGTAACGATGGCACGTACGACCAAGAAATCGCGAGGGTTGGGCCGCGGTCTGTCAGCCCTGATGTCAGATGTTGCCCAAGATGATGCACCTGACACCACCCCAAAGCGTCCGGATCTGACGGTTCCGATTGAGACCGTTCAACCAAACCCCGATCAGCCGCGCCGCACCTTTGCCGAGGATGCGATGCAAGAGCTGACCCAGTCGATCGCGGAAAAGGGGATCATCCAGCCGTTGATCGTTCGCAATTCACCCAGCGATCCTGGGCAATACGAGATCGTTGCCGGTGAACGTCGTTGGCGTGCTGCGCAGGCGGCCAAACTGCATGAGGTTCCTGTTGTCGTCCGTGACTACGACGACACTGAAATGCTGGAAATCGCGATCATCGAAAATATCCAGCGCGCGGATCTGAATCCGATTGATGAAGGGGCTGGCTATCGTCAATTGATGGATCGTTTCGGTCATACACAAGAACAACTTGCGACAGCATTGGGCAAAAGCCGCAGCCATATTGCGAACCTCATGCGTCTGCTAACCCTACCGGAAGAAGTGCAGGACTATCTGATCTATGGCGTCCTTTCCATTGGTCATGCCAGAACGCTTGTTGGCAATGATGATGCGGTACGTCTGGCCCGCGAGATTGTTAATCAAAAGCTGTCCGTCCGTCAGGCCGAGCAGCTGGCCAAGAATGGTTTCAAGGACAAACCGAAAGCAGCTGCCAAACCAACGGTGAAAGACCCCGATACCGTCCAGATCGAGAAAGAGCTTTCCGCGACTTTGCGCATGAAAGTGACCATTGATCACAAGCCTGATCAAGAAGGTGGCAAACTGTCGATCAGCTATCGTTCGCTGGATCAGCTGGATGATCTGCTGCGTGCTTTGTCGAACACTTAATCGGCGAGCAGTGTCCGCAAAACCGCGTTGAGCAAGGGTCGCCCTTGCGCTGTCAATTGTAGGCGGTTTTCCGTCAATTCGACCATGCCTATTTCACGTAAGTTATTGATTTTATTTGTAAAAGAATCAGATTGGCTAATCTTGAAGCGATTCAGATCAACCCCTTCGCGCAGCCGCATACCCATCAACAACATCTCTGCCCGTTGATCTTCTGCAGTCAGTACGCTTCGCGTGCTTTCTCCGTTGCCCGCATGTTCAACTTGCTGCAGCCAAGCCGTTGGCCCCAGCGGCGTTTCGGTCGCGTATCGCTGTCCGTCCAACGTCAGCCGTCCATGTGCCCCGGGCCCGATCCCTGCGTAGTCTCCGTATCGCCAGTAGATCTGGTTGTGAATGCTCTCGCAGCCGGGCCGGGCGTGGTTGGATACCTCATAGCTTGTGAAACCTGCTGCCTCACAGATGTCTTGTGTCGCTGCGTACATATCTGCTGCAAGATCATCATCTGGTAACCCGCGTAGCTTCCCAATGGCGTATCGATCCCCAAACGCGGTCCCATCTTCAATGGTTAGCTGGTAAAGCGACAGGTGATCCACAGCCATGCTAAGCGCCTGTTTTAGTTCCTGCCCCCAGCCCGCGAGCGTTTGGTTTTGCCGCGCATAGATCAGATCAAAGCTGACCCGGTCAAACACGTCCCGTGCGATGTCGAAAGCTGCCATCGCCTCGGTTGCGCTGTGCAGCCGCCCCAATGCTTTCAGGTCGGTATCGTTCAGGGCCTGGATGCCCATTGATACCCGGTTGACGCCCGCGTTGCGGTAGCTTGTGAACCGCCCGGCTTCCACTGAAGTGGGGTTGGCTTCCAGCGTGATTTCGATGTCGTTTGCGCAGCCCCAAGTCGCGCGGACTTTCGTCAAGATCGCGTCGACTACGCTGGGGTCCATCAGGCTGGGTGTGCCGCCGCCGAAGAAGACAGACCGCAGGATCCGTCCCTTGGTTTCGGCTCCGACACGGTCGATTTCGCTTAGATAGGACCGTTCCCACGCCTTTTGGTCGATCTGTGCCACCACATGGCTGTTGAAATCGCAATAGGGGCATTTGGCCTGACAAAACGGCCAGTGGATGTAAAGGCCAAAGCCCCCATGTTCCCAGTCTTCAGGCAAAGCAGCCTGCGATCAGTTTCTCCACGGCTTTTCCCCGATGGCTGATCTTGTTCTTCTCCCACCGGTCCATCTCACCAAAAGTGATGTCGTAGCCATCGGGTTGAAAGATCGGGTCGTAGCCATGCCCGTTGTCGCCGCGCATCGGCCAGACCAGATGCCCCGGTACGATGCCGGGAAAGACCTCGTCATGCCCATCAGGCCAGGCGAGCACCAAAGTGGCGTTGAACTGCGCGCGACGGGGGTGGGGCGCATTGATCGCCTCAAGTTCGTTATGCGCGCGCGTCATCGCCATCACAAAGTCCCGCCCGTCCGGTGTTTCTGCCCAGTCTGCGGTATAGACGCCCGGTGCCCCGTCCAACGCATCAATTGTAATCCCACTGTCGTCGGACAAGGCGGGAAGGCCGGTTGCCTTGGCGGCGGCATGTGCCTTGATCCGGGCGTTGCCGACAAATGTCGTTTCGGTTTCTTCCGGTTCGGGCAGGCCGTGATCGGCGTTTGAGGTCAGCGTGACGCCATAAGGCGCCAACAGGTGCTGCATCTCTTCCAGCTTGCCTTTGTTATGGGTCGCAATGACCAGCTGATCGCCGGTGAATTTCCGCATCAGCCAACTGCTGCCAGTTGCGCGGCGGTCAGCTCGGACACGCCTTTTTCAGCAAGGTCCAAGAGACCGTCCATTTGGGTGCGGGTGAAGGTCGCGCCTTCTGCTGACATCTGCACCTCGATCAGTTTGCCGCCTGTCATGACGAAGTTGCCATCTACGCCCGCTTCGCTGTCTTCCGGATAGTCGAGATCCAGGACCTCTTGCCCTGCATAGATACCGCAGGAAATTGCGGCGACCGGGTCAATCAGCGGGTCGCTGATGACGTCACCGGCTTTCATCAGTTTTTGCACGGCGAGTTTCAGCGCGACCCATCCGCCAGTAATGGATGCGCAGCGTGTGCCACCATCGGCCTGGATGACATCACAATCCACGACGATCTGCCGCTCGCCCAATGCGACCCGATCAACGCCGGCACGCAAGGACCGCCCGATCAGGCGCTGGATTTCCTGTGTCCGTCCTGTCTGGCCATTCTTTGCCTCACGCCGCATGCGTGTATTCGTCGCGCGGGGCAGCATGCCATATTCTGCCGTTACCCAGCCAAGACCAGAGTTTTTCAGGAACGGCGGCACGCGTTCATCGATCGTTGCGGTGCACAAAACATGGGTATTTCCACATTTGATCAGGCATGACCCTTCGGCATGCATCGTCACACCTGTTTCAATCGACACTTCGCGCATTTCGTTGGTCTGACGGCCGGATGGGCGCATGGGAACACTCCTTTGGTTGCAACCCTCGGATACGCTGCCCATATCTGAAATCCAACCCCGATTGACGCCGCTTGCAACTTCGATTTAATTGCCTCGCCCTTAGCTGAGGATCAGATGAACGATCAGACGCCCGATATCGAAGAGATGAACGACCGTTCGCGCGAGGTATTTCGGCGCGTGGTCGAGGGATACCTGGCAAGTGGGGTGCCGGTGGGCTCACGCACGCTGACGCGGGAATTCTCTGAACAGGTGAGTGCCGCAACGATCCGGAATGTCATGCAGGATCTGGAGTATCTGGGGCTGCTGGATAGTCCGCATGTCAGTGCAGGGCGGGTGCCGACGCAGCTGGGGCTGCGGATGTTTGTTGATGGTTTGCTTGAGGTCGGTGATCTGGATGGCAATGATCGTGAGAAGATTGACCGGACGTTAGGATCAAACGATCAGGATGTGACCACTGTGCTGGATCAGGTCGGGCAAGCTTTGTCCGGTGTGACCCAAGGGGCGAGCCTTGTTTTGACCCCGAAACATGAAGCACCGATCAAGCACATAGAATTTGTGTCGCTGTCACGCGAACGGGCGCTTGTTGTCCTGGTTTTTGCAGATGGCCATGTGGAAAACCGCCTGTTCACACCGCCACCGGGACAGACGCCTTCGTCTATGCGTGAGGCTGCGAATTTCCTGAATGCCATTGCAGAAGGGCATACACTGTCTGAGCTGGGTCAGGTGATTAGTCGGGAAATCACGGCGAGGCGACAAGAGATCGATAAACTCGCCGCCGAGCTTGTGGAGAGCGGAGCTGCAATCTGGGAGAATGAAGGCGAATCGACTGAACGTCTGATCGTGCGGGGCAGGGGCAATCTGCTGGCTGATAGCGAAAACGAGGCTGATCTGGAGCGGATCCGCACCCTGTTTGACGACCTTGAACGTAAGCGTGATATAGCCCAGTTTCTTGATCTGACCGAAGAAGGCGATGGCGTGCGCATTTTTATCGGGTCAGAGAATAAATTGTTCTCACTTTCGGGTTCCTCTTTGGTGGTTTCTCCCTATATGAACGCGGATCGAAAAATTATCGGGGCGGTTGGGGTTATCGGGCCCACGCGTCTGAACTACGGGCGCATTGTGCCCATCGTGAATTATACTGCAAAGCTGGTGGGCAAGATGATTGCCGACCGCTCTTAAGGGAACAGGATATGTCCGAAAAAGAAGAAGAGTTGCAATCTTTGGATGAACTTGCCGCGGAAGCCGATGATCCTGAATTTGATCAGGCCGAGGCGAGCTATGACGAGATTGAGGCTTTGCGCGCTGAACGCGACGATTTCCGGGACAAGTTCATGCGCGCCTTGGCGGATGCTGAGAATACGCGTAAGCGCGCAGACCGCGACCGGCGTGAGGCCGAGAATTACGGTGGCTCCCGTTTGGCCCGTGACTTGCTGCCTGTCCATGACAACATGAGCCGGGCTTTGGCGGCCGCCAAAGAAGGTGACGAAAAAGTGCCAGAGGCGCTGTTGGAAGGTATTGAATTGACGATGCGCGAGCTGCTCAACGTCTTCAAAAAGCACGGGATTGAGCCGATCCAACCCGAAGTTGGTGATCGTTTTGACCCGCAGCAGCACGAAGCGATGTTTGAGGCACCTTTGCCCGGCACCAAGGCGGGCGAGATCATTCAGGTCTCGGCCACGGGATTCATGCTGCACGACCGCTTGCTGCGACCGGCCCAGGTTGGGGTGTCTTCCACACCAGCCTCATGATCCGTATTTTGAAGGCAGGGGCGTTGCTCCTGCTTTTGTCATTCGGTGCCGCATTCGCGCAAAGCTTTCCGCCGGACAATGACTTTTACGTCAATGATTACGCCGACCTTCTGACTGATGTAGAAGAGGAAGACTTGCGTGCGACCTTGGATGAGTTGTTTCAGGCGCGCGATATTGAGTTCACTGTCCTGACCATTCCGCGCATGCAGGATTACGGCCATACTGGCAGTATCGAGAGCTTTGCGACGGCGTTGTTCAACAATTGGGGCATCGGCGATGCCGACCGCAATGACGGCCTGCTTTTGCTGGTGTCCCGATTTGATCGTGAGCTACGGATCGAGGTTGGTGCGGGGTATGGCGATACCTTGGATGGTCCGATGCAGCGGGTCATCAACAACCAGATTGTTCCCTATTTCCGGTTGGATGATTACCCTGCTGGCATCCGCGCCGGTGTGGATGAGATTATCTTTCAGGTCACGGACCGTTACCCCGGCGAATATGACAGCCCGTGGATTGAGCGCATCTGGAACGGGTTCAAACGTTTGCTTACCAACCTTGGCTGGTGGCTGATGGCACCCTTTGCGGCTGTTGCACCTTTTGTCATCCGGTTGATCCGCCGCGTGCAGCGCAATCGCCCGCGCATTTGCCCCAATGATGGCAGCAGAATGCGCCGCTATCTTGAGGAAATGGAGGATGACAGTCTTTCACCGGGGCAATTGGTCGAAGAACAGTTGGAAAGCGTGGATTACGACGTCTGGTATTGTGATCGCTGCGATCACGTGACCATCGAAGGCTACCGTGCGTGGTTTTCAAGATATGGTGCCTGTCGCGAATGCAGTTTTCGCACGGTCGAAGGGGAAAGCCGCACGATCCGTTCTGCGACCTATTCATCCTCTGGCCTGCGCGAAACCGACTATGACTGCCATCATTGCAATGCGCATTACACGGTTCAAAGTACGATCCCACGGAAGAGAAAAAGCTCTTCCAGCTCGGGCGGTCGCAGTCGCGGTGGTGGTCGGTCCAGTGGCGGCGGGGCAAGCGGGCGCTGGTAGGATCGGGGTTTCAGCGATCCTTGACCATATCGCGCAGTTCATAGACGAGCTCTAGCGCCGCTTTCGGGGTCAGTTCGTCGGGCAGAACGCCTTTCAGCTTTGTTTCTACCTCGGAATCCTTGGTGACAATGGGTTGTGGTGCCGGCGTGGCGGCAAAAAGCGGCAGGTCGTCAATGATCGCCTTTTGTGCGCTGCCTTCGCGTTCGCCTTTTTCGAGGGCCTCCAGCACGACTTTCGCCCGTTCGACAACAACCGGTGGCAGGCCCGCCAGCCGTGCAACTTGCACGCCATAAGAGCGGTCGGCAGTGCCACGTCGCACCTCGTGCAGGAAGATCACGTCGCCCTCCCATTCCTTGACCGCGACGGTGGCGTTTTCCACGCCGTCGAGCTTGTTCGAAAGGGCTGACATCTCGTGATAATGCGTTGCAAACAAGGCACGGCAGCGGTTCACGTCGTGCAGGTGTTCAAGTGTCGCCCATGCGATGGACAGCCCGTCATAGGTCGCCGTGCCTCGCCCGATTTCATCGAGGATCACCAGCGCCCTGTCATCAGCCTGATTGAGGATTGCGGCGGTTTCGACCATTTCGACCATGAAGGTGGAGCGTCCACGCGCAAGGTCGTCAGATGCGCCAACCCTGCTGAAAATCTGGCTGACGACGCCGATATGTGCGGCCTCTGCCGGAACAAAGCTACCCATTTGCGCAAGAATGGCGAGCAGAGCGTTTTGGCGCAGGAAGGTGGATTTACCGGCCATGTTCGGGCCGGTTAGCAGCCAGATATGGGCACCTGAAAGGTCGCATTCGTTGGCGATGAAGGGTGCACCGTCCTTTTGCAGCGCGGCCTCGACCACTGGATGCCGCCCACCGGTGATGTCGAAGGCGCGGCTGTCATCGACCTTGGGGCGAACCCAGTTTTCGGTCGTGGCAAGGTGGGCCATGGCAGCGTTCAGGTCGATGTCGGCCAATGCGCGCGCCAATTCGCCAACTGGGCCAGCCTGGGCGATGATTGCGTCGCGCAGGCTGGTATAGAGCCGCTTTTCAATCTCCAGCGCACGTCCACCAGCGTTGAGGATTTTCGTTTCGATTTCGGACAGTTCGACCGTTGTGAACCGCACTTGATTGGCGGTCGTCTGACGGTGGATGAACCGGTCATCGGCCATCATCTTATCCGCGTGGGTGGCGGTGGTTTCGATGAAGTAGCCCAGCACATTGTTGTGCTTGATCTTCAGCGACTGAACGCCGGACTGCGCGACATATTGTGACTGCATCCCCGCAATGACGGATCGGCCTTCGTCACGCAGTTTGCGGACCTCGTCCAGCTCGTCATCATAGCCCGGTGCGATGAAACCGCCATCACGTGAGAGCAGTGGCGGTTCGGCGATGAGTGCCTGATCAAGGAGGTCCATCAGGTCATCTTGCCCGGTCAGGTCCTGTGCCGCCTGTTTGAGCAGGGTGGGCATGTCGTCTGGCAACTTCCGTGCCAGTAACGTGGCCTGCCCCAGCGTATTGCGGATCGCGGCCATGTCACGGGGGCCGCCCCGGTCAAGCGCCAGTCGCGATAATGCGCGGTCGAGGTCATGCACGCCTGTGAGGTAGTCGCAGATATCGGCGGCCAGTCGGCTGTTTTCGGTGAGAAAGGCAACCGCATCTTGCCGGTCGGTGATGACCGAAAGCGTGCAGGACGGTGAGGCGAGCCGTCGTTCCAGAAGCCGCGCACCGCCGGCGGTGATGGTTCGGTCGATGCAGTGAAGCAATGATCCTTGGCGCCCGCCGCCCAGCGCTTGTGTCAACTCCAGTGATTTGCGCGTTGCAGCGTCGATCTGCATCGCGGCAGATTGACCTTCGCGTACCGGCGGACGCAGCAGCGGCAGGTTCCCCCGCTGCGTGATGTCGAGGTATTCGGCAACCGCTGCCATGGCGGCAATCTCGGCACGGGTGAAGCTGCCGAACGCGTCAAGTGAGCCGACTTTGTACAGCGCGCAGAGACGTTTTTCGCCTGCAGTACTGTCGAAGGCAGCAGCGCCCAATGTGGTAAGGGTTGCCCCGGCATCAGACACTATTGCAGCCCAATCAGACTCTGATCCGTCGACGACGATGACTTCCTTGGGTGTCAGCCGGGCGAGTTCGGGGCCAAGCGTGGACCCCGCACAGGGCATGACGTGAAACGCACCTGTTGAGATATCGACCCAGGCTAGCGCCCCTTCGGCACGCACGACGTGATAGGCGGCAAGGAAGTTGTGGCGGCGCGCGTCAAGCAGGGAATCCTCTGTCAAAGTGCCGGGTGTGACAAGGCGCACGACTTCGCGTCTGACGACCGCTTTGTAGCCGCGTTTTTTGGCCTCAGCAGGGCTTTCCATCTGTTCGCAAACCGCCACGCGGAACCCTTTGCGGATGAGGGTCAGGAAGTACCCTTCGGCGGCGTGATGGGGGACGCCGCACATGGGGATGTCTTCATCGCCATGCTTGCCGCGTTTGGTGAGCGCGATGTCGAGCGCATCGGATGCAGCAACGGCATCGTCAAAGAACATCTCGTAAAAGTCGCCCATGCGGTAGAACAAAAGCGCATCGGGGTACTGCGCCTTGATCTCAAGATATTGCGCCATCATGGGCGTGGTTTTGGTCATGTGTCCCCCGGGGTGATTGGGGCGCAGATTATCAGGCGGGGGGGTGGGTGAAAGGGCGAAAATGGGGGCTAAGATCTGAAACGCGTGTACCGTTGAGTTTATGGGATGGCTTTGTCATCCGTGTTGATTGCCCGAGAGAGCGATCTTGCAACAGGTCAAAAGACCCAAGGTCACCCGTCAGATGACTTTGACCATCATGTCACAACACTGACCTAAACCCTTGGGAACGGATAGCTGGCATTCACGCTGATTGCAGCGAAGGTCTAAAATGAGCCCATTTCGGCTGATGCTGCAGAGTGCTCGAACGACCGCTAAGAAAAAACCAGCCCACCCACTATTCTGCCCCCATAGTCAAATCCTGGGCAAGCATCATCGCATTGCCGTCGGGATCATAGAAGGTTGCTGTCTTCACCATGCCTTCAACGACATCGGTTTCGCCGTCAAATTTGACTTCGGCCTGTTCCATTTTTTGCCGCGCCACATCCAGATCAGCGATACCGAAGACAGGAACACAGTTTCCAGGCGCAGGTTCCGTATGTTCGCCCAAACCGATTGTCACGCCTGTCGTTTTGGTCTGAAGCTCTGACCACCCAACCTCATCCGCATGGTAAATCGTTTCAAACCCTAGCATGTTACCGTACCACTCGGCACTAGCATGGCGGTCTTTGACTGACAGCGCGATTGTGATGGTTTCTTCCAGTGAAATGAGTGACATAGTCTTTCCTTTTGTATATAAATATATTAACTATATTTTATGGACATTGAAGTATTTGTCAACACTACCTCAAGGGCTTGGGCTATTCCTATTCTGGCGAGCCTGCATGCAGGCATTGCCGGTAGACAAGCGCCACTACTTGCTGCCACCGGAGCGAACAGGACTGCTTTCGCGCAAAGCATGGATCACCTCATTTCGATCGGATTGCTGGAACGAAACCCCGGCCATGGCCATCCGCTGCGTCCAGAGTTTCGACTGACAGAGCTTGGTGTTTCCGCTGCTGCCCTTGCCAACAAAATTCAAAGCGTCACTGTTGAAGGAGATCAGGATTTGCTCCGGCGCTCATGGACCTTACCGGTTCTGACTGCAATCCACAGGCCGAGCCATTTCAATGATATCAAACGAAACTTGCGAACGATTACGGATCGCGCTTTGTCGCAGTCGTTGAAAACAATGGAAATCAGAAGCTGGGTTCAGCGCCATGTTGACGAAACCGCCCGCCCACCAAGATCCATTTATCGTGCTGTGAACACTGGTGGTTTGATAAGCAGTCTTGCGGCTAGTGAAATCAACTTTCCCGGATAACCGGCCCTTCGGCAGGAAACGACGAATGACTGCAGTGTCCCGCAAACCGACCGGCCCGGCCTAAAATCGAATGTTGGGTTTAGGCTGGCAGCGGTCATCTGACCAAATCCGCCAGATGACCGCTGTGAGCCCAAATTGCTACTCTTCTTGGTTGCGGCGAAAGTCGGCTTCCTTAAAGGATAGGCGCAATACCGTGACTCGCTGGGGGTGCATTTGAACCAAGTAGCAGAAAGCCTAGAAAGCAAGGGTATGCTCACTGATCCGGGTGAACACTTCGTCGGAAGATTTGAAGTTGAGCGGAAATTCCGCGTGCCGGATATAGAAACCGTTCGCCAGAAATTGCAAGAGCAGAACGCGGTAGCCTTTACAGTCGGAAACGCTGAAGTCGATATTTTTCTCGACCTCGCAGATGGGCGGCTTGAGGGCAACAATCAGTTTCACACCTTGCGGCATATGCAACCATCTGGCCGAGTGCTTTGGATTTCCAAAGGGCCGCAGAAGGACGAGTGTGTAGCTATGGACTTGTCTGACTTCGGCAAGGCGCTCGCGATGCTCAAATCATTGGGCTTTGAAGAGAAACGACAGATCAGCAAGAAGCGAGACATCTACTTTTTTGGCTCTTTTCATGTGACTTTAGACCTTGTCGAAGGCCTCGGTTCATTCGTTGAGGTTGCAGCAATGACCGACGATGAGGACGAATTGGACAGTTTGCGAATAGGCGTTCAGAAAGTCGTATCTGCTCTGGAGTTGTCGGGTCACAGCGAAGAAACCCGGTCTTATCGGCAACTGCTCTTCGGGTAGGACTTGCGCATTTCTTCTTCACGCCTGAAAGCGGCCATTCATTCGAGGTCGATGGATTGCAGCTTTGTCCGCACCTCGGCCATCGGCAGCGGTCGTAGTGAAGGTAGATGCTTGACGCTAATATCAAGCAAGCCTGACACGATCCGCCACCGGCCTCATCTGATGATGTTGTGTATGGCCGATAGGCTATAGCGCCTTGCGGCGCGTACGATGCTTTGACAGCCATGTTGAATGGCTTCCTCCAAACTGGTTCTTGTACCCTCAATTCATTCCCCGCTATGTCTTGTGGACAAGTCAGGGGGGACCACATGCCGAAGACGAAACTGAGCCGAGAAGATGCGTTGCAATTTCACATGCATCCAAGCCCCGGCAAGTGGGAGATTAACGCAACCGTTCCCATGACCACGCAGCGGGACCTGTCGCTGGCTTATTCTCCCGGCGTGGCGATTCCTTGCGAAGAAATCGCGGCTGATCCGGCCACCGCCTATGATTATACGAATAAGGGTAATCTGGTGGCCGTGATCTCAAACGGGACGGCTGTGCTTGGTCTTGGAAACCTCGGTGCGCTGGGCAGCAAGCCGGTGATGGAAGGCAAGTCGGTGTTGTTCAAACGGTTCGCCGACGTGAACTCGATCGATATTGAGTTGGATACCGAAGATACGGATGCGTTCATTCAGGCCTGCAAGCTGATGGGGCCGACCTTTGGCGGGATCAACCTTGAGGACATCAAGGCACCCGAATGCTTTATCATCGAACAGACGTTGAAAGAGCAGATGGATATCCCCGTCTTTCACGATGACCAGCATGGGACGGCGGTGATCTGTGCGGCGGGGCTGCTGAACGCGCTGCATCTGTCGGGCAAGAAGATCGAGGATGTGAAGATCGTCCTGAACGGCGCGGGTGCTGCGGGTATTGCCTGTATTGAGTTGTTGAAATTCATGGGCGCGCGGCACGAGAATTGCATCGTCTGCGACACGAAGGGCGTGATCTATCAGGGTCGTACCGAGGGGATGAACCAGTGGAAATCTGCCCATGCGGTGAAGACCGAATTGCGGACCCTTGATGAGGCCATGAAGGGTTGTGATGTGTTTCTGGGTGTGTCGGTTAAGGGGGCCGTAACGCAGGACATGGTGTCTAACATGGCTGAAAACCCGGTGATTTTCGCAATGGCGAACCCTGATCCCGAGATCACGCCAGAGGATGCGCATGCGGTGCGCGAGGATGCGATTGTTGCCACAGGCCGCAGCGATTATCCGAACCAGGTGAATAACGTGCTGGGATTTCCGTATCTGTTCCGGGGTGCGCTGGATATTCATGCGCGCGCGATCAATGAAGAGATGAAGATTGCCTGTGCAGAAGCTCTTGCGGCTTTGGCCCGGGAGGACGTCCCGGATGAAGTCGCGATGGCCTATGGCAAAAAGCTGACCTTTGGCCGCGATTACATCATTCCGACGCCGTTCGATCCGCGTTTGATCCATCGTATCCCCACTGCCGTGGCGCAGGCAGGTATGAAAACGGGTGTGGCGCGGCGACCCATCGTGGATATGGATGCCTATGAGTTATCGCTGAAATCCCGGATGGATCCGACACAGTCGATCCTGCGCAGCCTGAATGCGCGGGCGCGTGCGAACCAATCGACGCTCGTGTTCGCGGAGGGGGACGACCCACGTGTTTTGCGGGCGGCGGTTTTGTATCAGCGGTCCGGCATGGGCAAGGCGCTGGTCGTTGGCCGGGATGATGATGTGCGCGAAAAACTGACGGCAGAGGGGCTGCCGGAGGCGTTTGATGAACTTGAAATCGTCAATGCCGCGAATACGGACCATCTCGAAACTTATAAGGCGTTTCTATATGAACGGCTGCAGCGCAAAGGGTTTGATCATCAGGATGTGCACCGGTTGGCAGCACGAGACAGGCATGTTTTTGCGGCACTGATGCTGGCCCATGGCCATGCCGATGGCATGGTGACCGGGGCGACCCGCAAGTCGGCGCATATTCTGGAACTGATCAACCATGTTTTTGATGCCCAGCCGCATGATGGTGCCGTCGGTGTGACTGCGGTGCTGCATAACGGGCGGATTGTGTTGATCAGCGACACCTTGGTGCATGAATGGCCCGATGAAAATGATCTGGCGGATATAGCCGAACGCGGTGCCTTTGTTGCCCGAGAACTAGGGTTAGAGCCGCGTGTTGCGTTCCTGTCGTTTTCCACCTTTGGCTATCCTGTCTCTGAACGTGCCGAAAAAATGCATCAGGCACCCAAGGTGCTTGACGCACGTAAGGCCGATTTTGAGTATGAGGGCGAGATGACGGTGGATGTCGCACTGAATGTACAAGCGCAGGAGAACTATCCATTCCAGCGCTTGACCGGGCCCGCCAACGTTCTTGTCGTGCCTGCGCGGCATTCTGCGTCCATATCCGTGAAGCTGATGCAGGAAATGGCGGGGGCGACGGTGATTGGGCCGATCTTGTCGGGGATCGGGAAGCCTATTCAGGTCTGTTCGACCGTGTCGACCGTAAATGATATCCTGAACATGGCGGTGATTGCGGCCTGCAAGGTCGACTGACCACCGCATAAAGGCTCTCTGGTCAGAGAATAAACACGCACCCTTACCCGTAATTGGTTTGATCGCGCCCGGACATGCGGCGTGCAGATATGAATGCCAAGCGGGGTGAGATATGCAATTTCTTCAGAAAATAGCGACATTTATAGTCATTGGACTGTCAACGGCAGCCTGTAGTGGCGGCGGTGGCGGTGGTGATGACGCGCCAGACCGGAACCTGGGGCTTTTTTTTGGCAGCACCGATCCTGGGCAAGCCCGCAATGGTGTTGACTATGCGGATGCGGATACGGAGCTTTCGGTTCTGGAAGGGCAGACATTCACCGTCCGCGTCGTCCGCGTCACCGCAGATGAGGAGACAGGCGAAGTGCGCCGGGAAACCACGGACGAGATTGTGGAATTCCAGGACGAAGATAATCTTACGATCACTCTGGATGGTGAGGTGCTAAACATTGTGGAAGATGAAGCGCCCGCTGATGACGGCGATGTCTTTATCCTTAGAGAACGTGGTGGCGGAAGCGCCGTTCAGGCCTTTGTGTTGGAAAAGCTAGAATCAGGTACAGATCCCTTTGGAGATGTTGGAGTAAGTCTTGGCTCATCAAGTTTCCTGATCGGTGCCGAGACAAACCCCGATCAAATCGCTGCCTTGCCTGGTTCCGTCACTTACACGTCCTCTTTGAACATTAATCCTGTTGTGGGGCCAAATTCCTTGTCTGGTGATGTCAGGCTTGAAGCCAACTTTGGGTCGGGGATGATCTCTGGTGATGTTACGCTCGCGCAGACTTCGGTGGGTATTGACGTTGGATTGAACCTTGCCCCCGTTGCCATCGCCGGAAACGGTTTTGCGGGGGATCTAACGTGCAGCACTGCGAACTGTACGTCTGATAGCCAGATTGGTGGTGTTTTCTTCGGTGATAATGGTGTGGAACTTGGGGGTCTGATCGACCTTGATGTCACAACGACCGATGCTGATGGCGCGACCACAGACCTGATCGGCAGCGGTGCTTTTGTTGCGACTGAAGAGTTGGGATGTTGTGATTGATCCTTATTGGCCGTCTCGGCGGCCAATAAACCCTGCTGGTCTGACCAGATCGGTTTGAGCCATACCAGTTTGACCGCTAAGTAGGTCATGCAAACAAATGGTGAGGCATGACATGGCAATCTGGAACCTTGGGTCGATCAACGCAGATTTTGTCTATGCCGTTCCGCGTATCCCCGCACCGGGTGAGACGTTGTCGTCCAGCAATCGTCAGATGTTTCTGGGCGGCAAGGGCACCAACATGTCGGTTGCCGCTGCCCGGGCCGCGGCGCATGTGAACCATATTGGCGCGATCGGTCCCGATGGGCGCTGGGCAGTGGAGCGTTTGTTGGAATATGGTGTCGATACCCGCAATATTGCGGAGATTGAGACGGAGACCGCGCAGGCGATCATTATGGTGACCCCGGATGGGGAAAACGCGATTGTCCTGCATCCCGGTGCGAATGCCGAGATCCCGCAAGCGACATTGCAGACAGCCATGGCTGAGGCGCAGACAGGGGATTGGCTGGTTATCCAGAACGAGACGAACCTGCAGCGTACGGCGGCAGCACTGGGTAAGAAAATGGGATTGCAAGTGGCCTATGCTGCAGCACCATTTGATGCAGAGCGGGTGCAGGCAGTGCTGCCGCATTTGGATTTCCTGATCCTGAATGCTGTTGAGGCCGAACAACTGCGTGAGGCGACGGGGCAGTCGCCAGCGGATCTTCCCATTGGCGATGTTATTATCACGCTGGGCGCGGATGGGGCCGATTGGTACGGGAAGAATGAGGTCAAGCATTTTGACGCCATCAAGGTGGATCCGGTTGATACAACAGGTGCGGGGGATACGTTTACCGGATACGTTCTGGCGGGGCTGGATCGTGGGATGCCGATGGGTCAGGCTATTGGCCAGGCCATGCGTGCCGGCGCGTTGATGGTGACGCGCCATGGCACCGCGGATGTGATCCCCGATCTCGCCGAGGTGCAGGCGTTTCAGTTGTGAGCAAACAGCGCCGCATCACCCCATAGTGCGCGGACCCGCGCATCGCGTCCGCAACCTTCGCGATAGAACTTGTACGCTTCGGCCTGCGTTTTTACACCGCGCCGTGTCACGATCAGTTTGTCGCCGCGATAATAGTTCTGGTGGATGTCTTCGGCCTGATAAAAGGGTGCCGCATCCAGAATTGGGGTCACGATGCGCTGATCCAATTGCCGCTCTGCACGGGTCTTGGCGGCTTCGGCAGCGCTGCGTTCGGCCGTGTTAGAGACAAAAACTGCTGTTCGGTAGCTGTCACCCCGGTCACAAAACTGTCCGCCGGCATCAGTAGGATCGACCGAACGGAAGAAGGCATGCAGCAGTTGTTCGTAGCTGATGACATCTGCGTCATAACTGATCTCGACCGCCTCATAATGGCCGGATCCTTTGATCGTGCGATAGGTCGGGTTTGCGGTTGTTCCGCCTGTATAGCCCGAGATCACCTCGGTCACGCCTTCAAGCGATTCAAAGTCGCTTTCGACGCACCAGAAGCAGCCACCGGCGAAGTAAGCCCTTTGCATATCTTGCGCCACTGCCATTTGGGCAATCGGCCAAAACAACAACAAGCAAATGAGACGGGTGAACACGTGGCAGCTCCTTTGTCTTCATGCGCTCTTTACCGTCTAGCATAGCTGCCCTAGCGTTGCCCACATGACCAAAGTGACCACACATCAAGCCGAAGACGACGCCCGTAACGAAAACATCCTGATCTATGTCGATGGACGGATTGTCCCCAAGGCCGAAGCCATGATCAGCGTCTACGACAGTGGCTTCATGCTGGGTGATGGGGTGTGGGAGGGGTTGCGCCTTTACGATGGCAAATGGGCTTTCCTTGATGAACATCTTGACCGGCTGTTTGAAGCGGCGAAGGCGATTGATCTGGATATCGGGATGGACCGTGACGGAGTGATTTCGGCCTTGGTCGAAACGCAACAGGCCAACGGGATGACCACAGATGCCCATGCCCGCTTGATGGTCACGCGCGGCGTGAAGGTGCGGCCTTTTCAGCATCCGGGCTTGTCCCGTTCCGGCCCGACTTTCGTGATCATCATGGAGCATTCGCGGCCATCAATCCCACGTCCGATCACGCTGGCTACGGTGCCGCATCAGCGGGGTCTGCCGATGACGCAGGACCCGAAGCTGAACAGCCATTCGAAGCTGAATTGCATCCTGGCTTGTATCGCTGCCGAAAAGGCGGGCGCGGATGAGGCCTTGATGCTGGATGTGCATGGATTTGTGAACACGACCAATGCCTGCAACTTTTTCATTGTGAAGAAAGGCGCGGTTTGGACGAGTACGGGGGATTACTGCATGAACGGGATCACGCGGCAGAAGGTGATTGATCTATGTCGCGTGAATGACATTCCGGTTTACGAGCGAAATTTCAGTCTGGTGGACACCTACTCGGCGGATGAGGCGTTTTTGACCGGCACTTTCGGGGCGCAGACGCCAGTAAGTGCGATTGATGGCCGGTTGATCGGGACCGGTGAGCTGGGGCCGGTGACCGCGCGTTTGCGTGAACTGTACAAAGATCTGGTGGTCCGCTCATGAAAATCGCGATGTGGTCGGGTCCACGGAACCTTTCGACGGCGATGATGTATGCGTTTGGAAACCGCATAGATTTCGCGATCTGGGATGAGCCGTTTTATGCGCCGTATCTGATGATGACCGGGGTGGATCATCCGATGCGCGAAGAGATTTTGACCGCGCATGAGACGGATCCGCAGGTGGTGGCCGCGCGCTGTGCAGGACCGGTTCCGGATGGCAAACCACATTCCTACATGAAGCACATGCCGCATCACATGGTGGAAGGGTTCCCGCTGGACTGGGCGGCGGACTGCGTCAATATCCACCTTATCCGCCATCCGGCGCGCGTGATTGCAAGCTATGGGGCTAAGCGGGACCGGATGGATATGGCGGATATCGGCTTTGCGGCGCAAACCCGGATCTACAACGCGCTTGGCGGCATCGTGATCGACAGTGCCGATATCCAAGCCGACCCAGAAGGCATGCTGCGTAGGCTTTGCGGTCAGATAGGGCTACCTTTTGACGATGCGATGCTGTGCTGGCCCGCTGGCCCGCGTCAGCAGGATGGGATTTGGGCCAAGCATTGGTACAACGCCGTGCATCAAAGCACTGGGTTTGCGGGGGCTGAGGGGCCGTTGCCGGAGCTTGATCCGGCAAATGCAGAGCTAATGGCCGAGGCCATGCCGCACTATTCGGCGATGGCGGCGCGCAAGCTTTAGCCCTTCAGCAGCTCACCCAGTTTCATCGCCACCTTGGCGTCGCCAGACACTTTCAGCTTCCCCATCATCAGGCCGGTCATCGGGTTCAGCTTGCCCGTGATCAGTTTGGCCAGATTTGCCGTCGTGATGCCAATGGTGCAGGCCGTGTCGCGGTCATCGCGGCTGACGGCATTGTCGGCGAGAACGATCACACCATCATTGCCGCAATCGAATTTCAGGCTGCCGTCAAACCCTCGGTTGGAAAGCCCCTTTTGCATCTTGGCTGCGATTTCTGAAATGTCCAAAACGATCCTCCCTCGTGATATGCCAATCGGTACGGAGGTGAACAAGAACGCGCAACTGTGACGCTGGGTGACGGCCTAAAGCGGCTTTTCCAACTGTACCTCTTCGCCGGCGCGTTTGCCCGTCAGCGTGTAGCCCAGCGCCTGATACATCGCGATGGCGGCGACATTGTCTTCAACAGCCTGAATCTGCACGCAGCGGCGCCCTCTATCCTGCGCCCAGTTTTCGGCGAAATCCATGGCGGCTTTGCCGTAGCCTTGCCTTTGAAATTGCTTGCCGATCAGCAGCCGCCAGACATAGACGCCATCGGGGTCATCAATTTCGTCCCTGTCATCGTGTTCGGCCATGTCAATCAGGGCGATCAGGCCGATGCGGGTGTCGCCGTCCCACAGGCAGAAATCGTAAGCGCCGGTTTCAAACCGGGCCTGGGCGATTGTCACGATATTGGGCGCGACGAAGCGGTCCTGATCTGCGTCGACTGTGATGTTTTCCAGTGGAACGACATCAGCACCCGTAACAGGACGCGCCGCGAACGCCATGGCTAACCCTTTGAGCGCCGGTTACGGGCTGCCAAAAGTTTCAGGCGCAGGGCGTTGAGCTGGATAAAGCCTTGGGCATCGGATTGGTCATAAGCGCCCATGTCATCCTCGAACGTCACGTGTTCTTCGGAATAAAGCGTCTTGTCTGACCAACGGGCGACGGTGGTGCAGGACCCTTTGTATAGCTTCAGGCGGACGGTGCCGTCGACATGTTCCTGGCTTTTATCGATCAGCGCCTGCAGCATTTCCCGTTCGGGGCTGAACCAGAAGCCGTTATAGATCAGTTCCGCATAACGCGGCATGATGCTGTCTTTCAGGTGCCCGGCACCTGCATCCAGCGTGATCTGTTCGATGCCGCGATGCGCCTCTAGCAACACTGTCCCACCTGGCGTTTCGTAGATGCCGCGGGACTTCATGCCGATAAAACGGTTTTCGACCAGATCAAGCCGTCCAACGCCGTGTTTGCCACCGAGTTCGTTCAGCTTGGTGAGGATAGTCGCAGGTGACATCATTTCGCCGTTGATCGCAACCGCATCGCCGCGCTTGAACGTGATTTCCACCATTTCGGGCGTATCTGGTGCATCTTCGGGCGAGACTGTGCGCTGGTAGACGTGTTCGGGGGCTTCTTCTGCCGGATCTTCGAGGATTTTTCCTTCGGACGAGGTGTGCAGTAGGTTCGCATCCACGCTGAAGGGGGCCTCTCCGCGTTTGTCCTTGGCGATGGGGATCTGGTGCTTTTCGGCAAAGTCGATCAGCTTGGTCCGGCTGCCCAGGTCCCATTCGCGCCATGGTGCGACGACCTTAATCTCGGGGTTGAGCGCATAGGCGGCCAGTTCGAAACGGATCTGGTCGTTGCCCTTGCCGGTGGCGCCGTGTGAAATCGCGTTGGCCCCTTCGGCGGCAGCGATTTCAACCAGACGTTTTGAGATCAGCGGCCGTGCGATGGAGGTGCCGAGTAGATAAAGCCCCTCGTAAAGCGCATTGGCACGAAACATCGGGAAGACAAAATCGCGCACGAATTCTTCGCGCAGATCCTCGATATAGATGTTTGTCGCACCCATCATCTCGGCCTTTTTGCGAGCCGGTTCGAGTTCCTCGCCCTGGCCAAGATCGGCGGTAAAGGTCACGACCTCACAGTCATATTCCGTCTGCAACCACTTGAGAATGATTGAGGTATCAAGGCCGCCGGAATAGGCCAAAACGACTTTTTTCGGAGCAGTCATGCGCTTGCCTTTGCATCAAATGTGTCTTGGAAGGCGCGATAGCGGGTTTCGATGAAAGGGGCAAGGTTTGGGCGGTTGACGGGGTGGATGGCGCATGCAAACACCAGCCAGGATTGTTTTTTGATGAGGCGCAGCATGGCCGTTCAGATTTTACGCCACGCATTTACGATGATCTTTGGAAACATGGGGCAGGCTTTGCGGGTCTCAATCGGGCCCTATGCGTTGCTGATCCTTGTTGTCGTTGTCGGGCTTATGATGATCGGGACGCCGGAAGACGGTCTGTTTGATCAGTCTGGCGCGCCCGATATCAGTGCGACTGGTGTGTTGGTACTGACGGGCATTGCGGTTTTTGCATTGTTTGTTTTCGGCTGGGTCGCCGTATCCTGGCACCGGTTCATCCTGCTTGAAGAATATGCGGGTGTTTTACCAGCCGTCGCTGACCGGCCGATCTGGCCCTATATCGGGCGCAGCATCCTTTATGGTTTCTTGATGATCGCAATCGCTATTCCAATTTTCTTCATCGTTGGTTTGGTTGCTGCACCGTTTATGTCGTTGGGTGGTAGTTTGATTGTGTTTGTCGTTGCGTCGACAGTTCTGACATATATCTGGTTTCGGATTGCCTTGGCTTTGCCGTCAGTAGCTGTGGGCAAGCCGATCAGCCTGGGTGAGGCTTGGGCGGCTTCCTCGGGCCTGTCCGGTACGATTTTTGGGGTCGCCTTTCTGCTGATGCTGATCAACGGTCTTTCTGACATTGTCATAGACTCTATCGCGCCGACGCTACCGATCATCGGATTTGCCATGAGTGTTGCGATGCAATGGCTTTTGCTGATGTTGGGGATCAGCATTTTGACAACGTTTTACGGTCACCTGATCGAAAAACGCCCATTGATTGACTAGCATGGCCGAGATGCGCAAGGACGACATGCATGTCGCATGGGTGGCCCCAGAGAATGGGGCGAATGTGGTTGTGAATGTTCCCAGCATGGATGTCCTTTTGACGGATCTGAAGGACTATTTTGCGCAGCGTCGCGGGTTTGCGCTGGCGACGCTTAACCTTGATCATGTGGTAAAGCTGCGCGACGAGCCGGCGTTTCGAACTGCGTATCTGGCGCAAACCCATGTGACGGCGGATGGCAATCCCATTGTCTGGTTGTCGCGGGTGGCACGTCAGCCTGTGGATCTGCTGCCCGGTTCAGATCTGATCGCGCCGCTTGCCGCGCTCGCCGCTCAGATGGGTATACCGGTTGGCCTATTGGGCAGCACAGAAGCCACATTGCAGGCGGCAGCTGATGCGCTTGAAGCTGAGCATGCCGGACTTCAGGTTGTGGCGCGTCTTGCGCCACCGATGGGGTTTGATCCTACCGGCGCGTTGGCTGATGATTACATAGCACAGCTTGAAGCGGCGGATGTGGGCCTGTGTTTTCTTGCGCTGGGCGCACCCAAGCAAGAGTTGCTTGCAGCCCATGCAATAGCAAAAACGGATCGGGTTGGGTTTGTGTCTATTGGTGCCGGACTTGATTTCATTGCCGGGACACAGACGCGCGCGCCGCGCCTTGTGCGCATGATCGCGGCGGAATGGTTATGGCGTATGCTGAGCAATCCCAAACGGCTTGCCGCGCGTTATGCGGCATGTTTTGCGGTGCTGCCACGGTTGGTGCTGTCGGCCTTGAAGGCGCGCCGGGTTAATCGGGGTAATGTCTAGTTTTTCGGTCACTCAGCAAGAGCCACAGCGCATTGATCGTGATGATCGCGATGCCGCCTAGTTCGAGCACCCAGTTCATTCGTAAACCGCCGATTTCGTATCCGATGAACCTGTCAAAGTGATGGAAACCTGCCGCGCGGATTGCGACAAAGGCCAGCAGCAGCGCCAAGCCAATCAGGGCGACCCAGATATGTGCCAACTCTTTGCGCATGATCCAGGCAAGCGTCAGCCCGAGGGTCAGGCATATCGCCGCAATTACGATGATGAATGTCAGCTGCACTGTCTGCCGCTGTTCGTACCAACCCTGCGCTTGGGCCATACATCTGCCTGCCGCTGTTAGCGCGGATTGCAGATCAAGCTGCTTGTTTATCGCTAAAAGCAAGAGCAAAGCAGCCAAGCAGAACCAGAAGATCCGCTGTCGTCCCGGTTGTCTGAAAATTGTCAGTACTGCTAATAGCGTCGCCACGACATAGGCTGCAACTGTTGCCCAGCCCATAATTGTCGGATCACCAATCTGAGGTGACCAAGACGCGAAAACACAGCTGGAAAGGTTGCTTGGGTTCACTGATATCTACACAATCTTGAGTCCGGCACAGCGCCGCATAACGTATTGGTAGAAAGTGGAATATCTGTCGTCAAGGACGCGCCCACGCTTTGCATGGGGCAGGAATAGATTTCTAATTTTGGGGATATTGGCAACGTTAGCTTTTGCGCTAAGGTCGCCGCTTTGCATCCTACGCATAGGACCTGATATCTTAGCCTTGCTGCGTCACCGCAGATTTTGCCGTGTGGTTTTCCTTTGGGATCAAGGTCCAGATGGCCGTGAAGACCATACCGACAGCGCCAGCAACGACGTAAACTATAAGTGCTGTGAGAAACCCTGAACCCGATAACAGTGCTGCAGCCGCGGCAATAATGCCGGACAAGATCCCGAAGGCGATGTAGACGATGAACATTCATCAACTCCTTCACTTTTGGGACTTATGCGCCATTATATTTCGGCGCATCATTGAACCTGTCCGAAGACAATGTCCAAACTGTGTCCACATTCTGGCGACGCTACGCTCATTGGATTAACATAACCTTAACGTTGCGCCGACGGTTCAAAAACAACTATTAGAACAATACTAGACATTAGGCCTAAACAAATGCCTGCCAAGGCTTACCTTGCTGTCATGGGCAAGATTCAGCCCAAAATTACGCATAAATGGCACAAAAATGCTGAATTGTTGCTGTTTCAAGACCAATAAATTGGCATCTGACGCCAATCCAGTTCGGTCCGAGCGCGACTCACCCTTGAAAAGACCGGCTCTAAGGGCGCCAGGAAACAGATCTTTGCAGGCCCAGAAACACGGTGTTGCTGCGCCGGCGACTACCGTCTTCATCACGAACGTTAACGCGTGCCCCAAGGCTGAGCTGCCATAGCGGCGATAGTTCGAGACCGTAACTTCCAGATAGCGCACCTGTTGCCAGACTGTCCGACCCGTCCGAGTCGCTTGCTTCGGCGAAGCTGACGGTAAATTGCATGTTGCTGACGGTGCTCAACTCTTGTGCGTAATTGGCGAGTAAGGTGGTGGTCGCGCGGTCGCCCCCGGCTGCAAGGCTGTGTTCGGCACTGAGATCAATTTGGCCAACGGGGCGAGGATAGGTAAAGTTCAGGCTTCCCGTGAACCTTGGGTCGCCGTCTTCGTCTTCAATCAAACTGATCGATCCAGCCCAATTGCTGCGCGGACGTGCAAGGCGGCGGCTGATCGTGCCTGCCCAGAAGATATCGTCATCTTCGTTGCGTGTTGTGCTGAGCCGATAGGTAAGATCGCCCAATGGCCGGTCAAAGGTCAACGCACTGCTGAAGGTGACGCGGTCTTCGTCAGGTTCACCGACTTCTTCGGTCTGGCTGTAGCTTAGGTCAATATTGCCTGTTGTCACTGCGTTGATGTTCAGGCGCAACCCTGCCCCCAAGGTCCGGCTGTCCCGGTCCAAAAGGGCCTCACTTGCATCAATGTAGCGCAATGAATCTTGTCGCAGACTGACGCGATAGCCCAACGGGTCGGTTTCGCCCCAGCGCAGGCTTGTCGCCAGCGCAGCGGATGTGCGGATGCCCGAACCGATCAGGTCTTCAAAGTCTTCTGGCAAGACCAGCTCGCCGTCGGCGTCAATGAAATCCGATGCATCGCGCAGAAACTCAATATTCGAGCGCACGATACTGAATGACGTATCCAGAACGGCATCAGCGCTATTGCGCGTATAGGCCAGTCGAAGGTTGATGTCTTCGCCAGTCAGTTCTCCGTCGCTGACGCGAAAACCTGAGCCCAGATCGAAGCCAACCCGTTGTGATCGTGTTTCAGTTACTGCGCCAAAGCGTAGATCAGTAATCGCCTCTCCACCCTCTTCGCGTTCAGGCGTCGCAAGGTCGCGATCACTGTCAGCCTCAAGAAACTGATCAATCTCGAAGGTATAAAAAAAACCACCGGGCCCTGCGTCTTGTGCATTCAGGGCAATCGGGCAAAGGCTTGCTGCCAGAACAATGCTGAGAAAACGCTTCATATCTGACCGCCCCCCCTGCGGTATTATGGGGTGCTTTGCATCACTCAAACAATTTGCGCTGCGGGATGACGATCACATCACCCTCGTGCATCACAACATCGCCGTTCCGGCTCGTCCCATCAAGGATACGGTTGTAGTCGATATTGTAGATCTCTGCGCCCCGCCGCAGTTGGATCCGCTTGACTGCAGCAAAATTCGTAAAGCCGCCGAACTGTGCAAAGGCCTGCAGCAGCGTTGTCCCTGGTTCGAGTTCAATACGACCAACGTTGTTCGCCTCGCCCACGACAAAGATCGCCGTTACAGGATCTTCCTCTTCCGGAGCAAGTCCCTGAATATCCACAAAGACGTTGGGTGGATTGACGAAGCTGGGGGCCAGCCGCCGTGCCAAGGCTGATTGAATCTGCTCAATCGTCAGCCCGTTTACGCGCAAAGCACCGGCGCCGGGTAGTGAAATTCTGCCATCAGGAGACACGAGCAATGTACGGTTCAGACTGGGGTCTTCGACCACCTCAATCAGCAGCGTGTCGCCGGGCTGGACCCTGTATTCCTGTGCGATTGTCTGGGTAGCAGCAAAAATAAGGGCGATAATGCACCCCATCAACGTCGTAAAACGGGTCATGACTTGGCCTCTTACACTTTGATTTTGCAGGATCTACGCCCCGCTTTTGCCCAGACAGTATAGCGAAACGGCTGCCTGCCAAGCGAAAATCGCATTTGCCAATCTGGTTCTTGGCAAGTGGTACTTTATTGACCCAATTCCAGCAGCATGCTGCGGGCCACGTCAAACTGCGGCAATGCGCTGTCACCAGCGAGGGCCAGTGCACGGTTCAGCTGCGTGACGGCCTTGTCCGTTTCACCCAAGGCGGCATAAGTCATGCCAAGATGGTATTGGACCAGTGGATCGTCAGGCAAACCAGCCGCTGCCGGTTCAAGATATGTGCGCGCTTCTTCGAACTTGTTCTGACGGAAGGCAATCCAGCCATAGGTGTCCTGAAACGGTGGTACGTCTAGCTCTCGCAGTCTTTTGGCAATTGTCGCAGCCCGCGCAATGCTGGCGTCATCGTTTTTGTGTGTTGCAATCAGTGAGGCCAGATTATTCGCAATCGTAACCGCGCCCGAGTTCACCGCGTACATTTCTTCATAAAGAGCGATGGCATCGTCGATATTGCCTTGCGCCTCAAGCTGCCCGGCTCGAATCCAACGCAGGTTCAAAGACTCGGGTTGTACCAGCAGTGCGTTATCGATCAATTCGCCAGCCGCTGCTGCCTGATCAGTTGATATCAGCAGATTGTAAAGACGCAGAACGGGCCCCTCGGCCGATGGTGTTGCGGCGATCATGTCGCGAAATTGCGTTTCGGCCTGGGCGAAATCTCCGGCCATCGCAAAAAGTGAGGCATTCAGCATTTGCAGGGTTGGATCACCCGGAAAATCGACCAACGCTTGATCCAGATAGGATCGCGCAGTGTCAACATTGCCCGCCTGAAGATGGATCTGCACGACCTGCGATACGGCGGTCACGTCAGCATTGCCCTGGTCAATCTCACCCTGCAGGAATGCAAGGCTGTCTTCGATCTTGTTTTGTCCCAGCAGAAGGGCCGCTTGCAATCCGGTCGCTGCTTCCTGTGCCGTGGGTGTGTCGATGGCACGAAGTGTGTTGGCGATATTCTGTGCTTCCACCCAGGCGCCTTTGGTTAGCAGGATCCGGGCAAGTGATGTCATCACGTCAACATTGCCGGGATTTGCGGCACGCGCATCGGTGAGGACGTTGCGTGCGGCAACGCTACGCCCGTCGCGTAGCAAGAAATTGGCATAGCGGATCGCGGCGTCAGGTGCAGCTCTTGTAATGTCGAAGGCCAGCGCCAACCTTTCCCCGGCCAGTGCCAAGCTGCCCTCTCGTTCATGGGCTTGCGCCATGAGCGTCAGTATCTCTGCATCGCGGGGTTGCTGGCCAAGGGCACGTCTTAAATCAAGGATAGCCTGATCTGCCCGATCATCTTCGATGGACCATGCAGCACGCAGCTTTAGCGCGTCGACGTTTGATGGATCCTGTTCCAGTATTGTAGCGACCTGCGCCTGGGCCGTTGCAACGTCACCGGTTGCAATCAGCAACCTTGCATATGTGTTGCGGATCCGGCGTGTTTGATCATTAGGAGCTGCATCTGTCAGAATATCGTCGAAAACGCCAATTGCTGCATCGCGTTCGCCATCTTCGAAGCGGATGACGGCAGAGAGTGAGCGATACACGTCCGCATTCGGGGTGCCAGCGTTTGCTTCGGCAAGACGATCCAGTTCGGCCTTGGCAGCAGCAGGTCCCTGACCCGCCTGGATCAGCTGTACTACGTTGATATGCGCCTCGGGTGGGCCGGTTATGTCGCCTGCAAGTTCACGCAGATAAACCTCTGCCCCTTCCAGATCGCCCTGCGACAGATACCAGGCAATCAGTGTTTCCGTCAGTGCATCGTCATCTGGAAACAGGTCAACCATGGTTTCAAGCTGCGCGCGGACCGCTGGCAAATCTTCGATCTGCATCAAAAGGCGCAATCGAATCGTGTGATATGCATAGCTTTCAGGATCTCGTTGCAATGCACGGTCAATTTCGGGCATCGCATCGCGCGGCGTTTCGCTGCGCAAGAGATCATCGATCACAACGCGGCGCGCCACCTCGTTGTTGGGATCAGCAGCCAGAAGAATGCCGGCTTGCTGTGCTGCGGAAGCCATGCCGGCCGGATCATCAGCAAGCGTTGCTTCGCGATATGTCAGCGCTGCATCCAGTGCCTGCGCCCGAGGATCGTCGGGGACAAGCGCAATCGCGGCGCGTCCGTGACGCTGTGCCTGTTCCCAATTGTTAATATCGACGGCAATTCTGGCAAGGATAAGCCGGACTTCTGGTGTGTCGGGGTATTGTTCTATCAGGCGCAGATACTGCCCGTAGGCCGCAGAAATGTTACCCTGCTCCAGCCGTAAATCCGCAAGTTGTCGCCGCGCGTCTTTGTGAAACCCGTCATGCTGAAAGACGTTTAGAAACTCGATCGCCGCACGATCAAGATCACCCGCCGCAAGCAGGTTCAGACCGGATTGATAAAATGCGTCTGCCTTTTCTTCGGATGTCTTGCAGGCGACCAGCGTCGTCAAACACAAACCAATCAGACAGAGACGCAGAGAGCCAAGCATTACGCCACCTTGAGTGCGTTGGTAAGGACTGGCGACAGTTTAGTAGCCAGTCCCTTTCAGGACAACACGGACGGTGGCCAGCAAAAGCTTGATATCATTCACAAACGATATGTCAGCTGCATAATCTGTATCAAAGCGTGCACGGTCAGCAAATGTGCTTTCGTTACGCTTTGAAACTTGCCAAGTTCCGGTGATGCCTGGCCGCTGCGAGTAGTACGCACGACCAGGATACATGTCCTGCTGCTCTGGCATCATTGGACGCGGGCCAACAAGGCTCATATCACCAATCAGCACATTCCAAAGCTGAGGCAGCTCATCAAGTGAGCTTTTGCGTAATGCATGCCCGATGCTTGTGATGCGCGGATCCTGCTTGAGCTTCTGCGTCAGCGCCCACTCTGCTGCGGCTTCCGGGTTATTCGCCAGATAGTCGCTAAGGAGTGCGTCTGCATCTGCAACCATCGTGCGCAGCTTCCAGATCTGGTAAATCTGGCCGCCACGGCCAACCCGTTTTTGCCGATAAAACGGCGTGCTTCCATCGCGCGCCACCATAAGCGCCAGAACACCGATCAAAGGCAGGATGAAAGGTGCTGCAAGCAGCACACATAAGATATCAAATATGCGTTTAAGCCCAAGTTCATATGGACCGTCCATACGCAGCGAAACGGCAAATGTCCGCAGCTTGGTCCTCTTGGGAACTTCTGAATAATTTGTGGTCATTTAAAACTCACTCGTTTCTAATTCACATGCGTCCAAAATTGCGACACAAGTTTAACCTCACAACACCGTAACGGTGCAAACAACACGATCGTTCCTCAATACATTTCGTAAGACAATAAGCAGCATCTTCTGGTGACATCTTAACGGAAGCTTAGCCATAAAAACAGTCAATTCTTGACAGGATCGCTGAATTTATCGCCGCTTTAAGTGATTGATAAAGAGTATTTTTCCTTATTGTTGCGTCGCCAGAACCAATGTGTTCCCGAAACCGCCTTACCTAAAGTCAGATATTCCATACCTTGGGTGCTTTGCTGGTATGAAAAGTGGTTATCAGTTAGTAACCATAAGACGTCGAATCGCGTCTGTGTCTGTTGTCACACATCCGCCACGACCATGCTTTGGGATACACATGAATCACGCGATCAACATCTATCTTGATCACTTCGGTTTGCATGAGCGCCCGTTCAGTCTGGTGCCTGATCCAGACTTCATTTTTTGGTCTCCGGTACATGAGCGTGCGTATGCGATGTTTGAGTATGGCATTGTCACCCGCGCACCTATCACGTTGATCACCGGCGAGGTCGGCGCAGGAAAAACGACGCTGCTTCATCATCTTCTGAAGTCACTGGGTGATGAGCTTCAGGTCGGGCTGATTTCAAACGCTCATGGGACCCGAGACGAATTGCTGCGCTGGGTTTTACAGGCACTGGATCAGCCGATACCTGCAGATGCAGATTATGTAACGTTGTTTGGGCAGTTCGAGACGTATCTGATCACGCAGTATAGTGAGGGTCGCCGCGTTATCCTGATTTTCGACGAGGCGCAGAACCTTAGCCCAGAGTCTTTGGAAGAGTTGCGGATGTTCACCAACATCAATGCCAACAAAGACGAACTGCTACAGTTAATCCTTGTTGGCCAACCTGAACTGCGTGACAAGGTGCGCCACCCTGATCTGACGCAGTTTGCCCAGCGCGTGGCGTCCAGTTTTCACTTGCCGGCACTGGATGCGGGGGCGGTACGGGCCTATATTGAACACCGTTTAGAGGTTGCTGGTGCACAGGAAGATATTTTTGCCCCGGACGCCTGTGACATGGTGTTTGAAGAAACGCGTGGTGTGCCAAGACTGATTAATCAGTTGTGTGACTTGTCGCTACTTTACGCTTATACTGCGGATGAACATAAGGTGGCAGCGTCTACTGTCGAACAGGTGCTAACTGATGGTGTCTTTTTCGGTGGTGGTTTGGCCGCTGACAAGCCTGAGCCACTTGTTCTTCAGTCCAAAAATTTGAAGTGATTGGTGCATGATCGATTTTAAGTTCTATCTCGCAGTATTCTGGCGACGATTTCCCTATTTCTTTGTCCTTTTGTGTTTGGGTGCGGCGGTCGGGCTGGCCGTCGCGCTGACACAGCAGCCAATCTATGTTGCCGAGGCCCGGTTGGTTGTGGAATCCGAGCAGATCCCAGATGATCTTGCGGCGTCCACGGTACGCACGGATGCGTCAGAGCAATTGCAGATCATCCGACAGCGCATCATGGCGCGCGACAACCTGTTAGAGATGGCCAATCGCCTGCGTGTTTATCAGGGCGCCGGTGCACCCGATAGGCCAATGACGCCAGATGATCGTGTGCAGGACATGCGCGATCGGATCAGGATTATCACAACAGGTGGATCGACGGTGCGTGGTCGCGCCACCGCGATTGTTGTTACTGTCAGCTTTGAGGCACCAGAGCCACAGATGGCAGCGGCTGTCACGAATGAAGTTGTGACGTTGATCCTGCAGGAAAATGTCGAGATGCGGACAACCGTATCGGGACAAACGCTGGAGTTCTTTTCGCAAGAGACAGAGCGTCTTGAGCAAGAGCTGTCGCAAATGAGCGCGCGTATCCTGGAGTTTCAGGAAGCCAACTTGGAAGCTTTGCCTGACAGCTTGGAGTTTCGCAGATCACAGCAAGCCGCAGAGCAAGAGCGTATGCTTGAGCTTGAGCGCGAAAAGAGCCAGTTGCGGGATCGCCGAGACCGCTTGGTCGAGTTGTTTGAACAAACCGGCGAGATCAGTTTGGTTGGCGTCGCTGCCCGCACCGCCGAAGAGGCTGAATTGCAGGAATTGCAGGACGAACTGACGCGCGCCTCTGCGGTTCTGTCAGATGACAATCCGCGCATTGGTGTGCTTCGTGCGCAAATCGCAGCGCTTGAACGGATCGTCTCTGAACAACAGGCCGTCGGTAGTCCTGTTGGGGTCAATGAAGAAGGGACGCCACTGACACCGTTCGAGTTACAGCTGGCTGATTTGGACGGGCAAATCGGGTTTATCGACGAACAGAAGGCTGTGATCGATGAAAACCTTGAGCGGTTGGCAGAATCGATTGCTGCAACGCCAGGAAATGCGCTGACCCTTGGTACTTTGGAGCGCAATTTTGACAACCTGCGCGCCCAATACGATCGCGCGGTTCGCAACCGTGCCGCGGCCGAGGTTGGCGATACAATTGAGGCTTTGTCAAAGGGTCAGCGGATCTCTGTTATTGAGCAGGCCAATGCCCCTACCAGTCCAACGCGTCCTAACCGCCGCCGCATTGTTGCAATGGGCATCGCAGCTGGTCTTGGTATGGGGTTCGGCCTGATCGGGCTGTTGGAAGTATTGAATACTGCCGTGCGTCGTCCGGTTGATATCGTCAATGGATTACAGATTACGCCGATCATGACCATGCCATACATTCGGACCCGTGGTGAAATCTGGCGCAAGCGATTGATCATTCTGACTGTTGTGCTGATGGTCCTTGTCGGGTTGCCGGCGGCGATCTGGTATATTGATACCTATATTCGGCCGTTACAGCCTATCCTTGAAGAAGTGCTGCAGCGTGTCGGTTTGGGTTAAGGGGTTTATGTGAAATGGATAAGATACAAGCCGCAATTGCCAAAGCCCGCGCCGCCCGTGACACTGCTGCGCGTATTCCTGCAAAACCGCCTGTTGCTGCACCCGCCCCTGCCCCTGCCCCTGCGTCGCAGGCTGTCGCACGGCCGCCATCAAAGCGGTCACAGATCATTCGGCCATCGACCGACCGTTCTTCGATTTGGCTACCGCTGCCGAATTTTGTTCCTTCGGCCAAACAGATGGCAAAACAACGTGTTGTGACATTTGACATTGCTGCCCGAAAAACACCGGGGGCGGCTGCGTTTGACATGTTGCGAACCAAGATACTGCAGCAGATGCGGACGCAAGGTTGGAAACGGCTGGCGATCACTTCGCCGGGCACTGACTGCGGTAAAACGACGGTCACATTGAACCTCGCTTTTTCGCTTTCCAAGCAGTCAGAGGTTCATACGATTGTTGGCGAAATGGATATGCGCCGCCCATCGCTTTCAAAGTCCTTGGGTATCTCGGGCGGTGGTAGTTTTGCTGCTGTTTTAGAGGGCAAGGCGAAGTTTGCGGATGTTGCGATGCGCCCGCGCCCCAATCTTGCTTTTGCGGTCAATTATGGACCTGTTCGTAATCCATCAGAGCTTTTGCAAAGCTCGACCATCGAACCGGCTTTGGATGATATCGAGGCACGGTATGAACCCGACCTGACGATTTTCGACATGCCGCCGATGCTGCACACCGATGATACCTTGGCGTTTATGGATCTGGTTGATTGCGTTCTGCTGGTTGCAGCGGCCGAAAGTACATCCCTTGCCGAAATAGATGTGTGCGAGCGTGATCTTGCGGCCCAGACAAATGTCATTGGTGTGTTGCTGAACAAGTGTCGTTACATGGACAAAGATGTCGGTAAGGCAGGTTACGAATAGCCTCCCCTGCGTTTGAGGCATAAAAAAAGGGCTGATATCGCATCAGCCCTTTTTTCGAATGTTGTTTTGCGTTTAGGCGATTTTTGTCCGCCGCCGCATGATCAGCCCGCCAGCAAGTGCAGACAGCAGCAGCAATCCACCAGCTGGCAGCGGCACAGGTGCCACGTCGATGCGAACGGCCATGTCGTCAAAATCACGATCGCCAGCTGCGATGTCATCGAACAACACGTAGAATGAGTTCACATCAATCTGAATGAACCCCATCGCAAAGTTTGAAGAACCTGGGAATGCCAACCCATTGTTAAGGAACAGGCCAATCGCGCGTAGCGGCGCATAAGTGCCAAAGGCAAAATCCAAAAGCCCGCTGGATTCTTGAATGACGCTTACCTGCTCACCCACCGTGGAAGCACGAGGGCCGCGGTTGAAGAATGGCCGCTCACCAATGGCGAGGCCAAAGTTCCGGTTGCCAGCTTCGGCGCCAAGATACGTGTAGGTCACACGCGCTGGGCCTGATGCAGCATCAAGGAACAGACCGTTATGCCGCGTTTTCTGGTCTCCGGTGATGATATCAATCTCTGTGTTAAAGGACGCATCGATATCGTTGCGCGTTACATCAGAAACCTGACCGGTCCCAACAAAGTTAAGGGTCGCTGCAAAGCTGCTGGACGCTGTCAGAATAAAGGCCGAAGCCGCGTAAACGAATAATTTTTTCAACATTTTAGTCACCATAGTACTGGGCGAAAGAACCGTCATGAATGGCAGTTAATCCAATATTAACTCTTTCTGCGCCTCTGAGACGGGGTTCTGCAAGCGGAAAAACACATAAACTGCCGTAAAGGACAGTTTATTTTCTGACCTAAGGTAAAGCTGTTGCGCATGCGCTGCCAATCAGCTTTTGAAGGCAGATTGTCGTCTTAATAGAAACGACAACTGCCCCGCCGCATGGTCAGAACGACTCAGCGAGTGTTGTTGGATTACTGGTCGTTCGGGACTGTTGGATAACCAAGCGCCGCCATATCGTCACCCAAGAGCTGCGTCAAACGGCTGTTTGAGGCAGCAAAGTGGTCTCCTAGATATGAAACAGCCTCTGCTTTGACGTTCTCTTCAAAGGCGCGACCAAGATTAGTGTATTTTGTCGTGAACTTGTCGATATTGCGTACCAGCCTGTTGCGCGCCCGAATGCGCAATGGGTAGTCCGTGTAGTCCGGGGGTAGGTCAGGTGGCATTGGTACCAGCTTGTTGAAGAACAGTTCAGTGCGTGCAGCCGCACCGCCCCGTTTTGCAAACACCGTCTCTTTGGCCAATGATGGCGCGAGCGACGTTCCCAACAGATTGTTGATTTTCGCGAAATATTGGTCAGGTGCCTGGCGTAGTAGCTCGTGCGGCAGCATGAGTATCTGGTCAGCGTCAAAGTGTTGGCGCAAGAGCCGGTACATCAGGTCATATTCAAAATGCTCTTTTCGGATCACCGGTCGGAACCCGACCTTGTTGTCATTGTCTTGCAGCATGCTGCGCAACGACCGGGTGCCGCCTTGGCGAATGAACTGAAAATATTGCGATACAATCATGGAGATCTGTTCGCGGATACAAATCAGGATCCTTGCATCGGGGAAGGTTGCCTTGATCCGCCTTGCGACCGTTTCGGCGCAATACAGTGCATGAACCGGAAAACCGGCCAGATCCTCTTGTGATATCACAGGGATCCTGTCGCCATGCGTTCCAAATGCATCACGGACAGCCGCCGGATCAAAGTGTTCTGGGTGTTCGAGGAAGAAGTGTTCAATTGCAGGCGCGGCCTGTGCCCCCCACGGCCTGACAAAGACTGTTTCATCAGCGAAGACGCGTTTCTGCAGGAACGTCGATGCGGTCTTTTGATAACCTATGTGAACAAGTGGGGGGTGGGACATGTTTCTATCTTCTTCGCAGGTTATCTGGTGTCGTTTGTGTCGTGCGGTGATGCAGGTGAGTGTGCTAAGCGGCGGTTGGGGTATCGCCCAGGTACCGTTTGATCAGTTCTGACCGATGCTGAAAAACGCTTTCATCATCAAAAGGTGCCCCGTCTTTGCGCGCGTTGTCGATCAGATTTGTCAGGCGGTCGCGATTGCTTGCAATGTCGATCAAGGTTTGCCCCAAGGCGGCGGTATCGCCGACCGGTACCAAATGACCACCACCATGCTGGCGTATCAGATCAGCGGCGTATGATCCGTCATACCCAATGATGGGCGTTCCGGCGATCAGGCTTTCAATCAGACAGCGTGGAGATTCGGGGGTTTTGTGGCAGAATAGAAAGACATGAGCCGACTGCATGCGGTTGGCAACTGCGGCCGCGTCATTAACGAACCCATGCAAGGTTACACTGTCCTGCATACCATCCTGTTGCAGCTTTTGGCGTAGATCATCCAATTGCGGTCCGTCGCCAAGCCAATCTGCCGAAAACGGCAAACCAGCCGCGGATAGCACGTGCAAGGCGGTGGCCCAGTCTATTGGGCCTTTCATTTCGGATGCGCGTCCCGCGTATATGATCCTGAGCGGACCGCTCTTCGCGCTTTCCCGTTTGGTTGCAAAAGCTTGATCAGAGATATGGGCATCGCGTGCCACGTGGATGTCGTGGACGATTTGTGGGTTGCGGCTGTATGGCGCGTAGGCATCAAATGTTTGCTGCCCATGAAAAAGGCCAAGTGTTGACCGCCTGATTACCCATCTTTCCAATATCGCCATAGGGCGGTGGATCACATGCTTCTTGATCCGGCTTTTCAGCGAACCGCTGCGCGCCTCGGTCCGGACGACCTGCGATTCGACCCGATCTGTCCACGCCGCGTATCTGCGACCCATTGCATGTGCCTGCAGACAGGCCACAGCCCCCCAGTCACCGACAAGCCCCCCGATTGCGAAGGAAAGGTATTCAGCACGTGCAATTTCTGTCCGGATGACGTCACGTGTTTGCCGATACACGCGTGCAAATTTGGGCAGTACCCATGCGGTGGGCAGCGCCACGATGGACACTCGCGTCAGGTTCGGACCGACCTGTGCGACAGGTTCCCAGCCCTCAGGAGCGGGCCCGTCCAGATGTGGCATCATGATGGTGACATGTTCAAAATTATCGGCCCATAGCCGCAGGCCATTGGCAGCTTGCGTTTCGACCAACCAGTTGTCGGGATCGCCGTAAAGGGGCACCGGCGCATATATCAGCAACCGGCCCTTGCGCTGTGTCATATATCAAGCCCTGGTACAAAGCGGGGAAGCACCCGGGTCGTTTCCAAAAACATATCTTGTAGCCGCGCTTCGGCTTCGGCCTCGGTCTCGCCTGACATGATTGGGGTGGTCAGGCGGACAAGTGCACCATCGGTGCGTCCAATGGTGATGCTATCCCACAGCAAATACATCTTAGCCGCAAAGTCCCATGCGGTATGGCGCCCATGCTGTTCAAACCAGTAATAGACCAGCATGCGGGTCTGCCCCTTTTGAATAACGGCGCGGTTCAGGTTGTATTGCTCGGCGAAGCCGACCTGCGGCGCGATATCAATCCGATCAAGCTTTGCGATTTCCCACCCCGCGCCGGGCAGGCATACTTCGGGCGAATGCGTGCCGCCTTTGGTCTGATCATCATACCACGCGATAAACAATCCCACAGGTGCCGCCGCAGCCGGATTCGAAAACTGGACAGAATGATAGTCATCGGCAGCCAGTGTTTCCTGCACTTCAGGCGAAAGTGCTTCGGGAATCCCGCTTTTCCAGGCGTTTAGTGTCGTCGGGAAAAGCACAAAAGGTTCGCGCGGAACCGTTGTTGTCCCAACCTGATCGTGCGTCTCCCATGCAACCGCCCCTGCCCCCAGCAATACTGCTGACAAGATCAATGTACGCGACGGCGCGATTAGTCTGACCCGTGCGGCCTGCCCTGCCCATCCGGACGTATCGAGGTCAAGCGCGTCCACGAGGCTCATCCTTGAACCGGTAAAGCGGAGCATCATCCAAGCCAGAATAAACAAAAGCACCACACAGATCATGAAGATGATCCAGCCTTCGAAGAAATGTGTGAAGCCCTCAAGATACTCTAGCCCGACATAGTTTACCAACCAGCCAGCAAAGGCGATGCGGACTGAATTCATGACAATGGTGATGGGCACCGCTGCCAGCAGCAGGATGGCCTTGTGCGAGACAGTCCCTTTGAACAGAACTGCAAAGATATAGGAGAATGACATGATCGGGAAAAGATAGCGCAAACCCGAACACGCCTCGGCGACGTGCAGTTTGTAGACGCCCAGATCAATGATGTTGCCTTCCAGAAAGACCGGTACATTGATCAGCTGCAGCATCCAGACGCCCAGTTCGGATGAGATCATCTGCAGATGCGTGGAGATCTTGTAATACAGCACCCCCGGAAGCGGCAGCATGTATACAAGATGTACAACGGGCGGCCAGAAGTGTTTGCCCTGGTTCCACCCCCAGGAAATCAGAAGGATGGCACCGACCCAAAGGATAATCGCATAGGCCACGATTTCGTCGATCTGGCTTAGTTTGCCCAGCGTACCAAGCAGGATTGCAAAGACGAGTAGTGCGATCCCCGGACCCCGATCAGTGACGGGACGGTGATCTATCGGCACGCCTTTCAGCTGTCTCAGAAACAGCAAGAGCGACAAAACAGGGATCAAGGGACCGTGGCTGTATTCAGGCAGTTGCCATGCGACCCACAGGGCGTTCAGCCCCTCTTGGAAAAAGAAGAGTGCGGCAATTGTCGCGCAAAGCAGCCAAAAAACACCTGCGTTCAAGAAGGCAGACAGCGCGAAAGGCGCAGTATGTTCACTGCGGACGGTCATCTCAGTCAGGTTTCAAACAGTTTAACATGTGAATAGTTCAGATTAGAAATGTATTAACTCTGCCGTCATGCATACATGAACATATGAGCGATCAACAGATGATCTGCGGAAAAACTGTGTCTGTTGATGCGATACAACGCCGCCTTATCTTTGCGTTTGCTTAAAATCATGACATGCAGGATGCGCATATTGGCACATGGTGGATTTTTGTCTTGATTAGCATTTCAACGAACATGGGTCAGACCCCGCGTTTTTCCGATTATCAGGCGGTTCGGCATTTTGGATCGCTCAATGGCCTGCGCTTTTTCTGCATTGCTGCGGTGCTTTGGCATCATGCGCCAGTGTGGACCGCCATAGATGACGCCCCATTGATACTGACACGTGGCTTTGCCGGCGTTGACTTTTTCTTTGTTCTAAGTGGTTTTCTGATCACGACCCTGCTGATGCGAGAGGCCGCAGCACGTGGCCGTTTTTCGTTGAAAGGCTTCTACTGGCGGCGTTTCCTGCGCATTATTCCCGTGTACTTTCTGGTCGTGACGCTGGTTTCGGCCTACTACATCGGTGTGAAAGGCGAGACGCAGTATCTTGATCAGCTGCCATTCTACTACCTGTTTCTGTCAAACTTTTTGATGTCTCACATCCCTTTGTTGACCCCGACATGGTCGCTTGCCGTGGAAGAGCAGTATTATGTGGTGTGGCCGCTTTTGTTGATGTTGCTTCCCGCCCGTTGGTTGCTTCCTGTCTTGACGGTTTTGATTCTCTTGAATGTGGTGGCTGTACTGGGTTGGTTGACGCCGCTTGGCATCGCGGCATTCGCTGTCGGACCGTTAGAGTTTGCGATGTTCAACACCACATATGCGCCAATCCTGATTGGTTCAGGCTCTGCAGTACTGTTGCATCGACCTGAAAGTTTTGCGTGGCTGGGACGCATTTTCGGCCAGGCGCCAGCCTCTGTGCTGTCGTTCTTGCTGGTTTTGGCATTGCTGCAGTGGCTTCCGGCAGACTTGCGTGGGTGGCCAAATCTCGTGCTTCATCTTGCGATGGCCGCCGCGTTGATTTCGGTCGTCATACGCGAAGACAATGCTTTGCGACCGCTTCTTGCGCTTGCGCCGCTGTCCCGTATTGGTGAGATCAGCTATGGTATCTATCTCTACCACCTGATTGCCTTGCATATCGCAAACACAGGTCTTCGCGCTTTCGGGTTTGGTCATTTTGACTGGGCTATCTTGCTGATCTACAGTGTTATTTCTGTTATCATTGCCGAAGTCAGCTTTCGCACCTTTGAGCGTTATTTCCTAAACCTCAAGTACAAGGGATGGGGGCGCGTCAGCTCATAGAGCGGCGTTGTGGCCGGGCCCGTGCAGTCGCTGCCATCTGAGGGCCACGTATTGGCGTATTGCGCGCCGCGCTGCTGCGTCTGTCGCGTGGTTGCAAGGTTGCGCGTGGCTCGCGCCGTTCGAACCTGCCAAGCAAAGCACCGGCAACCATCCATGTGACCGGCGTCAATCCAGAGTTCGGCACCAGATCAATCAGATTTGCAGCGAGAATAAGACAAAGTCCCTGGCTGACGATCGCCGTACGTAACGACGTTCGGGTAAAGAAATATGCAAAGATCGGAAGGGTCAAAAGACCAAACTGTGCCAGATAGCCGATCCATCCTGCCGACCCAAAAACGCCAACCCAAGTGCCATCAACAACAGAGATATCACGCCCTGTTTCGGGATCGTAAATCAGGCTGCGGCCCCAGCCACCCCAACCCAATAGTGGTTTTTCGGCAGCTCGTGCCAGCAGCCGGTCTTCGTTGTCGAGACGAAATCTGAAAGAGTCGGCACGATCCTCGTTGATCAGGGAACTCGCAGCGTGAATTTGGTCAACCGGAACAATGCCCGCCGAGCGCGCCATAGGATACAACAGCACAAGAAGTGCTGCGGCCCCTGCCAGAACACGCCAACGTTCGGGCTTTGCCATTAGCAGGAATGGCACAAACAGACACGCAATCATGAAAGCACCAAGTGCTTTCGAGATGAAGAGAATGACAAAGAGATAAAGACCAACATAAATCGGCAGCCCTCTGTCTGCAGTATCGGCTTTTTGTTTGTCTCTTATGCTGCTGTTGGTTTTTTGGGATGCATTGTAGACTTTGTACAAGATAAGCGCTGCAAGCACCGTCATCAGCATGAAAATGCCAACCCTTAGCCCGTGTTGAATAAAGACGGTTGGGCGAAATCCGCCCCGCCGGATTTGCTGGATAAAGTCATGTGCATGAAAGCCGTAAAGCCAGCGGTGTAGTTGCGGGCTTAATCGAATCTCGACAAGGATCAAAAGCGAATAGACCAACCCGGTCAGCACAAAGGCCCAAAGGATTGCCATATGGGCTTCGTGCGTAACAAGGTGTCGGCGTGCCAGAAAGAACGGCAGCAACATGACGCCCGCGCTGAGCATCATGGAGAACGCATCATAAAGCCGCATGCCCGGGATGACCAACGGCCCAAAGACCACCCAATCGGTATTGGTCAGCACAACACCGACGGGCACCAAGAACATCACGACAATGCAGAGGTTGGCCAGCAGGCTGGAACGCCTTTGCGGTTGTGGCGCTTCGGCATCTGGCGTTGCCTGATGGTTGCGATCACGCGGGTTGGTCCGCGCCGGTCTTGCGTGCGCCGTAGGTTGTGGCGCAAGCATGCACATCACGGCAGCCGTCAGGCTGGGTATCAGAGCCTTGTTAAACTCTGGCAGAAGCGGCAGATCGAAACCCGTATGCTCTGGCAAGAAGAGATAACCACCCATTACCGACCAGACCAGCGCCTGTGGCAGCGGCAAGCGTCGGAACAGGACGATCACGACAAGCGGATAAGAAAACAGAACGATGAAGGCAAAAAGATTGGGCATCGGGTCCTGGTCACTGTGCTGGCGCGTTACCAGCATTAACAGCACAACTATATAGCAAGACAGGCGTCATAGTGCATCATGGTGAAAACATTTGCGTCATAAGGCAGGCTGGGGCTGTACGATCCCTTTGTTTCTGTCCTACAGAGCCTCCATTGAAAGTGTGTATTTGTTTGGACGGTATGCGTTGACCCAATCGTTTTTGAAACAACTCCATGGCTAGTGCAATAAACACCATTGCTGCGGTCATTATCGGGCGTAATGAAGGCGAAAGATTGTTGGCCTGTCTTGCGTCGTTGACTGCGGGATTCGATCATGTGGTCTATGTCGACAGCGGGTCAACCGATGGGTCGGTTGCCGCTGCGCGGGACGCGGGTGCGGATGTCGTCGTTCTGGATACGGATGCGCCCTTTACCGCAGCGCGCGCCAGAAATGCCGGGATTGCCGCCATTGCCAAGGGCAAGACGCCTGAGTTTGTGCAGTTCATTGATGGTGATTGCGCGCTGGACCCTGACTGGATAACGGCGGCATCGGTGTTTTTGGCAGAGCATTCGGATGTTGCCGTGGTTTGTGGTCGCCGTCGTGAACGTTTCCCCGATGCCAGCGTCTATAACCGCATGTGTGATGCAGAATGGGATACCCCGATTGGCGAAGCGCAGGCTTGTGGAGGTGATGCCCTGATCCGTTGGGCGGCGCTGGACGCAGTAGGTGGCTACGATCCTGCATTGATTGCAGGAGAGGAACCCGAAATGTGTCTGAGATTGCGCAGGCTTGGCTGGAAGGTCTGGCGTTTGGACGCTGAAATGACCCTGCATGATGCTGCCATGACACGCTTTGGCCAATTCTGGAGTCGTGCGCGGCGCGCAGGCCATGCCAATGCCGAGGCTGTGGCCATGTATGGCAAAGACCCCGAAAGGCATGGTGTTGCAGGCACGCGCCGCGCATTGATATGGGGTGTGGCAATCCCGATGATTGTTGTTATCGGTTTTTTGTTGTTCGGTCCCGTGGCGCTTTGGCTGTTGTTTGTCTATCCACTGCAGGTCATGCGATTGGCTGTGCGCGAGGGCGCGCATCGCTTTGCCTGGGAACAGGCCATCTTGCTGACGGTTGGCAAATTTGCCGAAACCCGGGGCATTTTGGATTTTGTCTGGCGCCGCTGGCGTGGCCGCAAATCAGAATTGATCGAGTATAAATGAGTAACGCGTCATCTCCTGAACCTGCCAAGCCCGCGTCACTGACCCGCCGCGTGGCAAAGGCAGGAAGCTGGAGCATCGTGCAGGTGCTTGGGATCAATTTGTTGCGCTTGTGCAGCAATCTGATCATGACCCGGTTGTTGGTCCCGGAAGCATTCGGACTGATGGCCATGGTCAGCATGTTGATTGCAGGCTTCCAGCTTTTTACGGATATCGGGATCAATCGGTCCGTCTCGCGCGAGCCTGATGGCGATCAGGATCATTTTCTGCGCGTTGCCTGGATGGTCAAGATCGGGCGGGGTTCGATGATTGCCTCCGGCGTTCTGACCGCCGCGATCCTCTTGTGGTTTTTGGCGCCGGCTTATGCACCCGCCGGTACGGTTTACGCTGATCCTGACCTGCCGTTTCTGATTGCGTTATCGGCACTTGTGCCACTGATGATGGGGTTTGATTCGACAACGCGTGAACTGGCACAGCGGCGTCTGCAGATGCAGTATCCTGCGGTGCTGGAGATTTGCAGCCAGATCATCACGATCGCTGCGATGGTTACATTTGCATCATTCAACCCGACGGTCTGGGCGTTGATGGCTGGCATGTTGGTTGGCGCGGCCTTGAAGGTGGTCAGCACGCATTGCTTTTTTCCGGGTCCCCGGATGGCGTTTGTCTGGGACCGCGAGATTGCTGACAGGCTGTGGCGCTATGGCAAGTGGCTGATGGGATCGTCTATCTTTACCTTCTTTGCCGTCAACGCCGAGAAGATGTTGCTGGGCGTCTTTCTGGATTCGACAACATTTGGCATCTTCATCATCGCCGTCTTATGGGTGGATGCCGGGTTAGGCGTGATTGTCCGGCTTGCTGATGGTGTCGGGTTTCCGGTTATCAGCGAGGTGATGCGGACCCGTCCCGAAGATGCACCACGTCTTTATCGCAAGCTGCAGACAGGCATTGATGCGATCTGCTTGATGGCGTTTCTGACGTTGTTTCTTGGCGGCCAGCTTTTGATTGATACGCTATACACGCCCGTCTACCAGATTGCGGGTGCGTATCTTGGGATCCTTGCGCTTCGGTTCTTGGCGATCCGTTTCGATACGGTAAACGGCCTGATCATGAACACAGGCAATAGTCGCGCAATGATGTTGATTTCGGGGCTGCGTGCTGTTTGGGTCTGTATCGCACTGCCAGTTGCGTTTCTTTATGTGAACTTCACCGCTGCACTGCTCGTTGTCGCGCTGGTGCCGATGTTCACCGTTCCTTACTCTTTGTGGCTGGTGCGCCCGTATTTGGGGACGAAACAGGTCAGCTTTGATGTGTTATGGTACGTGCTGACGCTGATTGTGGCCGGTTTTGTCTATGCAAATGCCCCGCCACTGGCCTGATCAAACATGCGTGGCGAGGGCTGTTCGTAAAGTGACGCTAGCTTGCAGCCTGATCGTCTGAAAGCACCTTCCAGACAAGGTCTTGCATCCACACAGCTTGTTGTGGCGTGACCCCATCAATGTTTTGCAGACCACGCGGATCTCTTTCGTAGATCACGGCGAAATGGGCCAGCGCGATGTAGTAACCGCCAAGCGTGTTCAAGTGGATCGTATCCTCGAACAGGTCTGAGATGTTGGTCATACCCGGCGCCCGGCCGGCGGCAATTTCGTCATAGATTGCAGCCATCAGGCGCGGGCCGGGGATCATGCGCATGGCCGGTGAGCCGGCTGGGCGGTTGGCGTTTACATATTCCAGAATGTCGTCCCAATGCGCCATTTCGCGCGGCAGACGTTCGCGAAAGGTGATGTGACCGTCCGGATCATTGTAAGGGTTCTCAAAATTCGGGCCGCTGTTGGTATTGACCCAGGTCGCATAAAAGATGGTATTTGCGCCCTTGCCGTCGTTGCCGACCGACCATGCATGATTGAACCAACGCAATGCATCACCGTTCGAGTCGTGCCACGGGATCGTTCCGGACAGCGGAGCACGTTCAGTCAGGACAAGTGTTTCGTAACGCGCCATCTTGTACCGCGCATCGATCCGGTAAGATGGGTTGGCGTGATCCCATCTGTAACCCATGCCACTGCCCGGGATACTTGATTTGTCGATCATGGCACCGCGCACACCTTCAGCCCTGATGATACGGCGCAGCGGATCCATGATCCCATCTGTCAGGCTGTGACCGGATTGTACGATACGTAGATTCAATGGTCGTTCGTCAGCGCTGGCAAGAGGAGCCAGAATCAATAGCGCGCCAAGTGTCGACACTTTGATGAGATGGCGGAGGATTTGGTGAGGCATAATGTGCAAGGACCCTTTTTCAAAAATGTCAAATGATGATGGACAAACTAACATGAATGTACCGCGTGGACAGGGCTGTTTTGTCCATGAAACAAAGACAGATTGTGACGTGGTTGAAGACGAAACCGCAGTTGCCGTCGCTTGACCCCACGGCCCATCTTAAATACTATTTGCCCCTGTAATTGATTTATTTAAGCGAATGCTATGACAGCTTTTTTCCCTTTCGATCCCGACACACTCAGCATCGAGGCAAAGACCGCCAAAGAGCTTGGCTCTTCGCTGGCTGCTGACTACCAGTCGAAGACTCCTTATCACTACACTTGCGTCGACAATTTTCTACCTGAAGAGGTTATTGCCCGTGTGCGCGAAGAGGCGATGGAGATGGGCGACAAGCCCGCGGAAAATCTGAGCGCGAATGAGAACCTCAAGACATCCTTCAGCCCTGATCGCATGCCAAGATTTTCAAAGGCAGTCTTTCACGCGCTCAATTCGCGTCCCTTCATACAGTTTCTTGAGCAGATGTCAGGGATTAAAGGCCTGCTCCCAGCTCCTTACTATGGCGGGGGTGGGATCCCCCGTCCCCACACAACCGGATATCTCGATATTCATGCAGATTTTGACTATCATCAGATCATGAATCTGGAGCGTCGTTTGAACCTGTTGATCTACCTTAATCCAGATTGGAAAGAGGAGTATGGCGGGTCGTTCGAGATCTGGACTGATGACATGAGTGAAAAGGTCGACTCATTCGTGCCAATCATGAACCGGATGTGTTGCTTTTCGACAGGTGCGAACACCATGCATGGCAACCCCGAACCCGTAAACCACCCCGACGGTGATCCCCGTCTTTCAATTGCGCTATACTACTACACAGCGACTTGGGAAGAAGGTCGGGTTGCGCAGTCTACGGTGTTCAAACCACGGCCCGGGTCAGGCGACGCCCGCAGCCATGAGGCAACTCTGCGCGTGGTGAGGGAGTTTGTTCCGCCAATCGTTTATCGCAAGACACGCAACCTTCTTGGTCGTTTGCGCCGCAACTGAGGCCGTGCCCTTGCAAGTGGCATGGCGCTTGTGCGGATAATCATCATGGTGTGTCCGTGCCGAAAGCCCTATTTTGGGTTTGCTATTTCTAAGAACGGCGGGTCATTAAAATCATGATAAATAAAACAAACCTTGATGGCGTGGTAGAAATCACGCCGCGCCGCTTCGCCGATAGTCGTGGTCACTTTAGTGAGACCTATAATGCCGATACTTTGGCGGGCCTGGGTATCACCACCACCTTTGTCCAGGACAACCAGTCATACAGCAAGGATCAGGGCACCGTCCGGGGTTTGCATTTTCAGGCACCACCTGCCGCGCAAGCCAAGCTGGTGCGTGTTTTACAAGGCGTCATCTGGGATGTTGCCGTCGATATCCGGCAAGGTTCGCCCAGTTTTGGTCAATGGGTCGGGGTAGAGCTGTCTGCTGACAGGGGAAACCAGTTGCTGATCCCGGTAGGGTTCTTACATGGTTTCCTGACACGGACCCCTGATTGCATCGTGGCGTATAAATGCTCGGCCACTTACGCGCCCGAGACGGAAGGCGCAGTGCGGTTCGATGATCCTGATCTGGGCGTTGACTGGGGCATTGCCACGGATCTGGCTGTTTTGTCAGACAAGGATGCTGCGGCAAAGAGTTTTGCCGCGCTGACGTCGCCATTTACGTATGAGCCTGCACCATGAAGATCTTTGTCACAGGCGGCGCAGGCTTCATTGGATCTGCCGTGGTGCGGCAGGCGGTGAAGGCAGGCCACGCCATCGTCAATGTCGATAAGCTCACCTATGCCGCTTGTCTGGCAAATGTTGTCCCTGTGGCCGATGATCCGCTTTACGCATTTGAAGAGGCAGATATTTGCGATCGTGCGGCCATTGACCGTATTCTGTCAGAGCATCAGCCGGATGCGATCATGCATTTGGCGGCCGAGTCTCATGTAGATCGATCCATAGACGGCCCCGGCGCATTCATTGAGACCAATGTGACCGGCACCTACACGTTGTTAGAAGCCGCCCGCGCCTATTGGGATATGAAGGACAAACCGGCCGGTTTTCGGTTCCATCATATCTCCACAGATGAGGTTTATGGGTCATTGGGTGAAACAGGCCAGTTTACCGAAGACACACCTTACGATCCGCGCAGCCCTTATTCCGCATCCAAAGCCGCCAGTGATCATTTGGTTCGCGCGTGGGCTGAGACATACGGTCTGCCCGTCGTTCTGACCAATTGTTCCAACAATTACGGCCCCTACCATTTCCCCGAAAAGCTGATTCCTGTGGTGATCTTGAATGCGCTTCATGGCAAACCGATTCCGGTTTATGGCAAAGGTGAGAATGTGCGCGATTGGCTTTATGTCGAAGATCATGCCGATGCGTTGCTGACCGTGTTGACCAAAGGGCAAGTGGGCCGCAGTTATAATATCGGCGGCGAGAATGAAGCCCGGAACATTGATCTGGTGACCAAGATCTGCGCGCTTTTGGATGCGCGTCGACCTGATGCGGCACCGCATGCCGATTTGATCACTTATGTCACCGATCGTCCGGGGCATGATCTGCGCTACGCGATTGATCCCAGCCGCATTCGTGAGGAACTGGGTTGGCGCCCCTCTGTCACTGTTGACGAGGGGTTGGAAAAGACCGTTGATTGGTATCTTGAGAACGCGGATTGGTGGCAGCCTTTGCTGGATCGTGATGGCGTTGGCAAACGTCTGGGAACGTCATGAAGGTTCTGGTCTTTGGCAAAATCGGACAGGTTGCGCGGGCCCTGATCGCAAGTGGTCCAGACCACGATGTCGAAATCATCCCGCTCGGGCGCGAGGTCGCTGATCTGAATGACCCACAAGCATGTGCGGATCATATTGCCCGTTCTGATGCCGATGCCGTCATCAATGCCGCTGCCTGGACAGCCGTTGATGCTGCGGAGACAGAGGAAGACGCGGCCTTAATTGTCAATGCGACGGCACCGGGTGCGATGGCGCGGGCCTGTGCGGCGAAAAAGATCCCATTTGTTCATATCTCGACGGATTATGTCTTTGACGGATCTGATGGTCCGGCTTGGCTGCCTGACGATCCTACACAGCCGCTGTCAGCCTATGGGCGCACAAAACTGGAGGGTGAGCAGCAGGTTATGGCGGCTGGTGGCGTTGCAGTGATCTTACGGACAGCCTGGGTGTTTGACGGTGAAGGCAAGAACTTTGTCACCACAATGCTGCGCCTGGCCGAGACGCGCGATACACTTTCAGTGGTTGCTGATCAGACTGGTGGGCCGACCCCAGCCGCGGCAATTGCAGATGCATGTTTGACGGTTGCCAGGCGATTGGTTGCAGGCACGGGCAAAGCTGGCATCTATCATTTTACGGGTGCGCCGGATGTGACATGGGCTGGTTTTGCCCGTGCGATCTTTGCAAGTGCCGGGCAGGATGTGACGGTACAGGACATCACCACCGCCGAATATCCCACACCCGCCAAGCGCCCTGCAAATTCACGGCTGAACTGTGCGTCGCTTGAGGCGGATTACAGTATTGCCCGCCCCGATTGGCAGGCCGCTCTTGATAGAATGATCACGGAAAGGGCCACGTCATGAGCACACGCAAGGGTCTTATCCTGGCCGGTGGGACCGGATCGCGCCTGTGGCCGATTACCCAAGGCCTCTCTAAGCAGTTGATGCCGATCTATGATAAGCCGATGATCTACTATCCGATCTCGGTTTTGATGCTGACCGGCATTCGCGAGATCGGGATCATCACAACGCCACAGGATCAGGCGCAGTTCCAGCATTTGCTGGGTGACGGGTCGCAATGGGGGCTTGAGATTACGTGGCTTTTGCAGCCAAGCCCTGATGGTCTTGCCCAGGCTTACTTGATTGCAGAGGAATTTCTTGCCGGTGGTCCGTCGGCGATGGTCTTGGGCGACAATATTTTCTTTGGTCATGGTCTGCCGGAATTGTTGTCGAGCGCTGACAACCAAGCTGTTGGTGGCACAGTTTTTGGTTATCGCGTGGCCGATCCCGAACGCTATGGTGTGGTGGGCATGGATAACGATGGCCGTGTGACACAGATCATTGAGAAACCCGAGGTGCCGCCCTCGAATTACGCCGTGACGGGTCTTTATTTCCTTGATGGAACAGCCCCCGCCCGTGCCCACGATATCCAGCCTAGCCCGCGCGGCGAGCTGGAGATCGTGACACTGCTTGAAAGCTATCTGGCCGAAGGCGCGCTGAATGTTGAAACGATGGGGCGGGGTTATGCGTGGCTGGATACCGGCACCCATGGCAGCCTTTTGGATGCCAGCAATTTTGTTCGCACGTTGCAAAGCAGACAAGGTTTGCAAACGGGCTGCCCTGAAGAGATCGCGTATGATGCCGGCTGGATCGATGATGCAGCGTTAGGGGCGCTTGCCGATCGTTATGCCAAAACAGAATATGGTGCCTATTTGCGAGGGCTGCTTTAGTGGCGCTTGCCTATCTGATGAATACCTACCCGATCACGTCGACCACATTTGTCAGACGGGAGATCCACGCGCATGAAGCGGCGGGGATGCCCGTCGCCCGGTTCGCCATTCGAAACTGGGGCGAGGATCTGGTTGATCCACGCGACCGCGATGAGATTGGCAAGACGACGTATATTCTGAAACAAGGTGCGGTTGCCTTACTGGGCCGTGCAGCGAAAGAGCTAGTGACGAACCCGGCAGGTTTTGCGCGGGCCTTTGCGACCACGGTCCATTTAATGACACGACGCGGCAGCACGGGGATGAAGAATTTTGCCTATCTGCTTGAGGCCGTATTCTTTAAGCAGGCTGCGCGCGCAGAGGATATCCACCATGTCCATGCGCATTTTTCCACGAATTCGGCGGCGGTTGCTTTGCTTTCCCGGCGCATGGGTGGCCCCAGCTACAGCTTTACCGCCCATGGCCCGGATGAGTTTGATGATCCTGCGGCGAATGCCCTGCCAATGAAGGTGAGACATGCGGCATTTGTTGCCGCCATTACCGATTATGCGCGTGGCGTGATACTGGACGCTTGTGGCGATGCGGAGGCGGACAAGGTGAAGGTTGTACGCTGCGGCATTGATCTGGCCGAATTCGATGTCACTCCACCACCTGAAGATAAGCGCATCGTTTGTGTCGGGCGGCTGTGTCCTGCAAAGGCGCAGGTGCTGCTGGTCGAGGCGATTGCCCCGTTGATTGCTGACCACCCGACGCTTGAGCTGGTGTTTATCGGTGATGGCGAGGATCGCGCAGGGATAGAAGCGCGGATCGCGGAACTTGGCCTGCAAGACCATATCGCAATGCCTGGATGGGGAACCGGGGAAGAGGTACGCGCTGCGATCAAGGGCGCCCGTATCTTTGCTTTGCCCAGCTTTGCCGAAGGTCTGCCGATTGTCCTGATGGAAAGCTTGGCAATGGGCCGTGCCGTTGTCACCACAAAGATCACCGGGATCCCGGAACTGGTGGATGATCAAGTCGGCTGGATCGTTGAGCCGGGCGACGTGCCTGCCTTGCGGGAAGCGGTTGCGCAGGCTTTAGCAGCGGATACCGAAACCTTGTCAGCGATGGGTGCGGCCGGTGCTGCTCGTGTGGCAGGCGCGCATGATCAATCTCGCAATGCGGCCACTTTGCGGGACCACTTTCCCGTTTCTTAGCTTCCCGCTGGCACGCCGGTCATGGGTGATCCGGCGACAACATCCCAAACGATTTGCTGCATGGCCAATGCAGCTTCGGGGCCGATATCATCTGCCGGTGTTCCATCGGCGCGCGTCAGCGTATGCGGCAACCTAATCGGCGAACGTTGATAAAGCACGGCGTAATGCGTCAACGCCATCAGATAAGCGCCAAAATCGTTAAAGTGGATCTTGTCGCGAAAGAGGTCTTCATGACTGGTTAGCGGACCAACCGGGCCATTTTCGGTCAGATAGCGTGAAACGGCGGCCATCACCTGCCCGCCCGGGATCACATAGATTGGCTGCGGTGTTTCCATGCGGGCAAGGGCCGGACGCATGACCCGATCTTCCCATTGCGCGGTTCGATCCTGATCAATCCTATTTAGCCAACCTGCTTCATCGTCAAGCTGATGCCAGGTTTCATAAAGATAGACGGGCAGGTTATTCTGCGTTGCTTTTTGTGCCCAGTTCCCAAGATGCACCGGGCTGTCAAAATACTGAATCGCATCTTTGATTTCGACCATTTCAGTGACGACGAGCGCGTCATAATCGCCCGATTCCACAGCTTCATGTGCATCACGGTAGGCGGGATGATCGTTTTCCTGATCGAACCCATTGATTGGCTCGTCGGGATCCCAATGGGATTTGAGTGTTGCGCCCCAACCAAGTTGACTGGCATAGCCGTGCCCCTCACCCGCTAACTGCGCAAGCATCGCAGGCATATCGCGGCCCACAAGGCTGTGCCCGATGTGGAAAATCTGGCGTTGCCCGCCAGGTACCGGTGCTGGCGAGGTGTAGAGCGCGCTGAACGTTTGTGCGTCCAACGGGGCCGGGTCACGAACGAACAGGCCAAAAGCGCCAAGGATCAAAAGGACAGGTGCGATAGCGAAAAGAGCAATACGTTTAAACATGAGATTGAGATAGGATCAGGCCTTGTGTGATCAAGAATGATCCGCTGAATTGCTGACCGGTTTTGGTGATGGTGGCGGTAAATTTCGTGTCGGTGATTGCGGTGGTGACCGCGTGAAAGCCAATAACCTCGCGGGTGAGCGGGAATTGGGCTTTGTAGACAGCCTCTTTCACGCTGAAGATCGTCTTGGCCGCAAGTTGCGGGTCAGGTTGGGTTGTCAGCCAGTCCTGTTCTGATGATTGGCAGATCATGCGGTTCAAGTCGGTGTCCAGTGGCGTGGCCGGTTCAATGTCGATGCCGACGCTGCGATGATCGCTGGACTTGGCAATGGCAGCGATGCAGCAGGTGGCGCAATGCGAGATGGAGCCGATCAAGCCCTGCGGCCAAATGGGTTCACGCTGTTCCCCCTGTGGGATGGCAGTGGGCGCGATGTTGAGTACCGCCATTGCTTCGCGCGCGGCGCGCCGTCCAGCAGCAAAGTCGCGTTGCCGTTTCTCGACTGCGCGGGCAATCGCCGGGGCCTCGGTGGGCCAAAGCCCCTCTGCCGGATCGCGTGGATCGGTCACGCCGATGCCAAATGTGGGGCCCAGCATGTCTTGTAGGGCCGCCTTGATCTCTTGCTTCACCGGTTTCTGCGCCGTGCCGCGCGCATTTCACGCCGCCGCGCCATCGCGTCTTCCAGTGATCCGCCCGCCATCGCGGGTTCCGGTGTCTTGGGCGGTGTTGGCTGGGCAGGTGCAGCGGGTTTGGCCGGTGTTGCGGGTGCCCCGACCTTGGACGCCACGATCTTTGACAATGCGCCAAGGGTCGGTGCGCGGAAGATGTCGGTGATCGACAGTTTTTGCACGCCCATGGTCGACCGGATTTCCCGATGTGCCTGTACGGCGAGTAGGGAATGCCCGCCAAGATCAAAGAAGCTGTCCTTGGGCGTGATCTGTGTCACGCCAAGGATCGAGGACCAGATCTCGGCGATCTTGTCGCTGATTTCGCCTTCAGAAGACAGTTTGACCGGTGCGCTGGGCGCACTTGGCCTTGGGGTCTCAGGCGCGGCGGCGGGTTTCGCCGCTTGACCCAGAACGGGGGCGGGCAGTGCCTTGCGATCCACTTTCTTGTTCGGGGTCAATGGGAAGGCATCGAGTGTCACGAAATGACGTGGCACCATGTAGTCAGGCAGAACCTTAAGCATTTCAGCGCGCAATGCGCCCTCATCCACCTTTCCGTCTGCCAAGAGGTAGGCGACAAGCTGCACAACGCCAGGCGTATCTTCACGCGCGGCGACGACGGATTGCTGCACGTTTGATTGCTGATCAATGACGCTTTCGATCTCGCCCAGTTCCACCCGGTAGCCGCGCAGCTTGACCTGAAAGTCAGCGCGCCCCAGAAAATCGAGCCGCCCATCAGGCCGCCAGCGCGCGAGATCGCCGGTATTGTACATCTTGCCCATGCCAGGTGCATTGGCATCACCGTCAACAAACGGGTTTGGAATAAACCGTTCATCTGTCAGTTCTGGGCGCTGGAAATAGCCGCGCGTGACCCCAGCGCCTGCGATGTAAAGCGTGCCTGCCACGCCTATGGGGCAGGGCTGCATGTCATCGTCCAGCACATAGACCTGCGTGTTGGCGATGGGCGTGCCGATGGGGACGGCACCTTTGCCTGCCTCGGCGGTCTGGGTCGTGGACCAGATCGTCGTTTCCGTCGGGCCGTACATGTTTTCCACATGTCCACTGGTGAGGGTGCGGAGTTCATCTGCCAACGCACCTGGCAGCGCCTCACCCCCGACCATCATGTGGTCCAGCTGAGATAGGGCCGCGCGCGCCTCGTCATTCATGGTCAGCATTTGTGCCATGGCGGGCGTACACTGCATATGCGTGACCTTGTGCCGGGCAATCTGGGCGGCGATGGAATAGTCATCGGTCGCAACGCCTTGATTGCTGGCGGCGACAACTTCGGCCAGAGGTTTCAGCCCCTCCAGTACATGTTCAACATCGATGCCGTAGTCGATGAGGCAGGCGACCTCGGTCACACCAATCGCTTTGACCTGTTTGACCCGCTCAATCGCGTCATCGACGGTGCCAAAGAGTCCGCTATCGTTGAAATACCGCTCAAACGCGAATTCGAGGATGCCGTCCATTTCCTCGTCATCCAAGGACCCGAGGTCGATCTGCATGGGGTTTTCGACGCCTTTAGGCTTTTTGAACGCAGGGAAGGCCCAGGCATATTGCTTGATCAGTCCAGCGGCGGCGCGCAGGTAATCCTTCATCGGTTCGCGCGCGATTTCGCGGGCTTGGTCGCGTGTGTCCGCAAGGAAGCTGTGCAGCATCAGCGTGACGTGGAAGTCATCGGGGTTATGTCCGGCGGCACGCAGGGCGTCGTGATAGATGCCGATCTTTTCGGCAACCTCATCAATGCTCTGGCCCAAAAGATGGGTCAGGACGTTGCAGCCGTTGGTGCCCGCTTCCTTCCAGGTTTCGGGATTGCCTGCGGTCGTGACCCAGACGTTCAGCTTTTTCGAGACGGGGCGTGGCTGCGTGACAACTTCGTGCATTTCGCCGTGTTGCCGGGGGAAGCCCACGGCCTCACCGGCCCACAGCTTCCGCAGATCATGGATCGCGTCGAACATGGCGGGCTTGTTTTTGGGCGGTGTGTTTTCGGGGCGCAGCACGAAGTCATCGGGTTGCCAGCCAGAAGCGATGGCAAGCCCAGTGCGCCCGTTGGTCAGGTTGTCGATCACCGCCCATTCCTCGGCAATCCGCGCGGTATGGTGCAGCGGGGCGACACATGATCCCGCCCGAACGGCAAGGTTTTGCGTCACTGCTGCAACAGCGGCACCTGTGACAGATGGGTTCGGATAGGGGCCGCCAAACGCGTGGAAATGCCGTTCCGGCGTCCAGACGGCGCAGAAGCCGTTTTTGTCGGCGAACTGCGCACCTTCCAGCAGAGTGCGGTACTTGTCGCGGCCAACGCCGTCGTCATTGCCCCAATAGAACAGGCTGAAATCCATGCCGACACCCGGCGCGGTGCTGTCGCCTGCGACCAGCGCACGGTTTTCGTCGCCCGAGATAACGACCTTGAACCCGCGCGCCAGCGTCCAGAAGAGTTCGAGAACAGAGATGTCGAAGGATAGTGACGTGACCGCCATCCACACGCCGGGCGGGTTATGGGCGATGCGGTCATCCATGCCGGTAAAGAAGTTGGCGACGTTGCGGTGTTCAACCACCACGCCCTTGGGCATTCCTGTCGAGCCGGAGGTATAAATCATATAGGCCAGATGCGCGCCGGTGACATCGCTGGCGGGGTTGTCCGTGTTGGCTGCGGCGGGGAGCTTATCGACCTTAACGGTCTCTGCGCTCGTCTCCGGTAGGTCTGCGGCAAGGGTGCTGTCGGTGACGATAACCTTCGTGCCGCTGTCTTCGATGTAAAGCGCCGTGCGGTCGGCGGGATAGGTCGGGTCCATGGGTAGGTAAGCACCGCCTGCTTTCATGATCGCAAGGGCGCTGATTAGCAGCGCCGACGATCGCCGCAGGTGCAGGCCGACGATGACATCCGGACCGACGCCCTTGTCCTGCAGGATATGCGCCAGTGCATTGGCGCGGGCGTTGAGGTCGGCGTAGGTCAGGCTTTCGCCTTCAAAGGACAGCGCCTCGGCATCCGGTGTGCGTGCCACTTGTGCTTCAAAGGCCTGATGGATGCAGAGGTCGGCGGGGAATTCTGTGGCGGTCGCATTCCAGTCGTGCAGGACCTGTTGACGCTCGGTATCGGGCAGGAGGGTCGGCGCCTCGCCTTTGGCGATCTGCGCCGCCATATGATCCAGCCGCGCCGCCATGAGTTTGGCGGCGTCTTCGGTAATCTTGCCAATGTCAGCGGTCAGCGTGGTGCCGGTGATGGTAAGGGCGGTACCGCTGACGTGGCCCGTTTCGGATAGACCCAGAGCGGGCATTGCCATGTCGCCGGGGATGCGCGCCAGCAGGTCAGCGGCGAAAGGGCCGCGCGCCTTGGCTGCGGACAGATCGTCACCTGACGCGACGGGGACCCAATCGTTCAGATAGCCGAGATGGTCATGTGCAATGCCCAGCGCCAGAGTGACAGGGTCGTCAGAGAGGGCATCGCCCAAAAGCCCCAATGCCTTCGCAAGGTGGGTGGCGTCACCGGTTAGTGGCAGTTTGATGATATCGCCTGTGCTGCCCCCCATGTCGATCAAGGGGATGGCAGCAGGGGTAATGGCTGCAAGTGCTTTGCGCCATTTGCCTTCCTGTTTGAGTGTGGGTTTCAGGGCGGCGGTGAGCGCCTCCGCTTCGGCAGCAGTGAGTGCGGGCAGTTGGTCACCGGCTTGGGCGATGTCGCTTACGGTCGCGAGTTGGCCAGTGGCCCCACGCAAGCCGCTCAGCGTGACAGGTGCTGTCGCTGTCGCCACGGTCAGGCTATCCTCCGTCACTGCGATAACGGTGCCTGCAGCGGCGTCTGATGTGGATGTCTCCCCCACTGCTTTGCTGACAAGGAACACGCCGTTATCTGTCGCGATTTTGGGGCACAGCAGCGGGTTCCAGTAATCGCCATGGTCGAAAGCACGGACCAGCGTTGTGATCTTGCGCGCGGTTTGGGTGAAATCGATGCGCCCTGCGCCTGCGGGCCGGTCGTTTTTGGCGAAATAGCTGCGCTGCGACAAGTCCTGTTCGGTCACGACAGGCGCGTCGCTGGCCAGTTTTTCTAATACGGTGGGAAAACTGTCGATGGCGGCAGCATAGCATTTGGTGTTGAGCGTCAAGACGGTCTCATCGGGTGCCACGTCAAAGAAGCTTTGCGCGAGCAGCCCGCCTTCATCGACGCCGCCTGCGATCATGTGCCAACTGATCCCGTATTCCGCCTCTCCGGCGAGAAGCGCCCATACGGGCGCGTTGAGCCCTGCGTAGCGAGGCAGCGGGCCATCATGGAAATTCACGGCACCGCGTTTTGGCAATGCCAGAACGCTGTCGGGGATCATGTCAAGATTGGCGATGGAGAGGAGCCAGTCGAAATGCATGCCCCCCAATTCCGCCGCCAGATCGGCATCCGACGATACAACCGTCAGCTCATGTCCCTTGGCCCAGCCGGCAATATCCGGGTTGCGTGTGACCACAGCAGCGATGCTGTGACCCGCATCGCGCAACATCTCGCTGCATTGAATGGCGAGGGATTCGTTTCCGATAATGACGGCGCTGAAAGAAGACATGAACTACTCTCCGATTTGCGGCGCAGGCTGGCTAGGCCTTTGCTGCTGAAATTGAAAAAGCGCGGCTGCGTCATGCCGCAATAATGTACGGAAGAAATGGGGCGCGCGGCTGTTGTCCTTGCCGGTCAGCTTTCCGCGCAACAGATGCAGGCCGCCGCCGATCAGGTGCAGAATCGTGCCGCAGGCGGCATAGGCTCGGCCATGGTTCTTAGTGAAGTAATGCCAGCGCGAATTGAACCAGTAATCCGGCACGCGCTTCCATTCCTTCATGCCGGTTGAGACCGAGCCAAGATGCGTCACCACGCTTTCGGCCACAAACATCACGCGATGCCCGGCCTTTTGCGCGCGACGGCAGAGGTCGGTTTCCTCGAAATAAAGAAAGAAGGTTTCGTCAAAGAGCCCGATCTCGTCCAGCACATCCTGCCGCATCATCACGCTGGCGCCTGCTAGCCAGTCGACCGGGGTCGTCTTGGTCAGTTCAACTGGGACGCGGTAGGATTTGAGCAGCTTGGAGACAGGTCCGAAATGGATCGAGCCTTCAAATTCGCTCCAGATCGATGGAAAGCGAAAGGTCGTGGTGTGCTGCACCTCGTCCTCGCCTTCGATGAAGCTGCCGGCGAAACCGGTGCTGGGTGTTGTGTTCAGATGGTCATAGAGCACCCGGATTGCGTCGGGTTTGGGGAAGGCGTCAGAATTCAGGATATAGACGTAATCCGGCCTGCTGCCGTCTGACAGCCCCGCCCTGATCCCGACATTGTTGCCCGCGCCATAGCCCCCGTTGCGTCCGGACTGGATGACGCGCGTCCTGTCCCACTTGTTGTCGCGCACATGGGTGTTCATCGCCTCGAACGATCCATCCTGGCTGTCATTATCGACGATGATGATTTCACCGGGCAGGCCTTCCATCGCGACCCTTGCGGCGGCGGTGGCTTTCAATGTCATCTCGGCTGTCTTGTAGTTCAGCACGATGGTCAGGATTGTCGGGTCGGCCATTTACTCGGCTGCCTGCTGGTAGGTGGGCGTCAGGGGCTGTTCGCCGGTGCGTTCCAGATAACGGCGGATGCGGGCGGCAAGGACACGGACATTGGGTTCTAGCACCATGCTGTCATGATCGCCCGGCACTTCGAACACCTCGATATGTGGCACGAATTTCGTCCAGTCGTTGTCGTCATAGAGGTACACACGCTCATGACTGATCAGCCGGTCGCCAACGGTCCATTTCGCCACCAGTGGTGGGCGGAACAGGGCGAGCGTGCCGTCCCACGGTTTGACCTGATACGCGCCGACACTTTCCAGGAACGCATCCTGAATGGCGAGGTTGTGGAACTGCTGGCCCTGATCGGCGGTGGCTTCGCGCCCGCGGCGTTTTTCGATTTCCCACGCGATACGAGATTGCGCCCATTCCACGGCGTATTTCGGCCCCTTCGCCGCGATATCCTGCAGCTTGATGCGGATTTTGTCGCCACGTTCGATGTCTGGGCGGACGGGAAGCGGTGTGTCGAGCATAACAAGCGCCGCAACCTCTTCGCCCGC